>OFHG01000033.1_pt1 | contig 62988 bp, 75 predicted proteins | sample 1521931 | NCBI WGS metagenome assembly OFHG01 (sample SAMEA2468438, study PRJEB22500) | soil metagenome | biome: Glassland; feature: Farmland; material: Clay | place: Australia | collected 2013-01-31 | depth 0.55 m
GACGGGCGCGAACCCGGCCGGATGAGCACCGGGACCGGAGCCTCCGAGGTGCGCCGGCTGTTCTACGTGGCGATCACCCGGGCCATGGAGCGGCTCCACCTCATCGCAAGGAAAGGCCTGCCCTCCCCCTACATTGCTGAGATCGAGGACGGAGGAACCGGTAGAGGTATGGTCCCACAGGCCGTCGACCCATCGCAGGTCCGAGTCGGGGCCCGGTTCAGTTCCGCCTTCCATGTGGAACGTCTGTATCCATTGACCGAGAAGCAAAAGGCGGCGGGCATTCGGCAGTCGGGTCTCCTGTCTACGAAGATGGGGCGCATTTCGTTCACATCGTGGGCCCCTTTCAATCTCGAAGAGGGAGGTGCATACTGGCTTGGCGGCGCCGTCAAGGACCCGCCGTACCGCGACCAACTGCGACTCAAGCTCGATTCTCGCACCAGCGCCCAACGCCAAGCCCAGGTAGCCTCCTCGGCCCAGACGCACGGCATGCGGGAGTTACACCCGCGTCCCCCTCCGGGATTTCAGCCTCGACTCGGGGAATCGTCTCGATGACCTCGCGCGGAAGCCCGGTCCCGAACGTCCCGCCGAAGGCAGCGGTGCGGCGGCATCGGAAGCGGAGCGCGCGGCGGTCGCCCACAGGAAGGAGCCGGTCCTCCGGTCGGACGCGGTGGGCGGGCGTCACGCGGCGATCTTCATCGAGAACAGGGAGGACAGCGCGCGTCCCTTCGCGAACCGGTCCGGCGCGTACGGCGCGAGGTCGATCGTCTCGTATCGACCCTTCGTCAGGAGCTCCGCGACGCCCCGCCCGATCGCGGGCGCGAGCTTGAACCCATGGCCGCTCATCCCCACGCAGACGACGAGCCCCTCCTTCTCCGCCACCGGCCCGACGATCGGGTGGAAGTCCGGCGAGGCGCCGTCGAGGCCCCGCCAGCCCTTCTTGTAGGACGCCTCCGCGCATCGCGGGAACCGCCGCACGATCCGCTCGGAGATCTCCTCGACGAACGCATAGGGCAGGCCCTCGTCGAAGCCGTCGGGATCGATGTCCTCGAGGCCCTCGCCGTCCCCGACGAGGAGGCTTCCGCCCTCCGGCCGGAAGTACAGGTGGTTCGGCAGATCGAGGACCGTCGGTGCGGTCGCCGGCACGCCGCCCCGCACGTCCAGGACGGCGTTGCACAGGCGGAGCGGGGTCACCGGCACGTCGATCCCGAGGCGCGCCCCGACCGTCCGCGCCCACGCGCCGACCGCGAGGACGACCCGGTCCGCCTCGAAGTCCCCGCGGTCCGTCGCCACCGCGAACCCCCCGCGGCCGTCCGCGCGCACGTCCCGGACCCGCGTGCCCTGGAGGATCCGCCCGCCCTTCGCCTCCCCCGCCTTCGCGTACCCGACGGCGACGCTGTACGGGTCCGCGTAGCCCGCGTCCCGCTCGAACGCGGCGAGGGGCACGTCGTCGGCCACGAGGTCCGGGTGGACCCGCGGGACGTCCGCGGGATCGATGAGCTCCACGCGGACCCCGAGCCGCCGCTGCTGGTCCACGCATTTCTGCAAGGCGGCCTCCTCGCCCCGCGCGGCGAGGAACAGGAGGCCGTTGTTCACGTAGGCGATGTCCACGCCGATCTCCTCGCGGAACCGGCGGAACGCGCGGGTGCTGGCCATCGCCAGGCGGACGGTGACCTCCTGGCTGTAGTGGTGCCGGATGATCCCCGTGGACCGGCCCGTCGCCGCGCACGCGAGGGTCTTCCGCTCGAGGAGGAGCACGCGGTCCATCCCCGCCGCGGTGAGGTGGTGGAAGATGCTCGCGCCGTGGACCCCTCCGCCCACGATGATCGCTTGGTAACGGCTCACGGCCGCGGGAATCCCCGGCGTCGGGATAAGGCCTCCTGCGTGGTGGTGCCGCGCGAGCGCCCGGTTGAGCGGCCTCTTCTGCGTCGGGCGGCTCAGCAGCCTGAGCGATCGTCTACGGCGGCGGCCGCATGGCGCCGTTCTTCAAGGAGGTCGGCGAGCGGGCGATGACGCGCACGTTGCCTCCCCCTCCCAAGGGAGAGCCGGACCTGGAGAAGCTGGGGGCCGTCGCCCGGAAGTACGGCCTCGAACTGAGGGCCCCGCCCCGCTAGGGAACGCGGTTTCATGCGCGGGGTCCCCTCCACTCCTCGGGCGGCACCCTTCGCGCGGGATGGTCCCCCGGACGGAGCTCGGGCCCCCAAACCTATTTGCCCTCTCCGGTCGGTCAGCCCTTCATGCCCTCCGGAACGCTCGGCCGCAGGGACGTGCTTCCGCTCGTCGTGTTCCTCGGCGCTTCCTTCGTCGGGGCCGCGATCGGATCCCTCGTGACGGTCGCCTCGCTCGATCCCTGGTATGCGGGCCTCGCGAAGCCCTCCTGGACGCCTTCCGGGGCCGTCATCGGGGCGATCTGGACGGTCCTGTACGCGCTGATGGGGATCGCCGCGTGGCTCGTCTGGCGCGAGACCGGTTGGACCCTTTCCCTGCCCCTCGTCCTCTTCGCGGTCCAGCTCGCCCTGAACGTCCTGTGGTCGGTCCTGTTCTTCGGCCTCGAGAACCTCGCGGCCGGCCTCGCGGGCATTCTCGTCCTCTGGGTCGCCGTCGCCGCGACACTCGTCGGCTTCTGGCGGGTGAGGCGGGCCGCCGGTGGTCTGTTCGTGCCCTATCTGGCCTGGGTGACGATCGCGACAGCCCTCAATGTGGTCCTGTGGCAGATGAAGCCCTAGTCGACACGCCTCGGAGTTCGCACCCTCCTCCGCTCTCGCGGCGACCGCACCGTTCGACTCCACGACGAAGTCCACGTTCGATCCGAGCCGCCGCCGCGTCCCCACCGTGGGGCCCCTTACCGCGCCCCGAAGGCCCGCTCTCCCAATGCCGATCCGCTGTGGCACGTTGATGGGCTAGATCCGGCTCCTTGCCGTCAACAGGAGGTGGCGTGCTGTGCCGTACAACGAGGAGCTTGCGGGGCGGGTTCGCAGCCTGCTCCGGGGTCGTGCCGATGTGACTGAGAAGGAGATGGTTGGAGGTCTCGCGTTCTTGCTCCGGGGGAAGATGTGCGTGGGCGTGAGGAGGGAGAACCTCCTGGTCCGCGTGGGGCCCGATCGGTACGAGCAGGCCCCTGGACGATCCCACGCACGGAAAATGGATTCTACCGGGCGACCGATGCGTGGCTGGGTGTACGTCGACCCCAGAGGAACCCAGGCCGGGGAGGATCTCGCGCGATGGGTGGCCCAAGCCGTTGGCTTCGTGGAATCCTTACGCTGACGAGCCCCGCCATCGACCGGGCCTGCACGTTCCCGTCTAGCCCAACTCCACCACGATTTTCTCGCGTCCCTCCGGACGCACGAGCGCCTCTTCCCCGCCCTTGAGCTTCAGGAACCGGGCCAGTTCCGCGGGAATTCGTACGACCAATGAGTTGCCCGACTTCGCAATGGACACCTTCTTGGCGAGCCCCCAGAGCCCTGCTTCCTTCGCGCGGGCCTCAATCTTCTTCATCGCGTCCTGATCCACGAAGGATTCTCCACAGGAGTCACAGATTTCGGCGGGGTATTCGCCCAGGTCGACCCCGAACATCTCCTCACGGACCTTGCCGCGGTGCAACTGCCCCTTGCTGCAAACCGGACACTTGACCATCATGTCACCACCTGAACTGAACCGTGATCACCCATACGTCTTCTCTCCGCACCACATAGACGACCTCGAAGTACATGTAGGCGGCGACGATCTCGCCGTCTTGAGTCCTCTTCGTTCCCTTCCGCAGTGCGTCATGGACTTCCCGCTCGGAGATGCCGCGGAGAATCATCCTCTGCCGTGCGTGACGGCTGTACAGGATTCGCCGCGCCACTATCATGAATAATACGCGTATTACTTAAACTTACGCGTCAGATGTGTGAAGACGTTGTGGATGGATTCCCTGCTCCTGCGGAGACGGATTCCTATGATCGGCATTCAGGCACAGGCGAAGCCTAATCGGGGACCGGAGTCTAGCGTCTCGCGGACATGCCTTCGATCCTCGCCGCCCGCGACCTCCGGAAATCCTGGGGCGGCACTCTTGTCCTCGAGCACGCAGACTTCCTCCTGCAGGAGGGTGAGAAGTGCGCCCTCGTCGGCCCCAACGGTGCGGGCAAGAGTACGCTCTTCCAGCTCCTCGCCGGCGAGGCGAGACCAGACCTCGGGGATCTCGTTTTCAAACCAGGCCTCCACTTCGGTTACCTCCCGCAGGTCCCGAACATCCCCCCAGACACGGTCGTCCGCGATGTCCTCAGCGCTCCCAGCATAGAGGTGCAACGTATTGAGACCGATCTCGCCAGCCTCGAGGCCTGGATGGCGAAGCCGGATGCCTGGGACGCCCCGGACGCGTCCGCCCGCATGGCGCGCTACGAATCGTTGCACGCCGCCCTGGGGGACGCCCGCAGCCACAGCGTGATCGTGAACGACCCCATCCTGAACGACCTGGGCGTGGGCGAGGAACTCCTCGACCAGACCTTCGGCTCCCTGTCCGGCGGCGAGAAGTCCAAGGTCCTGACCGCGCGCGCCCTGGCGAACGCGAAGGAGAAGGACGTCCTCCTCCTCGACGAACCGACGAACCACATGGACGTCGACACGATCGAGACAATCGAGGAGTTCCTCCAGGAGATCGACGCGGCCGTCCTCCTCGCGAGCCACGACAAGTTCCTCCTCGATGCGATCGCGGACAAGGTGATCGAGATCGACCACTTCCGCACTCTGGAGTACGTCGGCAATTACTCCGACTACCGCGTGCAGCGCGACGCGATCGCCCGCGCCCGGGAGGCCCAGCGCCACCGTCACCGCGAGGAGCTCAAGCGCCAGCTCGCGATTATCGAGCAGTTCAAGAGCCGCAAGGTGTACGAGCAAGTCCTTTCGCGCAACCTCCGCGTGGAAAAGATGAAGCGTGAGATGCCGGAGGCCCCGCCGACGTCCCCGAGGGCGTTCCGCCTCTCCTTCCGCACGGGGTCGGGGACTGGGATCGTCCGCCTCGAGAGCGTCGCGAAGTCCCACGGCGGCCGTCTCCTCTTCTCCGACGTGGACCTCGAACTGGGGAAGGGCGACAAGGTCGGCCTGGTGGGGCCCAACGGGGCAGGGAAGACGACCCTGCTGGAGGTCCTGATCGGGCGCCAGGAGCCGGACGCCGGAAGCGTGTTCCGCGGCAAGAACCTGAACATCGGCTACTTCGCCCAGGAGGCCGAGGAGCTCGACTTCGACCGCACCCTCCTCGAGGAGATCCGGAGCATCCGCACGCCGCCGCCCCCCGAAGGGTGGGCGCGGGGCCTCCTCGGCCGCTTTTGGTTCTCCGGAGACACGGTCCACAGTAAGGTGAGCCAGCTCAGCGGCGGCGAGCGCGCCCGGCTCGCCCTCGCGAAGTTCATCGCCCAGGACTACGACCTCCTCGTCCTGGACGAGCCCACGAACCATCTGGACATCGAGAGCCAGGAGATCGTGGCCGCGGCCCTCCAAGGCTACGCGGGCATGGTCCTCGTCGTGAGCCACAACCGCTCCTTCCTGAACGACGTCGCGAACAAGATCGCGATCATCGCCCACCAGCGCCTTGCCGTGTTCGCGGGGACGTTCAAGGACTCTTGGGCCGCGGCGAAGATGGCCGAGTTTATGGACGTCAAGAAGAAGCCGAAGTACCGGGTGATCCGTGTCGTGAAAGACTGGGAGACGGGTCGGGTCTGGCACCAGGGCGACACGATCCAGCTCGGGGGCGCGGAGACGCAGGCGTTCCTGCGACTCCTGCGTTGGGCCGAGTCGAACGGGCGGATCGAGCGGGTCGAGTCCAGAGGATGATCGAATGGCTGTTCCCCGATTCATCAAAGGCGATCCCTATCCCGCGCGGAAAGCGGGTGGCAACGAGGCAGCCCCGGATGCGTGGTTCAACGCCATCGTGAACCAGACCAGAGACATGGTTCCAGTAAAGGATCCCTGCCGGCTCGATGTCGAATTCATCCTGAACAAGAGCAGATTCACGGATGATGTGCCGTATGGAACCGACCTGGACAACCTCTTGGAGTTGCTGTTCGACGCTTTGGGGGAAACCGTGTTCCTGACAGCGAAGCGGAAGGATAGCGTGATTGTGGAAGTTCACGCCATCAAGCGTTGGGCCAAGGAGGGGGAGCTCGCGGGTGCGATAATCCAGGTTTCACCAAGGTCGTGGCCCTAGGCGTTGCACACCAGGAGCCGAACGGGCTGGAGACCCTGCGTGTAGCCTCGTGGCGAACGCTCCTTCGGTCGAACGGTTGCCACGAATCGATTGAAAGTGGATGCGCTGATCATGGCCCCGCTGGGAGCTCACCGGTACCCGCGACCGCGGGCGAAGACCTCGATGACCTTCGCATCGGATCCGACGACTGCGTACACGGCCCGGTAGAAGCCAATCCGGAGGCGGCACTTCCGCGGGTCGGTTCCCTCCAAGACGCGGATGTCCGCTTTGGATCTCGGGCGGAAGGGGTCTTCCTCAAGGGCCCGCAGCGCTCGGACGATTCGATCCCGGTCCGCTTTCTCGAGCTTCCGGAGCTGCCGGACCGCGGTCTCCGACAGCGTAACCCGATAGCTCATAGTTCATCCAGCGGGATGAACTCCTCGTCCTCCAGGATGCGGTTCCACCGGGCCTCGAGCTCCTTGATCGAGGCCCTCTCGATGAGGTCCCGGATGACCTCGTCGTAGGTCTGGTCCTTGGAGCCGAGGCGCCGGAGCATCTCCTTGGTCTCCTTGCGCAGGGAGATCGTGGTCGTGGTCGTTGCCATGCTGATGGTCTATCCATGTCTCCATTGTACTTATAGGTTTACATGGTTTCCATGGTATCCACAGATCGGTCGGACCCCATCCGCTTTCGTCTCCCGCCCGTCCCGGTCACCCGGTGGTTCGCTCCTCCGCGGATTCCACCCTTCGGTCCGCAGACCGCACTCCTGGGATCGGCTTAGAGGGGGTCCGACTCCGCGAGGGGTCGGCCGACGACCTCCATCGCGGAGTCGTGGGCGATGGCTCGGTACGCGCCGGGGTCCACGGGACCCGGCGGAAGCTCTGCGTGCCGCTCGAAGAACCGTTCCATGCCCGCGGGCGTGAACATGACGAGGATCCGGGAGGGCCGGTCCCCGATGTTCTGCAGGCAGTGCGCCGTTCCCCGGGGGATGAACACGAAGGAACCCGCCGGGGCGAGGAAGATCTCCCCGTCCGCCCGGAAGCGGAAGCGGCCCTCGAGGATGTACCACATCTCGTCCTCGCGGCCGTGCCGGTGCAGCGGAGGGCCCTCCTTGGGGGCGACCAGGTTCTCGAACAAGGTGAACCGCCCGCCGGTGGTCTCCGCGCGGGCCTTGATCGTCAGGGTTCGCCCACGGGTCCGCGGACCGTCGTTCCCTGGCCGGGCGGGACGACGAAGGGTCTCGCCGCGGCGGAGAGCGGGCGGCCGCAGTTCGCACAAGCCGGGGCGCCGGCCGGGCTCAAGGAGCCGCACGCCGGGCAGACGGAAGCGGTCGACATCCCAGCGCCTCGGATGGCTCCGAAGGCCCCGGGCATGAAATAGCTTCCGGCCCTCGCGGCCGGTTCCGGTCGCGGGGCGCGCCTTGGTCTCGGCCCGACTTCCGGGAGGACGATCCACGAGGTTCGCGAGCAGGAGCCCGGGGCTCTGGGACAAGGCGGCCAAGAGGAAGCAGGTGAGGAGGTATGGCAAGGGGACGGCGGCGGTCGCGCCCTCCACGAAGGTGGGTCGCTCGGGTCCCTCGATGTCCCGAACTCTCCCCCGCGCGGAGGCGTTCGTGGCGCGCGGGACGGAATCGCGTGGTATGGAACCGTCGTACTTACTCTCGATGCGGCCGTTCGATCGCGACGCGTACCTGGGTCACTTCGTTCGGCTGCCCGCCTGACTTCGCCGGTAGTCCCGCTCCATCGCGGCCGCGAACCGCTTCCAGGCCGTGAGGGTGGACGCCTCCCGCTGCGCCTTCGTGAGCGGCTTCGCCTCGGGCACGGTCGGGCGACGCCGCCACCGGAGCTCGAGCTGGGTGCGGCCGTCCGGGAGGCTCGTCAGGAGGTAGTCGCCCGTCACCTCCCGGCGGTTGCCCACGCCGTCCATGTGCCACCGGTTCGGGGGACGCAGGGAGACGACGTCCCGCCCCCAGAACCACCCGTCCCGGTCCTCCTCGAGATCCTCGAACACGACCCGCCGCGGCGTCCGCTCGATGACTTTACGCCGGTACGACTCCCCTTCCAGGGCCGCGTCCTGGGGCGAGAAGTCCGTGCACCAGGCGAACGCGAACTTGAGCGGGACGCGGAACGTCACGCGGATCCGGTACTCCTTCCACTTCGAGGCTCCTCTTCTGCGCGCTCCCGTCATCGGAATCCCCTTCCGGCTTCCCGTTCCGGAACCGCTGCGAGCGGGATAAGCCTTGCCGGGAACCGCCTGGGTCCGGACGAGAATCGTCGCCGGCGGCCCCCTCGGGCGGGACCTCCCGGGCGCGGTCTTTATCCGGGGTTTTCGGATATCCTAACTCCAAGCAGAAGGTGGTGTTAGTCCAGTGGACGACAAGCTAGCAGGAGAGCTTCAGAGCCAGGTTCGGGGAGAGGTCATCGTCGGCAGCGACAAGCGCTACGACGAGGCGCGCAAGGTGTACAACGCGATGATCGACCGCCGTCCGGCGGTCATCGTCCGGTGCACGGGCACCGCGGACGTGATCGCGGCGGTCAAGGCGGCCCACGCGGCCGGACTCGGCATCGCCGTCCGCGGCGGCGGTCACAGCGTCCCGGGCTTCGGAACCGCGGACGGCGCCATGGTCCTGGACCTCGGACGGATGAAGGGGGTCCGCGTGGATCCCAAGGCGAAGACCGTGTGGGCCGAGGGCGGCTGCACCTGGGGCGACTTCAATCACGCGACGGCCGCGTTCGGCCTCGCGACGACGGGCGGGATCATCTCGACGACGGGCATCGGCGGCCTCACCCTCGGTGGCGGCATCGGCTACCTGACCCGGGGCTTCGGCCTGTCCCTGGACAACCTGCTCTCCGCGGACGTCGTCCTCGCGGACGGCTCCTGCGTCACGGCCAGCGCGCGCTCCCATCCCGACCTGTTCTGGGCCCTCCGGGGCGGCGGCGGCAACTTCGGCGTCGTGACCAACTTCCAGTTCCGCCTCCATCCCGTGACCACGATTGTCGGCGGCGTCACGTTCTTCAACAAGGAGGACGCCCCGGACGTCCTGCGGGCGTACGACGCGTACATCGAGAAGGCGCCTCGGCAGCTGGGTGCGTTCTTCGCCTGGCAGATCGCGCCGCCGCTCCCGTTCATCCCGGCCGAACGCCACGGCGACCCGCTGTGCGCGATCGTCGCGTGCTGGACCGGCCCCGAGAGCAAGGCCAAGAAGGTCCTCGCCCCGCTGCTCGACTCGGCCAAGATCGTCGCGCAGATGCTCGGCCCCATGCCCTATCCCGCGCTGAACGCCGCCTTCGACGGGCTCGTGCCGCCGGGGCTCCAGCACTACTGGAAGACGGCCTTCGTCCAAGAACTCCCGGACGCGGCCATCGAGGCCCACATGGCCCACGGCCCCAAGCTCCCCGCGGTCAACTCCACGGTCCACATCTACCCGATCAACGGCGCCGTGCACGACGTGAAGCCGGACGCGACGGCCTTCGGCCATCGGGACGCCAAGTACGCCACGGTCATCGCGGGCATGTGGCCCGACCCGGCCCAGAACGAAGCGAACATCCGCTGGGTGCGCGACTACTTCAAGGCCATCGAGCCGTACTCGCAGAAGGGAGGCTACATCAACTTCACGTCCGAGGACGACAAGGGCAAGGCCGCGGAGAACTTCGGCCGCAGCTACCCGCGCCTCCGGAGGATCAAGGCCAAGTACGACAAGGGCAACGTCTTCCGGTACAACCAGAACGTCGCACCCGCCGCGTGAGGTCACTTGGGCCGCACGCGGTTCAGGTAGATCCCCGCGAGGACCGCGAGCGCCCCGAGGACGAGGGTCCCGGTCAGGTGCTCCCCGAGCAGGAGGATGCCCATGGCCGACGCGAGGACGGGCACGGTGAGCTGGACGACCCCGCCCTGGGAGGCCGTGATCCGCCGCAGGGTCGCGTTCCACAGGATGTAGCTCAGGGCCGTGCTGACCATGCCCATGAACAGGGCGAGCCCCAGGCCGTTCCAGGTCGGCTCGATCCAGACCGTGCCCGGGACCGCGGCCTCGACGAGCGGGGCCAGGCCGAGGGACACGACGCCGACGACGAGGAACGTGGAGAACGTGTACCCCTGGGGGTGGGCCGCGCCGCGTCCGTACACGGAGTAGAGGCCCCAGGACGTCCCCGTGGCCGCCATGAGGGCGACCCCCGGCAGGGTGACGTCCCGGATCCCGCCGAACGTGATGATGCCGATCCCGAGGACCGCGAGGACCTGGCCTACGACGGCGTGAGGCGTGGGGCGGTCGTGGTCCACCGCGTAGCCGAACAGGGCCATCGTGAGCACGACGAACGCGAAGAACACCAGGGTGCCCGCCGCGGCGGGGATGAAGAAGTAGCCGAAGGAGATGGAGAACCCGTACGCGCCGAGGAGTACGCCGCCCAGGAGGTCACGACGCGTGCCGACCCGGAGGGAGGACGCTCCCGGGACCGCGGCCCGTACGGCCAGGAGCATGAGGAAGCCGCTCGCGAAGCGCACGGTGGTCAGGAGGTAGGGCGACGCGAGCCGGTCCACGATCAGGTAGCGCGTCATCACGCTGTTGCCCGCGAAGGCCAGCATGATGAAGGCGAGCGCGAGGGGGATCGCCCACGGGTCCACGGGACGACCGCGCGCCTCCGCCATCCGGCCACCGAACGACCGCGACCGGTTAAGCGTATGGGCGCATGGTCCCGACTCGCGGGCCTCCCGGGTCCGTGGTGCCGCGGGAAGACGGCGCGGTCGGGAATGTCCGTCACCGCACCGCGCCCCTGGGGTCCAAGGGCTCCGAAAGCTCAACCCTTATATAGATAGGCTGTATCCTAATGGTCGTAGGAGAGCCGAACACGGGTGATGAATCATGTCCCAGGTCCAGTTCCTCGATCGCACGGAAGGCAAGATCGCGTACGAAATCTCCGGGGACGGGGGGCCGCTCGTCGTCTGCGCCCCGGGGATGGGGGATCTCCGATCCGTCTACCGGTTCGTCGTCCCCACCTTTGAGGAGCACGGCTACCGCGTCGTCACGATGGACCTCCGGGGGATGGGCGACTCGAGCGTGGACTGGAGCGACTACTCGGAGTCGGCCATCGGTTCGGACATCGTTGCCCTCGTCAAGCATCTCGACGCAGGCTCCGCAATCCTGATCGGCAACTCCATCTCCGCAGGCGCCGCGGTTTGGGCGGCCGCGGAGGCGCCGCAGGTTGTCGCAGGCCTCGTCCTCGTTGGCCCGTTCGCGCGGCAGGTCACCATTCCGCGGCTCAAGGAGTTCCTCTTCCGGCTCGCTCTCGCCCGACCCTGGGGCGTCGCGACGTGGGTGGGCTACCAGGCGTCCAAGCTCTATCCCTCCTCGAAGCCACACGACATGGAGGCCTACAGCCGGGCCGTGAAGGCCAACCTCCGCGAGCCCGGGCGGATGCGGGCGTTCCAGCACATGGCCGGGACGAACCACCTGGCGGCGGAGGCGCGGCTCGCCCGCGTGAAGGCCCCCGCGCTGATTGTCATGGGCACCGCGGATCCGGACTTCCCGGATCCCAAGGCCGAGGCGAACCTCCTCGCGGAGCGCCTTCGCGGAGCCGTCGTCCTCATCGAGGGCGCGGGCCACTATCCCCAGGCGGAGAGGCCAGGGACCTTCTCGACGAAGGTCCTCGACTTCCTCGCGGGGAAGGTTCATGCCGCATAGGCCCGGGCTGACGACGCAGTCCGTCATCGCGGCCGCCGTGCGGATCGCGGATGCGGAGGGGTTGGACCGCCTCACCCTCGCGGGCATCGCGGAAGAGCTCCGTGTCAAGCCGCCCTCCCTGTACGAGCACGTGACGGGCTTCGATGGCCTGCGGCAGGCGCTCCGGTTGCGTGGCCTCGAGCTGATGGCGGCCTCGTTCCGCCGCGCGACGACCGGACGGGCGGGTGACGACGCGGTGCGTGCCCTGGCGGACGCCTTCCGCGCCTTCGTTCGGGAGCACCCGGCGCTGTACGAGGCTACGACGCGGGGCAGCAAGCACGACCCACCCGAGGTCCGCGCCGCGGCAACCGACGTCCTGGAGATCCTCTACGCGGTGCTCCAGGGCTACCGGATACACGGCGAGGAGGCCGTCCACGCGACCCGCTACCTTCGGAGCGTGCTCCACGGGTTCACCTCCCTGGAAGCCTCCGGGGGTTTCGGGATGCCGACGGACCTCGAGGCGAGCTACCGTCGGATGGTCGATGCCCTCAGGGTGACCCTGCGGAACTGGGGACGGCGGAGGACGTAGTCGCTTGGCGCTGGAGAATCCGCTGGGCGGTCCCCGAGGGCGGCGAAAGCCCTCTCCTCGCTCGCTCAGGCCGCGGACACGGCCCGGCGGGCTGGCCCGAACTATATAAGGCACCAGATAGGTCCCCCATCCCATCCGACCGCGCTGACATGCGCGGTTTCCGGACCCTGGAGGTCCGTCCGTGGTCAAGTACCGCATCGAGAACGTCGTCGCATCCACGTCCCTGGGCCAGGAGCTCGACCTGAAGGCAATCGCCCTCGCCCTGGGCGGCTCCGAATACGAGCCGGAGCAGTTCCCCGGCCTCATCTACCGCATCCAGGAACCCAAGACGGCCATCCTCCTGTTCCGGAGCGGCAAGGTGGTCTGCACGGGCGCGAAGAGCCTGGAGAACGTGAAGACGGCCGTGGAGATCGTCTCCAAGCAGATCGAGGCCGCGGGCATCTCGATTAAGAAGAACCCGGAGATCGAGGTGCAGAACATCGTGGCCACGGCGGACCTGGGCGCCCAGATCGACCTGAACACGGTGGCCATCACGCTCGGCCTCACGTCCGTCGAGTACGAGCCGGAGCAGTTCCCCGGCCTCGTGTACCGCATCGACGACCCCAAGGTCGTCCTCCTCATGTTCGGCAGCGGCAAGGTCGTCTGCACGGGCGCGCGGAAGCCCGCGGACGTGGAGAAGGCCGTGGAGCGGATCACGGCCGAGCTGAAGGCGAACGGGCTCCTGCGCTGACCCATGTGACGCCGAAGATGACCGCGACCCAGATCGCGTAGTCCAGAAGGATGATCGGGAGGCTGTAGGTGAACCCGCATCCGTTGAAGGGATTCGGCGTGGGGCACGGGCTGACGGGCGCACTCCAGACGAACGGAAAGCCGGTCGAGGCGCCTCCCGGGATGCGGGTGAAGACCGCGAGGAGACCGAGAATGAACAACCCCGATGCGAGGGACACGGCGATGCTCACAAGCAGACGTCTAACGCGGTCCGTTCGGTTCCTCCCTCCCGTCTCGGCGACACGCGGAGCCACGTATCCATCGAAAAGGCTTGTCAAATCGTTAGTCGAGGGCGATTCGTCTCCTGATGGACCTCACGGGTCGCGCAGCGGCGACGGCCGACCGATTGCCTCGATGCGAAGCCCTTATACGCCACGGGACCGTGGCGCGCGCGTATGGCGAAGGCCGACGTGACCGGAACGGTGACCGCGTTCCTCCACAGCAAGTTCAAGCAGGACAGCTACCGGACCGTCGTGGACCTCGCCAAGCCCGAGGACGCAGGCAAGCTCCTCGGGGCCCGCGTGGTGTGGGAGCGCGCGGACGGCCTCAAGATCCTGGGCCGGGTCACCGCCCTGCACGGCCGGAAGGGCGCGCTCCGGGTCCTGTGGGACCGCGGGTTCCCGCCCCAGGCGCTCGGCACCCACGTCAAGATCGTCCCGTGATGCGGCTCGCGGGGGCTCATCCGAGCCACTGCGGGTAGGCGATCGTCGAATCGAAGTCGTGCGTCGTTTTGTACCGCTCGAAGCGCCCGTCTCGCGCGGCCGCGGCCGTTCGCGCCAGGAGCCCCTCGACCTCCTCGTGGTTCATCGGCCGGAACGTGGTCGCGGCCCGGATGGCCTGCTCGAGGATCTCCATGGAGTCGCAGCCCGTGATTACGACGCTCGTCGGAAGGTTGAGCGCGTAGTGGAGCGCCTCGATGGGCGTCACCGTGTTGCTTTGGAGGACTTGGCGGTCCCCGAGCGGTTTCATTCCCAGGACGCCGATCTTCTCCGTCAGGAGGACGGGCAGGACGCGCTTCTCGAAGCTGTCGAAGTGGGCGTCCATCACGTTGAGCGGCATCTGGACCGCGTCGAACCGGAAGCCGTGGTCCTTCGCGGTCTCCAGCATTTTCAGGTGGATCGTGGGACTCTTGTGGCCCGTGAAGCCGAGGTAGCGGATGCGGCCAGCGTCTTTCGCCTCCAAAGCAGCCTCGAGCGCGCCTCCGGGAGCGAAGATGCGTGCGGGGTCCTCCATGCGGATGATCTCGTGGAACTGCATCAGGTCAATCACGTCCACCTGGAGGCGTCGGAAGCATTCCTCGATCTGCTCCTTGGCCGCCGTTCGTGTCTGCCCGTCGATCTTGGTCATCAGGAAGACGCGCTCGCGGTAGCCGTCTTGAAGGGCCTTCCCCATGCGAATCTCGCTCGCCCCGTCGTTGTAGTCCCAGGAGTTGTCCAGGAAGGTGATGCCCGCGTCCACCGCGGCACGGACGATCTGGACGGACTCCGTCTCCGGGAGCGTGGGCTGTCCCAAGTGCCAGCCCCCGAGGCCGAGGGCCGACACGCGCTCGCCCGTGCGGCCGAGCGTGCGAACGGGGATTGCCGGAGTCCCGGGTGAACCCGGTTCAGCCGCTAGGTCGCCGCTCATGGCTCGAGCTTCCTCCGCACGGGTCGATGCGGTCCTCTCAAAGGCCAATCACCGCTTGGCCTTTTCCCTCGAGCGGGTTGGAGAACCGGTCACGTTTGCGCGATGAGGGTTGCCTGAGCCGGGTTGGGAGCCTTGGCAATGCCCCAGACCTTCGCACTGTATCCGATTGCAGCGGTGCCCATGTAGAAGCCCACGACCACCTCGAGAACCGTGGACAGCTGACCGATGACCGCATTGGCCATGGTCAGGTCGCTCGGGGCAATCCCCTGAAAGATCAGGATCGGCGCCAAGGCAAAGTACACCGCGAGGACCGAGGCTGTGATTGCGAGCTGGACCACGTTCTTGTCGAACCCCTCCTTGGGCGTGGACCCCGCGAGCGCCGTCTTGGCTTCCATGAACGATTGCGCCAGGAGGAGGACACCCAGGAACGTCACGATGCCCACGGTCGCAAGTGACCACGCCATCGGCAACCATCCGATGACGCCGAACCCCCATATCGCGACGTCCACGACGGTCACACCTACGACGCTCTTGATCGGCAATGAGACAGTCACACTCAAGCACCCCTCATCGACTCGATTCGTCGGTGTCGCCTTAAGGATATGGTGCCCCCGCTGGTGGACGCTTGACCGCAGATTCGCGACGAGACATGAATGGTCACCCGTGCCCGGCTGAGTCAAGTACCAGGACCGTTCTGGGTCCCCCATCAAGGGTGGTCACTGTGGCCGAGATGAATCGGATCTCCCGGTTCTTCGTGAACCGGTTCAACGCGCGGCGGAGCGCGCGGATCTTCGGTTGGATGCAGCACAACACCCCCTTCCCCGTCGGTGCAGCCTGCCTCGAGATTGGCTGCGGCAACGGGGACCTAGCGTCCCGGGTCGTTGAAGGCCTGCGGCCCGCACGGTACGTGGCCACGGACCTCGACTCCCGGCAGCTCGACGCCGCCAGGAAGCACCTCGCAATCCGCTACCCGGGCGGCCTACCTCCGTCTCTGGAGCTCCGAGAGGCGGACATGCTCCGCATGCCCTTCCCCGACGGCTCCTTCGATGCGGCCCTCGCCGTCGTCTCCATCCACCACGCGACCCCGAACCACCATGAGTCCGCCGAGGTGCCGCGGGCCCTTGCGGAGATCGACCGCGTGCTCCGTCCCGGCGGCGTCCTCGCCTACGAGGAGATCCTCCACCAGGATCTCATCCGCGCGTGGCTCGCGGAGCACGGCTACGTGCTCTCGGGGATCGAGCACGGGTTCAAGCGGGAGTCCGTCGTGGCGAAGAAGTCCGGCGGTTCAGCGTGACCCGGTCGATCAGAGGTCGTCCTTCTCCGCCGTCTGGTCGGCGCTGCCCGCGTTGCCGGGAGGCTCCGTGGACGCCTTCTTCGGCGGCTCTTCCTCCGAACCTGTGGACGGGGAGATCATGCTCCGTCCCGCGGGGCCCGTGGGGGCGCTCGATTGCCGCGACCGCGCATCCTCCGCCCGGCCGTTCTTGCGCGGGAGCTGCCCCTTCATCAACGTTCCACAGGTGTGGCAGACCTTGGCCGTCACGGAGTTCAGGGTGCCGCAGTTCGGGCAGGGCTTGGAACCCTTCCGGCGGACCTCCTCCTCCTCACGCCGCCAGTCGTCGTACGTGACGAACGTGGGCTGGGTGCGCCACCACTCCTGGAACTCCTTGTCCGTCAGCGTGCGCCGCAGCTGACGCTGGGCCTCCGTGTGGAACTTCTCCACGATCTCGTCGTACTGGAGGCGCATCTTCTCCTGGTAGTCCGCCTGGTCCAGCTCGCCCGTCGCGAACTCGATGCCGCACTCGGGGCACTGCTTGACCTCGACGGGGATCCAGGCCTGGCAGTTGGAGCACTTGGCCAGGTCCTTCTCGAACTCCACGCCGCAGCGCGGGCACACGGCGGCGTCCGCGTGGATGTACGCGCCGCACTCCCCGCACTCGACCATCTTGCCGAGGCCGTACACCTTGATGTAGACCGTGACGCCGATGAGGATCGCCGCGATGACGGCGAGGAGGACCAGGAACAGCCACCACGGCAGGCCGATCAGGGGGACGAGGGTGTCCAGGAAGGGAACGGGCGTCTGCACGGAGACCGCGCGGGAGTCGGGCTGGATCGTGTTCGAGGCCGGTGTGACCGCGAGGAGGTAGGAGCCGTCCGTGAGGTTGGCGGGGAGCGTCAGGGTCGCGAGGAAGAAGCCGTTGAGTCCCGAGATGGCCGGCGCGTTCGCGAGGACGGTGGTGCCGGAGCGGAGCTCGATTGTGAGGGCGACGCCGACGATGCCGATCGCGTTCGGGTCCCGCACGTAGCCGCTCACGCTCAGCGTGCTGCCGGGCGTCAGGGCCTGGCCCACGTCGGGCGCGGCGATGGCCACGAAGCCGCCCGGCGGCGGCTGGACGACGACGGAGACGTTGAGGACGTTGTTCACTTTCTGCGCGGGGCCGCCCTCGTAGATCGTGTCATTGGGGTCCACGGCGAGCTCGATCGTGTGGGCTCCCAGGGACGCGATGCCGCCGATGTCCAGGGTCGCGTTCGCGGACTGGCTGACCGTGAGCCCGTCTACGCGGGCGAGCGGCGCCGAGCGGTTGCCGTCCAGGAAGGCGGCGATGGAGACGCCCGTCGCGGTGGTCTGCCCCTGATTGTAGATGACCGCGTGGATGGTGAAGGGCGCGTTCTGACTCAGGTTGAGGAGGGCGGGATAGTCCGACGCGTGGAGTGCAAGGTCGGGTGGCGTCCGGACGTAGACGTCCGCGAGGCTCACCGTGACCGCGATGCGGTTGTCCGTGACCGTGCCCGCGGGATACGGGTTGAAGGCCACCCCGCCCGAGAACGACGACGTGTTGTACGATACCACGAAGCGGTAGTTGCCGAAGGAGTTCGCGTTGGGTAGACTGGTCCAGGTGATCTCGTCCGTGAACAGGGGAATCCGCGCCAGCCCGTTCGAATCCGTCCGGTTCCAGGCCGTGGCGCCGCTCGCGGTGCGGCCCAGGAAAGCCAGGGTCTCGGCGCTGGGGACCGCGGAGAACCCGTCATCCGGGTATCCGGCCGTCGTCCCGTTCGCGCTGAACGTGGACCAGATCGCCGCGCCGGTCACCGGGAAGGCTGTGGCGTCCCGGACCGAGACCTCCAACCATCGGAGGAGATCGATCGTCCCGCCGGGGTCCGGGGCGAACGCGGGCTCCCAGCTCGTCTCCACGGTGGGATCCTGCGATCGGTTGATTGTCACGCCGAACAGGTACGCGATCGACGTTGCATCCACGTGCAGGGCGTTGTGCAGCCCGGTGACGTTGGAATAGTCGACGTCCAGGAAGGAGTCGTACGCGGTGAGCGAGCTGCCTGCGGTGAGGGTGATGTTGGCCGCCTCGCTCGCGGATACGTACGGGGCCACGAGGGTCCAGTTCTCGAAGACGTGGTCGATGCGGGATCGGACCAGGGTCGCGGCGGTGGACGCCCAGGAGATGACCGCGCTGTCGTTGTTGTCGTCCACATCCAGGCCGGTGATTTGGACCTGTGCGGTCGTGAATCCAGTGATCGTGGAGTCCGCCATTCGGATCGTCGCGCCCGTTGCGTTGAACCAGCCGGGGAACTGCAGCAGGGAGCCGTTCATCATCGTGAACTGGCTTCCCGCGCCGGAGACGTTCACGGCGAGTTTCAGGTACGGATCGATGGCGACCCGCTGCACGGTGATCAGGGAGTGGTCGAGGACCAGGGACCCGCCCGCCTCCACGGTGAGGTTGTAGCCCGGGTGGGTCGCGTCCTTGGCGAAGTCGAGCCCGCCATTGATCAGGGTGAGGCTCCCGCCCGCTTGGATGATCACGGACCCGTCCACGGTGTACAGGATGCCGCGGCAGACCTGGGGCGTCGTGACGATCCAGTCCGACGTAATCAGGCTGCTCCCCTGGTCGCACGACGCGGCGCGGGCCGGCTCCGAGAGGCCGCCAAGGAGTGCGGATGCGGCGCCCAGGCACAGCAGCGTGACGAACAGGAGATTCAGGGCGCGCGACCGTCGCTGGGCGGGACTCCGACGCGATGATGCGTCGGCCGAGAGCCGGGTCCCTGGACGGCGTACGCGCATTCGGTAGGGGGTTCGATTGGGCGGTTAAATACGTTCCGGCGCTGTGCGCGGCCGAACGACTTAAATAGCGTGCAACCGACACCGTCTATGGGTCCCTGGGCCGGGGGAGGCCGCCGCGTGAAGACGATCCTGCGCGAAGAGACGTCGGGTGTCAGCGAGGTCCTCGGGACCATCCTGATCCTCGCCATGACGGTCACCCTCTTCTCCACGGTGATCATCTGGGTCTCCAGCATCCCCACGCCGCAGGCGCAGACCCATACGGACATCGCCCAGTACATGCGGCCGGTCTACGACAGCACGGGCCTCGTCGTCGGCGTGAACATCACGTTGACCCACATGGGCGGCGAAGCCCTTTTGCCCGCGACGACGGTCTTCTACATCTCCGATCAGCCGAGCAGCGGGTCCACGTCCACGGACGTGGCGACCTTGCACCGGTTTGACGCGCGCATCGCGAACCCGAGCGGTCTCATCGACGGCTCGGACAGCGTGTGGAGCACGGGCGAGCGGTGGCTCTACCTGAACCAGGCGTTCCGCCCCTCGGACACGATCACGGTGACCGTCGTGGACACCACTCGGAGCCTCGTCGTGTGGTCCGGGCAGATGAACCCCGCGGTGGGAACACGTCCGCCGATCTTCCTGAACGTGTGGGCCTCCGGCGTCGTCACGGCCGGCGGACCCAACCCCGTGTACGAGGGCTCTGGGTTCTATCTGTTTGCCGAGGTCGTTTCCCTGGACCACGACCTCAATCCGAACTCGGTGTACGCGAGGATTACGGCGTTCTACAACACGACCCTCGCCGCCCTCGGGTGCGACGTCCCCCTCAAGATGCGCGATGACGGCGTGTTCCCGGACCTCGTGCCCGGGGACGGAATCTTCTCGCTCGGAGCAAACGGCTGCATGAGCCCCCAGTTTCCCCTGCTGAGCTGGTCCGGGTCACTCATCCTGCTCAACGCGACGGACACGAAGGGTCATCAGACCCAAACCCGGTTCGTCCTGAACGTGCTGCCATCCTCCGCGGGAGGAGGTGGCATGAGCAGCACGATCCCCAACCAGGTGTGGCAGTACATCGGATTCGTTCAGATCCGGACGGGCGAGGTATGGGTGTCGAACCTGAGCGATCCGTACCCGTCGTCGCACACGTACCAGCCGTACCGTGTCTTGGCGACCACGCTCAATGCGAACGGAGGCGGCCTGTTCCACTTCAAGATGGCCAACCACGGGAACACGACGATCTTCATCGACGGGTGGACGGAGGCGTTCTTCCAGAACACGCAGTCCTCGGCTGGCGTTGCGCTGTACATCGTGGCGCCCTGCAACCCCACGCTCCCTTCCAACGCGAATCCGGGCGGGGTGGCCGCATACCCGGGAAGCCCCACGAACATCAACAACTTCTCCTACGCGCATCCCGGGCTGCCGTCGGGCTGCAGCTCCAACATCCGGCCGGCCGTGTTCGACATCAACCAGACCGACCAGCAGGTGGGCGGCACGCCGTACACCGTGCTCGTGTACGCCAAGACGGCGTTCGGGCTGGGCACTCCGTACCAGTGGAAGACGAGCACGTACTACATCAGCATCCTCGTCTCCGGGATGGCGGGGCCCAACAACTACACCTATGCGCAACTCCTCGGCCAGGACCCCTACAACCCATACCACTGCGCGAGTCTCGGTCCCTCCTACAACCCGATCAATCACCTGGCCGACCCTACTCCCGCCTGCCGCACCACGTGGTACGCCCAGGTGATTCCGTTCATCGGGATGGTCGTGTACTAGGGAGAAGGCGTGCCCGTTCCGTGCACGGAGGATTGGTACACTTTTTGACGGAAGTCCGGGCGTTGTCTCCCGTAGATTCGAGAAATCTTTAAGGAACCTCCACAATGCCTATCCGTGCTGCGGCGCGCGAACGACGACGAGACGGCCGCCTTCCTTCTCGTCGAACGGACCATGCAACGCGCCCGTCCGCTCAAGGGCGTGCGCGGGCTGCGGTCCATGGAACTTCCCGAGGGCCGGATCGAGCGAGACATCCTCGGGCGCCTGCGGTTCCGGTTCGACGGGAACGAGTCCGACTTCGAGCCCGAGAACGGCGTGAAGGGCCGCAAGCTCTCCGACGAAGAGGAGTCCCGGTGGCGGGACCTCGAGCGGATCGTGGACGCCTCGAATCCCGTGGCCGATGCGGAGTGGAACCTGGTCTCCATGCGCATCGGACCCCGTGTCCTGCGGCGGCTTCCCTTGGGTGGGGTGGTCGCGTACGTCCCGGCCGGTACGCCTCCGTACAAGGCATCGCTCACCCTGCGCATCCCGGACGCTAAGCCCAGGCCCGAGATTCCGAAGCTCACGGAGACCGAGCTGCTCGCGGCCATCGACGCGTTCCTCCTTGAGCTTGAGACCTACGATGACACGGACCCGCCCCTCATGGCGCCCTGGAAGCCGGGCACGGCGGAGAATCGCGCGGGCAACCACGGCGTGACGCCGCCCTGGTCCAGCGGCCACAAGCATGCGCGGGGCAAGTGGGCCAAGTGCCCCATCTGCCACACGCCCGTGGTCAAGGACCGCTTCAACCCGCGGATCCCCGTGGGCAGCCTCCGGCCGGGAGCCGGGTCCATCCGGGACCTTCGCGGCGGCTACCTGTCGCGGCTCCGCGAGACGTACCTGCTGCCCGAAACGAACAGCCTGGTCCAGTCGCGGGAATCCCGCTAGGACGCCGTCGCCCAGACCTTTCCGTATGGAGGGAACCCTGAAATCGGGGGAGCCCTCCATCGGGTTCGGAGACCGCGAGCATGAAAGCGGTGGCGCGTCGGCTGGCCCAGGCCGTCTTCTTCGCCCTGTCCGTGGTCCTCATCCTCCTCGTGGGAGGACTCGAGTTCGCAGAGCGGCCCGTGGGCCTCGCGTACCTGGTCCTGTGGGTCGCGCTCGCCGTCGCGACGGCGGTCTTTCGTCGACCGGGGACTCCATCCAAGTACGATCGCAGTCAGATCGCGTGGCGCACGGTCCTGGGCGTCTTCGGCTTCGCTGCGATCCTCGTCCTGGGTCCGTGGGAGTACACGCACATGACGGGCCCCCTGCCTCGGGACGGGCTCCTCGCCTGGACCGGGATCGGGCTCTTCGGCCTCGGGGTCCTGATCAACGCCTGGGCCATGGCGACCCTCCGAAGCCTATACACGGTGCGGCTCTCCGTTCAGGAGGAGCATCGCCTCGTCACGAACGGACCGTACCGGATCGTCCGCCACCCCGGGTACTTCGGCTTCCTGCTCGCCCTCCCGGGCATGGGGCTCGCCCTGGGGAGCCTGACCATGCTCGGCTTCACGGTGGCCATCCTCGCGTGGCTCGTCGCGCGCATCCGGGAGGAAGAGGCCATGCTCGTCGAGCAGTTCGGCGATGCGTACCGTGAGTACCAGCGGCGGACCAAGCGGCTCATCCCGTTCCTCTACTGAGCGGCGGTCATGGAGGGTCGGTGGGATTCGCGGGGGCGCAGCCGCAAATCGTACCCGCGGGACAGGTCTGCCACCGCCCACGCTTGCAGTGCTCGACCCAGGTCCTCACGAGCACGCTCTCGAGCCGGGACAACTCTCGCCCCTTCGCATGCATCTCCTTGAGGTTCAGCCGCAGTCTCTTCGCTGCGGCCCTCGCTTCGTCCGAGACGGGGATGGGTGGTCCTCCCGCACCGCGCAATTCCCTCAGGAAGATCGCCACGGTCTTAGGACCCACGCCCTTGATCCTCGTGAGCTCTCTCTCGACGTCCGCTGCAGATCCTGCGTTCGTCAGGATGCCGCGCAACCGTTCCCCTCGAAGGGCGGCCGCGATGGCGAGGAGCTTCGTCGCCGTGCTGAAGTCGTATCGGACGTAGCCGCCCAGGTCCAGAAGGGTCACGAGTCCGTCCCAGCCGCATCGCTCAATCGCCTCCGGACTCGCGACCTCTTCCTTGAACAAGAGGAGGGCGGTGGTCCTCGCCGCGGCCGCGGAAATGGGCTTCGCGAAGAGGCTCGACGCGACGAACCAGGGGAACCAGTCCTCGGGGTCTCCGATGTTCAGGTTGAGAAGTTCGGGGTAGGTCTTCTGGGCGAGGAGCGCGCGTACGAGCTGCCGTTGCGCGCCGGCATTCCGTCGGCCCATGGTTTCAGGAGAAGCCTTTATCCTGCGTCACCAAATAGATTCTCCCGCAGGCCTTCCTCCATGCGGCCAACCTTCTCCACCCTCTGGATCTGGGACCGGGTCGGGGACCGTCTTCCCTGGTATCTCGCCGTGGCCGAGGACCGCATGCCCTCGAAGTACCTCGTCGCTCGCAGGATTCCCTGTGATCTCGACCTGCCCGGGGCGACCGAGGATGACCTCTGGAGGGAGCACGACCGGACGACCGCACGCTTCCTCGATGTGTGGCAGGCCGTTCGCCGGCACGAACTGCGGACGTCCGACCTGCCCCAGGTGGAACCTTCCCTCCTCGATCTGTCCACCGAGATCGTCACGCGGATGCTCGGCCATTGCGCCTTCTGCCGCTGGAACTGCCGGGTGGACCGGAGGGCCGGGACGAAACGTGGAACGTGCCAGCTCGGGACGGATTCCCGCGTCTCCTCCTACTTCGCCCATCACGGGGAGGAGCTCGTCTTCCGCGGCACGCACGGCTCCGGCACGGTCTTCTTCACCTCCTGCAACCTGCGTTGTGCCTTCTGCCAGAATAGCGACATCTCCCATGACAAGGAGAACGGGATCCGCGTGAGCCCGCGGGAGGTCTCCGCCATGGCCTGGCAGCTTCGGCAGGAAGGCTGCCACAACATCAACTGGGTCGGCGGCGAGCCCACGGTCCACCTCCACACGATCGTCGAGGCGATCCGGCGCCTCGGCACACCCCCGAACCCCGAGGATCATGCGCACGTGCAGAGCGTGAACCCCGAGGCGGCATGGCCCTCCCGACGACCGGCCGCGAGCGGAGTCTACGAAGGGGAGTTCAACGCGCCCATGCTCTGGAACTCGAACTTCTTCATGAGCTCGGAGACGATGCGCATCCTGCACCCCCTCGTGGACGTCTGGCTCTCGGACTTCAAGTTCGGGAACGACCGGTGCGCGGTCTTCCTGTCCCGGACCCCCTGGTACTTTGAGACGGTCGCCCGGAACCACAAGCTCGTGTACGACTGGGGCGAGGACCTCGTGATCCGGCACCTCATCATGCCCCACCACGTGGAGTGTTGCACGAAACCCGTCCTTGACTGGATCGCAGAGAACACGCCTCAGGCCCTCGTGAACGTGATGGACCAGTACCGTCCGGAGTATGCGTGCGACCGGTTCTCCCCTGCGTACGACGACCGGTATCGGACCCTCTCGAGGCGACCTAGCGCCGAGGAGGTCCTCGCGGCCTACGCGTACGCCCGGAATCTCGGCCTGCGATTCGTGGAGCTGTCCATGGAGAAGAACGTGACCGGGTTGCCGGCATGATTCGCCCAGGCCCGTTCCGTTCGGAGCGGAGCGGGACCGAGGCCTCTCGCCGAACGTTTCAAGTGCTCCCGGCGACCTTAGATGGGGCGACATGATTCCGCAGCCCCGCGGACCGGGGGACATCCCACCCGGCCCCGAACAACCGATGCCGACGCCGAGGCGCGGCGAGCCCGGCTCCCTCGTCTTCCAAGCGCTGGAGGAGCTCGAGTCCGTCAAGCGTGCGGTCGAGGCGCTCGTCCGGCGCCTGGATGCACTCGAGCACCGCGTGGCGGCCCTCGAGCCACCGTCCGCCTGACCCCTCGGAGAACCGTCGTCGAGGGTGCCGGCAGCCGCCCCGACCATCCTTTCAAATAGCCGTGGCTCGCTGGGTATACCCGGGAGTGGGTCGCAGGCGGTCCATGGAGGATGGGGATGCCTGGCGCAGCGGACTCGGGGTCCGCCTTGGACGAGGAACGCATATGCCCGGAGTGCGGCAGCGACCACCTCGTCCGCGACTACGAGCGCGGTGAGGTGGTCTGCGCAGCCTGCGGCCTCGTCCTCGCCGAGCGGGCAATCGATCAGCGACCGGAATGGCTGGCCCATTCCACAGAAGAGGCGGAGCGGCTCGCCCACACGGGCCCGCCCCGCAAACTCCTCGGCGTTGCCTCCGGCCTGACGACAGTCGTGCCGTTCCCGGACCGGGACATCCGGGGCAAGCAGATCCCGGAGCGAGCTCGAAAAGTGTTCTTCCGACTGCGGAGGCTCCAGGTCGCGTCGGCGCGGTCGGGCCGGGGGGAGCGGAGCTCCGTGGCGATGGCGAGGACCCTGGACCGGATCGCCTCCCACCTGGGCCTCCCGGGCGCCGTGAAGGACGAGGCGGGCTTCATCTGTCGTAGGGCGATCGCTGGCGGGGTCATCCGGGGTCGGTCGATGGCGGCCCTCGGGGCCGCGGCCGTCTACGCGGCCTGCCGGATCGACGGCGTTCCGCGCACGCTCCGGGAGATGGAGCGCGCAACGGGCATCCCCCGGAAGATGATCGCGCGGCACTACCGGGAGCTCGTCCGGATCCGGATTCTCCGGGCCGTACCGCTTTCCCGGCCTCAGGACTACGTGAACCGGTTCTGCACGGAACTCCGGCTGAGCAGCCGGGTGCAGGCGGAGACCCTGCGTCTCCTCAACGAGTGGGACCGGATCGGCCTCACGAGTTCCTCGTCGCCCGTGGGGACCGTCGCGACGGCGATCTACCTGACCGCGGAGGCCTGCGGCGAACGCAAGTACCAGACCGAGGTCGCGAAGGTCACCGGAGTGACCGAGGTCACGCTGCGGAACCGACTGGCCCACGTGAAGCACCTTGCCGCTCGGCTCGCAGGGCCTGGAGGACGCGCACCGAGGGCGGGCACGCGAGCCCGTGTCCCCCGCTGAACGGACCCCTCGTTGCGTTCCTTCGACGGCCGCTCCCGCCAAGCCGGCCGCGGGTCCAAGGCATGCGGCGGGACGAAAGGCTCAGGTGCCCTCCGCCGCTATCCTGTCGAAGTGGCGGACACCGCGACGATCTTCGGGATCACGACCCTTGTGATCTTCGTCGGCTTCCTCGGTTCCCTCCTGTTCGAGAAGACACGGGTGCCGGACATCCTCATCCTCATCGCCCTCGGGGTCCTCATCGGGCCCGTCGCGGGGATTCTGACGGCCGCCGAGCTCCAGGGAATCACGCCCATCTTCGGCGCCCTGGCCCTCACCCTGATCCTCTTCGAAGGCGGTCTTGAACTGCGCGTCCACGAGGTCGTGCGGCAGTTCGGGTCCGTCATCCTGCTCATCGCGATCTCCTTCGTCGCCACGACCTTCCTCGTGGCCTTCGCCTACTGGATCTTCGTGCCGACCTCGCCCCTCACCCTCGGTCTCGCCTTGGGCGCCCTCCTCTCGGCGGTCAGCGCGCCCATCGTGATCCCCCTCCTCGCGATCATGAACGTCCGCTCCAAGACGAAGGCCTTCCTCAACCTCGAGTCCGCGCTCACGGACGCCGCGGCGATCATCGTCTTCTTCGCCCTCCTCGGGGCCATCGGGCCGAGCGCGGGCGCGCCCCGCGACGTTGTCGCGGGGGTCCTGGCGACCCTCCTGTTCTCGACCGTCGTCGCGATCCTCCTCGGCATCGCGTGGCTCGAGCTCCTGCGGTTCCTCCGCGGGCGGGCGTACTCGTACATGATCACCCTCGCCGTCGTCCTGGGACTGTACTACGCCGCGGAATCCCTTGGCGGCGCGGGCCCCGTCGCCGCCCTCGTCTTCGGCATCGTCCTGAGCAACGGCAAGGAGATCAGCCGCTTCCTCCCGATCAAGACGGACTTCGTCCTGGACGACCGGATCCGGCACTTCCACTCCGAGGTGACGTTCTTCCTGAAGACGTTCTTCTTCGTGTCCGTCGGGATCCTGTTCACCCTCACGCGCCTGGGCACGACCCTGATCCTGCTCTCCCTGCTCGTCCTTGGGATCATCCTGTTCGCGCGGGCCCTCGCGATCCGGTTCTTGGTGGCCCTCAAGCCCGAGGAGCGCGAGGACCAGGACGTCCTCCTCGTGATGATGCCCCGTGGGCTCACGAGCGTCGTCCTCGCCACGATCCTCGCGACGACGGTTCTCTCCGGCGCGAGCCTCCTCGTGGACGTCGCGTTCACGGTCGTCATCCTCACCAACGTGATCCTGACCGCCGGCGTGTTCCTCGTGGAGAAGCGCCGCCTGCGGACCACGGAGATCCCGCGGGAGGAGCTCGAGGTCGCCTACTGGTTCCGCAACATGGACGAGGCCCTCCGCGAGGGCGAGAAGTGAGGGCAGGCCGCCTACTTGCTCACCGTGGTCTTCCCCACGATCGCGTGGTTGCGCCCCGGATACAGGGTGACGCGGACCAGGTGGCCGTCCACGACCAGGGCGAGCTGCACGAAGCCGTCGGAGCCCGTCTCCAGCTCCCCGACCATCTCGCCGTCCCGGTCCACGACGTTCACGATCCGCTGGCGGACCCCCTTCGGGATCCAGCCGGAGTAGGGGTTCAGGTAGAGAATCTTGTGGCGGAGGTCCTCGATGCGCTGGTCCAGGGGCTTCCGGCTCGCCACCTTCTTCGAGATGGTCTCCGTGACCTCCTGGGACACTTCCTTCTTCTTCTTGATGGGGGTCATAACCTGTTTTCCACGCGCCCATGGTACTTGAGTCTGATGCGTTCGCACGCGGGCGTGAGACTCCTGCGGAATCCAGGACGGAGGGAACCGCGGTCAGGCCACGTCGGGGGCTCCGGTTCCGCCGAGGAACGCCTCGAGATGACCCCGACAGACTAGGGGCGCCTCCGTCCACATGTCGTGCCCCGCCGCCGGGATCACGACCCGCCGGACGTCTGGGAGGAGTCCCTCGAGTTCGCGGTCGATGAGGCGGTGCACGTCGATCGTCCGCTCCCCGCTCATCAGGAGGACCGGGATGGTCAGTGCATGCACCGCCTCCCGCGGGACGTAGGGAAACGGATCCGTCGAGGAGGTGAGCACGTCCCACTCGAGCGCGTTGTCTCGCATGTAGCGGAGGACCTCCGGCGGCAGGTCGTCGAAGATCCCGGGCCCCGCGAACATGTCCGACGCGGTCCGGAGCGCTCCATCGATGTCCCCCGATCGGAAGGCCTCGCGGACGGGCCGCCACAGTCGGACCATGAACGCGTCGTACACGGCGCGGCCGCCGGGGAGATTCGGGACCCAGCCGAGGAGGGCCGCTTCCGCAAGGACAAGGCTCCGGACGAGATCGGGGCGGCGAAGCGCCAGGAGGAGGGCGGCGAACCCGCCGTAGGACGCGCCGACGACGCAGGCGCGGGTCACGCCCAGGTGATCGAGGAGCCGGGCCAGGTCGTCCGCGTCCACGGCGGCGGAGTAGTCCGCGCGGTCCGGAGGACGCGCATTCGGGTGGTTGTATCTCCGGCTGTAAGCGATGGTCCGGTAGCCGCGACGGAACGGCTCGAGGTGGGGCGTCCAGTACCGGTAGTCGTCCAGCCCGCCGTGCGCGAACACGAGCGGGACTCCCGTGCCGCGGTCGACGTAGTGCAGGGCGACATCGCCGACGCGTGTCTCCTTCAGGTCCTCCGCTTCCTCGAACACGGGACGTCGCCGACCATCCGTCCGGGAGCCAAGAACGTTCCCACGAGGCTCAGCGCAACTTTCCTCACCTCCGGGCCGGGGAGGGCGCGTCCAAGGCACGGGATCCTCCGCGGGTGCCCTTGGCCTTCCGGGCACAAGTTGATATATCGATTATCCGATATCGGAAAATCGATAGGTGAACCACGATGTGGGGCATGCATCGCCGCCGAGGCCTGCGGATGTGGGTCCTCTCCCTCCTGGCCCGCGGCCCGAAGAACGGCGCAGAGATCATGAACGCGATCGAGGAGATGAGCCAGGGCTGGTGGCGCCCCTCGCCCGGCTCCATGTACCCCCTCCTGGAGTCCCTGGTCCAGGAAGGACTCATCACGAGGCGCGACGACGGGCGCTACGAGCTCTCGTCGACGGGACGGCAGGCCATGGAGATGCCCTGGGGCCCGTGGGGTCCCTGGGGCATGCGAGGGCCGCACGCGCCCGGCGTGGACGGCGTCCTGGGCGAGATGGGCGGCTACGTCTCCTACCTGGAGGACGTGGCCCGCAGCGACCGGGCCGGCATCGACCGGAACCGGGAGCAGATCAAGGGCCTCGCGGACCGCCTGTCCGCGTTGATTAGGAAGTGACGGAGGTCGCACGATGTACAACCAGCGCAGGTGGCATGCAGGGCATTGGATTCGACTCGGGTTCCTCGTGATCTTCGCGGTGTTCGTCGCGGCGATGATCTACTTCATGCTGGTCGTTGTCCCCGCGGCGCCTGCGGGGACCTACCCGATGTATCCCTGGTGGGGCTTCGGGTGGATCTGGATCTTCTTCCTCTTCTTCCTGTTCTTCGGCCTGCTCCGGTTCGCGTTCTGGGGTCCTCGTCGCTGGGCGTACTACGGCCACCACGGCTACGGCTACTCCGGCCGGGAGAACGAGGCGTACCACATCCTCCGGGAGCGCTACGCCCGCGGGGAGATCACGAAGGACCAGTACGACGCGATGATGCGGGACCTGTACCAGCAGCCGCCCCAACAGACTCCGCCCCGGTATTGATGCGGAGACTCCGACCCGCATGCCCCCCGACCCCATCGCCGTCCGCGACCTGGGCAAGGACTACGGCACGTTCACCGCGCTGGATTCGCTCGGGCTCACGGTTCCCGCGGGCGCGTGCTTCGGCTACTTGGGCCCCAACGGCGCGGGCAAGAGCACGACGATCAAGATCCTGACGAACCTGATCCGCCCCTCCCGGGGCCGCGCGGAGATCTTCGACATCGATGTGCAGCGGCGGCCCCGCGACGCGCTCCAGCGGGTCGGGGCGGTCATCGAGACGCCCGAGTTCTACGGCTACCTGAGCCCGCGCGAGACCCTCGCGTATGCGGGCCGGCTTCGCGGCATGACGCGGGCCGATCTCGACGCGCGCACGGAGGACGTGCTCAAGCTCGTCAAGCTCTCGGACTGGTCCGACCACCGGATCGAGACGTTCTCCAAGGGGATGAAGCAGCGGCTGGCGATCGCCCAGGCCCTCCTCCACGAGCCCGACCTCCTCATCCTGGACGAGCCCACCTCGGGCCTGGATCCGCGGGGCATGGCCGAGGTGCGGGGCATCATCAAGGACGTGAAGCGGCGCGGCCACACGGTCTTCATGAGCTCCCACCTCCTCGCCGAGGTCCAGGAGGTCTGCGACGCGGCGGCACTCTTGGACAAGGGCAAGCTCATCCTCCAGGGGAGCCTCGCCGACCTCGCGGGGCGGGCGGAGGCGAACGCGTTCCAGGCCGCCTTCCTCGCCCCGCCGTCCGCGGACGACCTCGCGTGGATGGGGACCCTGCCCGGCGTGAAGGGCGTCGTCCCTTCGGGGAACGGCGGCGTGGAGCTCCGCATCCACGGAGGCCCGGAGGTCCAGGCGGCCGTCCTGCGGTCCCTCGTCTCCCGCGGCCTCCCCGTCACTTCGTTCCGGCTGGTCGGCACGGCGCTCGAGCAGCTCTACCTCGAGAACATCCAGGAGACGCACGAATGATGGACCGCAAGGATCTCTCCCAGGCGTGGATCGTCGCGGTCTACGAGATCCGCAAATACCTCCGCGGTCGGCGGCTCTTGGGGATGCTCGTCCTCGTCGCCTTGATCGTCGCCCTGCTCCTCGCGCTGCCACCCCTGCTCGGGTCGTCCTACCCCTCCACGCCGGACGACTTCGTCGCGACCTTCGCGGAGTTCTCGGGCATCCTGATTGTCCTCTCGGGCGCTCTCTTCGCGGCGGACGCCCTGAACTCGGAGCACGACAAGCGCACGGGCTACTTCCTGTTCCCGAACCCCGTGCGTCGCGAGACGATCGTCGCGGGCAAGTTCCTCGCCAGCCTGGCGGCGTCCGGCCTCATCGTGGTCCTGTACTACGCGGCCGCCTCCGTGTCGGCCTGGGCCGTCACGGGGAGCTTGACCGTGGACATCGCCTGGTCCGCGGTCTACGCACTCGCGTACATGGTCTGCGTGGTCGGCGTCGCCTTCCTCCTGTCCGCAGTCCTGCGCGGGACCGTGACCTCGACCGTGCTCACGTTCTTCCTGTTCACCCTGGTCTTCGACCTCATCGAGGTGTTCCTCCGGAGGGCCGACGTCTCGCCGTGGTTCCTCCCGAGCGCGGCGTCGGGGATCATCGGAGATGTCCTCGCGCCGCCCACGCCGCTCCCCGGGCCCGGAGGCCGCCTGACCGCCGGGTTCATCCCCGACGTGCCGACGTCCCTGGCCGTCTTCGGAGCGTACTTCGTCGCGAGCGCCGTCCTGGCGGTCCTCCTCTTCCGGCGGCGGGAGCTCCAGAGCTGACGTGGGCCAAAGCCCAAGAGGGCCGACCCGCTTCCACCCTCCCGGGAGTCCGCATGCCGAGTCCCAGACCCGTCAGGTCTTCACGAACCTGAAGACCGCGCTCGAGGCTGCGGGCACGGACTTCGCCCACGTGGTCAAGCTGACGTTCTACCTGGTCGACATTTCGAAGATCGCCCTGGTCCGCGGGATTCGCGACGAGTTCGTCGACACGCGGCATCCTCCCGCCAGCACGGCGGTCGAGGTCCGGCGCCTCGTGCGGGAGGAGTTCCTGCTCGAGGTCGACTCGATCGGGACCGCTCCGGCCTAGCGCACGGCCCCGAGCTGGCGCAGGAAGTCGAGCCGGTCCGCCTGACTCCATTCCTCGACGATCTTCCCGTGGGCGATCCGGTAGATCGCGATCCCGCTCATGCTCACACGCTTCCCCGTCGGAGGCACGCCCTCGTATTCGCCGCGGTGGATGCCGCGACCCGTGATCCGGACGACCACCTTGTCGCCCGACGCGAAGATGTCCTCGATCACATGCTCCGAGTCCTCGAACGCGGCCGCGAACCGCTTGAAGCCTTCCTTGAGTGCCGCGAGGCCGCGGAGCGAAGTGGGAGTCGACGCGGGACCGTGGTCCACGTAGTCCGCGGCGAACACGTCGGCGAGGACCTCTTCATTCCCCTTGTCGATTTCCCGGTAGAGCCGCCGGATCAAGGCGATGTTGCTCTTCGTGGACATGGTCCCTGACGGAAAGGGAGTTCGGCTTTAAGCCGTCAAGGCTTCTACCCGCCTTGGCAAAGGTGCCGTATGACTGAGAGAACCAAGGCCGGCGGCGGACTGCCCCCAGGACACAAGGTCGATCTTGCCTCCCTGGTCACCTACCAGGAGGGTTCCGTGGTCAGCCGCACCCTGGTCGAGGATCGGGCCGGGACGGTCACCCTGTTCGCGTTCGACGAGGGGCAGGGCCTGAGCGAACACACCTCCCCGTATGCGGCGCTCCTCCACGTGCTCCAGGGCGAGGCCCTCGTCACGGTCGCGGGACGAGACAGCCGTGTGACGGCGGGCGAGGCGATTCTCCTCCCCGCGGGTCAGCCCCACGCCGTGCGCGCGCCATCCCGGTTCAAGATGCTCCTCACCATGGTGCGGTCGGGCCGCCAGGGCTGATCACCCCTGGAGCACAACGTCTTAGGGCGGCAGCCCGCTCCCGATCCCCAAGGGGACTCCGGTTCATGCTGTCCGCGGAGGAGAGGCGGGTCCTGGGTCGGATCGGGGAGGGGCGGAGCGCGCTCGTCGACCTTCTCGTCCGCCTGATCCGGTTCCGAACGGTTGCGCCCCGCCTGGGGGAGACCGCGGAGGGCTCGGACTACCGCGACCTGCAGGCGTTCGTCTCGAGTCGCCTCGAGCGTCTGTCCTTCGACCTCGAGACGTGGGAGGCCGACGTGACCTCTCTGGAGTCCTTCCCCGGATCCGGGGTCGTCCCGGACCGCGACCTGAGGAACATGCCCATCCTGGTCGGCCGACGGAACGGCCGCGGCCGCTCGCTCCTCCTGAATGCGCACTACGACGTGATCCCACCTGGCGTCGCGGAGAACTGGAGCCATCCGCCCTTCGAGGGTGTGGTCGTGGGCGGTCGGGTGTTCGGGCGCGGTGCCTGCGACATGAAAGGAGGATACGCCGCGATGCTCCACGCCCTGGAGTGCATCGGGGACGCGGGCGTCGAGCTCTCCACGCCGCTCGTCTTCGAGTCCGTTCCGGACGAGGAGCAGACGTCCATGGGCACGCTGGCATGCTGTCAGCGCGGCCTCCGCGCCGATGCGGCGATCATCCCCGAGCCGACGGACTTGCAGGTCCTCGTCGCGTGCCGTGGGTCCTTCAGCGGGAAGATTGTCGTGACCGGCCGCGCGGGTCACTCGGAGCTGACCCAGCCGCCGTGGGAGCAGGGCGGTGCGGTCAATGCGATCACGATGGCCATGAAGGTCCTCCAGGGTCTCGACGAGCTGAACGCGGAATGGCAGGCCGCTCCCGCGAAACGCCACAAGTACCTCGATCCGGACCTCATTGTGCCCACGATGATTCGCGGGGGCGAGTGGGAGGTGATGCACCCCGAGCGCGTCGAGATTACGTTCACGTCGGACTTCGTCCCCGCGACGAAGGACATCCGGGGCGAGATCCAGGCGCGGCTGGACCGAATCGCCCGCGAGGATCCGTGGCTGCGGGAGCATCCGCCCGTCCTCGACGCGGGGGGCTTCCTGTACGCGGGGGAGGTGCGGGAGGATGAACCGATCGTGCGGACCGCGTCAGCGGCCCTGGCGGACCTCGGGATTCCGCCGAAGCTCGTGGGCTTCGGGAGCCTCACGGACATGGTCCATCTGGTCAACACCTCGAAGGTACCCACGATCTCCGTCGGCCCTTCTCCGCGAACGGCCCACATGGCCGACGAACACGTGACCGTCGACGAGCTCATCGCGACCGCGAAAGCCTTGGCGCTGATGATCCTGCGGTGGGGCGCCCCCTAGGGTGAGCCTCCGGCCTCGGAACCCGAAGCCTTCTTAAACCACCCCTGCCTCCGCCCTCCCGATGGCCCGCTTCCCGGAAGCCGAGCGGCGCTTGCTGCTCAAGAAGATCTGCATGCAGTTTCTCTCGCGGAAGTAGCGTCGCGCAGACATGGCCTCGGTCTTTCCCGGAAGTCCAGGGCGAAGAGCGGGGCCATAGCGCACCGGAGACGGCGGGATATTCGCCGGTGTGGCGCCAATAGCTAAGTAGGCGTGGGTCTGTCTCGGCAACGTGGTTTCCACCGGCAACGCTGGGAGCGCCGAGGAATGGCTGCGGCGGGCCCGCCGCAATGCTCGGGCCGCGGCGGCCTTGCTGGAGGACGGCTTCGCCGACATGGCGGCTTTCCACGCTCAGCAGACCGCGGAGTTCGCCCTCAAGGCTCTCCAGATTCGGTCGTCGGGCACCTTCACGAGGAGCCATGACCTCCCGGATCTGGCGAACCGTGTCGGAGCACCGCCGCGCATCGTGAAACTGTGCGCTTCATTGACCCCCGCCTACGTCGCCGCCCGCTACCCGGACGTGCGCGGAGCACACATCACGAAGCGTCGCGCGGAAGCCTATGTGGATGCCGCGAGGAGGATCCTGCGATGGGTTCGCCGCCAGATTCCCTGATTCGCGACCTCACGCGCTTCGGACGGAAGGTATCACGTCCGCTCGCGATCGAGAGGATGATCTTATTCGGTTCGCGTGCGGCCGGACGGCCGCGCCCCGACAGCGATGTCGACTTGATTGTCGTAGGCCGGCGGTTCCGGCGCAAGAACCCAATCGACCGCGCGGTGCCGCTGCACCTGGCGTGGGACTTGCGGCTCCCGGTCGATTTTCTCTGCTATACGCCCGAGGAGTTCGAGGAACTGTCGAGGCGCCCGAGCATCGTCCGTGAGGCCCTCCGCGAAGGAATCCGCATTCCCCTGTGACCCTGCCCGGGACTGGCCTCCGGCTTGGGCCCGCGGCTTCGAACACGTCGGCGGTCATGAGGCGACCGGACTGCCTGAGCCTGCGGGAAAGGTTCGAATCGCCTGTCGGTTGGCGCCTCTTCGAAGGCTCAACCGTATTCGCGGATGTCAAAATTGGCCGGGATCGTGTATCGTTCCTCCGTAAGATACACCCGCAGAAAGCGGTCCGCCCGGAACTTCTTGACTTTGTCAGTGAGGTGGCAGTACGCGACATAGTAGTCCCTGCGGCGCCCGTAGATGTCCAGCCTGCGCGTGGCCGCGACGCCTCGGCCGTGGCTGAAGTACCGGGCTTCGATTGTTCGATGTTCTTTGAGCCCCTTTTCCAAGGCTCGGGCGACGCCCGTAGGTAGCGGGGCGCGAACATAGAACGCCGATTGGGCCATGCTCTCCAACCGGATCTCCTCCTCCCAGCCCGCTCGTCGGCGGGCGGGCACTGCCTGTCGGAGTTTTTCGCGGATTGCGCGGAGGGCCCTCACGTCCGCGGGAGGAAAGCCGCCGCCTGCAGCCAGTTCCTCGAGGTTCCAGCCGCGGACACCCTCCTGTAGGGCAGCCAGGGCGTTGGACTCGGGTCTCGACCAGAACAAACGATACAAGGCCCTTAGCTCCGATTCCGTGAGAGCAATCTCGTAGGCTTCTTCGTCCATGCGCGCCCGCGCATGGAGACTCGGGCTATAGGACGTTATGGTCGCGCAGGCGGCACCACCTGCGACCGAATACCGAGTCCGAAACGATGGCCGGGAAATCCCTGTCGGCAGCGGATGATGATATGGGATTGTTCTCGCACGTGAAAATCCGTGCCGCGGCCGAAGCCTTCTTAAACCACCCCTGCCTCCGCCTCCCGATGGCCCGGTTCCCGGAAGCCGAGCGGCGCTTGCTGCTCAAGAAGATCTGCATGCAGTGCTACGCCCGGAACGCGCCGCGGGCCACGCGCTGCCGGAAGTGCGGGAGCACGGAGCTCCGCCCCAAGGCCAAGGAAGCCCGGAAGGAGTGAGCCGCCGCCCGCTGCGACTGCGGGCCTTATAGCCGTGGGTTGCCTTCGGCGGACCGCATCCGATGAGTGCGCGAACGGGGTCTGTCGCCGGACTGGGCAAGCAGCGGGTCGAGTCCCTGACGGATGGGATCTTCGCGACCGTGATGACCATCCTCGTCCTGAGCGTCATCGTCCCCTACGTGACGAGTCCCGTGGACTTCGGCCTCACGCCGCCCGACCTGCTCCCCATCGTGTCCACGGTCCTCAGCTACGCCCTAAGCTTCGTCATCCTGGGCGTGTTCTGGGTCGGGCACCACGTCGTCTTTCATTACATCCGCCGCACGGACTGGGCACTCATCTGGCTCAACAACGTCTTCCTCCTCTTCGTCGGGTTGCTCCCCCTGACGAGCGCTCTCCTGGGCCACTACCCGCTCGCCCAGGAGACCCAGATCCTCTACGGCCTCAACCTGATCGCGGTGGGGTCGATGCTGTATGCCACGTTCGCGTACGCCACGCTCCACCATCACCTCGTGGACGCGGACCTGGACCTCCGGATCGTCCGCTCGGGCCAGCGCCGGATTCTCATGGGGCCCTGTGTGGCGAGCCTGTCCATCCTCCTCACCTCCCTGAACACGGATGTCAGCCTCGCGAGCTTCGTCGTGTTTCCCATCTTGTTCATCCTGCCCGGCCGGATCGATCTCTTCTGGCAACGACAGGAACTCGCGTGATGCCGGGAGAGACCTCATGCCCCGCGGACCTCCCCTCGCGTGTTTCTTCGACGGCGCCTGTCGGGGGAACCAGTTCGCGCGCAAGGGGCCCATGTGGGTCGCCTACGTCATCGGAGACGAGGAGCACGTGCACGAGATCCCCGACCTCCCCACGGACCGCGGTCCCCAACGGAGCAACAACATCGCGGAGTACCGCGCGCTGATCCTCCTCCTGAGGCGGCTCCGCGAACTAGCCGCCGCCCGTCCGCGGGAGCGCTACGTCGTGTCGGGCGACTCCCAGCTCGTGGTCTACCAGATGGCCGGCCGGTACCGCGTCCGGGACGCGAAGCTCCTCCCGCTCCACGCGGAGGCGAAAGGACTCGCGAGGGGGCTGCCCGTCACCTTCCGCTGGATCCCCCGCGAGCAGAACCGCGCGGGCCACCTGCTCGAGTGACGCCGCCTCAGAGCGGCGACGCTCCGAGCATGAAGCCGCCGGAGAGGGGCGCGTTGGACGACTCCCAGACGATCCAGTAGAGCCGGAGGATCCCGCGGCGCTTGGGCACGCGCCTCGGTCCCTCGATCTCCCGGATGGGGATGAACTCGAGATTCATCGGGTCACCTCGCTGGATTCCAGAAAAAGGGAGACGGTCGGGCTTCCCGGTCACAGGGACCGGACGAACGCCCAGGCCGCACCCAGGAGGACGACGATTCCCGTCAGGAGGCCCGCGACGTCGCCTGCCAGAAGCAGCAGGGCGAGTCCGGCTACGCCCGAGACGATGGCGCCGTTCCTCAAGCTCGCGCGCGAGACGACGTACCCCAGGAGGCCCAGGAGGCCGAAGACGAACAGCCACAGGGCCCCGAAGGAGACGACAGCGGGGGATCCCTCGCTCACGGCTCGCGCGAGATAGACGACGATGCCCGCGAAGACCGCGATGGCGCTCCCCAGGACGACGAGGACCTGGGAGGCATGCATGCGGCCCAGCTCGCGCCACGAGTCCGTGACGCGCTTGGACACCGTGCTCGCTGTGCTCGATTCCATGAGTGCGTTCACCTCGGCCCCCGCTCGGCCACCACCCTACTTAACCGTGATTGGACGTCCGTCGAACGGGGGATGAACGTGACGTCGGACGAGGGGCGACATCGCTTGCGACCGCCTTCCGCACCGTGCGGAGTACTTTCACCATAGTCTCCGGGGGCAAGTCGGAAATACCCGGCGGGGGCATCCGGGGTCCCCGTTCGGGGGAGGAAGTGCGACATGGCGGAACAGAAACCCGGCAGTTTTATCCATATGGAGATTGCGTCCACGGACCCTCAGAAGACGCGACAGTTCTTCGAGGAGGTCTTCGACTGGGACTTCGAGTTCGTGCCCGAGATGAACTACCACACGTACTCGGCGCCCAGCGGTCCCGGCGGCGGCCTCATGAGCCCCATGGAGAACCAGAGCCCCGGGATCCTGAACTACCTCCTGTCCCACGACATCGACGCGGACGTGAAGAAGATCGAGGCAGCCGGGGGCCGCGTGCTCCAGCCCAAGCGGGAGATTCCGGGCGTCGGATCGTGGGCCTTGTTCCAGGAGCCCACGGGGATCGTCATGGCCCTGTTCGAGAGCAAGATGCCGGACCTGCGCGAGCGGCGCCGCACCCGGGCGGCCGCACGTCGAAGTTCGACGCGGAAGGTGGCCAAGGAGAAGAAGCAGGCGCGCTCCCGCCGGCGCCGACGATAGGTGCAACTCTCATTCCGGAATGCATCGACCCGTGATGGCGGGGCGAAACGGAACAAACTACGAGAAGGTCAAATCCCCCCTCCGCCGCTGCCTCGGCCGGAGGTGGGTTCCTGAACGTTGCCGCGGGATGGCCGAAGCCACCGCTCTAGGATTCATGGTGGAGTTCCCCCTCCCCCAAAGGGGCTAGGATTCCCTCCACCTTCGACAGTAGAGTCACGTCGCCGAGTTTCTCCGCAATGACGCGTGCCTCACTCAGGTAGCTCTCGGCGCGTTTTGAATCATCGCGGGCGAGACAGTAGCGGGAGATTTCGACCAGGACGTGGGCGAGGTCTGCGGGAGTGGCATACATGCGGAGTCCCTGGAGCCCCTGCTCCCATGCGTACACACCTCGAGTCCAGTGTCCGAGTCCCACCTCGCGTTGGCCCTCGTAGGTCTTCAGGAATGCGAGCGTGTCCTTCTCCTCCAGGATGGCGAAGTATCCTTCCGCCTCCTTGAGGGGACCCCCCGCCTCTTTGTATCGCCGCAACTCGAGCAGAGTCGAAGCGCGGTTCAGGGTTGCATATGCGGTCAGCCGAAGGTTCCCCAGGAGCTGGGCGATTTCGAGGCCGCGGGAGTAGTGGGGCAAGCTCGCCTCGTTCTGTCCCGCCCTCGCCAAATCAACACCGAGCACGATGTGAGCCCGCGCGACCTCCGTCAGGTCACCCGACCGTTCGGCCACTCGCAGCGCCTCTCGGTCATAGCCCAATCCCCGTTCCTGCTGCCCGTGCTGACTTTCCAGACTGCCCAGGGTGAGCAGCCCTCGCGAAAGGGCGCCCCGATCTGACGTCTCGGCCGCCAGGTCGATTGCGTCGTTCAGATGCTTCGCCGCTCCCGGGAAGTCTCCCTGGGCCTCTTCGACGAGGGCCATCTCCCGGAGCACCTCGGTCAATTCCACCGTGTCTTCCGCCTTGAGGAGACGCGCTTGGGCTTCGACCAGGTGCCCGAGCGCCTCGGGGTACCGGTTCCGGCAGCGCTCGAGGTTCGCCATCTTGCGGAGGAGCCGCGGGATTCTCTCGTCGCGGCCTCGTTCCTCAGCCTGGGCGCGGGCATGCTGGTACTGCTGCAGCGCGGGTCCCACGTGGCCCCGGATGCGCAGGCTGTCTCCCAGGATCTCGGAGAAGACGCAGGACGAGGCCGGGTCGGCGGCCTCCGAAGGCAGGCTGCGCACGACCGCGGCGATCTCCTCGGCCGCCACGGAGTCCAGGAGGGGCGCGCCGTCGGAATCGAGGTACTGGGCGACGGCCTCCGTCTTCCCTGCAGCGAGGAGGTGGAACACGCCCTCCCACCGCCCCTTGGGCTCGGGGCTGCCGAGCAACAGGGCCGCGACCCGCTCGTGGAGGATGCGGGCCCGGCGCGCATCCATCCGATCCACGAGGAACGACCGGACCAGATCGTGGACCAGGTACCCGCCCGCCACGGTCCGCTCGAGGAGGTTCCTCTCCGTGAGGCTGTCGAGGACGCGCCGGTCCACACGGGCGGCCGAGGCCAGGAGCCGCCCGGCCGCGGGCCGGCGGAGGACCGAGGCGGTCTCCAGGGTGCGTCTCTGCTCGGGGGTCAGGGTGTCCCAGACCTCCTCCTCGAGGTACCGGCGGACCGCCGTCGCGTGGCTGGCGCCCCCCGACGCGGCGAGGTGGAGCAGGAGCGGGTGGCCGCGGGTCGTCCGGACGATGTCCCGCATGGCCTCGGGATTGCCTCCGAGACCGCGATATCGGAGGAGGCTCGTTGACGCCCCGGGACCGAGCCCCGATATGCGGAGCTCCACCAGGGACGGGACGGACCCTTGGAGGAAGTCCAGCCAGGTCGGTGGCCGACGCCCGACGAGAATGACCCGGGCCGGCGAAGCCGGCAGGAGATGCAGGAGCTGGGTGCCCAACAGACGAGCGGTGCCCCGGGCGAGCCGGTCCGCATTGTCGAAGATTGCAAGGATCTGCATCCGGGCCAGATCCCGTTCCAGGAGCCGGCGCACGAAGCCCAGGTCGAGCGGATCCCCCTGGGCCAGATGGGCCGCGAGCCCCGGCTTCCCCAGGGCCGCGAGGAAGGCCCCGAAGTCCGCGAGCAGGGCGGCGGGCGTCGTCGACCGGTGGAGTTCGAACGCATAGACGGGGACGCCGGGGCGGCGCGATCGGATCCAGCCCGCGACCAGGGCGCTCTTGCCGATTCCCGGAAGCCCCGTGATCACGAGGACCTGGGAGCCACCATCGTACCAGGCGTCCAGGCTCTGGAGTTCCTCCTCCCGCCCGAACAGGTGATCCACCTGGCGAAGGCCGGTCCGCCAGACCAGGGGCTCCCGGGGCCGGGAGCCCGAGGCGGGGCCTGCCTTGAGATCGATCCGTTCTTTCTCCACGAGGGACACGGCCGACGTCAGGTCGAGGCGCGATGCGGCCAACGTGGGGATCTCCGCAAGACGCACGGAGAGGGGACCCAGGTGCGGGGCCTGGAGCGTGACCACGTCTGCGCCCAGGCGCTCCCGCAGCCGTGCGGCCGCCGTCCAACCCTCGTCGGTCAGGTAGTAGGCGTACTTGGGCAGACGGTGCCCCTCGATCCGGACCCGCTCCCGGACGACGAGGCGTTCGTCCTCAAGGCGACCCAGCCACTTGGTCAACGTGCTGCGCCCGGACTTCGTGGCGGAGGCGACGGCGTCCTGGCCCCGCTCCCGGGGCCGCAGCCCCTCCGCGGACAGATGGACGAGGACACGTTCCTTCGTCGGATAGGTCCGTTTGCGGCGGTAGTGGCGCACGGGAGGCCTCGGCGGGGGTATGCGCGGGGCAAAATAGAACATTTCGGCCGCAGGGTTCATAGGGTGGCACCCCACTTCGTATCGACCGCGAAGCCTATGGCATCCCCCCCAGGCGACGGTGAGCGGCATTGGTCCGCCTCCCCCTGGATGCCCTTCGTCTACATGGAGATCGTCCGCAGTCCGGACACGTACGGGGTCGTCATTCTGGCCGACAAGGACCGGGATCCCCGCCTCGTGGCCTTCGGCGTGATTCGGGAGGAGCTGTGGCGGATGCACCGGAGTCCGCGGTCCGCGGCGAGCGGGGTGGAGTTCTTCCGCTACGTGGAGACCATTCTGGAGGGCGAAGCCGAGCGGCTCGCCTCGATCGTCCGTGACGAACTGGCCAAGGCCTCGGGACATGCTGTGGCGTGGAAGGAGTTGCCCGCGCCCCTGTCCAGTCCCGCAAGCCGCAGTGAGTCCGCGTCTTCCCGCAGCGTCTGATGGGGACCTCGGATCGGGTCAAACGAGAAAGGGCCGCCCCGTGGCATCCCCCCACTCCGGCACGCGGCGCGGGGCGGCCATGCACCGTTCAGATGAAGCGGGCCCAGTAGAACCGGGCCGCCAGGGCCGCGAGGGCCGACATGGCGAGGCCCAGGATGCGGACGATCAAGGCGTGGAACACTGCGTCACCTCCCCTCGAGTTCGGGTTTGGGCCCCCTGTGGGCCGGCCCGCGGGACGCGCGGAAGAGGTCCCGCAAGGCCTGTGCGAACGCGGTCCAGGCGCCCCTCGGATCCGGCATGTCGGGCCGGAGATCGGGCCGCCACGGCGGCACGCAGACGCTCGCGTACTCGCTGCGCCGGCGCAGGTCCGCCAGGGCCGCGGGGTTCCCGAAGGCACACCCCATCAGCCGCCTCCCGGCCGCGGGAAGGCCGCGCTCAGCGCCTCGAAGAGGGCGCTCAGGACGCTCCGTCGGCTCGACGCGGGGGCCGCGGATCGCCCGTTGGCGCGCGCCCGGGCCAGCATCGAGCGGACCTCGGCTCCGTCTCCTCCGTACTCCGTGCGGACGTACGTCTGAAGGTCCTCCGGGACGCGGCGGCCCACCCTGTGGTCACCCATCTTGCTCACCAGGCTCGTTTGCGTTACAGGCAGCATTTCTTGCCTCCGAGGAGGGGCCAGGGCCTGGGAGGTCTAGACCGCGGCGAAGGAGTCCCGACGGGACTCCTATCCTGCGGCCCAAAGTTACTTAGGTTCACACCCCGTTGACGAGGGGTTGCGAGGGGGCCCATCGCCGTGCGCCTCACGGCCAAGGAACGCATTCTTCTCCACCTCTTGGACTACGTGAGGTTCCAAGACTCCATCGAGGTCCCCGCGGCGATGACCCAGGAGGGTCTCGCGTCCACGGCCTGGGTCGAGCTCCGCCACCTGAGCCAGTATCTGCGGCCCCTGCTCCACGAGGAACTCGTGCGCGAGCGGACGTGCCACGTCCAAGGCATCCGCCAGCGGCGGAAGGTGTACGCCCTGACCCCGGCGGGCCAGCACGCCGCCTACCGGCTCCGGGACCGAGTGAAGGCCGAGGTCCTCACGGTCCGGGATGGCCAGGGGATCCGCGAGGAACCCGTCGCGGAGGTCCTGGAATCCGCGGGCGGCAAGGTCTCGCTGCTCGAGCTCGTGCACCGTGCCGGGGGTGCCGGCCCCGTCGACCTCGAGCGGCTCGTGACCGCTCCGCCCTCCGCGTTCGTCGAGCAGCTGTCCGAGGCCCCGGGTCTGGATCACTTCGTCGGGCGGAAGGCGGAGCTCGAGGCGCTCGTCGCGGAGGACGGCCCTCGCCTGTTCCTCGTGCGAGGGGTCGCGGGCATCGGCAAGTCGAGCGTCGCCGCGCGCGCGTGCGACCTCCTCCGCGGTCGGCGGAACCTGTTCTGGCACACCCTCCGCCCGTGGGACACCCGGATCTCCGTCCTCACCGCGCTCGGGGAGTTCCTGTCCTCCGTGGGCAAGCCCGGGCTGCGAGCCGTCGTGACCCGGGGCGACGCGAGCCAGGCGGCCGACGTCCTCCGCGAGGATCTACCGGGGACCCGGTCGTTCCTTGTCTTCGACGACGCGCACGAGGCGGGGGAGGAGATCCTCCCCCTGTTTCGGTTCCTGAAGGATGCGATCGCGGACGCGCCCGATGTCCGCGCGGTCCTCCTATCCCGCCGCGCCCTTCCGTTCTACGACCGCCGCGACGTGGCCCTGCGGGGCCTCGTGAAGGAGATCGACCTCGGAGGACTCCCGGCGGAAGACATCGCCGCCTTCTTCTCTCCGGACTTGGACGCGGAGGTCGGGAACCTGGGCATCCAGCTCGGGGGCCACCCGCTCTTCCTCCAGCTGGTGCGGTCCACCGCGCACGCGGGGGTCCCCCAGCACGCCCTGCGGGACATGCGCCGCTTCCTCGAGGAGGAGGTCTACGCGGTTCTTCCCGAGCCCGAGCGGAGGAGCCTGAAGCTCGCCTCCCTGTACCGAGTCCCGATGCCCGAAGTGGCCCTGCTTCCGGGATCCGAGGGGTCGCACGACGTGATCCTTTCCCTCCTCAACCGCTCCCTCCTACGACCCGTCGGCGATGGGGCCTTCGAGGCCCACGACTCCATCCGGGGCGCCTTCGCGGAGATGATGGCCCCCGGGGAGCGGACGCAGCTCGGAGCGTTCGCGGCCCACCAGCTGCTCGCGCTGGCCTCCTCGTCTTTGCAGGCGGGGGAGTTCGTGGCGGCCGTCGGCTACCTGTCCAACGCGCTCCTCTTGGTCCCGGAGCCCGAGGCCCGCGTCGCCCTCTACGAGGCGCTAGGGGACGCGAACGAGGGGCTGGGGGACCTTCCCGCCACGCTCACCGCGTACAAAGAGGCCATGAGGTGCGGGGAGGACCCCGAGGTCCGGGCCCGGCTCCACCGCAAGAGTGGGGAGGCCCTCCGGGTTCGCGGCGACGTGGAGTCCGCGGAGGCCGAGGTCGAGAAGGGCCTCGCCCTCTTGGGCGACCGTCTCTGTGCGGAACGGGGGTGGCTCGACCTCGTCCAGTGCACGGTCTCGAGCTGGCACGAGCGGTGGGATGCGGCGTACGACCGTGGGAACGACGCCCTCCGGACCTTCCGCGCGTTCGGGGACCGGAAGGGGGAAGGGTGGGCGCTGTACCAGCTCGGGTTCCTGGACATCGAGGCGTACGTCGGGGATCCCGCGCGGTCCGAGCAGCTCCTCCGCGATGCCCTCGAGATCGCGGTGGCCCGGAACGACGTGGAGCTCATGGCGAGGGTCCACACCGGGTTCGCGTACCTCTTCGCCAACCGGCTGGGCCGCGTGGAGCCCGCGCTCCGGCATCTGGAGGCGATCGAGCATCTGCCGCGGACCGTGCGTGATCCTCATGCGCGGCGCTCTCTCCTCATGCTGAAGGGCTGGTTGCACCTGGAGCTGCTCGGCGACTGTGACACCGCGGAGACCTACTTCCAGCAGGCGAGCACTCTGGGGCGGAAGATCCACGACGTCGCCGCAATCCTCTCCGCGCGGGCCGGTCTCGCGAGCTGCGTCTACTGCCGCGGCCAGCTCGAGGAGGCGCGGCGTCAGTTCGACGCCTCCGTGGAAGCGTTGCTCTCGTCCCCCATGTCGGTCGTGGCCCTCGAAGACATGTGGCTGGTCGCGGAGTGCTCCCTGCGGCTGGGCGACGTGGAGGGGTTCCGCAAGGTCGCGCGTCGGCTCGACGATCCGCGGGCCGCCGCAAGCGTCGCGGCACGCCCCGTCCATGCCGCCGTCCTTCGTGGCGTGGACTGCCTTCTCCGGGGCGACCGCGCCGGATGGCGCGAGGCGTTCCGGGCGGCGTTCGAGGTGTCGGACCGTCGCACGAGTTCGCCGGATCCCGCGCACCTGGCTCTGGTGCATTCGGTCTACGGGATCACGTTGCGTGCCGTGGGCGAGGATGCCGAGGCGAGCCAGCATCTCGCGCAGGCCCGGGAGATCCGCGCGGCCTACCACCTGATGGGCCGCGACCGGATCGCCGCGGATGCGGAGCGCGAGCTGACCCGTGTCCTCGTCCGGAGCCTCCGCGCCGGTCCCGGCTAGCTTACGCAGGGCTCTTTGCCTGCCTCGATTTCCTTCTTGTCCTCCTTGAGCCGGTCCTGCCAGTACTTGATCGCCTGCAGGCGCAAGTCATTGTGCGCCGTGCCCGGCAGCTCGTCCAGCTTGGACGTGATGTTGTCGTAGGTCGCCGAGACGTGCTTCCACCCATCAAGCTCCACAACGGACGTTTTCTTCCGCGCCATGCGACATCCCCCGCGGTCCCCATGGGGCAACCGGGGTATAGAGTTGCGCACGCGCGCAACCCCGGGCCACCTGTCCACCTCCCAGGCAGCTAGGACTCCGGGGCCCCGTGGATGGGGATGATCGCGCCCTTGACGAACCGCGCCTCCTCCCTGCACAGCCATGCCACAAGCTCTGCGACGTCCTGCGGCGTGCCGTGCTTCCGCGTCCGCCATAGCTTTCCGTGGCCCACCGCCTCCAACGCTTCCTCGAACGAGAAGTACGGGATGTATCCGGGAGCCACCGCGTTGATCGTGACGCCGTGGGGCATCTCGACCTCGGACAGGATTCGGGTGAGCCCGTGACGGGCGATCTTGCCCACGGTGTAGTCATAGGGCCCCTCCGTGAACTCCTCGGAGCGCTCCATGCCCAGGTTGACGATCCGTCCCCACCGCCGGCGGCGCATGTCCGGCAGCGAGGCCTTGATCGTGTGGAACATGCCGCCGATTTCGGCCCGCAGGACACCCTCCCAGAACGCGTCATCCACCCGGGTGAGGTCGCGCCGCGGATCCCACCGACCTCCTGCGTTGTTCACCAGGATGTCCACGGGCCCCAGCTCTCGCTTCGCCCGCGCGAACATCCCCCGCACGGCGCCGCCGTCCGTCGTGTTCGCCTCGACCAGGATGGCGTCCACGCCGAACTCCTCGACCGCGTGAAGCAGACGGCGGTTGGCGGATTCCCGCGTCCTCCGGTTCGTCCCCGTGTTCAGGACGACGTCCGCGCCTTCCCGCGCCAGGGTCAGCGCCGTGCTGCGGCCCATGCCCTCGCCCGTGCTCCCGGTGACCAGGCCCACGCGGCCCTCCAGGGGTCTCGCCATGGCTCCGGCAACGGAGCGGGGCGGGAAAACGTTTCCCGGCCCGCGTCATCCGAGGAACGGATGCGCGCGGGCGCGAGAACGGCGGACCGCCTGTCGCGGGGTCGGGAAAGCGGAGGGGTTGCTGTCCGAGGGCTTGGGCTTCCCGGACGGGCGGGGCTCCTTCAGGATGAGGAAGACCCGCAGGGTCTCGGGATGGAGGGGGAGGAGTTCCGAAGCCCCGGTTTCCGACACCGTGACGAACTGTAGCTTCACGGTCCGCCTCGGTTCTCCCCCTGGCCTCGAACCTACTAAGCCGTTCTTGCACGTCCGTCGAACGCCTCTTGAAGCTGTCGTCTTTCCTTGAGGGACAACCCCGAGGCGGGCTAGGGATTGTGTCCGCGGGAGAGACCGTCCTCCATCCTCCCCGTGCGGGGAAGGCTTATTCCGACTCGTCGATACCCGCCGCGATGGGTCGGTTCGAAGGTCGGGTCGTCCTCGTCACCGGCGGCTCCTCGGGCATCGGCTACGCGACCGCGAAGGCGTTCCTCGAGGAGGGCGCGAAGGTCGCCATCTCGGGGCGGAACGCCACGCGCCTCGCGCGGGCGGAGAAGGAGCTGGGTCGCTACGGCCCCATCCTCGCCGTTCGCGGCGATGTGGCCAAGGCCGCGGATGCGAAGCGCATGGTCACGGAGACCGCTCGGAAGTTGGGCCCGCTCGACGTGCTCGTGAACAACGCGGGGATCTACATCAACAAGCCCGTGGAGTCCTTCTCCGAGCGGGAGTACGACGAGATCATGGACATCAACATGAAGGGGGCGTTCCTCACCACGAAGTTCGCGATCCCCGGCATGGTCAAGCGGAAGCGCGGGGCCATCGTGAACGTCGCGTCGGACAGCGGCCTCGTGGGCACCGCGGGTTCGTCCGTGTACTGCGCGTCCAAGGGGGCCATGGTCCTCTTCACGAAGGCGGTCGCCCTGGACCACGCGAAGGACGGCATCCGCGTGAACGTGATCTGCCCGGGCGAGGTGACGACGCCCATGCTGGAGCGGGACGCGGCCGAATCGGGCCGCGGCTTCGAGGAGTACTACCAGCGTCTCGTCGCCCCCATCCCGATGAAGCGCGCGGCCACCGCGGAGGAAATCGCCCGCGGGATCCTGTTCCTCGCGAGCGACGAGTCTTCCTTCATGACGGGCTCGGCGCTCTCCGTGGACGGCGGCTCCACGGCCCTCTAGGGTCCGCGAGGTCCGAGCGCGGGGCCCCGGGCAAGCCGGCGGTGGATGGCCAGCCCCCACAAGACGAGGAGGACTCCGAGGACGAGGGCCGGGATGCCGAGGTACGGGTTCGCGAAGGCGAAGAAGATGCTCGAGAAGCCCATCAGGAAGATCCCCGTCTGCATGATCCTCTCGCGCGGGCTCGCGCGGAGGATGTCGTTCTCGATCTCCTTCCAGTACCGGAGCAGCAGGGTGATCAGGATGATCGTGACCAACGCGGCCACGAAGAAGTCGAACGTCAACGAGGAGTAGTAGTCGCCGAACGTGAGGAGGAGCCCGACCTCGTCACCCACGAATCCCGCCCCCAGGCCGAACAGGACCGCGTAGATCCGGTTGTACCGGTCGTCGTTCTCCGCGATGCCGAGCCATCCTGCGATCCCCATGAGCAGGAGGCCGTACCAGAAGTGGTGGAGATGGATGTCGCCGAGGAACACCATGGTGTCCGGGAAGATCAGGTGGAAGACTCGAGCGCCGAAGAAGCCCGCCGTGAAGGCCAGGGTCGCGAGGAAGGAAAGCCCGTGCTTGTGCACGGGCGCCTCCGGGGTCGCCATCGCATTTGCCTCCAGACCCCGGGAAGGGGATAAGGGTGTGGTTGGGTTCCTCCACGGTCCGTAGGCCCCGAGCGTCCCTAGAGCATCGTGGCGATCCAGGACAGGATGCCGCCGGCCAGGACGAGCAGCGCGTCGACGCCGTGGCCCAGGACGAAGAGGAGGGCTCCCGCGCCGACCGCGACGAACCCGGCGAACGAGAGGCGGGCCCGCGGGAAGAGCAGGGCCTTGCCGCCCCGGTAGATCCACCAGGCGCTCAGGAGAGCACCCAGGCTGAGGACGATCCCGAGGATCCCGGATACGAGGCCGAGGCCCACGGAGGCGACCAGGATGAGTATCCCCCCGACGAAAGCCAGGAGGGCCGCGAAGGAGCTGACGATCCTGCGCACGAACCGCGCCCGGAAGAAGCCGCCTGCGAACATGGCGTTCCCTTCGCGGGCTCCCTTATCCCCTTTGTGCGTTCGCAGCGTCGGTCTCCGTACACTCGTGGATGCTTCGTGGACGGCAGTGTCCGCTCAAGCGGCGCACCGTGGCCCGTGCCCGGGGCTCACCGCGTGCCCTTTCGTTTCCGTGCGCGTCCCCGCTTGGTCGGCCCGGTCATCCCCGGGAGGCGTGCGAGGTACCGTTTCGGGATCACCATCTTGCACGTCCGGTTCGGGTCCACATCCTGACCGACGCGGAGGTCGAGGATGCGGATGCGGAGCATGTCCCCGGGTCGCGCGCCGACGATCTCGATGGGGCCCGTGGCTCCGTTCACGTGGTCCAGGTCGATCTTGGAGAGAAGGTCCGACTCGGTCCGGAGCCGTCCCCCGCAGGAGTCCTGACACTCCACCTCGAAGACCTCGCCGCGCTCCGCGGCGGCCACGGGCTGCAGGTTCGGCGTGAAGGCGAAGATCTGGCCGTCGGCCACGCGGATGCGGTTCATCGCGACCCCTTCGGCGAGCGGGGCGGACCGCCTACATAGCTCCGAGGCGGACACGTTATGTGCCTCCCCGCGATGTCCCGGACGTGCGGCTCTCCGTGGATCCGTCACTGCGGGAGGCGTTCCCGGGTCTCGACGCGCACCTGGTCCAGGTGGGCGGACTCCGCGTGGCGGAGCGGGACGAGCGGCTCGATGCGTTTATCCCCGTCCTCGTGCAGGAGTTCCGCGAGCACCTGAGGTTGGAGACCCTGAAGGACGAGCCCCGCCTCCGCGCTTACCGGGACTTCTACTGGCGCGTAGGGATCGACCCCACGAAGATCCGCCCCGCCTCCGAGGCGCTCCTCCGCCGCGTCCTGCAGGGGAAGGAGCTGCCACGGATCAACACCCTCGTCGACGCGTACAATCTGGCGTCCATGAAGACGCGGATTGCGATCGCCGCGTTCGATGCGGCGCACGCCCGCGGCGACCTGCGCATGCGCCTCGCGCACACCGGCGAATCGTTCCTGGGCATCGGGATGGACGCCCCCGTGACGCTCAAGGGCGTCGAGGTCGTCTGCGAGGACGACGAGGGTCTCGTGGCCATCTACCCGTACCGGGACTCCCACCGCACGCGCGTGACCACGGCGACCACGGACACCGTGTTCATGACGTGTGGCGTCCCGGGGATTCCCGCGCCCACGCTGTTCGAGGCGGCGGAGACCACGCGGGAGCTCGTGGAGCGGTTCTGCCGCTGATCCCTCAGAAAAGGGAAATGGGTCCGCCCGGAGGCGGACCGTCCGTCGTTCAGTGCTTCGCGGTCTTCAGGGTGAGGACCGCGTCCACCGCGCCATCCGCTTGGACCAGACCCCAGCCCGTCACGTGCCCGGGTCCGCCCAGAGACTTGCTCGTGTCCCAGCAGTTGTTTGCGGCGTAGGGGAACGTGGCGTACCAGCAGCCCTCGGAGAGGGGCAATGCGGTGGACCGCAGGATCTGCTCCGCCCGGGCCTGGGTCAGGTCCGGGTTCACGGAGAGCAGGAGGGCCACGACGCCCGTGGTGGTTGGCGCGCTGAAGGACGTGCCGCTGATGAAGAAGTAGGGGCTCGGCACGTTCGCCGGAGGACCGGGGTCTGCGGGCGGGTACGCCTTGCCGTCCGGGATGTAGGGCAGCAGGAGGAACCGGCCCGGCGCGACGACGTCGAGCTCCTGGCCGATCTCCGGGTGGCCGGGGACGACGTTCGGATTCTCGACGCCGGACCACCAGATCATGAACCACTCGCCTGCGGCGGCCGCGCCCTCGGCCACGTCGTCCATCCACCACTGGTTGTTGACGTAGTCATGGGCGCCGTACCACTGCTTCCGCCATCCGCCCGCTCCCGCGCTGATGACGACGGGGTACGCCCCGGGCCAGCCCATGGGGTACGGGCCGTTGTTGCCCGCGCTCGCGACGACGAGGACGCCCTGGGACACGATGTACTCGAAGAGAGCCTCCTCGGCGAAGGAGTACGTGGAGCCTCCGAGGCTCATGTTGATCACGATGGGCTTGCCCTCGAGCTCGCCGTTCGCCTCGTCGCCAAGCTTCAGGCCGACCGCGTAGTCCAGCCCGCTGTAGATCGAGCTGTCCCAGCAGTACATGCCCACGTCGCAGACGCGGATTGGGATGATCGTCGCCCCGGGCGCCACGCCCGGCACGAGGTACTCGCCCGGTGTCCCCGTGGCGGAGTCCCGCAGGAAGCCTCCGGTCACGGACTTGTCGTGGAGCTTGTAGCCGATGATGGTCGCCGCGGTCGCGGTGCCGTGGCCGTTCCGGTCGTTCTCGAGCTGGTCCGGCACGGGGTTGCCGTTGTGGCCCGTGAACGCACGTCCCAGGTCGATCCGGACGTGGGTCTCGTCGAGCAGGTCGCGCCACATGGGCAGGAGTCCCGCGTCCAGCAGGGCGACGTACGCGCCCGCACCCGTGGCCGTGGTCTTCTCGCGATCGATGAAGTCCAGGTTCCACGTGTTCGTCACGAGGGCGGGGCTCGCGTCCAGGGATCCCTCTACGGTGACCGCCGTGGGCGTCTTCACCGTGTCCGGTCGCACGCCCGTGACGAAACTCAGGGCGCGCACGTAGGGGATCCGCCCCTGGGGCAGGTTCCCCGCCGCGACGGGCAGGTGTTTGTACCCGTGCACGCCGTTCAGTCCCGCGGCCTCCAGGGCGCGGAGCTGGTCCGGCGTTGCGGGCGTGTTCAGGTCCACGATCATGGGGCCTCCCGCGTCATTCCCCGCGGCGACCGCCGGCGCAAAGGCCGTCAGGACGGTCGCGGCGAGCGCGAGGGCCACCCCCAACTGGGTGGTGCGTCTCACAATCCCGCTCCTCCGGTTCCCTCCATGCGGAGAGAGGCCCTTAGGGTCGACGTATGTACGATTCGTTTCCCGGCGATTCTCGCCCTTGATAGCTCCCCCGAGACCTCGTGGACCGGGCGAAAGGCCATAGCCGCCGGACGCCTGGTTGACATCGGATGCCGGCCACCCAGCGTATCCTTTTCGCGATCCGCGGCCTCGAATGCGCGAGCTGCGCGATCGATGTCGGCCGCGCGCTGCGCAGGATTCCCGGCATCGCGGAGATCAACATCAACTACATGATCAACAAGGGGTACGTCGAGTTCGACCCAGAGAGGATCTCCTGGGACGCGGTGTCCAAGGCGCTGACAGACCGCGGCTACATGGTCGTGAAGACCCGATGAAGGCCAATCCTTAACCTCTCACGCGGATTGAGCCGGGGGACCATGGACGCGTTCTTCGACCAGCGCCTCATCGGAACGATGCGGAACTTCGGGTACCTCATCGGCGATCCGGGCAAGAAGGTCGCCGCGGTCATCGACCCGAGCTTCGACGCGCGCATCCTCCAGCAGGTGGCCCGCGAGAACGGGTACACGATCGAGACCATCTTCAACACGCACCACCACCCGGACCACATCTTCGACAACGAGCGCCTCGCCGACGAGACGGGCGGCAAGGTGGCGGCCCACGAGCTCAGCATGGCCCGGAAGGACCTCGTCCTCCACGATGGCGACGTCGTCCCGGTGGGCGAGCTCAAGATGAAGGTCGTCCACACGCCCGGGCATTCGCCCGATTCCTGCTGCTTCATCGTCGCCGGGCGGGTGTTCACCGGCGATTGCCTCTTCGTCGGGGACTGCGGGCGGACGGACCTACCTGGGTCGGACGTGCGGGCGATGTACGACTCCCTGTTCAACAGGGTCCGGAAGATGGACGACAACCTGATTGTGTGCCCGGGACACCACTACGGCCGGACGCCGACGTCGACCATCGGGCGTGAGAAGGAGACGAACTTCGTGCTCCAGCCTCGGAGTGTGGACGAGTTCGTCCAGTTCATGGCGTCGCCCTAGCCGGAGGCGACTTCGGCCTCGACGGGCGCGGGTTCGGCCTTCTTCTTGCGGGATGAGGCCTTCCTCTTGGATGCTTTCTTCGCTCCGGGGGCGCTCTTGGCCGCGGTCTTCTTCCCCCGCCCGTTCTTCGCGGGGCAGTCCATGTTCAGGCAGAGGATCCACGGCGGCCGTCCCCGCATGATGACCTTCACGACGGGATGACCGCAGGCCTTGCATCGGTCCGCTGTCGGGAGGATGAGTCCGCGACCGGGGAGGGGATAGGAGTTCCGGCAGTCCGGGTAGTTCGAGCAGCCGACGAACCGCTTCCCGTAGGAGCCGTGACGGATGGTCAGCTCGCCCGTCCCGCACTTGTCGCACTTGCCGATGAAGTTCTTCTCCCGCACCGTGGGGCAGTCCGAGGCGACGCAGAACGTCGTCGTGCGTCCGCGGTCCGCGAGCTGGATCAGGGGCGAGCCGCATTCCGGGCAGTTCTGCTCCGCTCCTTGGATCACGCCGGTCTGGGGGAGCGCATGTGCGTTCCGGCAGAGGGGGTAGCGGTCGCAGCCAAGGAACCGCCTCCCGCGCCGCGAGCGGAGCACGACGAGGTTGCCCTCCTTGCAGACGTTGCACTTCCCGATGTAGTTCTGCTCGCGCAGGGCGGCCGCGATCTCCTGGCCGATCGCCTCGCGGTTCTTCTCCAGGGTCTCGAGGATCTCCGTGAGCATCTCCTGGGAGTTCTGAACGACCACTCTGGGCTCGAGCACGCCGCGGGCGATGCTCTCCATTTCCCCCTCGAGGTGGGCCGTCATCTCGGGCTGCGTGATGTGCTGGGCGTGGTCCTCCAGAGCCTGGACGACCGCGCGGCCCCCGATGGTCGGCTTGGGATACCTCCCCTCGATGAATTTGCGGTCGTAGAGCTTCTTGATGATCTCGTGCCGCGTCGACTTCGTGCCGAGGCCGAGCCGCTCCATCTCCTGGATCAGGGAACCTTCCGAGTACCGCGCGGGCGGCTTCGTCCGGTCCTCGTGGACCTCGACGGGTCCAACGCGGTCGAGCTGCTCCTGCACCACGAGGATCGGGAGGTGGGCCTCGCGCACCTGCCAGTAGGGGTAGTACTTCCGCCAGCCCAGGGACCGCATGACGTAGCCTTCCGCCTTGAAGGCCTGCCCCGCCAGGTCGATCCTCGCCTCGGACGCCAGGGCGACGGCGTTCGGCGCGACCGTCGCGAAGAACCGCCGCACGACGAGCTCGTAGATGCGCCAGTGGTCCTCCCGCTTGATCTTCTCCCGAGTCGCGCCCGTCACGGGGTAGATGGGCGGGTGGTCCGTGGCCTGGGTGCGCCCGCGGCTCGGGCGGATGTGCTCCTGGCTCGCGAGCTCCCGCGCCTCCTCCGCGAACGGGGATTCCATGAGCTTCTCGAGGACGGATCGGAGGTTCACGGTCGACGGATAGACCGTGTTGTCCGTCCTCGGGTAGGAGATGTAGCCGCCCTGGTAGAGGTCCTCCGCGATCTTCATCGCTGCGGCGGCGCTGAAGCCGAGGCGGTTCGCCTCGGACACGAACATCGTCGTGTTGAAGGGCGGCGGGGGATGCTCTTCGCGTTCGTTCCGGATGTACTCGAGGACCGTCCCCTTCGAGGCCGTCTCGGCCTGGGCCCGCGCGGCCTCCGCCTCGCGGCGCGCCCAGAAGGGGCCGTGCTCGTGGTCCGCCGTGAATTCCGCGGGCTGTCCCTCGACCTCCTTGGAGAACTTCGCGTGGAGGGTCCAGTAGTCCTCGGGGACGAAGTCTTCGATGTCGCGCTCGCGGTCCACAATGAGCGCGAGCGTGGGGCTCTGCACGCGGCCCACGGAGAGGAAGTCCTTCCCGACCTGCTTCGAGGCCAGGGAGAGGAAGCGCGTCAGGACCGCGCCCCAGGTGAGATCCAGCGCCTGTCGGGACTCCGCGGACGCGGCCAGGAGGAAGTCCACCTCGGCCAGCTCGTTGAACGCCCGCTCGATGTCCCACTTCGTCAGGGCGCTGAAACGCGCCCGCTTCACGCGCACGTCGGACTTCACGGACCGGATGATCTCGAGGGCCTCGACGCCGATCAGCTCGCCCTCGCGGTCGAAGTCCGTCGCGATGACCACCTCGTCGGCCTGGGAGCCGAGGGTCTTGAGCGCCGCGGCGATCTTCCCCGCGGTGACCACCTTCTGCGGCTCGGCCCAGATGAGTTCCTTGAGATCCGTCCGCTGCCAGTCGTTGAGCGTGTCCGGATAGTCCAGGTTGATGATGTGGCCCCGCAGGCCGACGACCTGGTAGCGGTCTTGCCCCTTCGCCCACTCGAACACAGGGGCGCCGTCCACGTAGGACCGCTTCGCCTTCCCGTCGCTCAGGATGGTGGCGATGCGCACCGCGGCGTTGAACTTCTCGGTGACGATGAGTTGCCGCACGACCCTCGTCGCACGCGAGGGGAGTTATTTAACCATTTGGGGGTGGCTCGCGGAGCTCGTCGTTCTCCATGTGCAGAAGCGTTTCTCCACGCGCGCGCACGCGCGTTTCCGTCGCGCGCTCACGACGCCCGGTTCTTCTTCGCGAGCATGTACGCGTCCATGGCGAGGGCCGCGCGCTTGCCCGCGGCCATGGCGTGCACCACGCTCGCGCCGCCGCCAGCATACACGCCCGAGCGCTTCGTCGCGCCCGTCTCCGGGTCTGCTTGGAGCGTGCCGTCCTTGGCCAGCTTGATCTCCAGGTCCCTGGGCAGGACCTCGAGGTCTGCCTCCTGGCTCACGGCGAGTATCGCGGCGTCGCAGCCCATCGTGACGGGAGGCGTCTTCGCGGGCATGGGCCGGCGCCGCCCGCTCTCATCGGGTGGCCCGAGTTCCATGGGCTGCAGTTCAACGCCCTCGAGTCGCTTCGTCCCGAGGAACTTCAGCGGCGCGACGAGGAACTGGAACTTCACGCCCTCGTCCATGGCCTCCTTGATTTCTTGGTCGTCCGCGGGCATCTCCTCGCGGCTGCGGCGGTAGAGGACCGTGACCTCCTGCGCGCCGTGGCGGAACGCGGATCGCGCGGAGTCCATGGCGACGTCACCGCCGCCGATGACGACGACCCGGGGCCGGATCGATCGGCGCTCGCCGCGCTTGGACTCCTTCAGGTAGCTCAGGGCGGAGTACACGCCGTCCAGGTCCTCTCCCGGGATCCCGAGGCCGCGGGACTTGTGCGTCCCGATGCTCACGAAGACCGCGTCGAACTCCTTGAGCAGCTCGTCCATGTCGAGCGCCTTGGGGAACTCCGCGTGGAACACGAAATGCACGGGGAGGTTCGCGAAGCGGGCCATGTCCTCCTGGAACGTCTCGTCCGTGAGCCGGTAGGCGGGGATGGTCTGGGTCATGAGGCCGCCGAGTCGATCCGAGGACTCGAACACGGTGACGTCGTAGCCGCGCTGGCCCAGGACCCAGGCGTTCATGAGGCCGGCCGGACCGCCGCCGATCACGGCGACCCGCATGCCGTTCGTGGGCACCACGGGTGCGTACGGCTTCGCGGGGTCCGCGTACATCATCGCGGCCCGCTTCAGGTGCCGGACCGCGATGGCCTCGCCGCGCTTCGTGATGGGACAGACGGACTCGCAGTAGTGGTAGCAGACGTCGCCGAGGCACGAGGCGAGCGGGTTGTCCCGCAGGATCAGGTCACGGGCGCCGTTGAAATCCTCCGCGGCCATGAGCTTGATGTAGCCGCGCGCGTCCTGGTGGATCGGGCACTCGTCCGTGCACCAAGGCCTCCCGCACTGGATGCACCGCTGGGCCTCGAGGATGGCCTCCTCCCGGGTGTAGGGGATGAGGGCCTCGACGAACAGTCCGCGCCGCTCCATCGGGTCGTTCTCGTGGATCGGCGTGCGCTTCGGGTTAAGTGGAGCCTTCTTGGGAGGCCTCTGCTCGGGCATGGAAATCGACCCGGTCTCCGCCCGCGGGGCCGATGAACGCTCCGAAAGGAAAGTAATGATAATGCGGACTCGGGGGAACCGACCCCTGGCCGTCCCGGTCCGACGGTCATGGCGGCCCGGGCCTCAACGACGGAACGCTTGCCGGATCAGTTGGGTGGCGCGTTCCGGGTCCTCGGCGTCCATGATGGCGGAGACCACGGCCACGCCGGCCACGCCGTGGCGGGCCAGCTGTGCGGCGCGCGTCGCGTCGATGCCCCCGATGGCGAACACGGGGAGCTTCGCCCGGTGGACCACGGCGTCCAGCACGTGGAGCGGCATCTCGGGCTCCTCGGGCTTCGTGGGGCTGGGGAAGAACGGTCCGATGCCGAGGTAGTCCGCGCCGGCGACCTCCGCGGACGCCTCCTCGCCCGCCTTTCCGTACACCGTCACGCCCACGAGCGCATCGGGTCCGAGCAACGCCCGCGCGATCCGCGGCGAAGGGTCCTCGCGGCCGAGGTGCACGCCATCTGCCCCGACGCGACGAGCCAGCTGCGGATCGTCGTTCACGATGAGAGGCACGTTTCGATCGTGACACAGACCGATGAGGATGCGGCAAGCCTCCTCCCGCTCGACCGCGGTGTACTGGCCCTTGTCCCGGAATTGGACCAGGGACACGCCGCCGTCGAGGGCGGCGTGCACGATGTCGACCATGCCGCCTACCGGGCGCTTGGGCGAAGTCACCAGATAGACGCCGCTCAGCTTCCACTTCCCGCGCCGGCTCGGTCCCGCGTTCAGACAATCTCCCCGGACAGGGCCCGACTGAAGGCGACCCAGAAGGGATCCCGCTCGGGCGGCCCGAAGACCGCCCCGCGGTCCCTGCACGGTCCGCCCTTCTTGGTGAAGGCCCCGATGTCGACGGCAAGGATTCCCCTGCGCTTCAATCTCGCGATGACTCGCTCACTTGTGTCGGGATGCACGGCGAGGAGGAGCGTGCCCTCGCTGATGGCGTCGAGCGGCTCCATGCCAAAGACGCGGCAGACCTCCGCGACCGCGGGATCCACGGGCACCGCGGCCAAGTCGACGTCCACGCCGAGGCCCGAGGCCTGGGACATCTCCCAGACCGCGTTCCGCACGCCGCCCTCCGTGGCATCGTGCATGGCCCAGACGCCGTCCTTTCGAAGGCCCGCGGCGGCAACCGCGGAGAGCGCATCGTCCACCGTGCTCATGGACTCGAAGAGGGCCTGCGCCCGTGCGGTCTTCTCGGGCGAGAGGTGCCTCGCGGTGATTTCCCCGAACGTGTTCGAGAGGATCGCGGTGGCCTCGAGCGCCGCGGTCTTCGTCACGAGGAGGCGGTTCCCGGGGCGGGCCATGTCCGAGGTGACCCAACCGTTCGCGGGGGCGACAGCGAGTAACGTCGCGCCGCCCACCATGGGGTACGCGCACCCCTCGTAACGGCCCGTGTGCCCCGTGACGATGGCGGTGCCGTACTTCCTCGCCTCGCGATTCATGACCCGGAGCATAGTCTCGATCTGGTCGTCCTCGATGTCCATGGGCAGGTTCCAGTCCATCGTGGCGTACTGGGGCGCGACGCCGGACGTCGTCAGGTCGGACGCCAGGATGTGGAAGGCGAACCAGGCGGCCCGTTCCCACCCATACGGCGGGACAATGTAGATGGGGTCCGTCGTGGAGATCATCGCGCGGCCGCCGGGCAGCCTCACCACGCCGACGTCCACGCCGTTGGCGGGTCCCTTCTCGATGTCCTTCCGTCTTGCTCCGAGGTTCCGTGAGATCACGGTCTCGAAGAACGCTCGGCTGATCTTGCCCATGGGGTACTTCGGCGTGTGCACATCCGTCATCGTCCGGGAGACTCCTCAGGGTCCCCGGGCTGACAAGGTCCGCTTGCTCCCTACGCCCGCATGACCGGGATCAGGTTCCACGGGTCTATCCCTCATTCGGGATACTCTCAGCCCTTCTGGGCTCCCCGATATGGCCATCCGTGGCGGCTAGATGAACGTTTGTTCGACATCAGGTGTCGGCCAGGAGCTTCGCGATGTCCACCGGATAGTCGGCCACGGGCACGCCCGCGTCGTTGAACGCCTTGACCTTGGACTCCGCGGTGCCCATGTTCCCCTGGATGATGGCGCCCGCGTGGCCCATCCGCTTCCCCGGTGGCGCGGTCCGTCCGGCCACGTAAGCCACCACGGGCTTCGTCACGTTCCTCTTGATGTAGGCCGCGGCCTCCTCCTCCGCGGTGCCGCCGATCTCGCCCACGACGACGATACGTTTCGTCTTGCGGTCCGCCTGGAAGAGCTCGAGGGCCTCGTGGGTGTTCGTCCCGATGATGGGGTCCCCGCCGATCCCGACGCACGTGGACTGCCCGAACCCGCCCTGGGTCATCGCGTTGACGATCTCGTACGTGAGCGTGCCGCTCCGGCTGATCACGCCGCAGTCTCCCGCCTTGAAGATGTGGCTGGGCATGATGCCCATCTTCGCCTCGCCCGGCGTGATGATCCCCGGGCAGTTGGGTCCGATGACCACGGCACCCTTGGTCCGCGCGTAGGGGATGAACTCGAGCGTGTCATGGAACGGGATGCGCTCCGTGATGATGACCACGAGCTTCAGTCCCGCCTCCATGGCCTCGATGGCCGCGTCCTTCGTGTACGGCGCGGGGACGAAGATGATCGACGCGTTTGCACGCTTCTTGTCCACGGCCTGCTGAACGCTCTCGAACACGGGCACGCCCTCGACCTTGGTCCCCGCCTTCCCGGGCGACGTGCCCGCGACGACCTTTGTGCCGAAGTCGAGCATCGCGCGGGTGTGGAACTGGCCCTGGTGGCCCGTGATCCCCTGGACCACGACGCGGGACCGCTTCGACAGGAGGACGCCCATCTCAGGCCCCTCCCTTTTTGACCTGGACGGCCAGCTCCGCGGCCTCCTCCATGGTCTCGGCCGGATGCATCCCGATGTCCCGCAGGATCTGCTTCGCGGCGTCCTCGTTCACGCCCTTGATCCGCGCGACCACGGGGATGTCCGCGTGCATCACCTCGAGGGCCTTCTTCACGCCAAGGGCGACCGTGTCGGCCTTCGTGATGCCGCCGAAGATGTTGAGCAGGATGACGGACGGATGGGCCTTGATCAGGAGCTCGAAGGCCTGGGCGACTTTGTCCGGGTCGTCCGTCCCGCCCAGGTCCAGGAACGTGCCGCCCTTCCCGCCCTTCAGGTTGAGGACGTCCAGGGTGGCCATGGTCAGCCCGGCGCCGTTCGCGATGACCCCGATGTCCCCGTCCAGCTGGATGAACGTGATGCCCTTCTCGTGGGCCTCCTCCTCGAGGGGCGTGCGGTCCTGGTCCAGCTTCGCATACTCCAGGTGGCGGTACTCCGCGTTGTCGTCCACGACGAGCTTGGCGTCCCCCGCGACGACCTTGCCGCCCTTGGTGACCACGAGCGGGTTGATCTCCATGAGCTCTGCGTCCTCCTTGCGGAACAGCTCGTACGCCTTGCGGGCGATGTCCTCGACCTGGTCGCCGACGTGGTCCGCGAGGCCCAGCTTCTGGGCCAGGGACCGCAGCACGTAGGGCTGCAGGCCGATGAGCGTGGGGATGTGCTGCATGAAGAGCTGGTCGTGCGGGACCGCCTCGATCTCCACGCCGCCCATGGCGCTCGCGATGAGGAGCGGCTCCCGCGCGGAGCGGTCGATCGTGAAGCCCAGGTACAGCTCCTTCTCGATGTCCAGGCGTTCCTCGAGGTAGACCATCTTCACCTCGTAGCCGTGGATGTCCATGCCGAGGACCTCGGAGGCGACGGTCCGCGCCTCCTCGCCCGAGTTCGCGGGCCGGATGCCGCCCGCCTTGCCGCGGCCTCCGATGAGGACCTGGGCCTTGACCATGCAGGGGAGGGGCGGGTCGTGGATCTCCTCGGGACGGGCCGCGACGACGCCCCGCGGAACCGGGATGCCGTACTTCGCGTAGATGGCCTTGGCCTTGTACTCGAGGAACTTCATGGTGGTCGGGGCGCCCATGGCTCCCGCGTGATTAAGCTTTGGCTCGTCCCTCGGCGCGGATGCGGCAGGGGTAGGGTTTTGACCCGGTGCCGCCTCCCGGCCGACGGGCATGGAAGCGGACCCTGCGGACGGGAGTCGAAGCGTGGCGGTCCGTCCCCGGCTCGTCTTCGCTTGGCTCTTCGTCGGTTCGACCGCGGCGTCCTACGGGGTGTTCCTGCTCGCCCTCCTGGCCCTCCTCGTGACTCAGGGCCTCGGGTTCACCGAGGTCTTCCTGGGTGCCGCCATGGCGGCGCTCGACTTGGGCGGCTTCGCGAGCCCCTTCGTCGCGGGTATGTTCGCGGACCGCGCGGGGCCCAAACCGATCAGCCTGGCCGGACTCGGTTGCGTCTCCGCGGGTGCCGTCCTCTGCGGCGCCTCTCCAAGCCTCGTACCCTTCGTCCTAGGCCAGTTCCTCCTCGGCGCGGGGCTCTCCATGTTCGGCGTCATGGCCTACGCGTGGATCAACGAGACGCTGGGAGACCGCAAGGGGATCTACCTCGGGGTCTACGTCATGTCCATCGCGCTCGGACTCGGCCTGGCCGGGCTCACGGTGGCCGTCTTCCTCCCCCTGGCGCCCGACTGGAGGACGTACTACCTCGTGGCCGGAGCCCTGGCCCTCGTCCCCATGGCCGCCCTCGCCGTCTTCCTGCCGCGGGGCATGGGCGTCCCCCTCCGTTCCAAGGACCTGCGGAAGGCCCTCCGAAACCGGGACGTTCGGTGGATCGCAGGGCTCCAGTTCCTCGTGGGCTTCGGCTGGGCCTCGTACAGCTGGTTGCCCCTGTACCTCGCCCAGGTGTTGGGCCTCGATCTGCGCATCGCGGTCGTCCTCTTCGTCGCGAGCGCGGCCGTCTGGGCCGCCTCGGGCGTCCTCTTCGGACGGATCGCGGACCGAGGATGGGCCCGCACGTTGATCGTTCTGGGCGGCCTCGCCACCGGCGTCGCCTATGCGGGCGTGTTCGTCACCGGGGACGTCACCCTGTCCGCGGCCTGCCTCTTCGCGTTCGCCTTCTTCTGGCCGTGCGGTTCCGTGGTCTCCATCACCTTCCTGGGGCAGCGCCTTGGACCCAAGGCCCAGCGAACCGAGGTGGGTCTCCAGGAGAACCTCTTCCTCCTGGGCGAAGCGATGGGCGCGGCCCTCGCCGGAATCCTCGCGGAGTCCGTGGGCCTGTCCGGGGCGCTCCTCGTCGTCGCTGCGTCCGGGACGTTCGCGGCCGCCCTCCTCTTCTTTGTCGCGTTCGGCATCGGGAGGGATGGGACGGCGGCGACCGCTCCCGGATGAAACACATACCAATGGTTTTAGAGGGGTGAGGCGGGTGGGCCCGCCATGACCTTCCGACGCGTGTCCATCTCGACCCGAATCTTCTCGAGGCGGAGTTCCGTCCTGACCTGGATCAACCGCCGCCCCGTCCTCGTGGCCAAGGTCGGGGACGGCGTGTACGCGATGGACGCGGTCTGCGCCCACATGGGCTGCGCCCTCCTGACCGAGGTGAGCGGCCCCCAGGTCACGTGCCCCGCCCACGAGGCGGTGTGGGACATCCGGACGGGCGCGCTCGTGTCGGAGCCCAAGATCAAGCCCGAGATGCCATGCGAAGAGGAAGCCCTCCACGCGCCCCTGCGGACGTATCCGGCCCGCGAGCACGACGGGTTCGTCGAAATCGATATCTGACGGGCCATGGGGCCGTCGGCCTAGACGGCTGGGCCGTGCTGGTGGCCCCACCTCGCCGGGATGAGGTCCGAATTCGAGGACCGACGAAGGGCTCGGTCGGTCGATGGCCCCTGAGCCGATGTCCCTCGCGTGGGCATGGGCGAGCGAAAGAAGGAAGGTGTGGCCCGCGAGGGCCACGGTGGATGCATGGGAGGACTCCCACGTCGGAACGGGCTCTCAGTGGACGACGGCCGCGGCCTTCGCGCCGATGGCCTTCGCCACGCCCGCCACGGTGGCTCCGATGCCGCTGCCTGCCGCGCCGCCCACGAGGGCCGACGCGACCGTGCTCACCACGCTGTACCCCGGCGCGCTCCCCGGGATATGCTGCAAGGCGACGGTCAGGCCCGGGATGTCCCCGTGGGCCGCGGACACCGCGCCGAGGGTCACCGCACCGGCGGCTGCGCCGACGGCGGCCGCGATGGGGATGGAGATCAGGTTCTTCACCTCCATCGTGGGCGTGGGTCGGAGGGGTTATAGCCTTTCTTGTACAGAATTCAAACCGGGTATTAGGTCCTCCGAAAGACCCTCCTGCCCTGCAGGAGACTAGATTGGCGTGCCCGTGGAGTTCACGAGATCCCGGTAGGCCTTCATGAACGCCTTGGTGCGCGGCCCGGGCTTCCCGTCGCCGATCGGGCGGCCGTCCACCTCGACGACCGGGCCGATCTCCGCCGCGGTCCCCGTGATGAACGCCTCGTCCGCGGCCCAGACGTCGTACAGGGTGAAGAGCCGCTCCTCGGGGTCCAGGCCCACCTGCGGCGCAAGCTCCAAGATGGTCTCCCGCGTCACGCCGGGTAGGTTCGTGGACGACCACGGCGTGGTCACCGTGTGGTTGCGGACAATGAAGAAGTTGTCCGCGGTGGCCTCGGACACGTACCCGTGGATGTCCAGCATGAGGGCCTCGTCGGCCCCGTACTGGTTCGCCTCGACGCGGGCCATGATGTTGTTCAGGTAGTTCAGGGACTTGATCGAGGGGCTCAGGCTCTGCGGCGGCACCCTGCGGTAGGATGAGGTGACGAGCTTGAAGCCCCGCTCGTAGGCCTTCCCGTACAGGTTGATCTGGGGCTGGGCGATGATCACGACGCTCGGGCCGCGCTTGCATTTCCGCGGATCCAGGCCGAGGTCGCCTGGTCCGCGCGTGACCACGGGCCGGATGTAGCCGTCGTGGATGTCGTTCTTGCGGCAGGCCTCCACGATGAGGTTCGCCATCTCCTCCTTCGTGTGCGGGATCTTCAGGTCGATGGCCTTCGCGCTGTTGAAGAACCGGTCCATGTGGCGCTCGAGCTTGAAGATCCGGCCGCTGTAGGCGCGGATGCCCTCGAAGACGCCGTCCCCGTACAGGAGACCGTGGT
>OFHG01000034.1_pt1 | contig 62602 bp, 60 predicted proteins | sample 1521931 | NCBI WGS metagenome assembly OFHG01 (sample SAMEA2468438, study PRJEB22500) | soil metagenome | biome: Glassland; feature: Farmland; material: Clay | place: Australia | collected 2013-01-31 | depth 0.55 m
ACCATGGCGAGGGTAGACGCGACCTTGGCGCCCGCCCCGATGCCGAACATGGTGAAGAAGACCGCGATCAGGTAGGGCTTCGCGGCGTCGGGGACCGCGGGGCTGATCCCCGCGATGAAGAGGAAGACCGCCGCGGCCGTGATCACGTGGGCGAAGATGAGCATGCCCTTCCGCCCGCGCTCGTCGCATCGCGCGCCGAAGTAGCCAACGGTGGCGATCTCCGCGACCGGGTACACGGCGAAGAGGAGGCCGTGCCAGAGCGCGTTCGCCTGGCCGGGGAGGATGACCTGCTGCATCACCGCGACGCCGGCGAAGGCCGCGGCGCGCATGATGAACGTGGCGAAGTAGAGGGCCGACAGGTTCCGCACGTCGGAGGGGTCGAGCCCGAGGAACCGCATCCAGAACCGGTCCATCCACGCCGAGACGCCGATGGGGTCACATCCAGGGCCGCGGACCGCAGCCGCGGGGGCGCCGAGTTCATCGGAGGGATATAGGCTTATCCCGCTGAAAATCGGGCGAGGCTACCCAGCGGGCTGGTCGTCTTTCGCCTGCTCGCTCGGAACCTTGGGGGTCTTCGCGGTGATCACCGCATGGCAGTACGGGCAGGTGACCGTCTCGCCCGGGAAGAACCGCCTCTGGAGGTTTGCGCCGCATCGAGGGCACGTGTCGACGAAGTTCTCCTGGCCCACCGCTTCTTGGAGGACGAACTCGTCCGTGTCCCGGTCGATGAAGCCCTTGAGAAGCCCTCGATCCACGACGGTCACGAGGAGCTGCTCGGCCTCATACTGTGACTTGCCGAGCTTCGCCGCCAAGTCCCGGAGGCCGATGCGGCGGTACGTCTTCACCCAGGCGGTGAACTCCACAAGCGTCTTCTCGCGGGCCGAGGCCCGCCGGCCGAGGAGCAACAGGAGGACCCCGGCAGAAGGGCGGTCGGGACGCAGACCGCGGTGAACAACGGGAGGTTGCTCGGCTCGTAGTAAGGCACCCCGAAATAATAGAGGAGACCAATGACGATTCCAATCCCGAACAGGAGGAGGAAGAGGATTCCGAGGGTCTGGTACAAGCCGCCTTTGACCCTCCACAGGTTCGAAGGCATTGTCCGATATTCGGCTCAGGGGTATTTCAAGCCGTCCCACTTATTCTTCAGTCCTCTCGCGATAGTCGCACGGTTGACATTCACCGCGGAATTCTTAAGTAGCGAGGCGATGACGAGGAGCCGACCCAGGAGGAACTCCCCTGTACTGCAACAAGTGCGGCCGACAGCTCCCCGACGGATCCGTGTTCTGCAACTTCTGCGGCGCCCAGCAGGGCGTCATGCCCCAGGCGGCCGGCGCCCCGGTCGCCCCGGGCCAGCCCGCGGCCCAAGGCGCGCCGTACAACCCCGCGGCCGTGGCCGCGCCCGCGCCGGCTCCGGCGATGCCGCAGAACCTCAGGTGCAACTCCTGCGGGGCGCCCCTGAAGCCCTCCTCCGGCCTCGCGGTCGTCGTCTGCGAGTACTGCGGCGCCGCGACGGCCATGGCCGCTTCGACCGGCCAAGCTCAGGTGATCCAGAAGCACTACATGCTCGACAACAAGCTGAACAACGAGTCCGCAATGAACGCGGGCGGGCAGTGGCTCAACAAGGGCCTGTTCCGCCGCAAGGTCGCCGAGCGGTCCGAGCTGGGCCAGATCGTCCTCAAGTACGTCCCCTACTGGATCGTGCCGACCTCCGTCGTGGCCGACTTCTCGGGCACGAAGAACGTCTCCAAGAGCGTGATGCGGAACGGCCAGTGGACCACGGTCACGGAGCAGATTCCCGTTCGAGACCGCGTCCAGCTCCAGCAGAACATCCCCGTGGTCGCCGTCCGCGGGTACACCCAGTACCAGCCCAAGGAAGGGTTCCAGTTCCAGCTCCAGGGCAAGACGAACTTCGACAAGCGCGCGACGGGCGGCGTGGAGATCCAGAACGGCGACGTCTCCGAGGCGGAGGCCAAGAGCCAGGCCGGGTCCTTCGCGCACAACCTCGCGGAGCAGCAGGCCCGGAAAAAGGTGGACAACCTCCAGTCGTTCAACGCGAACCCCCAGACGTTCGACGGCGAGCTCGTCCACATCCCCGTGTGGTTCATGCAGTACGCCCACAAGGGGAAGCAGATGTTCATCCTCATCGACGGGTCCACGGGTCAGGTCATCAACGGGGAACGCCCCTCGTTCTCCCTCTGGTAGCGCACCGGCGGATCCGGCGGGTGGGTCGGCGGGGCGTCAGCGGGAGCCGACGACCTTGGCGATGGCCTGGATCAGGTCCGTGGGCAGGATGACCGCGCCGCAATAGCTGCACTTCGCGAGCGCGTCCGCCTGGGTGTCCCGTGTGATCTGGAACGGGCTGCGGCACGCCGGGCACGTGTACGTCGCGGTGAGGCCCATGGCCCGCAGTTGGGCGATCAGATCGTTCACGTTCACGTGGATCTGGGTCACGACCTGCCGCTGCTTCATGCGGCGGGTCTCTCCCGCCTCCTTCCACATGCCGATGGTCTCGTACAGCCGCGCCGCGTCCTCGTGGCGCTCCGCGAGGACGTAGTGCTCCGCCTGGATGCGCACGGCGCGCTGGGCCGCCTCGGGCCGCAGCTGGTAGCTGCCGATGTACCAGGCGCCCCCCGAAGCGGCCAGGGTGAGGCCCCGGCCGATGTTGTACGTGGCCAGGCGGTCGAAGCAAACCCAGGAGCACACGCGATGCTGGACCGGCGGCTTGCCCGGCACGGGATAGGTGTACGCATACACGCCGAGGCAGCGCTCGCAGCCCACCCTGCGGCATCCGTCGCAGGTCAGTGGCGTCAGGAGGAGCTTGCTGTAACCGCAGTTCGGGCAGACGGCCATCCGGTGCCTCGTGGGTCTTGACGTGCGTGGAGGGATTGAAAGGTTTCGGTGGCTTGCCGCAAAGGCCCTTTAGGACCCCCTCAAGGACGTGATAATAAAGGAGGCGTCCCGGCGGCGATTGCTCGCCGACAAGCCCGGGCGCCTCGTTGTGGAGGGATGCTTGTGCTCTGGGCATAGCCGCGGAAGGGTATATTTCTTTGTAAACCGGAATCATCACTTGTTAGCCCAGACGGTGCGAAATGCGGCAGAGTCGCGAGGCTTCTCGCGAGGGCCGGCGTGGGCGCTCACAGCCGCCGAAACGCCTTCTCGAGGCCGCGCACGGTATACGGCCTCCAGTAGAGCACGTCGAAGAACGCCGGGTCCCCGGCGACCCTCTCGTACTTGCGGCGGATCATTGCGGTCCCGTACCAGTAGCAGAAGGCGTAGGACGCCCACATCCGGCGCGCCGCGTAGTTCACGTCCCGGACGGCCTGCTGCGCGTCCACGAGCCCCGAGTGGACCGCGTAGTGGAGCATCTCCTTCCGCGGCTCCTCCCGGTACGCCATCCAGGCCAGGTTCACCTCGGTGCCCCAGCGGAGGCGCTCCAGGAGGATGGTCAACCGGTCCTCCTTGCTTCGGTCCCAGTGGATGAAGATCATCCCGTTCTCCGCTAGACCCTCCTCGACGGGGCCCATGGGATCCGCCGCAAGGCTGACGGCCGCCTCCCGGGGGAAGTCCCCCTCGAGGTACTCGTACTCCCGCGTGGACTGGTGCACGTGGTGTCCCGGGTACGCTTCGTGGGTGGCCATGTCGCGGAGGCCCGGCCACGTCCACGGCAGGTCGACGTTCAGCTTGACCCGGCTCTGGAAGTCGTGCGTGTACTGGCAGTAGCCGCTGTCGCGGCTGCGATGCATGGGCACGAGCCGCGCGCGCTCCGAGCGCGGGAGCTCGAACAGCTTCCGGGAGCCGCGGCGTGCCTCTCGGAGGAACTTGTCCATGGTGAGGAGGACGCTGTCACCCGGCACGCGGTGCGCGCGCTCCCACGCCTCCACGGCGGCCCGCAGCTCCTCGTCGCGGGACACGTGCAGGAGGCGGCGGATGCGTGCGCGCAGGCTCTCCAGCTCCTCCTCCTTGGCAGGTCGCGGGGACAGGCTGTAGAGGTCCCGAACCTGGTTCGGGAGCGAGGGCACCGCACCCTGGAGCATGTCGATCAGCATCCGGAGCGACGGCAGGTGATCCCGGAGCCACTCCTTGCGGAAGCCGTTGGGCATCTCCCGCGTCAGCCGCGCGAGACGGCGGTGGGCTTCCCGGATTTCCGTCCAGGACGCGAACGGAGGGAGGCGAATGGGATCCAGGTCCCAGGGAACGAGCCGCGTCCCGTCCTGCTTCCGCGACCGCCGGTCCAGGGAGTAGGCGAGCCGCAGGTAGAGACGCGATGCCTCGTCAGGCACCCCTCGCCGGGCCACGCGCGCGGGAACGGGGCCTAGGGGAAAAGGCTTGCGAGGCGTGGCGCTAGAAGGGCCACGCCCACTGCGCGTACAGCACGAGCGCGGACAGGACCACGCACATGGCCACGACGAGCCAGGGGTTGACCTTGAGGGCCTTCTCGTCCTCCTGGTCGAAGTAGCGGATCAGCCCGGCCGCGGACTGGAATCCGGAGTCACGGTTCTTGGGCATGGGATTCGACCCGAACCATGGGCAGGGGCGTATATGAACGTTTTCTCCCGGAGCGCGGGATCAGCGGACGAGCCCCTCGTAGCAGCGGCCCCCGACGAGGACCAGGCCGGCGACGCAGCCCACGAGGACGGCGAAGTCCAGGCCCAGCCCGAAGACGCTCGGGTACCCGGGGAGCATGAGCGTCCGCGCCGCGTCCACCATGTACGTCATGGGGTTCCAGGCGGCGACTGCTTGGAGCGCGGGGGGCATGAGACTCAGCGGGTAGATCGCGTTGCTCGCGAAGAACAGGGGCATCGTGAGCAGCTGCCCGATTCCCATGAAGCGCTCCCGCGTCTTCACGAGGGACGCGATGACCAGGGAGAGGGTTGCGAAGAGACAGGCGCCGAGGATGACCACGGCGAGGATACCTCCCAGGGCCAGCGGCGTCCAGGTCAGCTGGACCCCCAGGAGCATGGCCAGGAGCAGGATTACGACGACCTGGGAGAGGCCGCGGAGCCCCGCGGACAGGGCTTTCCCGAGGACGAGGGCCGTCCGCGGGGTCGGGGTCGCCATGAACTTGTGAAGGATCCCGAGGTCTCGTTCCCAGATGGCGGCGATCCCGTAGAAGATGGCGACGAAGAGGACGCTCTGGGACAGGATCCCCGGCGTGATGTAGTCCACGTAGGGATAGGGGCCCGTGTTGATCATGTTGGCCCGGGTGAAGACCTCCCCGAACACGACGAGCCAGAGGGCCGGCTGGACCATGCGGGTCAGGAGCTCCGTGGGGTCGTGGCGGAGCTTCTGGGCCTCCATGACCACGAGGGCCCAGGTCTTCGTGGCGTAGCGCCGCAGGTAGCGCAGCAGGCGTCCGAGCCGCTGGACGAGCCGAGGCGCCTCGAGTTCACCCAAGTCGACGTGCGGTTCTCCGTACCCTGGACGTGTCACGGTAGTTGCCTCCGGAATCGAGTTCGCCCCCGGTGTAGTGGGCGAAGACCTCGTTGAGCGTGATGCCCTTCCCGTTGCCCGTACCGGTCCCGTGGCCGTTCGGGCCCATCTCGGCGGCGACCGCGCGCTCGAGCTCCGCGGGAGTCCCCAGGGCCGCAATCTTCCCGAGGTGCATGATGGCCACGCGGTCGCAGAGGATCTCGGCTTCCTCCATGTAATGGGTGGTCAGGAAGATCGTCATGCCGAACTCCGTGCGGAGCCGGCGGATGTAGTCCCACACCGCGTTCCGGGCGAGCGGATCGAGCCCCACCGTGGGCTCGTCGAGGAACAGGAGCCGAGGTCGGTGGATCATGGACTGCGCGATCTCGAGGCGGCGGATCATGCCGCCGGAGTACGTGCGGACAAGGCGGTCCTTGGCGGTCGTGAGGCCCATGACCTGGAGGGCCTCCTCGATGCGCGGTCCGCGCTCCTTGGGCGAGAGGTCGTACAGGCGGGCGAAGACCAGGAGGTTCTCGTAGCCCGTGAGGGTCCCGTCCGCGGAGAGGATCTGCGGGACGTACCCGATGGATCGCCGGACCTCGTTCGGCTTGTGGGCGATGTCATAGCCGGCGACGCGGGCCGTCCCCGCGGTCGCGGGGAGCAGGGTGGTGAGCATCTTGATCACCGTGGTCTTGCCCGCGCCGTTGGGCCCCAAGAGCCCGAACGTCTCGCCCGCGTCGACAGCGAGGGAGAAGGCGTCCACGGCGGTGAGTTCACCGAACCGCCGGGTCAGGGCCTCCGTCTCCAGGATCCGCAACCTATCCCTCCGCCGTCGTCTTCCCGGGGATGAACAGGGGCCGCAGGATCTGCATGGCCAGGGTGACCTGCTCGCGGTGGGCCGGCGGAAGGGCTTCGAGGGCCAGGGCGAGACGGGACTGGGTGCCCTTGCGTGCGACCCGGACAAGGCCTTTTCCGCGCTCCGTCAGGCGGAGAACGACCCGGCGGCGGTCCCTCGGCGACGCCTCCCGGTGCACGAGCCCGCGGTCCGTCAGCCCGTCCACGAGGCGGGACATGGCCGGAAGGCTGAGCCCGACCCGATCGGCCACATCGGAGAGGGAGGAGCCCCCGGTTCGGCCCAAGAAGGTCAGCACGCGGAACTGAGGCACGGACACGCCCGTGCCCCGGTTCCGTCGCATCTCCCCCCGGATGTACTGCATGATGAGGGGGACCGTGTCGAGGATCTCCGCCGCGCACGCCGTCGGCGTATTCGAGTCCATAGTTGCATGATGCAACAATTGCATATATCAATCTATGGTACAAGCCGTCCCACCGGGGCCCCCCTCGGGCGCAACACGGGCTTCGGGAAAGGGTTAATATTGCCACCCCACATGGAAGAGCCACACCCAGGAGGTCGCCGCATGCCCGACACGAACACGGTCTACATCGGGAAGAAGCCCACGATGAACTACGTGCTCGCGGTCGTGACCCACTTCAACGGCGGGGCTTCGGAGGTCGTCATCAAGGCGCGCGGCCGCTCCATCTCCCGCGCCGTCGACGTCGCGGAGATCGTCCGGAACCGGTTCGCGCCCGGCTCCAAGGTGCGGGAGGTGCGGATTGCCACGGAGAAGCTCACGGGCGACGACGGGCGCACGACCAGCGTGAGCAGCATCGAGATCAGCCTGACGAAGTAGGCCGCCGTTCTGCGCGGAGGGGAGCTCCGCTCACGTCCAGGGCCAGAGTCTCCGCACGAGAGCCGTCTTCACCAGGTCGTTGAGGACGAACACCGCGGCCACGGAATAGCCGAGGGCGGTCAGGATTTCGAGGGGAGGGATGGCTCGAAGCTGGAAGAAGCCCACCGCGGAGATCGCCCCGACGACGAGGAGATCCAGGACCACGGCCAGAGCCAGCGTCACGCTGGGGCGGCTCTCCCAGAAATGACGTCGCTCCCGCAGGATGAGGACCTGGAGGACCCCGAGGAAGACGAGGTAGTCGAAGAAGAAGGTCTGGAGTGCGGCCACGTCGCCTGAGAGGTCGAAGAGGCGGTCCGCGAGGTAGTACAGGCCGAAGGACTCCACGACGATGAGCACGCCGAGCGCAACGGCCACCCGGACCAGGCCGCGGATGTTCCACGTGTCCGGGCTCTTCGAGTACCGGACCGTGTCCGTGGCCAGGGACAGGGTCACGAAGTCCGTGACGAAGAGGAACAGGATCATGCTGAACACGGAGACCACGTAGTGGCCCGTGAGCAGGAATGCGAGGACGACGAAGACGACGATTTGGAAGGTCTTCACGACCTTGTTCAGGATCCAGGTGATGATCCGCTGGTAGATCCTCCGTCCGGACTCGACGAGGTCGATGATCCCCGCGAGGCCCTCGTTCGTGAGGACCACGCTCGCGGACTTCTTGGCCACGTCCGTGGCGTTGCTCACCGCGATGCCGACCTCGGCCTGCTTCAGGGCCGGCGCGTCGTTGACCCCGTCCCCGGTCATGCCGACCACGTGCCGGTGCTCTTGGAGGGCCTTCACGACGAGGTACTTGTCCTCCGGATAGATTTCCGCGAACCCGTGGGCGGTCTCGATGGCCTCGATGTTGCGTCCCGCGGTCAGGTCGGCCTTCAGGTCGGACATCCGGGTGATCTGGTCTCCGAGCCCGACGTCCGCGGCCAACCGTCGCGCGATGGGCAGCGCATCCCCCGTGAGCATCTTGACCGAGATGCCGAGATCCCGCAGCTCTGCTAGGTGGCGCGCGGAATCATCCCGCGGGGGATCCGCGAGCGCGAGGATCCCGACGGGCGTCGTCTTGTCGAGGCTCGAGCCGAGGGCCACGGCCAGGGAGCGATAGCCCTTCGAGGAGAACCGCTCCACATCCTTGACCACGCGCGCCATGTCCTCCTTGGACGAGCCGGGGGCGATGACTGCATTGATGGCCCCCTTCAGGGCGTATCGCTTCGCACCCTGTTTCTCGATGGCAGCCGCGGTCCGCCGGGTCGAGGCATCGAACGGCACGAAGTCCCGCTGGACCCATCCTTGATCGCCCACGCCCCGCAATCGGGCCTCGTCGAGGACGGCCAGGTCGATGGGGTCGCGATTCGCCTCCTGGGAGGCGAGCGCGCCGAACCGGAGGACGTCCTCCTCGGCGTAGCCGTTCAACGGCACGATCCCGACGATCCGGAGCCGGTTCATCGTGATCGTCCCCGTCTTGTCCGCGCAGAGGACGTCCAAGGTCGCCGCGTCCTCGCCCGCACTCAACCGAGTGATGAGCACGCCCTTCTTCGCGAGCTCCAGGGAGCCGAGGGCCATGGAGATGGTGAACATGGTCGGGAGGGCGACGGGGATGGCCGAGACCATGAGGACGACCGCAAGAGGGAGGATGGGCAGGACGTTGCTCCCGGTCGCCGCGGTGTACACGAGGGCGAGCGCGAGGAGGGTCCCGACCATTACGAGGAGCCACTGGACCACCTTAGAGGTGACTTCCTCCATGTGGAGCTTGGGCTTCGCGATCTGCACGAGCTCGACCGTCTTGCCGAAGTAGGTCCGGGTGCCCGTCGCGGTGACCACGCCCGTAGCCTCCCCCCGCGCGATCGTGGAGCCCGACACGACGGAGCCGCCCGGCCCCTTCTCCACGGTGAGGGACTCGCCGGTCACCGCGGACTGGTCGACCTCCAGGCTGCCCTCGTGGACGCGGAGGTCTGCGGGCACGAAGTCGCCCGTGCGGATCCGGACGATGTCCCCGGGAACCAGCTCCCGGGCGGGCACCGCGGACCACACGCCGTCCCGCTTGACGCGCGCGTTGATCTGGAGCTCCTTCCTCAGGTAGGCGATGGCCTGGCTCGCCCGCTGCTCCTGGAAGAAGCCCAGGATGCTGTTCAGGACCAGGAGGCCGAGGACGATGTACGTGTCCCCCAGATTCCCCAGGAACCAGGTGAGGAGCGCGGTGAGCTCGAGCATCCCGGGGGTGAGGCCCCAGAACTTGCGCAGGAAGCGGAAGACCGCATTCTCCCGCCTCTCCGGCACCTCGTTGGGACCGTACGCCCGCCGGCGGCGCTGCACTTCCTCGGAGGAGAGGCCGGAGTCGGTGTCCGTGGGCGGCTCGGCCGCAGGGACGCTCGCCTGGGTGAGCACGGGGAGAACGGACGAGCGCATCCACGGAGCCTCGACGGCGCGGAACCACGGGTCACGAATAAACCTTGTCCGTTGGCGCGACTCGAGGCGCACATTCGCTAGAGATTTGGGAGGGTTCTCGGAAAATCCCCTTCTTCCCCCGGAAGCATGCATCTCTTAGGAGGTGAAACGGAGATGCAGTACCTCGCGATGTTCGCCGTCATGGCGATGCTCGGGGCCGGCGCCGGAGGCGCGACGGTCATGGCCGCAGGCTTCGGCCATGGCGCCCCAGGGGAGGCGCATTCCCTGGACCAGTGGACCGGCACCTGCAGCGGTGGCGCTTCCGGCGAACCGCTCATGGCCGATGACGACGGCGACGGCATCCCGAACGGGCAGGATGCGGACTGGACCGCGCCCCTGGACGGGACCGGGTACCAGTACGCCCGCTGCGCGTCGTGACCTCGGATGCGGGCTCCCCGGGGGAGGGGGCGCGCGACGGCCCCTTCCCCCTTTTTCTCCTTTCGGAAGGTACAACTACGGAAGGATGGCTCGGGAAGGGCGATCCCCGTGGAGAGCTTCGAGCGCGTCCTCTGGTGGCTCTTCGGAGGGAGTGCGGGAGCCGCGACGCGTGCGCGGGTCCTCCTGGCGATCCGGGAGCAGCCGCGGAACGCGCAGCAGCTGGCCCAGGTCCTCGGGGTCGACTACACGACGGTGCGGCATCATCTGCGGGTGTTGCTCAAGAACGGGCTCGTCGTGACCGCGGGGGAGACGTACGGGCGGATGTACTTCCTCTCCCCCTCCATGGAGAGCCACTGGGAGCAGCTCACGATCATCTTGGAACGGACGGGTCGCGGCAAGATAGGAGGTATGGGTCATGGAGCATGAGAAGAGGCGCGGAGGTTCCGCGGCGGTGTGGGTGCTCGTCGTTCTCCTGGTCGGAGTCGTGGCCGGGCTGCTCCTCTCGGCTCTGCCGACCCCCGCGACCGGGACATCTCCCGGGCGGGGCTTCGGCTGGCACCTCGAGCTGACCAGCGCGAGCGACTTCGACGTCGTCCTCTCCACGGTGGGGATCGCCCTCCTGGCGGCGCTCCTGGTCGTCTACCTTCAGACCTACTCCCAGACGCGGGCCAACTTCGCCCTCGGCCTCGTCGTGGTCCTCCTCGCCCTACTCATGGAGTCCATTCTCTCGTCGCCCCTCGTGTACGGTGCCTTCGGAGCCGCCTCGGACGGGCTGGGGACGTTCCTCGCGTTCGCGGACAGCTTCAAGGTGGTCGCCCTCACCGTGTTCCTGTACCTGAGCCTCGCGTGAGACCCGGCTCACCGGCCGACGGACCGCGGGGTTCACGGCCGCGCCGCGGCGACCCGGTCGAGCGCGCGGACGAGCCGCTCCTCGACTTCCTCGGCGAGACGGCCCATCGCCGGATTCTCGACGAGGCGGCCGAAGACCTCCGTGGGCTTCAGCGCGCTCACGCCCGCGTGCCCGCTGGGATCTTCGTGGACCACGACGTTGCAGGGCAGCAGGAGGCCGAGGTCGGGCTCCGCGGTGAGGGCGCGGTGCGCGAACGGCGGGTTGCACGCCCCCAGGATCACGTACCGGGGAAAGTCCACGTCGAGCTTCTTGCGCAGGGTCTCCCGCACGTCGATCTCGGTCAGGACGCCGAAGCCCTCCTTCTTGAGTTCCTCCGTGGTCCGCCGCACCGCCTCCTCGTACGCCAGCGACGTGTCCCGGTAGATGCCGTACCGCGCCCGCCGCATTCTCACGCCCTCCGAATCCATCTCCGCATCTCCCCGTTGCCGACCCGTCGCCCAATGCGTCGGTCCCCCATAAACGAACGGGAGGGACCGGACCAAAGGGCTTTATGGCCTGCCGCGCGTCGCGGCGCGTGGACTTCCTCATCATCCTGCTGGCCCTCCTGGTCGGGGCCTTCGCGGCCGGGATCGCGGGCTCCCTCCTTGGGATCGGAGGCGGCGTGTTCCTCATCCCCTACATGACCCTGGTCCTGCAGATCGACATCCGGGTGGCCATCGCAACGAGCCTCATCGGGGTGATCGCAACGTCCTCGGGGGCCGCGTCCGTCTACGTCCGCGACCATCTGACGAACCTCCGGCTCGGGATGTTCCTGGAGGTCGCGACGACGGCGGGGGCGATTGCGGGCGCCTTCACCGCCCTCCTCGTCGACCGCAACGTCCTCTATGTGGTCTTCGGCCTGACCGTCATGGTGGCCGCGAGCCGGATGGTGGGCCGGGAGCGGGCCGCCGACCCAGCTGCGGCCGCATCCCCCGGCAGATCGCGTCTCGTGGAGCGCCTGCGGCTCGGCTCGTCGTATCCCGAGGCGGTGGACCGCCAGCAGCACGCCTACGGCGTCGCCCGCCCCGGCGCGGGGTTCGGCATCAGCGCGCTCGCGGGCGCGCTCTCGGGCCTGCTCGGCGTCGGGGGCGGGTTCATCAAGGTTCCCGCGATGAACGTGGTCATGGGCGTGCCCATGAAGCCCTCCGTGGCCACGAGCAACTTCATGATCGGCGTCACGGCGGCCGCCAGCGCGTTCATTTACTACACCCGAGGCCTGGTCGATCCCTCCCTGGCCGCCATGCTCATGCTCGGCGTGTTCACGGGCACGCGACTGGGCACCCGGGTCATGGCCCGGACCCGCGCACAGCGCCTCCGGGCGGTCTTCGCCGTCTTCCTCGCGGGCCTCGGCGTCTTCATGATCCTCCGCACGCTCCTTCCGGGGGTGAACTTCTGAGCGACGCCTCTTCCGCGGCCGCGCCGGGCCCGCACGGGCTCGACATGAACCGCTTGGTCTACCGGGTCCTGTGGGGCGGCGTCCTGCTCTCCATCGCGGTGATCCTCATCGGACTCGCGGCCGAAGCGGTGTCGCCCGGAGGATTCCCGCGCATCCCGGCCCCGCTCCCCGCGTTGCCGGCTGAAGTGGCCCATCTCACGCCCGCGGGACTCCTGAGCCTCGGAGTGCTGCTCCTGATCCTCACGCCGATCTCGCGGGTCTTCCTGACCATCCTGGTCTTCGCCGGGGAGCGCGACCGGACGTACGTGCTCGTCACGGGCATCGTCTTCTTCAACCTCATGCTGGGCGTGGCCCTGGGGCTCCTGGGGGTGGGGTGAACCTTAAGACCGCGGGCCCGCTGGAGGCCCACGTGGACGAGGTCCTCGCCGCCGCGCGCGCGGTCGACTGGTCGCCCCTCGGGGAGCGGACCCTCTGCGACGCATGCCTGGGCCGGCTTTTCGGGAAGCTGGGCCATGGCCACACGAACGAGGAGCGCGGGTTCGCGGTCCGCGAGCTCGCGCGGTTGCCTGCGGGGACGTGCTGGTTGTGCGGCGGGCTCACGGGGCGGTACGACGCCTTGGCCCGGCTCGCCTCGAAGAAGCTCGGGCTCTGGGACTTCGACACGTTCCTCATCGGCTCGAAGATCGACCCTGAGATCCAGGCGCGCGAGGAGTCCCTCTGGTCCGATCTCAAGGCCACGGCCCCCGAGGCCCTGAAGTCTGAGGTGAACCGGGAGGTTGGCAAGCGCGTCTCCGACCTAGCGAAGAAGGAGCCGTCCTTGGAGAGCCCCGACCTCGTCGCGGTGGTCGACACCTCGTTCGACCACGTGGACGTGCAGGTCAACCCGCTCTACCTCCGAGGCCGCTACCGCAAGCTCGCCCGGGGAATCCCGCAGACCCGGTGGCCGTGCAACCGCTGCCGCGGAAAGGGCTGCGCGAAGTGCGGCGGCACGGGGAAGATGTATCCCACGAGCGTGGAGGAGATTCTCGCCCAGGAGGTCATGCGGGACTCCGGCGGCACGGGGCACGCGCTCCACGGGATGGGCCGCGAGGACATCGACGCTCGGATGCTGGGCCGCGGACGGCCGTTCGTCCTGGAGATCAAGGAGCCAGGGAAGAGGCATCTCGATCTGGGATCCGCGCGGGACCGCGTGAACGCTTCGGGTCAAGTCGAGGTGGACGGGTTCCGTCCCGCGACGCGCAAGGACGTCGTGGCGATCAAGACGGACCGCGCGGACAAGACGTACCGCGTCCTCGTCCGGTTCGCTTCTCCTGTGGAAGAGGCAAGACTTATAAAGGAGCTGACGTTCTTGGAGGCCGAGCCGATCGCACAACGCACCCCGCTCAGGGTGGTCCATCGGCGGGCGGATACCACGCGGCAGCGGTCCGTGAGGAGGGCCGAGGTCCTCACCACGGACGGTACCGTCGCGGAACTCCGGGTCACCGCGGAGACCGGCGCCTACATCAAGGAGCTGGTCCACGGAGACCAGGGGAGGACGAAGCCGTCCCTGGCGGACCTGCTCGGCGTGGGTTGCGAGGTGCTCGAGCTGGACGTCCTGGACATCCACGACGACGGGTGACGGAGCATGGTGAAGGCCTCCAAGGGCATCATGGAGAAGACGCGGCAGAAGTACCGCCGCAGCCCGAGCGAGCGCGGGCTCTCCCCGATCACCCGCTCCTTCCAGAAGTTCGAGGTCGGCGACAAGGTCACCATCCTGATCGACTCGAGCGTCCAGAAAGGCTGGCCGCACAACCGCTTCCACGGCATGACGGGGACCGTCGTAGGGAAGCGCGGGCGTGCGTACCTCGTCGACGTCCGGTTCGGATCCCGCATCAAGCAAGGCGTGGTGCTCCCGGAACACCTGCGGCGGGCCTAGGAGGGGTGCTGGTGGAAGAGGAATACGTGTCCCTGTCGGAGCTCAAGGTCATCCTGGAGAAGGAGAAGGGAGCCCGGGCGGACCTCACGCCCGAGCAGCAGTACGCCCTCTCCCATGCCGCCGCGTTCGCCCGAATGCCGCCCGAGAAGGTGCCCGCCATGGTCAAGGAGCTCATGGAGGTCCCCATGATGTCCCTGGCCAACGCCGTGAAGATCGCCGACGTGCTGCCGACCCATCTGGACGACGTGCGCGCCATCTTTGCCAAGGAACGGTTCGCCCTCTCCAAAGAGGATGCGGAGAAGGTCCTGGAGATCGTCAACAAGTACCGTTGACCGAGGCGATTTCCGTGGAAGACTACGCCCGCATCCTCGACTACCTACCGCAAGGTCATCCCGACCAGTCCAAATACCATCGGGAGCCCTTGGCCTACGCGCTCGGGGAGGACGAGTTCAAGCTGTTCGAGCTCGTGCCCAAGGAGGGCGCGGACCTGCCCGTGGGCGCGAAGGTCTATATCGGCAAGGAGATCGACCTGCGGAAGGACATCCTCCACGTGAAGCGCCGCGTGGCCTACGAGGAGCTCACCGTGGGTGCCCAGAAGGAGCTCCCCTTCGTGGTCGCGGAGGTCGTCAAGGAGAAGGAGGTGCGGTTCATCGACTTCTTCAACAAGGCCCAGGCGATCACGACTCGGTTCCACATGCTTGAGCTGCTGCCCGGCCTCGGGAAGAAGTCCATGTGGGCGATCCTCGAGGAGCGCAAGAAGGGGCCCTTCAAGGACTTCGCCGATCTGGACCGTCGTATCCCGAGCGTGCATCATCCGGAGAAGCTCATCGCGAAACGGATCGAGATGGAGATCTCGGACCCGATGCAGAAGTACCGCCTCTTCGTCGCGCGCTAGGGACGCGCGTCGCGCCCGGGGGGGGCCCACCGCTGAACTTCCGTCGGCAGGCGTTCTGGATCCTCATCCTCGTCGTCATCGGTCTGGACCTCTGGTGGTCCGGCACGCCCACCGCGTTCGAGCTCTGGTGGATCCCGCTCATCCTCTTGAACGGCGTGTGCCTCGCGGTCATCCTGGTCCCGCTGATCCGCGGAGACCGGTGACCGAGGTCTCCCCTACCCCTTGGCCAGGGGCGCCTCGATCCGGGCCGTGTCCTGCTCCGACAGGCCGAGCTTCTTCCGGAGGACGTCGAGGAGCTCCCGCGTATCGTGCGGGATGGGGCCGTGCTCGAACGCCTCCACGGCCACCGCGCGGTAGATCCCCTCCCGATTGGCGAGGACCTCCTCCACGACCTGGGTCTCGATCCGGTCGTGCTCCTCCTTGGAAATCCCAAGGTGCTCCCGCAACTGCTCGATGAGCAGACGCTCCGTGGCGGACACCCGCCCGTCCTTCCACGCGGTCATGACCGCCCGCGTGTAGTCCTCGATGTCCTTGACCCGCTCGTCCAACGCCCGCTTGCGCCGCTCATCGATGCCGTTCAGGTACTCGAGGTCCAGGGTGTCGACGTTCATCGCCTCGCGGACGATGTCCGAGAACGTGAGGTGGGCCGAGGTCGCCTTGTCGATCTCCTCCAGGCTCATCGGCCGGACCTCGCCCCGGTCCTTCACGGGGACGCGGAGCGTGGAGAGGCGCTGCTTGATCCCGAGGGCGCGTTCCCAGCCCCGGGGGGCGAGGTAGTACGCGAGCATGCGCTGCTTCTCGCCCTCCACGTGGCCCTTGGCCTCGATCAGGTAGCCCGCCCTAACCATCTCGTCCAGGTAGCGGGAAAGATGCTTGCGCTGGATGCCCGCGGCGAACGCGATGGCCTTCTGGGTCAGGGCCTGGGGCAGGACGTACCGCTCCTCCATGTGGCGGAAGTCCGTCAGGTAGAGCAGGATGCGGTCTTCCGTGTTCAGGGCGAGCAGGGGTTCGGGCACCGCTCCCGGAACGCCGCAAGGGGGCCATAAGGGTTCCCGTGGCCCCGCTTCGCGGATCCCCCCGCCAGGTTCATAAGGAGACGCCCGGGTGTCGAGGACGCGATGCTGGCCCTCCCGACGGCTCCCCCGGCCACGGAGTTCGGGAGGCTGTTCGATGCGGACACCCAGCGGGCCATCTCGAGCGGCCTCTGCATCTCCTGCCGCGGAGCCAAGCTCCTCTGCGGCAAGACGCGCTGCCCCATCCTGGTTCGGTGGGACTTCATGATGAGGACCGCGCCCGCAATCGACCGTCTGGACCTGGACGGCGCGTCGCCGCCCGGGGTGTTCGTGGGCCGTTTCGGCTATCCCAAGGTGTTCGTGGGCCCCCTGGTGCCACCCGTCCACGGGGACACGGAGCTGCTGGACACCCCCGAGGCGTGGATCGGGAGGAGCATGGAGGACATCGTCTCGTTCCGGTCCCAGCTGGTCCGCGGAATGCACCGCGTGGACGTCATGGACGTGGAGACGGGCGGCAAGGTCGTAGACCTCACGCGGGAGCTCGCCCTGTCCGTGGCCTCCACGGAGGTGGAGGTGTCGTTCCTCAAGAAGCCCCACGGCCGCGTCGTGCTGGACGACGACGTCCAGCCCTTCGGTCCCTCCGCCCCGCTCCGCAACCTGGATTTTGGGACCCTGAAGATCGACCCCCACTTGGACCGCGCGTACTCGGACGGGGATCTCCTCGCGCGCGACGCGGTCCTCGAGCTGTACCAAGACCGGATCCCCGTCTCCAAGATCCAGCGGGCCTTCAGCGTCGGAGCCTTCGGCGTGTCGAAGAACCGCAAGTTCGTCCCCACGCGCTGGTCGATCACCGCGGTGGACGACACGATCGGGAAGGACCTCCGCGAGCGGGTCAAGGCGTTTCCCCTGATCGACTCGATCCGCGTCTTCGAGGCCGTGGGGTTCGACGACCGCTTCCTCGTCGTCCAGATGCCCCGCCCCTGGAGGTACGAGCTGATCGAGGCGTGGTACCCCAATACGCTGTGGAATCCCCTGGGCCGCGAGGCGGTCCTCTTCGGGGACCACGAGGGGTTCGAGGGCCGGACCACGTACGCGAGCATCGGCGGCTGCTACTACGCCGCGCGCCTCGCCGTCGCGGAGTCGCTGCTCCGCGAGCGCCGCCAGTCCGCCACGGTCATCCTGCGCGAGACGCATCCCGGCTACATCATGCCCGTGGGCGTCTGGAACGTGCGGGAGCACGTCCGGGAGGCCCTGCGCCGCCCCCCGCGGACGTTCGCGACCTTGACCGAGACGCTGGCCCATCTCCAGACCCGACTCGACATCCCCATGTCCCGGTACATCCGGATCAGCGAGGTCCTCAAGCACGTCCTCTACCAGAAGACGTTCGACGACTTCCGTTCGCTGGAGGCGGCAAGTCCCTTGGCCGGCACGTCCTGAGGTCCCCGAGGGGAAAGGGGAGGACGAGGTTCAGGCCTTCTTCTCCTCATCCTGCGTCTGGGGCGGTTCCTGCTTCGGGGGTTCCGGCGGCTTGGGCTTCCGCATACGCCAGGCCACCAGGGCGATCACCGCGACGACCACAACCACCGCGGCCATGAGTCCATAGGCCAGAGCGTTGTTGCCCAGAAGCTGGGTGTTCACGGTGAAGCTGATGGAAGCCGTCCGCACGTTGCCTGCGGCGTCCGTCGCGCGAATGAGCACGGAGTGCAACCCGTCCGAGAGCCCGGAGTAGGTCTGCGTCCCTCCCGGCGTCACGGTCTGCGCGGTTCCGCTGTCCAGTGAGATCACCACGGAGACGAGGCCGCTCCCCGCGTCCGTGACGAGCCACTGCACCGCGACCGAGGAGCTGGTGAGGGTCGCCCCATCCGTCGGTGCGCTAAACGTTACTGTGGGCGGGGTCGCGTCGACGTGGAAGTAGGCCGTCGCGGTCGCGGAGTTGCCCGCGTGGTCCGTCGCCGTGAGCACCGCCTGATGGGCTCCGTCCGTGAGCCCGCTCAGCCGGTAGCTCGTGTCACCCGTGACGTCCACCGCGGTCCCGTTGTCCAGGGAGACCGTGAGGCTCGCGAGGCCCGACGTGGCATCCGTTGCGGTGAACGCTAGATTCTCCGACGTGACGTTGACCCAGGGATTCCCCATGGGCGCCGTGATCGTGACGGTCGGGTCCGTGGTGTCCACGGTCACCACAAGGTAGACCGTCGTCTGGGCGTTGGCGGTCGTCGCGCGCACCCACAGGTTGTGGCTGCCGTCGGTCAGGCCCGTGAACGTGTACGACGTCGCGGAGGTGGACAGGGACTGCCAGGTGCCTGTGTCCGCCGCGGCCTGGAGGACGGTGATCCCCGCGCCCGGGTTCGTGATGGTCCACGAGACCACGACGGTCTGGCTCGCGGACAGGCTGTTGTTCGCGGGCGAGGCGAAGGTCACCACGGGCGCCGCGGTGTTCACGGAGAAGGCCACGGTGACGCTCCGCGAGTTCCCCGCGCGGTCCGTCGCGTTGACGGTCACCGTGTGGCTCCCGTCCGCCACGGAAGTCAGGTTCAGGAAGGATGCGAGACCCGCGTGGACCCACGCGCCGGAGTCCAGCTGGGCATCGACCTTGAGGAGGCCCGAGCCGGCGTCCCGCGCCGTCCATGTGACGTTGACCCAGGAGGTCAGTAGGGCCTGCCCCGCCGTGGGCGTGCTGACGGACAGGGAGGGCAGCACGGTATCCACCCACGTCCACGTGTCGTTCGCGGTCGGGGGAGTTTCCACGTTCCCTGCATAGTCCACGGCGATCGTGTAGAAGGCGTACCGCCCGTTGCCGCGTGCCGAGGTCGAGTTGAAGCTGAACGTGTAGGGCGCGGCGCTGTCGACCGCATACTGCACGTAGTTGCCCGTGTTGTTGAACCGGTACCACAGCTGGACCTGCGCCACCCCGTTGTTGTCCGAGGCGTTCGCGGACAGGCTGAACACCGCGGCCGTCGTGTACGTGGGCAGGAGGGGCCACACGTTGGAGGCCGGAGGCGTCCGGTCGCTCAGGAGGTAGATGTCCACGCGGGCGTACGACTCGTTCCGGTCGACCGCGAGCGAGGTCTGGTACCGTCCGTATCCGCTGCTCGTCACGTTGAGATAGAGGAGCCGCGGCACGGAGGCGTTCGTCGCGACGAGGCTGTAGACGCCTTGGTTGTTCGTCGTTGCGGTCGCCACCGCGGTGGGGCCCTGGGTCGCCTGGACGGTCGCCCCCCGGATCGGCGAGAGGGTCCGCTGGTCGAACACGGTCCCGCTCAGTACCGGGAACCGGTTCAGGAACATGTTCGCATACGACGTCTGATTCCGCCGCACGGAGACGGGGGTCTGGTTCGTGTAGTGCGTGGCGTCCCACATCCGGACCGTCATGGCCGAGGTCGCGCCGACCGCGGGCAGGAAGGCGGGCGGCACGTACATGGCGTACGCGCCCGTACTGGAGGTCGTCGTGGCGTTCACCAGGACGTTCGTGGCGTTGTACAGCGCCACGGTGACGCCCGCGTACGGGGTCCGGTTGACCGCGTCCGTGGCGTTGCCCCGGATGAACGGGATCGTCTTCGGGAAGATGAAGACGGTCAGGACCTGGTTGTAGCTCAGCGAGACGGTCGTCGTGTTGTCGATGTACGGGAAGGCGGTCGTGTTCAGCCAGTAGGTTCCCGGGACCGCCTTGAAGGTGAACGATCCGTTCGCGGCGGACGAGGTCCGGAGGGGCAAGGTCGCGGACACCAGCGTCACGGTGAACCCCGCGAGGCCGGAGCACGGGTTCGTCCCGCCCGTAAACGTGTACGGCACGCAGACCCAGCCGAGCACTCGTGGGAAGCTCTGACTGGGGACGATGTCGCCCTCGTACACGTAGGCGCGGCCCGCGTTCACCTTGGAGCCGACTCGGAACTGGGGGTCGCCGACCACGAAGCCGGGGCCGCCGTCCGCGGTGAAGTTGCCTCCCACCGCGAGGGACGCGCCGAACGCCGTGGCCCCGGAGACTCCGGGGACGAGGGTCAGGTTGGCCGCGGTCCACGGGAGCGGGCTCCCGTAGAACGCATAGGCCCTCCCGACGCCTGTGGCGTTAATCGCGCTGCCCGGAGCGCCGACCAGGAGGTCGTCCAGGTTGTCTTTGTGGAAGTTCCCGGACGCCAGGGCGTAGCCGAACCATTCGTTCGCGGCCTGTCCATCCAGGATGGCGCCGATGGTCGTCTTGAAGGGTGAGGCCCCGTAGATGAGGGAGACGTCGCCGGCCTGGGAGAACGCCGCACCGTTGTACGGCGCCCCGATCGCGAGGTCGTCGATCGTGTCCCCGTTGAAGTCGCCCATGGCCACGGAGAAGCCGAACTCCTCGCCCGCGGTTGCGCCCGGAACCACGCTCGTCCGGAGCGTTCCGGTCGGGTTGCGGAAGACGTACGCGGCTCCCCGCGCGGCCAGGCCGCCCGAGGTGTAGTTCGGAGCCCCCACGACAAGGTCCAGGGCGCTCGTGCCGTCCACGCTGCCGTTGCCCGCGACGGACCAGCCGAAGTGGGCGCCTGCCACGGCAGAGTCGAAGGTCAAGTCCGGGACGAGATGGGGGTGCGGTGTCGCGCCGTAGAAGACGTAGGCGCAGCCGCCCGCGGTGGCCCCCGTGCTGCAGAACGGCGCGCCCGCGAGGATGTCCGCCCGGCCGTCACCGTTGATGTCACCGCTGGCCGCCACGGAGTAGCCCAGGTTCTCCCCGTCGTTCGTGCTGTTGATCCAGGCGCCGGCCTTCCCGCTGAAGGTCGCACTGGGGAAGAACAGGGTGAGGTTGCCCGCCGACGTGTGGCCTCCGGGACTCGCGTGGGGAGCGCCGACCGCGAGGGCGGGTCCCAACCCGCCCACGTCGCCCACGTTGGCCAGGGACCACCCGAAGAGATCGCCCGCGGCGGAACCGAAGACCGTGAGGGCCTGGCTGAACGGCACGACGGTCGATCCGACCGTCTGAGACAGGAAGAAAGTCACGGAACCCGCGTTCAAGAGCCCGCCCGTCCCGTTGAAGGGCGCGCCCACGGCGAGGTCCGCGACACCGTCACGGTTCAGGTCCATCAGGGCCACCGAGTTCGCGGAGAATTCGTTGGCCACCGTGCCGTCGACGTGATACGCGGCGGTTGAATAGGTCGTGGCCCGTGCGGAACCCGCGGACAGGCCCACGACGACCGCGGACGCGATCAGAAGCCAGAGTACGCAAAGCGCTGTGCTCGGACGACGAAGCATCCTCTCCACACTCCCTCCCCCCGCGGCCAGGGGCCCCGGGGTTGCGCGAAGATACGTCACGGGCCACTTATGCCTACCGACAGGCGATGCTCCGTAGAGTACATACTGCCCCCGTGGCCACCCCCCGGCGTGTTCCCGGGAGTGGCCCGCTTCCGCTCCACCCACCGCTAAGCTGAAAGGGACCTCCCTGCGTTCCTGCCGCGGCCATGGCGTCGCCGAACGAGTTCCCCGAACGGCCCGTCCCCGCGGTGTCCGCCCTCGTGTTCCGTGACGGCGCCGTCCTCTTGGTCAAGCGCCGCGACGAGCCGAGCCGCGGGTTCTGGAGTCCGCCGGGCGGATCCGTCGAGGTGGGCGAGACCGTGGAGGAGGCGGCCACGCGCGAAGCGCTCGAGGAGACCGGCGTCCGCGCGGGCGCCAACCGCGTGCTCGGGGTGAGGGACATCATCCTCCGGGATTCCGGCGGGAAGGTCCGGTGGCACTACGTCCTGTTCGCCGTCCTCTGCGACTACGTGTCGGGCGAGCCGTTCCCCGCCTCGGACGCGGAGAACGCCCGGTTCATCCCGCTCAAGGAGCTGGGGGAGTATGAGCTCACGCCGGCGGCCCGCGAGGCCCTCGAGCAGGCGTCCTCGGTGCGGTCCCCATGAAGATCCGTGAAGTCTCCTGCTCGACCGCCCTGTCTCCCTCGAGCCTCCCCGGCCTGGACTACGCCCTGAACCCGTACCGCGGCTGCTCCATCGGATGCGTGTACTGCTACGCGCCCTCCGTCCTCCGGGAGGATCGCGCGTGGGGGCGCTTCGTGGACGTCAAGCGGAACATCCCCGCGGTCCTGGCGAAGGAGCTCAAGCGGAAACAGCCCGGCGTGGTCGGCATCGGCACGGTGACGGACGGCTACCAGCCCCTGGAGGCGCGGTACCACCTGACCCGCTATTGCCTGGAACAGCTCGTCCGGTTCGGCTTCCCCGTGAGCGTGCAGACGAAGTCGAGCCTCGTCCTGAAGGACCTCGCCCTCCTGAAGCGGCTGACCGACGCGGAGGTCGGGGTGACGATTACGACCCTGGACGACTCCATGCGACGGCGGTTCGAGCCCTTCTCCAGTCCGTCCGAGCGTAGGCTGGCGACCCTGAGCGCCCTGAACGGGGCAGGGCTGAGCACGTGGGCCTTCATCGGCCCCATCCTGCCCGTGACCACGGAGGCCACCCTGGAGCCCCTCCTCCATGCGATCCGCGACTCGGGCACGCGGCGCGTGATGCACGACCGTCTCCGGTTCCGACCCGGAGTGTGGGACCGGATCGAGCCTACGGCCGACGAAGCCGCGCTCACGTCCTCGTACCGCAAGGCACGCGACGAGCCCGAGTCCTTCGTCCCCCTCGAGGCGCGGATCCGGGCCCTCGGGGAGTCGCTCGGGCTCGTCATGGAGCCCGCGTTCCCCGGCGGGTGGTGAGTCATAATCATTTCAAGGACCGCCGCGATACCCCGCCGTGGCGCTCCCCTCCGGATTCGCGCGGGGCCTGCAGCGGGCCCTGAGCCTCGAGTCGGTCCGGCTGGACCAGCCCACGCGGCGTTCCGGCCCCTCCTGGCTGCTGAATCCCCGACGCCTGGAGATCGCCCTCACGGCCGCCGCATACCCCGGCGTACACCTGCGCTCCGCGTCGCGGCTCCTCCTGTCCCCGCTCCCCTCCCTCCGCTTCCACGTGGAGCGGCTCGCGGGCCACGGCCTCCTGCGGACGCGGCGCCTCGGGAACCGCGTGCTCCTCTTCGTCCCCGGGCAGTTCCCCGTGTGGGCGGAGCCCTTCTTGGCCGCGTGGGAAGAGCCGCTGGACCGGCGCGTCCTCATCCTGATCCGGGATCACCCGGGCATCCCGCGGGCCACCTTGCGTCGCCAGATCGTCCCCGACTCGGGGATCCTGGAACGCTCCCTGGCGCGGCTCCACGGGATTGGCGCGGTGCGCTCGCGGGGAGGTCGCGAAGGCCGTCGCTTCTCCGTGACCGTGGCGTGGGAGCGGTTCGAGCGGCTCTGCCACGAGGGGAGGGCCGATCGCCTTCAGGCGTTCCTGTCCCTCCTGGCCTCGGAGGACCTCCACCCGCTCTTGGAGGAGATGACGGAAGATCGGGCCCGCGTGAGCGTGGACGCTCCGCGCACGAGAATCCGGTTCTCGTTGCCCCTCGATCCGCTCGCCCGCGGCCCGCCTTCGTGAGCGGGATTCGTGGCCATCCCATGATATGGAATGACACGACCGCGGTCCATTCGCGCTGACATAGCCTTTATGGCCGGCGGGGAGCACCTGCGCGTGCCCAACGGCGCGGCACGCACCAAGGAGGCTCACACATGGCGCTCGTTCCCGGGAAGGAGACCGCGGCCCCCGACAAGGGGCGGGAGCCCGCCGTCCTCCTCATCGAACCGAACGAGGAGCACCAGGTGCTGAGCACGATGGCCCTGGGGCGCCGCGGCTTCCGGGTCACCGTGGCGGGCACGGGGCGGGAAGGCCTCCGGATCGCGCTCTCCCAGCGATTCGACGTCGTCGTGCTCGACTCGAGGCTCCGCGACATCCCCGCGTTCGACGTGCTCTCCGTCCTGGCGGAGCGCCTGGCCGAGGTCCCCAAGATCTTCGTCGTCACCGCGGGACAGGAACAGACCGCGGTGCGCGCGCTGGCTTCGGGTGCCGCGGGCTACCTGGTGAAGACGGCCCGATACAACGAGATCCTGCCGTCCGAGGTCGAAGCGCAGATCCGCGCGGCGCGGGCGCGACACAGCCTCAAGCAGCAGCGCCAAGCGCTCGGGGAGAGCCAGGACCGGTTCCAGAAGGTCTTTCAGGCGAGCCCTGTGGCCATCGGTCTCGCCACGCGAGACGAGGGCCGATTTCTGGACGCCAACGAGGCCCTGCTGCACCTCCTCGGCCGCTCCAAGGAGGACGTGGTGGGCCACACGTTCCAGGAACTCCACTTCCTGGGAGACGATGCGCTGTCCGCGGGAGCCCTCCAGCGGATCACCGCGAGCGGATCCCTCCACGACGAAGACGTCCCGTTTCGCACGAAGTCCGGGGACCTCCGCTACGGCAGGGCGTCCGTGGAGCCCATCGAGGTCGAGGGCCAGCCGTGCTACCTGGCGATCCTGCGGGACGTGACCGAAGAACGGCAGGACGCGCGCCTGCGGGCCTCTCTCTATGACATCTCGGAGGCCACGGCCTCCGCCCAGGACATGCCCCAGCTCTTCCGGGAGATCCATCGGATCGTCGCCGAGCTGATGCCTGCGGCGAACCTGTACATCGCCCTCTACGACGCGACGAAGGACGAGCTCAGCTTCCCCTACTTCGTGGACGAGAAGGAGTCCGCTCCCGCGCCGTACAAGGCGGGCAAGGGCCTGACCGAGTACGTGCTTCGAACCGAGGAGCCCCTGCTCGCCTCGCCCGAGGTGGTCCGGAACCTCGAGGCTCGAGGCGACGTGGAGCTGGTGGGCGCCGAGGGGATCGACTGGCTCGGTGTCCCGCTCGCGGTGGGCGGCCGCACCTTCGGTGTGCTCGCGGTGCAGAGCTACGGCCCAGGCACGAGGTACACCCAGGCGGACCGCTCCACCCTCTCGCTCGCCTCCTCCCAAGTCGCCCTCGCAATCGACCGGAGACGATCGGAGGAGGCGCGGCGCAAGGCCGAGGCGCGGTTCCGCACGATGTTCGAGGGAGCCCCCGTGGGCATCATCCTCGCGGACTTGGAGGGGCGTTTGCGGGAACTGAACCCCGCGGTCCAGCGCATGACCGGGTACACCGTTGATGAGCTCCGTGGGAAGTACATCCGCGACATCACGTTCTCTGGGGACGTCGAGCCGAGCGAGAAAGCGTTCCAAGCGCTCGTCCGCGGCGCTCAGTCCGGCTACGAGATCGAGAAGCGCTACGTCCGGAAGGACGGCACGCAGTTCTGGGCCCGTCTCACGGCGGTTCGGCTGAAATCCCCAGGTGGGCAACCCGATTCGGTCATGGGGATGGTGGAGGATATCACGGAAGCGAAGGAGGCCCTGGAGGGACGCGAGGCCGCGGGGCGTCGCTTCGCTGCGATGATTGAGAAGATCACTGATGGGATCAGTCTTCTGGGGCCGGACGGCACCGTGATGTGGCAAAGCCCGTCGGCCTTGCGACTCTTCGGCTACACCTCGGAGGAGGTCCTCGGGAACACGGGGTTCGCCTACGTCCATCCGGAGGACGCCGCCCAGCTCACTCCGGTCTTCGCGGACCTCATGGCCCATCCCGGGAAGAGCCTGGTCGCGGAGTTCCGCATCTTGCACAAGGACGGCTCCTGGCGGTGGATGGAGGCCGTGGGAACGAACCTCCTCGACGACCCGGACCTGCACGCGGTCGTCATGAACTACCGGGACATCACGGAGCGCAACGAGGCGCTTGATCAGATCCGTTTCCAGGCGTCCCTGCTCAGCCAGGTGAGGAACGCCGTCATCGCAATCGACCGCGAGTTCCGGGTCGTGTACTGGAACGAGTTCGCGACCGCCATGTACGGCTGGAAGCCTGCCGAAGTGTACGGGAAGGCGGTGACCTCGGTGGGCTTCACCTCAGACTCCCCGGAGACCACGGAGACGCTGCTGAAGACGGTAGCCGAGACCGGGCACTGGGCCGGCGAACGCAACGTGGTCCGGAAGGACGGCGGCACCTTCCCCGTGGACCTGACGTTGACCGCCCTTCGGGACCGAGCGGGCTCCCTGATCGGCTACGTGGGCGTTTCCTCGGACGTCACGGAACGCGTGCGCAGCCGCCAGGAACTCGAGACTCGTGCGCAGCAGCACGCCGCGATCGCGGCGCTAGGCCAGCGAGCGCTCGTGGAACCGCTCATGCCTGCCTTGCTCTCCGGAGCCGTCGAGGCGCTTGCGAGGACCCTGAAGGTATCCCATGCCGCGATTCTCGAGGTCCTGCCCGAAGCCGATGCGGTGAGCCTCCGTGCGAAGGTCGGATGGGATCTGCCGCTGGGCACCCGGATCCCGAACCCCTCTCAGGATGGATGGGTGGGCTTCGCCCTGGCGTCGGGCCGCCCTGTGGTCACCGCGGAGATGGCGACCGAGACCCGGTTCCAGGTCCCCCCGCTCATCACGGATCGGGGGATCCAAAGCGGGGTCACTGTGGTGATTCCCGGTGATGAGGGTCCCTTCGGCCTTCTGGCGGTGCATTCCGTGGAAGCACGGGCCTTCAGCTCCGACGACGTCTACTTCTGCGAGGCGGTCGCAAGCCTCGTGGCGAACGCCCTCGAGCGCCGGCGGATCGAGAAGGTTCTGTCCGAGAGCGAGCGGCTTGCGTCCATGGGCCAGCTCGCCGCATACGTGGCGCATGAGGTCAACACCCCGCTCACGAACATCTCCCTCCTGGCCTCCAGCATCGCCCGCCGGGAGACGGATCCCGAGATTCTCCGCAAGCTGCAGGCGATCGGCGTGCAGCGGCGCCGGGCAACTGCGATCATCACGAATCTCCTCGACGTCCCGCGGCATCGGACCGCCCGCCGAAGCCCGGAGGACGTGCGCAAGGTCATCTCCGCGGCCTTGGAGCAGGTCGGCCCGTACCGGCGCCCCGGGGGGGGCCTGCACACGGAGGTGGGCGAACACGCCGTCTTCGCGAACATCGACGTGGTCCAGATCCGCGAAGTCTTGGTCAACCTCCTGAAGAACGCATTCCAGGCCACCACGAAGGGCTCCGTCACCGTGCGGCTTTCCGAGCTTCCCGACTTCCTCTCCATCGCCGTGGAGGACACGGGCGTCGGCATCGCCCCGGAGGTCCTCGAGGACCTCATGCGGCCCACGAGCCGCGGCACCGCCCCGCCCGAGGCCGCCGCCATGGGCCTCGCCGCGAGCCGGAGCATCGTCGCGGCCCACGGCGGCAAGATCGAGGCCACGTCCGAACTGGGCAAGGGTTCCTCGTTCATCGTGATCCTGCCCCGGTTCGAGGCGCACTGAGCGGTTGTGCGCCCCGGTGGTCGTCCCGGGCGCGGAGCCCTTAACTCCTGCGCTTGGATGAGCGGGTCGTTGTCCGTAGGGCTGATGCGCGGCAGGCCGGTCCCCGTGGTCGTGATGGCCGCCGCGCACTTCGCCGCACTGGTCTGGCTGGAGATCGGGCTCTCCGCGGCAATCCATGGGGCGGTCCTCGAAGGGGCCTCCGCCGCCGTGGCGGCGTTTGGGCGCTCTCATCCCATCCTGGTTCGGCCGTTCTCTGTTCGTCATCCTCGACTCCCTGGGATTGGTCGCCCTGTACCGGGGGTTCCTGGCCGCCGGCCTCCCCCGAAACGCCGGGGCGGGCCTGTCCCCGTTGGGCGGCGCCTTCGTCGCTCCCTGCCTACTTCGGCGTTCGTCGGCTCTTCCTGGCCCCGCGGCGGCCCTGGGATGAGCCTCCCTCCGCGGTCCGTACCCCGAAGGGCCCTCGAAGGGTCAAGGCTCTTGAACCTGTGCCCCCCGCTTCGACGGCCGTTCAAGAATCCCTTTGGTGGGTGCCTCCCTGAGAACGGATCGGGATTGTATGAAAGCAACCCTGACGGTGGCGCTGGCCCTAGCGGCCCTGCTGACAGTGGCCGGCGTCGCGGGGTACGCCCTCGTCTCCCACGGGACAGCCGCCTCGACGGCCGCTCCGGGGAGCGCGGGGACGGGTACCCTCGACGTCTCCATCCGGGACGCCCCGCCGCGAACTTCTCGCACGTCTACGTGACGTTCGACCTGATCGCGGTGCATCCAGCGGACGCGGGCAACGCCAGCGACTGGCAGACCGTGAACTTGACTCAGAGGACCGTCGACCTCGCTGCGGTCCAGGACGTCCCCCAGCTCCTGGGGAACGCCACGCTGCAGGCGGGGACGTACACCCAGCTGCGGATCGTGGTCCAGTCCGCCCAGGGCGTCATGACGAACGGCACGCAGGTGAACTTCACCGTGCCCTCGGGCGAGCTGATGACTGCGGACGCATTCAACGTCTCCGTGGGACAGACCACGAGCCTGACCGTGGACATCGACCTCGCTCGGTCGATCGTCGACGCGGGCAACGTGTGGCTCTTCACGCCGGTGCTGGGATCCGTCCAGATCGGCTAGGCGGATCGAGACCAGGTCTTCGTCAGGCCCAGGCCCTTGAGGGCCCGGGCCCCTTCTCCTTTCTCGTCCGCCGCGGGTCGGGCTACGTTTTCCGGAGGGCGGCCCGTGCCGCGGAGACCCGCTCCAGTCCGCCTCGGAGCCGCTCCGCACCGATGCCGATGTTGAGCCGGAAGCGGCCCGGGATGCCGAAGCTTTCCCCCGGCGCGATGAACGTGCCATGGTCCCGGAGCAGGACGTCGGCCAGGCGGAGGGTGTCGACCCCCACGTCGGGGAAGGTCAGGTGGGCCACGGGCTCGCTCCATCCGAGGTCCGGTTCCGCGGAGGCCCACGCTCGAAACACCCTGCGCCCTTCCTCGATGAGGGCACGGTTCCGGGCCAGAGTCTTCGTCCGGTTTCCGAGGAGACCCACGGCGACGGCCTCGGAGAGGGCGGCGGGGGTCGCCGAGAGGTAGTCCAGGACCGATTGGATCTTCGCCCGCACAGGCGCAGCGGCACGAACCCAGCCGATCCGCAAACCTCCCGCCCCGTAGAACTTGGACATCGTGGAGGTCACGATGGTCCGTTCGTTCAGCCCGCCGATGGTCTGCGTGTCGCGGTCGAAGGCGAGTTCGCGGAAGGTCTCGTCCACGAAGAGGTAGAACCCGCGGTCCGCCGCGAGGTCGGCGAGGGCCCGCGCGTCCGGAGTCTCCAGGCCCTCCCCCGTGGGGTTGTTCAGGTTGGTCAGGGAGACCATCCGCACGTCGTCGGGCAGCGCCGCCCGCACGTCCTCCGCGGTGAGCCTGAAGTGACTCGCCTCGGGCCGCAGGAGGGGGACCACGGTGGCTCCAAGCCCTCGCGGTATGGATTCCATGGGCTGGTACGTCGGCCGCTCGACGAGGACCCGGTCCCCGGCCTGCAGCAGGGCAGCGTACACCGCGAAGTTGCCCTCGCTGGCGCCCGCGGTCACGATGTAGTCGTCCGCGCCGCCGCCGTAGACGCGCGCGAGTTCGCTCCTCAGCTCCTCGCTGCCGCCCACGTGGCTTTCCGCCAGGGGTCGGTCGGCGAGCCCGCCGGCGTCGGAGAGCCGTGTGGCGGGCATGTCGCTGCTCGACAGGTCATACCGGGCCTGGGCGTGGCCCTCGACGACCCGGGCCAGGAGGTCGAACCGCTCAAACTGCATGGCATGGGCAGCGCCGGGCACGGATTAAAATCCATGCGGGCCTGAGGCGCCTGGACGGTCACGCGACCCTGCGGGTGGGGAACCGAAACACCCGGAGGAGGGCAACGAGCCCATACACGAAGAGGAGGAAGAACGGAATCCCTGCCGCGACGGAGAGCACCGCGGGGACATCGATGTGGAGGATGATGGGCAACATGAGGAGGACCCCTCCCGCAATGCCGATGGCCAGCGCGACGAGCCCTCGACCCAGGGTATCCACCTGCTGGAAGAGGCGGAGCTGGAGCACCTCCCGAGGGGTCCGCCGGATCTGCAGGTAGATGTGGAGCAGGATGCCCACGAGGCCCAAGCCTTCGACCGCGGCGAGGACAGCGCCCGCCAAGTACTGATAGGCAAGGTCGGTCACGATCCCCGACTCCGCCCAGGGGGTCTTGAACCCCGCGGCTTGAGGCTCCTGGTTGATAGTGCTCTTCGGCGGAGCGCGGGGACCGTCCCTCCGGGCGCAACAACCCGTTTATACGGCCGCTTCGATAGCCCTGCCGAAAGGGGGAGCGGTGGTGTCCGCGCGAGAGCGAGTCTTCGACATCCCGAGCGAGCGGGGCGACCGTGGTTGCGACCGGATTCGGGGGTGCCCATCATGAAGGGTACGATGATGGAGTTCCCGCTCACCCTGACGCACATCCTGGACCACGCGGGCGCGCTTTTCGGCAGGTCGGAGATCGTCTCCCGCCTCCCGGACAAGTCCCTCCACCGCTACACGTATGCGGAGTTCACCCGCCGTTCGCGAGCCCTGGCGGAGGCCCTGCAAGAGGCCGGCCTGAAACCAGGCGACCGGGTGGCCACCCTGATGTGGAACCACTATGTCCATCTGGAGACCTACTTCGGCGTCCCGCTGGCGGGTGGCGTCCTGCACACGGTGAACCTGCGTCTCCACCCGAACGATCTCGCGTACATCCTGAACCATGCCGAGGACCGGTTCCTCGTCATCGACGACACCCTTCTCCCTATCCTGGATCGGGTGAAGGACCGCGTGCATCTCGAACGCGTGTTCGTCGCCCCTCTCACCGGAAGGCCCGTGCCCGCCGGCCTCGAGAGCTACGAAGATCTGCTGAAGACCGCCACCGGTTCCTTCGTCCCGCCGCCTATCGCGGAGGACGACGCCGCTGGGCTGTGCTACACCTCCGGCACCACCGGGCGGCCCAAGGGGGTCCTGTACTCCCACCGCGCGCTCGTCCTCCACTCGCTGGTCGGTGCGCTTCCCGGAGGCATCGGCATCGCCCAGCAGGACACGATCCTGCCCGTGGTGCCCATGTTCCACGTGAACGCCTGGGGCATCCCGTTCATCGCGACCATGGTCGGGGCGAAGCAGGTGTTCCCCGGGCCCCACCTGGACGCCGAGAGCCTCCTCGACCTCTTTGAGCGCGAGCGGGTCACCGTGACCGCGGGCGTCCCGACGATTTGGACGGGCATCCTGGACGCCTTGAACAAGAACCCGAACCGATGGCACCTCACGCCCGGGATGCGGATGCTCGTGGGCGGCTCCGCGGCGCCGGAGGCGCTCCTCCGCGGCTTCGACGCGCACGGCTTCCGGGTGATCCACGCCTGGGGCATGACGGAGACCACGCCCCTCGGGACCGTGAGCGTCCTCAAACAGCACCTCTCCGAGATCCCCGAGAAGGAGCGGTACGAGCTTCGGTCCAAGCAGGGCTTCGCTGCGCCATTCGTGGAGATTCGCGGCATCGGCGAGTCAGGCCCTATCCCCTGGGACGGGACGGCCTTGGGCGAGCTTCAGATCCGCGGTCCCTGGGTCGCGGCGAGCTACTTCCGCATGCCCGAGGCCCAGGACCGCTGGACCGAGGACGGGTGGTTCCGCACGGGAGACGTGGTGACCATCGACGCCGAGGGCTACGTGAAGATCGTGGACCGCACGAAGGATCTGATCAAGTCGGGCGGGGAGTGGATCAGCTCCGTGGACCTGGAGAACGCGCTCATGGGCCACCCTGCGGTCAAGGAGGCCGCGGTGATCGCCATGCCCAACGAGAAGTGGGGCGAGCGCCCGCTGGCGGTCATCGTGCCCAAGGACGGAGCCCAGGTGTCCGCGGACGAACTGCGGTCCTTCCTGGAGCCCAACTTCGCGAAGTGGTGGCTGCCCGACGCGATCGTGTTCACGAAGGAAATCCCGCGGACCGCCACGGGGAAGTTCTCCAAGCTGACGCTCCGCGAACAATACGCAAACTACCGCCCGCCGCCGGGCGACCTGCCCGCCTAGCCCCGGGAGGGATCAGTCGCCGCCGTGCGCAGGGGGCGCGTTAGCCCAGTCGTGCAGCTCCGCGTCCTTGGCGCACTGCTTGTGCATCAGCGCGGTCCCTCGTTTACGCTTCACGAGGATGAGATCCGGGGATCCGTAGGGCGCGAGCTTCTTGCACCAGGCGCACCGCGCCCAGCCGGTGGGCCACGTGAGCGTGTCGGGGTCAGGGGGCATGCAGGACCGCCGTGCCCGCAACGCGTTCCGAGATAAAGACCTCACACATGGCGTTCGTCAATCCCTTGAGGCAGGCCCCCGTGGGCGGAACCCTCGAAAGGCCAGGAATCCCTCACTCCTCCGAGATCGTCGCGGCCGTCGACTTCATCGACGGACCCGAGCGGCCGGCCCGGTGGATTGCCACGAACGTCGGTACGCCCGAGGAATTCTTCCTCTACAAGGTGGTCGAGTCCGATCAAGCGAAGACACACGAGGGCGACTGCTGCCGGCGGCCCTCCTGCTCCCACGACCGCAACCGCCACCGTGAAGGGACCGGTTCATGCGAGTTCGCGCTCGTTGGCCAAATGCTCGGAGTGTGTCCCCGGCTAGATCCGTACCGCAGCCGGGTCGGAATGAGAGCGACTTGCGAGCTCGGCCGTCGCGTCCCTCGTGGGACGGGCCTGCGGGGATTCGAACCCCGGTTAAAGGCTCCGGAGGCCTCTGTCCTGTCCAAGCTAGACTACAGGCCCGCGCCCCGCCGTAAGGGGTCGTCGCATTAAGGCTTTCCGTCACGGAGGGAGCGGACCCCAGATGCGCTCACCTGGGGGCCGAAGGCTTCTTGCGCCGACGCAGCAGGAGGACCGCGACCAATGCGATCGCCACGAGGACCACGGCGATCACGATCCACGGCACGTACGACCCGATCGTGGAGGTCTTCGACAATGCGGCATTGACCGTCTGGGTCTGCTGGTACTGGACGGTCACCGCCTTCGTTGCCGTGTCGTAGCCTGTGAGACTGAAGGTCAGCGTGAAGTTGCCGGGAGATGCAGGCAGACTGTAGTAGCCCGTGGCATTAGTGGTCGTGAAGTAGCCGCCCGATCCGGCGGACACGTTCACGCCCTCAAGGCCACCGCCGTTGGCCACATCGGTCACACGGCCCTGGATGAAGGCGGGGGCGGAACCGGGGTTCCCGGGGAGCGACCAGCCGAAGTCCTCGTACGTGAAGTTGCCCACCACCTGCTTCGCGGACGCGTCGATGTTCCACGCGGTGATGTTCCCAAGATGGGACTTACCCACCCGAATCCCGAGCCAGCCCAGGTTCGCGACCGTTGTGTTGGCGCTCAGGTCTACGGACGCGGAGCCCGTGTGGTTCGTCACCATGCTCGTGACCCCGTCGCGGAACGTGATGATGTAGTGCGTCGAGTTGTCCGCGCGCGTGTACAGGCGCATCTCGTACGTCGTGTTCGCGGCGACCGTGATTGTCGTCTGCACCTTGATGTACACGTTCACCGCCGTCCCGGCGTCCGAGGAACTGAGGCGGATCAGGTTCACCGTGCCGGGCGACGGGCTCAGGATCCAGAATCCGCTCGCGTCCGTGACGTGGCTGTTGTTCGAGGTCCACAGCTGGAACACGTCGCTCGCCGGATCGCTGTAGTTCAGAGCGAAGTTCACCGCGGACGCGCGCACCGCGAACGGCCCTGCGGCGGGCTGCGGTACCGGGGCCAGGGACACGGCAGCGATCGCGACGGCCAGCAGGAGGGCGAGTCCGGGGAGCACACGGCGCATGGCACCCGCCCTCTTTAGGGAGGCCTTAAAGACGATGGGACACTTATCAAAACGCGAAACGACGGAAAGAGGTCACTTCTTCGCGAATTCCGTGTACCCGCAGCGACCGCAGGAGGTGCGGCCCTCGTGCTGCGCGAGGAACGTTCCCGGTCCGCACTTGGGGCAGCTCTGCCTCGTGCGGTCCACGCGATCGCCCTCGATTTTGTAGAATCCGTGCTTGAGGCCCACGGTGCCCTTGGCGGCCTTCTTCTCCGGCATCACTTGGCCTCCTTCTTCTTGGGCTCCGCCTTCTTGGCCTCAGGCTTCGCCTCCTTCTTCTCCTCGCGCCTCTCGGCGGGCTTCTTCTCTTCCTTGGTGGCGGGCTTCTCTCCCTTGTGCTCGGCCTTCGTCTCCGGCTTGCGCTCCGCCTTGGGTTCCGGCTTCGGCTCCGCCTTGGGCGCCTCGGGCTTCCCCTCCGCCTTGGGCGCGGGCTTCGCGGCCGGAGCCGGTTTCTCGACCTTCTCGCCCTCCTTCTTCTTCGCCTCGGCCTCCTTGAGCTTGTTCCGGACGAGGATGTGGGAGCGCTCGACGGACAACGCCTCCTCCTTGGACTTGTAGACTTTCGCGTAGCCGAGGGTCTCGAACCGTCCGAACGAGGAGACCGATCGGTCCACGATGACGGCCTCCTTGGAGGCCTTGAGCTGCTTCGCGAGTTCGGAGCGGATCGCGTCTCGCGTGGGCGTGGGCTCCGCCTTGTGGACGGCCTTGAAGGTGATCTCCGTCCGCTTCAGGAGCGGGTTCTCCTTCTTGGCGACGACTTGGAGTTCCATGGGATCCTACCGTTCCATGCGTCTCAGGATGTCCAGGACCCGCGACTTCGCGGCACGGTCCGCGCGCACCACGACGACCCCCTGACCGGGCATCCCGTAAAGGACCGCGGCGGTCTCGGGCGCGAGGGCGATGCAGACCAGGGCCAAGAGGTCCTCTTCTCCCTGGACTTCGACGCGTACCCGCTCCTCTGATTTAAAGGCTTCGGACAGGACGCTCCAGGCGTCCGCGGCAATGGTCGCCGCGGGGTTCTTCAGGCGCATGACACGAGCCCGGATCCGCGCGAACGCGTCGCGGAGTTCCGGGTCCTCCTGCCGCTTCGTCTTGAAGTCCACGAGGCAGAGGTCCGGCGTGCGGCCGCGCGCGATGAGGTCCAGGGTGCAGAAGTCGCCCACGGTGACCACGGGGCTCGCGTCGCCGAGGGCCGGGATGACGTCCGGACCGTGGACGAGGGGGCCCAAGGGCCACTTCAGATTCTCGCGGAGGGATTCAGGGAGCTTCAGTGCGGTGTCCGAGAACTCAGCGAACACGGAGGGCGAACTTCCCGTTGACCTGGATGCCCATCTTCTTCGCGATCTCCGAGCGCGGGTGGTCCACGATGATCACGTAGCCCTGCCAGTCCTTGGAGGTCTCGTTGCCGCAGAGCGGGCACTTGTCGTCGTCCGTGATCGCGGAGCAGTTCTTGCACGCCTTGGGGATCTTGACGACCAACGGTTCAGCCTCCTCGCCTGCCCTTCTTGGTCCGGCCCTCCGCGCGGGCGCGGTCCTCCTCGATCCACTCGAGCTTCCCGAGGGCGGGCTGCCGCATCGTGAGTCCGATCTTGGACTCCCGCGGCGCGCGCTCGTTCAGGGAGACCGCGACGATCCGCACGCGGACGCGGTCGCCCACGCGCAGGTCGCGCTTCGTGTCCTTCCCGATGAGCCGCTGCCCTTCTTCGTCCACGTCCACGCGGTCGTCCATGACCTGGGAGATGTGGAGGAGCCCGTCCAGGGGGCCGAAGCGCACGAAGGCGCCGAACTTGAGGATCTCGACGACCGTGCCCTCGACGACCTCCTGGAGCTGCGGTGCGAACACGAGGGCGTCGTACTTCACGCGCTGGTACACGGCGCCGTCCCCATGGACGATCCGGCCCTCCCCGACCGCTTCGATGTTGCTCGCGACCAGGGTCAGGGTCTTGTCCGCCCCGACCTTCCCCTCGAGCGTCGTCCGGGTGAGCTCCTTGGCCACCGTGTCGATGCCCTCGCCCAGGCGCTCGGGCGGGATGCGGACGACGTCCTCGCGCTGAACCCGTTGATACATGAGAATCGGCTGGGTGGCGAGATAGGTCCATCTATTTAGGCCTTTAGCCTCGGCGGACTCCAGGAGCGGACGGGACGCTCAGGGAGCGGGTGGCGGCGGCGTGCGCCTGCGGCGCAGGATGAGGAACGCGGCCACCCCGCCGACCGCGGCAACGACCACGATGCCCGCCGCGAGCCAGCGGAACGAGGTGCCCAGGTCCCCGGGGGGTGCCGGACCCGGCACGACGGACACGTGCACCGTGCTCGTCGCGGAGTGACCCGCTGCGTCCAGGACCGTGAGGATGACGTCGTACTCTCCCGGTTCAGCATAGGTGTGGTCCGTCGTGGGCTCGGTGGACGAACCCCCGTCTCCGAAGTCCCACGCGTAGCGATACGGCGGCGTCCCACCCACCGTCGTGGATCCGAACGAGATGCGCATGGGCGCGGCACCTTGCGACGCGCTCGCGGACGCGTTCGTGGCAAGGAACCCAAGCACGGTCACCGTGACGTTCGCGGCGGCCGTCCGGAATGCGCTGTCCGTGACGACGACTTGGGCGCGATAGATTCCGGAGACCGGATACGTGTGCACGACGTTCTGACCCAGGATCGAAGCCGTGCCGTCCCCGGGATTCCACGTGAACGTCCGGTAGGGCGACGTGCCCCCGGACGCGGTGGCGTTGAGATGGACGGCGAGAGGGGGGTCCCCTCGACTGGGCGAAGCCGTCGCAAGCACCGACGGGGCGCTGGACGCGAGGATCAGGAATTCCATGGGCCCGTAGGTGCACAGGGACGACGCGTAATCGGGGCTTGCATACCCCCGCACCTCGACGAGAATGGACGCCTGTCCTGGGGCCGCAGGCAGGACCACGGTCTCGCTGAAGGTCTTGGATGCATAGCCCGAGAGGATCGCGGACCCGAGGTCGGTGCTCGTCGTGCTGTCCCAGCTGTAGGTCACGTAGAAGTCGTCCACCTCTAGGGTATCCGAAATCCCGTTATGGAGTTCGTAGGCCAGGAGGGCACTGGCCCCCGCAGAGCCGGACCCGGGAGACAGCGTCACGGAGGACGGGGCGCACCAGTGACTCCCTGCCGCAGGCACCCCGAGCGCCACGAAGGACGCCAGAATCAAGGCGGAGGAAAGCAGCGCCACAGCGCTCCGCTCTGACATGCGGTCCCTCCCGGTTCGGCCATGGAACCGACCGCCTTTGAGCTTTGCGGACCCCCGCTCACGCAACGGACGGTCGCGCGGGGTTGGGAGGGCGCGGTCCAACCGCGCTTCTCCGTGCTGCCCCCTCGGAGGAGGGTTCGCGAGTAGCTTTATGACGCACGGGGCGGATGCCGGGCGGTCGAGCGACTCGGTGCCCCCTGGGGGTGACTGGGCTCCACGGAACCCCTCAGACGGAAGAGGACCGTGATGCTCGAGGAGATGGATCCTGGGTGGGGAGGAGTCGGGGGGACCTCATCGTTTTCGTCGGTAAGCGTCTCCTGACGCTCCTGCCGGTTCTCCTCGGCGTCGTGACGATCACGTTCATCTTCACCCACCTCGCGGTCCCGAACCCCTGCAACGTGTGGTCCGGTCCCCGGGCCACCCAGTCGACCATCCAGCAGTGCATCGTGAACAACGACCTGGACAAGCCCATCTTCAACCAGTATGCGAGCTACCTCGGGAAGCTCGTGGTGGGGGAATGGGGTGCGAGTCCGCGCGGCGTGCCCGTGCTGCCTTCCATCCTCGCGGCGTTCCCGCAGACGCTGGAACTGGTCCTCGCCGCCCTCGTCCTGATGGTCGTCATCGGCATCCCGCTCGGTGTGATCGCCGCGAGCAACAGCGGCCGGTGGCTGGACCACATCGTCCGCACCTTCTACCTGAGCGGATGGGCGACGCCGACGTACCTGGCCGCCGCCGTGCTCTCCATCGCGGTTGGCCCCCTGCTCGGCCTGCCCCGCAACGGGGCCTTCACGTCCACCGTCCCGCCCTTCCCGCAGCCGTTCCACATGTCCGTCCTCGACGCGCTGGTCGCCCTGAACTTCTCGGGCGTCGTCGACGCGATCGCTCACCTCATCCTGCCCGCCTCGGCCCTCGCGTTCGTGAACATGGGCATCGCGACCCGGATGACTCGCGGCTCCATGCTCGAGGTCCTGCCCATGGACTACGTGAAGACCGCGCGGATGAAAGGCATCTCCGACTTCTTCGTGCTGTACAAGCACGCGCTCCGCAACTCGCTCATCTCGACCGTGACCGTGATCGGGACGACCATGGGCGGCATCCTGTCGACCCTCGTCGTGATTGAGGAGATCTTCCTCTGGCCTGGACTCGGAAGCTACGCCTACGAGGCGATCACGAAGTACAACTTCAACGGCACGATCGGGGCCGTCATCTTCTTCGCCATCGGAGTCGTCGTCGCGAACCTCATCGCGGACTTCGTCTACGGCGTGCTGGATCCACGCGTGGAGTGGCGTTGATGGACGCGCAGGGGCGGACAGTCAAGGCGGGAGCCTCCACGACACCTATCGCCCGCGCGAAGGCGTTCGGGCGTTGGTTGCGCTCGGGCAGCCTCGGCTTCTATAAGGTCATGCGGGCGAACCCGCTCACCCTGGTCGGCTTCGTCCTCGTCGTCTTCATCTCCCTCACAGCCCTCCTGGTCGCGGTCGTGCCCCCGATTACGACGGCCCTGGGCTACCCCGTCCAGATGACGCCGTACGGGCCCAACGACCTCCTCCCCTGCCCCGTCGTGGGAAACCGGACCTTCTGCGCCCAGCCGCCCTCCGTGGAACACTGGTTCGGCACGGACCGCGCGGGACGCGACGTGTTCTCCCGCGTCCTTGCGGCCCTGCCCCTCGACCTGGCGATTGGCTTCCTGATTGCCGGCTTCTCCCTCGCAGTGGGCGGGGGCCTCGGCCTCATCGCGGGGTTCTGGGATCGCCCGGGCACGGTCGGGGCCGCGGTCTCCCTGACCATCATGCGCGTGACCGACGTGTTCCTCGCCTTCCCGTCCCTCGTCCTCGCCCTCGCCATCGCGGCGACCCTGGGCCGCGGGACGGTGCCCTGCATCCTCGCCATCCTGCTCACCTGGTGGCCGTATTACATCCGGCTCACGCGGGGGGAGGTGCTCGCGGTGAAGCACCAGCCCTACGTCGTCGCGGCACGGGCCGCAGGTGTCTCCGAGTGGCGGATCCTGTTCCGCCACGTGTTCCGGAATATCCTCGAGCCCCTCGTGGTCTACTTCACCATGGACGTCGGCACGGTCCTGGTCGTCTTCTCCACGATATCCTACATCGGCATCGGCGTCCCTCCCGACGTTCCTGAATGGGGGAACATGATCTCCGCGTACGGGGACTACCTGCTCATCTACCCGTGGATGGTGATCTTCCCTGGACTCGCGGTCTTCATCACCGTCCTGGCGTTCAGCCTGCTCGGCGACGGCCTCCGCGACATTCTCGATCCGCGAAGCCGGCGCGCCCTGGCCCAGGCCGAGGCCTCGACGACGGCAGCCGCGACGCCCGCCGCGCCGGAGGCGTAAACCCATGCCGGAACCCCTCCTCGTGGTCGAGGACCTCAGCATCGACTACGAGGTCGGCGCGGGCACGTTCCACGCGGTCAAGGAGGTCTCCTTCCGCATCGATCCGGGACGTGTGGTAGGGATCGTGGGGGAGACCGGGTGCGGGAAGAGCACGCTGGCCCATGCCATCCCTCGCCTCCTGCCCGAACCGCCCGCGCGAATCCCTTCCGGGAAGATCCTCTTCCGCGGCATGGACATCTTGAAAGTCCCCAAGTGGAAGCTGCCCTTGGTCCGAGGGACCGGGATCAGCATGATCTTCCAGGAGCCCATCAACTCGCTGAACCCCGCGTTCCGTGTCTTCGACCAGCTCGCCGAGGCCGTCCGCATCCGACGATTGCGGGAGACCGGCAAGTCTCCCGGCCTGGCACCGGCCATGGAAGGCTTCGACTACTCGAAGCGCAAGGTCCCGAAGCCTGGCGACGTGCTCGCGAAGCCGGTGCTTCCCTCGGTGCCCGAGGGCCGTAAGCTGGCGCCCGCCGTGGACCGGCAGGCCCTGCGGGGCGACGCCCTCGAATACCTCCGCCTCGTGCGGATCAACGATCCGGAGACCATCCTGGGTCTGTATCCTCACGAACTCTCCGGCGGCATGCGGCAGCGGATCATGATCGCGATGGCGCTCAGCGAGCGCCCGTCCCTCCTGATCGCGGACGAGCCCACCAGCGCGTTGGACATCACCATCCAGGCGCAGGTCCTCACCCTAATGAAGGAGCTCATTGAGGAGATCCGAACTTCGATTCTGTTCATCAGCCACGACCTCGGCGTAATCGCGGAGATGGCGGACGACGTGGGGGTCATGTATGCGGGCCACCTGGTCGAGTTCGGCCCGGTCGCCGAGGTGTACACCCAGCCAAGACACCCCTACACAAAGGCGCTGCTCCGTGCGAACCCGCGGCAGTACAAGGGGGACGGACCGCTACCCTCCCTGCCCGGCTCCGTCCCCAACCTCTCCCGCCTCCCGCCGGGGTGCACGTTCCATCCGCGGTGTGCCCTCGCCCGACCGGAGTGCCGCGAGCCGCCCGGTCCGCGCTTGGAGCCCGTCTCGGGGAGCCCGGGCCACCGCACGGCCTGCTACTTCAGCGAGGAGGTGGCGACGCTCCCGTGACCCAAGCTCTCGTGGAGATCCGCGGTCTCACGAAGCACTTCCCGTTGACGCGTCCCGTCCAAGACGTGTTGGCGCGGCGTCCCCGCGAGGCCATCCGCGCCGTCGACGGCGTTTCCGTCAACGTCCGGAAGGGCGAAGCCCTCGGTCTCATCGGAGAGTCGGGCTCGGGGAAGACGACGCTCGGCTGGCTCGTCGCCCGGTTGCATGAGCCAACCGCAGGGTCGATCCGGTTCGACGATGTCGAGGTGACCCACCTCAAGGGCGAGGAGCTTCGCAAGCTCCGGCGTCGCGTCCAGATTGTGTTCCAAGACCCGGTCGGGTCCCTCGACCCGAGACTCCGGGTGTGGCAGATTGTGGGGGAGCCCCTCCAGGCGCAGGGCGACTTGACCCGGACCGAGTTGCGCGCGCGTGTCGAGGAACTCCTCGCGCTCGTCGGCCTTCCCGCCGGGTCGCTCGATCAGTATCCGCACGAGTTCTCCGGCGGCGGCCGGCAGCGGCTCTCCCTCGCCCGGGCCTTGAGCGTGAACCCCGAGCTCGTGATCCTCGACGAGCCCACGTCGGCCCTCGATGTCGCGGTGCAGGCCCAGATCCTGAACCGGCTCGTATCCCTCCAGCGGGAGATGGGCCTTTCCTACCTCTTGATCACCCACAACGTCGCGGCCGTGCGTTACGTCGCCGACCGCGTGGCGGTCATGTACCTCGGCAAGCTCGCCGAGCTCGGTCCCGTGCACGAGGTCTTGGAGCGTCCCTACCACCCCTACACGAAGGCGCTCCTGGCGGCGCTCCCCTCGCCCGACCCGTCGCGGCGCCGCGCCCGGTACCGCATCTCGGGCGAAGTTCCCACGTTGATCCATCCCCCGGCCGGGTGCCGATTTGCCGCGCGGTGTCCCTTCGCGGTGGACCGCTGCCGGACGGAGGAGCCGAAGCTCCGCTACCTCGCGGAGGCCAACCGCTGGGTTGCCTGCCACCGCGCGGAGGAGCTTGTCGATGTGAAGCCGGAGCAGCTCATCGAGGGGCTGTCTAACGGCCCATCGCCGGGAGCCCAAGAGCCCTCGGCCTGAAGCGCGGAAAAGGGAAAGGGGGGCCGGTGGCTCCGGCCCGTCTGGGTTTCCTACGTCGCGTACATCGTGTTCTGCATGACCACGAACGGCAGGGCGGCGCCCATCGGGTTCGAGACGTAGCCCGTGACCCCCTGGTACGTGATCTGGAATTGCTGGGGCACCACGAGCCAGGCGACCGTGTAGTTGTCGTACATCATCTGGGTCATCTGGCCGTAGAGCTGGTCCTGCTGCGTCGAGCTTGTCGTGCCCGCCGCGTCGATCACCAGCTGGTCCATCGTGTCGTTGTAGTACCGGGCCATGCAGTCGTTCGCGCTGCCGTAGCTGAGCGCGTTGTTCTGCGTCCAGTCGTCCGGTGAGATGTAGTCGGACGTGTAGAACTCCTGGCCCATGTAGAACGGTCCGCCGTTGAAGGTGCTCTCCGAGATGCAGTTGCCTGCGCTGTCGCGGCCCTGTTCCGTGTACAGGTCGTCAAGGTTGTTGATCCCGACCGGGACGATGTGCAACCCGATCTTCGCGAGGTCCGCCTGGAGCAGGAGCGCGACCTGCTCCCAGTCGCCCAGCTTGATGTACATGTAGTTGATCGAGGTCGAGTAGCCCGTCGGCAGCGGCCACGCAGACTGGTTCATCTCCGACATGGCGAGGCTCAGGTTGTACGGGTACAGCGGGAGGTTGTTCGGGTTGTAGTGCGGGTACCCCGGTGGAACGGGACCGACCCACCGCTGGGCGTAGCCGTTGAACGCCTTCTGGATGATCTCGTCGTAGTTGATGGCGTGCACGACCGCCGCCCGGACGTGGATGTCGTTGAACGGCTCCTGCTGCTGGTTCATGTAGATCCACCAGCCGCCCGCCGTCGACCCGTAGACGATGTCCAAGAGCTTGACCTGCACGCAGGCCGCGTTCTTCAGGTCGTCGATCTGGGACGGTCCGACGTAGGCGAAGGACACGCTCGCGACGTTCCCCGACTTCATGTCGGAGACCGCGGCGATGCTCGAGGTCTGGAAGTTGACCTGGACGGACGACCTCGCGGGCTGGATGATGTTGTTCCACGGTTCGGCCGCCGCGTCGTTGATGGCCCAATAGTTCGGATCGGGCTGGAGCAGGTATCCCGTCGCGGAATTGTAGGACCCCGCTCCGAGGATGAACGGTCCCGTGCCGACCATGTGGGTCGCCATGTAGTCGTTCGTGTCGTTCGTCACGCCGCCGTTGGCCTGGATGAGCGCAGGGTCCACGGCGCTCGCAATGGGGCCTGCGATGGAGGGCAGAAGGTTCGCGTAGGCCACGTCCCCGAGGTATCCGTATCCCATGTTCAGCTGGATCGAATACGGGCCGAGCACCTGGAAGGACTGGTTGGACGCCTCCATGACGGCGATCTGCGCCGGCGTCGGGCTCTGGAAGTTGAACGTGTTCAGGTTGTCCATCATCCAGGCCGTCGCGCTCTCCGTGGCGTTCGGGTCGGAGTAGTAGTTGAGCCCCGGATACCAGAAGTTCTCCTGCAGGATGAAGCTCCCGGCCTGGTTCATCACGATGGCGCGGTAGAGGCTGAACCACAACACGTAGGCGTTGAACGGATCGCCGTTCGAGAAGTGGGCGTCCTGCCGGAGCGTGAACGTGTAGTTGAAGCCGCTGGTCGAGACGGTCCAGCTCTTCGCGAGCACGGGGACGAAGTTCGTGTAGCCGGTGCCGTTGTAGTTCACCAGACTCTGGTAGACCTGCTGCACGATGCCCCACCCCGGCGTGGAGAACGTCACGTGGGGATCGAGCGTGTCCGGTTTCTCCGGCTGGTCGATGATCAGCGGGTTCTTCGAGGAAAGGTTGCAGACGTTTGCCGGCGGACGCGTAAGGACGTAGTAGGCGCTGACCCCGCCCACGATGATGATGACCGCGACGACCGCGACCAAAATCCGAAACGTGCGGGGGTTCCGTTTACCACCGAGTGATTCCATTCCGCCGGGCGCACCGCTAGGTTGCTCTGAAGAAGATGCTGACAACGATCCTCCTCCTACCGTGCCGAAACAGGAGAACGGTTTATAACGCTATGCGTGGCCCGTTAGGTTGGGACCGACCTAACCTGAAGGTGCCTTTCGGTGATACTCAGAGGAGGAGCGGTGCCATGACCAGGGTGATTGTGGACAGCAGCTTGACGACGATGTGCAACGACGGTCCCGCGGTGTCCTTGAACGGGTCACCGACCGTGTCGCCCACCACCGCGGCCTTGTGCGTCGGGCTGCCCTTGCCGCCCAGGTTGCCCGCCTCGATGAACTTCTTCGCGTTGTCCCAGGCGCCGCCGCCCGTGTTCAAGGTGAGGGCCATCAGGATGCCTGCGATCGTCCCGACCATCAGGGTCGCCCCGACGGGCTCGCCGGCGGGCAGGTTCGGGGTGATCTTCACGTACTTGAAGATGAACCCGACCGCGACCGGGGTGAGGACCGCCAGCATTCCGGGGACGATCATCTCATGGAGCGCGCCACGCGTGCAGATGTCCACCGTGCGGCCGTAGTCGGGCTTCGAGGTCCCGGCCATGATGCCCGGGTTCTCCTTGAACTGCGCGCGCACGTCCTTGATGATTGTCCACGCCGCCCGGCCGACGGACCGGATCGCAAAGGCGCTGAACAGGAAGATGAGGGCCGCGCCCATGAAGGCGCCCACGAAGGTCTCCGGCAGGGCGAGGTCGACCGACGGCACTTGCGCCTCGGTGAGGAAGGCGTTGAACAGGAGGAAGGCGGCCAAGGCGGCGCTGCCCACCGCGTAGCCCTTTGTCAGGGCCTTCGTCGTGTTGCCCGCGGCGTCGAGCTTGTCCATGTTCTTCCGCACGGAGTCGGAGACGCCCGACATCTCCGCGATGCCCGCGCCGTTGTCCACGATAGGCCCGAAGGTGTCCATGGCCAGGATATACGCCGCGGTCGAGAGCATGCCCATGGTCGCGATGGCCGTGCCGTAGATCCCGCCGCTGGAGACGCCCACCAAGGAGCCCGAGGTCGAGATGTCCGTGATGGCCCCGAGCCAGTACGACACGAGCAGGGCGATCCCGACGACCACGGCCGGGAGGGCGGTGGCCTCGAGGCCCACGGAGAATCCGGCGATGATGTTCGTCGCGGGTCCCGTCTCGGAGGCCTCCGCGATGCTCCTCACGCCGCGGTAGCGGGACTCCGTGTAGTATTGGGTGATCCAGACATACGCGAAGGCGGTGATCATGCCCACGATGCCGCAGAGCCAGTAGTAGATCCACGTGTTCGGGCTCGCGGTAGGCAGGCCCGTGGCCGCGCTGGGCTGGAGCATGGCCCATGCGGCCACGCCGAACAGGATCGCGGCGAGGATGGTCGTGACGAGGTATCCTCGGTTCAGCGCGCTCATGGGGGCCTCGTCCTCCCGCGCGTGGACCACAAGGACCCCGACGATGCTCGCGAGGATCCCGAAGCCTCGGGCGACGAGCGGGAACAGGATGCCCGCGAGTCCGAAGTACGGGAAGAGGACCACACCGAGGACCATGGCCCCAATGTTCTCGGCGGCCGTAGACTCGAAGAGATCCGCGCCGCGGCCTGCGCAGTCGCCCACGTTGTCCCCGACGAGGTCCGCGATGACGGCCGGGTTCCGCGGGTCGTCCTCGGGGATGCCCGCCTCCACCTTGCCGACCAGGTCCGCGCCCACGTCCGCGGCCTTCGTGTAGATGCCGCCGCCCAGCTGGGCGAAGAGGGCCACCAGGCTCGCGCCGAATCCGAAGCCCACGAGCTGGTAGATGACGTTCGTGTTCGTGACCTGGTCCGCGCCGGGCCCTGCGCCGTACCCGTAGAAGAGGATCGCGATGCCCGCGAGGGACATGCTCACGATGGAGAGGCCGGAGACCGCGCCGCCACGGAGGGCGGTCACGAGGGCGTCGTTGAACGACTTCAATGAACCCGCCGCCGAGCGGACGTTCGACCGGATGGCGATGTGCATCCCGATGTAGCCCGAGAGGGCAGAGAACGTGGCCCCGAGGGCGAAGGCGAATGCGGTACGGAGGCCGAAGTCGAGCCCCTTCGAATAGCCGAGAGCTGCCGCGAAGGCGACTGCCAGGATGATTGCAATGATCGCGATCGACCTGTACTGGCGTCTCAGGAAGGCCCGGGCCCCCTGCTGGATGGCGCCCGCGATCTCCCGCATCTTCTCCGTGCCCTGGTCGCGGCGCAGGACGTCCCGCGCCAGGAGGCCCGCGCTTCCCAGCCCCGCCAAGACCGCAATCAGAACAACGTAGCTCAGGTCCAGCTGCTCCATTCCACCCACTTCCGAGCTAAGACTTGCGCGGCAACCCCCTCAAGGTATATAGGCTTTCCACGAAGGGGACGGCTCACGCGCCGAACTTCTCCGCGCGGTTCGCCGCGTTCAGGAGCATGGGCATGAGGTCCTTGCCCTGGAGGCGGCCCAGGGAGCCGCGGGCCGCGCTGCGCTCGTCGAAGTGGGGGACCTCGTCCACGCGGACGCCCTCGCCGAAGACGGTCAGGGGGACGGGGTCGCCCGAGTGGTCCTTGAGGACGCAGGGGGTCGAGTGATCCGCGGTGATCGCGACGACCACGTCCTGCGGCAGATGCGCCTTCAGGTGCCCCATCATCTGGTCCATCCGCTCGATGACCTTGATCTTCTCGGAGGCCTTGCCGTCGTGGCCGCACAAGTCCGGAGCCTTCACGTTGACCACGACGAGGTCGTATGTGGTGAGGGCCATGAGGGCGGCCTCCGCCTTGGCGACCATGTCCGTGTCCAGCCCGCCCGTGGCGCCCTTCACCTCGATGACATCCATGCCCGCCGAGCGGAACATCCCCTTGATCAGCGCGACGCCCGCGATGCCCGCGGCCTTCAGTCCGTACTTCCGGGTCACCGGCTCCAGCTGCGGGGCGATCCCGCCGCCGCGGCATACGACCATGTTCGCGGGCGGAAGGCCCTTCGCCGCGCGGTCCTTGTTCACCGGGTGGTCCCGGAGGATCTCGTAGGCGCGTTGCGTGAACAGGTTGAGCGCCTTGGCCGTGTTCTTCGCCTTCCCGTCCAGGGGCTTCGACTCGAGGATCTTCTGGCCCTCATCGTGGGGGTCCGTGTCCGTGACTTGCGCGGAGAGGCCCTTGCCGCGCAGCAGGAGCACCGCGCGGTGCTCCGTGCCCTCCTTGAAGAATCCGCGGAAGCGGCCGAGCCTCATGCCGTCCAACGCCTTGGCGAGCTCCGCGGTGCCCTCCTTGATCCGGCCCGCGCGGCGGTCCGTGAGGACGAGGTTGTCGTCCACGGACGCGAAGTTGCAGCGGAACGCGACGTCGCCCTTGTGCAGCTCGAGGCCCACGCCCGCGGCCTCGAACGGCCCGCGGCCCGTGTACACCTCGTGGGGGTCGTAGCCGAAGAGGGCGAGGTGGCTCGTGTCGCTCCCGGGACGCACGCCGGGCGCGATGGGGTCCAGCAGCCCGTTCGTCCCGTTCGCGGCGAACCAGTCCAGGTTGGGTTTGGGGGCGCTCTCCAGCGGCGTCTTGTGTCCGAGTTCGGTGACGGGGCGATCCCCGAGCCCGTCGAAGATGAGGAGCAGGATGCGACGCAGTTCCATGAGCGCCTCGCGGGTAGCGCAGGGGTCCAAATAGCTTTTGGCCTCGGCCGGCTCACGCCGTGCGGAGGGCCACCGGAAGGCCCGGGCTGATGTGGAGCTGGAAGGCGGCGTTCCCCTCCCGCCGGGCGATTTCCAGGAAGCCGCCCGAGGAGACCGTCACGAGGAACTCGCCCGCGGGGACCTCGCCGTACGTGGACACGAAAGGAAGGGAGGCCTCGTAACCTCCGAGGCTCACGTGGACCAGGCCGCCGGCCTTCCACGACTTCGCGACGGCCTCGCGCGGGATGTTCGTGATGATGTTCCCGAAGCGGTCCGACGTCAGCACGGTCCCCTCGAGCCCGTCCTTCGTCCTCTTCGGCGTGCCGAAGTCAAGGTCCACGAAGGCCTTCACGGCCGGGCCGACGTCCTTGACCTTCGTCCCGGTCATCAGGTGGGCCGCCACGGGCGCGAAGACATCGCGGCCGTGGAAGGTGGACGACACCTCCTTGGCCATGAGCCTGCGGTTCGTGATTTCACGGACTTCCTTGAGGCCCAAGTATCGTGCGGCCGGGATGAGCAGCCCGTTGTCTGGTCCGACCAGGAGGGCACCCTCGCAGACCACGACCACGCCGCGGCGCTCCGTGCCGACGCCCGGGTCGACGACGCCGACGTGGACCGCGAAGGGGAAGTGGGGCGCAGCCGTGCGGAGCACGTACGCCCCGTGGCGGATGTCCTGGGGGCGGATGTGGTGGTCCAGGTCGATGATCGTGGCGTCAGGATCCAAGGACAGCAGGACTCCTTTCATCGAGCCGACGTACTCGCCCGATCCGAAGTCCGTGGTCAGCGTGTAGATGTGCGACACGTCCGCTCCCCCTCGTTCCGTGCGGTCCTGCCCCTGCGGTTCAACGCAGGCGGCGGAGCCCGGCCTTGATCCGCGCGAGCTCCTGCTTCTTGCGCTCCAGGTCCGCCTCCGCCTTCGTGAGCCGCGACTCGCCCTCCTTCAGCTTGGTCTCCCGCGCCTTGAGCTCGGCCCGGGACTCCTGGACGGCGGTCCGCTCGGACGAGAGGCGGTCGCGGAGGGCGGACAGCTTGGTGGCCCGGTCCTCCAGGGATTGCCGGCGCGCGTCGAGCGTCGCCTGACGGCGCTTGGAATCGGATGCGAGGCGGTCTTCGCGGGACGCCACCGCGGTCTCGCGGCCCTCGACCTCCGCGGTCCGCGTCGCGAGGGTCCGCTCCCGTTCCTGCAGGAGCTTTTCATGCTCTTCCAGCCCCGCCTCGCGCTCGTCGATGGACACGGTGCGCCGCTCGAGCTGCGCCTTCCCGCGGCTCTGGGCGGCCGTCACGGCCTCCTCGCGTTTCGCGAGTTTCTCCTGGGCCTTGGCGAGGTCCGCCTCGGATCGCTCCAAGGAGGCTTTCCGCGCCTCGATGTCCCGCAGGTCTTCGAGGAACGCGGTCTCCTGCTCGTCCAGGGTGGCCTTCAGGGATTCGAGGGTCTCCGCCTCCGCGGTGAGGGTCTTCTCCTTCGCGCCGACCTCACGCTCCCGGCGGCCGAGCTCATTGCGCTGCGCGCGCAACGCTTCCTCGGAAGCGGAGCCGCGGTTCTTCAAGTCCTCCTCGGCCACCTCAAGCTCGTCGGTCCGCTCCTGGAGTCCTGCGGCATCCGCCTCCACGGCCTTCTCCCGCTTCTCGGCGGCGGACTCGCGCCGGGCGATTGCGGTCTCTCGCCGCTGTTGTTCTCGCTCGACGGTCTCCAGGTCTGCGAGCCGCTCCTGGGACGCCTTCTCGGCCCGCAGCAACTTGAGCGCTTGGTCCTTGAGCCGGGAGCGCTGGACCTCGAGTTCTTCCTCGAGGGCGCGGACGGCACGGTCGCGCCGTTCGAGCTCCTTGGTGCGCGTCGCGAGCTCCCGCTGTCCGCGTCGCAGGTCGACCTGCCGCTCCCGGGCCTCCCGTTCCTCCTCGGCGACCTTCTTGTCCTTCGCGGCGAGGTCCTTCGTGAGCTTCTCCAGCTTCTTCGTCGCGCGGCCGAGTTCCTCCCGGCGATCCTCCAGGGACTCGTCCCGGGTCTCCACCTCGGCGGCCGTCCGCTCGAGTTCCGTGGCTCGCTCGGCCAGACGGGTCTCCCGGCCTTCAAGGTCCTTGAGCTTCTCCGCGACCTCCTTGTCCCGCTCCGCCAGCGCGGTCTCCCGCTCACCCAGGGAGGCGTCGTGCTCCTTCATCTGGGCCTCCCACTCGCGGGTGGACTGCTCGCGCAGGGTGAGCTCGCGGTCCCGCTTCTCCGCCTCCGCGACGCGCTCGTCGAAGGCCTTGCGGGCCGCGGCGATCTTGTCGAGCTCCTTCTGCAGGTCGATGTACATCTCGTTGAGCTGCTTGCGCTCCCCCTCGAACGTGGTCGCCCGCCCCTCCAGGGAGCCGAGGCGTTCGTTGAGGAGGCTCTCCCGGGCCGTGAGCTCCCGCTCATGCTCCGCGAGCTTCGCCTCGCGCTCGGCGAGGGCCTTCCGCTGTGCGTCGGCCTCCGCGCGCGCTTTCTCCGCGTCAATCGCGATGAGCTTCTTCGCCGACTCGATCTCCACGTCCGCCTGGGTGCGGCGCTCCTCGAGGCGGCTCATGAGCATGCCGCTGGCCTCCTTGACCGCGGACAGCTCGTGGCGCAGGCTCTCCAGTTCCCGCTGCCGCACGGCGGATCGCTGGTACTCCTGCTCGAGCTCCCACTTGCGCTTGTAGAGCTCCTCCTCCTTGTCGATGAGCCGCTTCTCCTGATCGCGGCGGGCCGTGAGGTCCTTGAGGTACGCCTCGCGCTCCTGGGTGGCCTCCGCGACGATCTGGGCGAGGAGAGGATCGGGTTCGCCGAGGCCTTCGATGGCCGCCTCCGGGTAGCTCTTCTGGAGCTGCTCGACGCTGATCGAGGAGTGGCCGTAGTCGTACGTGCGGACCTCGAGCTGGGCGCGTTCGCTCGACGCGTCCCGGAGGATCTCGGGGACCGCCGCGGCGCCCTCCACGTCCTCCGCGGAGCGGTGCTGGGCGAGGACGCCGTCCCCGCCGCGGAACACGAGGAGCCCTTGGGACGGAACGTCTCCGCGGAACACGGACGTCTTGAGGATGCCGTTGAACTTCGTGGCTCGGAGGTCCGCGAGGATGGTCCGGATGGCCTCCGCGCCGCCGTCCGAGATGCGTTCCACTCGTCCCGGGGGCACTTCCATGCCGCGCGGGACGCGGTTTATATGTCAAATAGCTTGCGCTCCGAGTTGAAATCAATGAGACTGATGAGGCCCCCGCTGCAACAAGCATTTTGTAGGGGTGGCGGCATGAGACGGCTGCGTTTGTGATGACAAGAGGGTCAGCCGACCTCGCGGTGTGACGACCTCTATGAGTGCTGAAACGCAGTTGGACGCAAGGTAGGCGTGCGGCGGGGAAAGGGGACCGGACCGCGCGGCCCCCCTACGGGCCCGGTGCGCCGCGGTGATAGAGCCTTGCCGAGACGGGTGTATGCGACTGTCGGCATGAGACGCGGACGAACGGACGGAGTCGTCGTGGTCGCGGTCGGTGGGGTCCCGGTCGCGTTCTGGCTCGTCTCTCGGTTCTGCCCCGTCACCCCGGCAACCCGCCGGACACGTTTAGCGGCCCCATGCGGGTGGCCCAACCCGTTCTGGTTTCTTCCCCTCGGATTGCCGGGCATCTTGCTGGTCGTCGCGGGCAGCCTACTGCTCCTGAAGGGTTGGCGTGCCCGGCGACCGGAGGTTGCCGAACGCAGGTGGATCGGCGCCTTGACGGCCATCGCCCGTCCCTCGCGAGATGTCCCGGAATCAGGGATGATAGCCGTCCAGGAAGGTCCTTCCCATGAACCTCGGGTGAGGGGCCGCGGGTGTCCCCCATGGGATCCTCCTCTCGCCTCCACGCCGTCATCGCCGCGATCCTCGCGAGCGCCCTCGTCCTCGGCGGCTTGCTTGCGGTCGCCCCCCACGCCCGCGCGGGCGCCGCCATCATCTTCAGCGACGGATTCGAGACCGGCGGTCTGAGCCCGCGGTGGGTCACGAACGACTCGAACCCGGCTTCCGGGATCGACAACTGGGGCGTATCCACCTACCGACCCCACAGCGGCAACTACAGCGCCTGGTGCGCGCAGGTCGGCAACCAGTCCGCGGGTCCGTATATGGGCCAGAACAACTCCGCGGTCCACGAGTACGACGACAACATGCAGGCGGATTTCTCCCTCAACCTATCCGTCAACGGCTACAGCAGCCTGTTCCTCTCCTTCTACTACTGGGTGCGCACGGAGAACGGCGGCGGGGACTGGCTCCAGGCCGCGTACGTCGCGGGCGGCGTGACGACGATCCTCTTCCAGCAGGGCGGTTCTTCGGGCAACGCGTGGCAGCCCGCCAACGTCTCCGTCCCGACGAACATCGAGCAGCTCATCTTCCGGTTCCACACGGACGCGGCGAACCACGGCTTCGAGGGGGCCTACGTGGACGACCTCATCCTCACGGGCATCGAGAACGTCCCGCCGACGTCCTCGGTCTCCTCGTTGCCGCAGTACACGAACCAGGACCCCTACGGCATCCCGTACACGGCCGTGGACAACGCGAACGCGAGCGGCGTGGCCTACGTGCAGCTATGGTACCGCACGTCGACCACGGGGGCCTTCACGGAGTACACCACGGTCCAGAACCCGCAGGGTCGGTGGACCAGCCCGACGATCCCGTTCGACGCGCAGTCCGCGGCGGGGGACGGCTACTATGAGTTCTACACGGTCGCCGTGGACCACGCGGGAAACTCGGAGGCGGCGCCCGCGGCGCCGGACGCAAACGTCACCGTGGACACCGTGGCGCCGGCCGTGACGATCAACGAACCTGCGGGAGGCGCCCTCCTGAACACCTCGACCGTGACCGTGTCGTGGCAAGCCTCGGATGCCGTCTCCGGAGTCTCTGGATATGCGGCGACCGTCGACGGCGGGGCGTTCGCGCCCACGTCGGGGGGCGGCTTGACCTCCTTCACCGGTCTCGAGGACGGCATGCACGTGGTCACGGTTCAGGCCACGGATTGCGCAGGCAACGTGGCCCAGAGGAACTTGACGTTCACCGTGGACACGAACGGTCCCGTGCTCACAATCACGGACCCGACCGCGGGTGTGTACCTCCACTCGGACGGCTACACGTTCCAGTGGATCTCCTACGACAACACGACGGGGGTCGACCACTACATGGCCTGGCTCGACGACCGCACGCCGGTCACGATCGCGGACACGAGCTTGGCCATTCCGGCCATCTCGGAAGGGGCGCACACGTTCCACGTCGAAGCCGTCGACCGGGCTGGCAACGTCGCATCGGCCTCCGTCCACTTCCGCGTGGACCGCAACCCGTTCAGTCTCACAGGTCCGTACGACGGGATCCCTCTCTTTGTCCTCCTGGGGCTAATCTTGCTGTTCCTCCTCATCCTGCTCATTCTCTGGAGGCGCAGGAAGGAAGACGAGAAAGAACGGTCGTCTCTCGAGGCGGATGGCCGGGCATCCGCTGAGACCGCGAGCGCGGGCCAGGAAGCGCCGGATCCGACGCCAAAAGATCCCGGTGGCACGTGAACCGTCCGAACGCGCAAAAGGGGAAGAGTGGCCCCGCGAGGGGCCACGTTCCGGGACCTCACTGGGACCAGACGACGGCCGACATGTCCGCGGTGTTCGCGTAGACTGACGGGTCGAGGCCGAAGGCCGCAGACGGCGAGTTCGCGTTCCCGTTCAGGAGGCCGCTGGAGCGCTGCACGCCGATCCACCAGGGGGCCAGGTAGGTCCCGCTGTCGCAGGCCGCGACGAGGTCCCCGTAGTAGAAGCCGGTCGCCAGCGACCGTCCGCCGCTCAGCGTGACGGTCACCGTGGCGGTTCCGTGGGAGGCCAGGGAGATCGTCGACGCGGACAGGCTCACGGGCACGCCCGACGGCGTGCTCGTGACGCTCAGGGAGCAGGACTGGGCCGAGCCCGTCTCGTCCAGGAACGTCATGGCCACCGAGGAGTCCGCCGAAGCGGCTCCGGTGAACGCCCCGAAGCTCACGGACGCCGGACTCAGGGTCACGCCCGCGTTCGCCGCGCGCTCGATGTTGATCCGGCCGCCGCCCCGGGCGATGGGCCCGAGGCCGCCCAGCCCGGTGACCGTGCGGTCCGCGTTGTTCACGAGGGCCGACTTGATCTCCGCGGGGGACCAGCCAGAGTGGACCGCCTTCAGGAGCACGACGGCTCCCGTCGTGTGAGGCGTGGCCATCGAGGTTCCCTGGAAGAAATCGAACGCGTGGCTCAGCGAGCCGTCCGACTCCCGGATCCAGACGCTGGACAGCACGTTCACTCCCGGCGCGGTTACATCCGGCTTGAGGCGGAAGTCGTACGGCGTGGGGCCGCGGCTCGAGAAGCTCGCGAGGATGTCCGCGTTCGCCGTGACGACGTCCTCGAACTGCGTGCCGTCCACGGTCGTGCTGACTCCCAGGTTCGCTTTGAGCACGGCGCCGTCCGCCTGGGAGACCATGGCCGCCGGGATGGTCGGGAAGTGGACGCCGTCACTGCCCATGACGATGGGGTCGCCCACGGCGTTGTTGACGATCAGGACGCCGACGGCGCCCGCCGCCTGCGCATTGCTGATCTTCGTGCCGAATGTGCACACGCCGCGGTCGATGACCGCAATCAGGCCCGTCAGATCCTCCGAGATGGCGGTGCAGCCGGCCGTCGGCGTGGTGGCGGACGTCACCGCGGTCACCGCGGGATCGAACCCGGCGAACTCGCCCTCGAGGGCCGTGATGTGGTGGCCCGCGAAGTCCACGGGGATGCCCGCGTAGTGCGGGTCCGAGGACGCCGCGGCGGTGATCGCGTTCGCCGCGGTTCCGGGGCTCTCCACGGTCAGGATGCCCGGCCCCGCGTTGCCGGCCGCGATGACCGCGACCGTGCCCGCGTCGACGGCCACGTTGATGGCCTCCGCGAGCGTGTCGAAGGGGCCCTGGACGCTGCCGCCGATGCTCAGGTTGATTACGTCCATGCCGTCCGCGACGGCCTTCTCGACCGCCGCGATGATGTCGTGGCTGAACGCCCCGCCGCCGTGGTGGAGGTACGCCGACCCGAAGCCGGGGAAGACGTTGTAGTCATGGAGCGACACGCCCGGCGCGATCCCGCTTATGGGGGCCGCGAGCGCGAACGGATAACCGTTCGCCAAGTCCACCGTGCCCGTCATGACGCATCCGCCGATCGTCCCGGCGACGTGGGTGCCGTGTGTGTTGTCGAGCAGGCGGCTCGCGTCGTACAGACCTGCGCCGCTGAAGAAGACGTCATGCGGGATGCTACCGGGTGCCCGGCAGGACGCGATGAAGGGATGCGTGTCGTCGATGCCGGAGTCGATGAGCCCCACGTGGATCCCGCCGTAGTCCGGCAGGGTGCCCTCACCGAACGGGTCCGCGCCCAGCATGCTCCAGACCTCGGGCGCGTGCACGAGGGGCACGGAGACGTCCATGCTCGGGTAGTAGATCCAGTCCGGCGTCACCCGGACCACGTCCGGGCCGTTCGCCAAGCTGTTCCAGGACTGGCCGTTCAGGGCCACCGCGACCCCGTTCAGGGTGAGGTCGTAGTCCGAAACGACCTGCATCGCAGGGTTGTTCGAGTGCAGCCAGGCCTTGAAGTTCGCGTGCTCCATGCCGAGTAGCCCGCGGTACTTGTTGACGGCCGCGGAGCTCGTGTCGAGCTTGTGCCCGCTCGCGGGCTCCGTGGCGGGATAGCCCGTGATGCCGCCGGTGTAATCGCCCGTCGCGCTCAGCCTGAACTCCACGATCGCGTACTCTGCTCCATTATTGCCGCCCGATCCGTTGCCTCCGGCTTTCGCCGAGGCCACGGGGATCATGGCCGTCAGCAAGAGCACGGTTCCAACCGCAATCGCGCAGGCAATCACCCACCGATTGTTCACCTCTGAACCCTCCTCTCCGTGCGGGGTTTCTGACTCTGTCCCGCCGCGGTCCGGAGCGTCGAGTGCGGGGAAGAACCTTTCCGTATTATCAGGAGAAGGAACGGGCGGAATACGTGTTTCTGTTTATTCCTTCGGGCGCGAACGGACTTCTCACTCGGTCGCACCCTCGGCCGCGAGGATGCGTCGGATTTCGATCACCACGCCCGGCGCTCCGTAGTCCTTCGATGCCTGGATCTCGACCACCTGGCTGTCATCCGCGAACACGACGTACGTGAGGGCATCGAGCACGGCGCGCGTGAGCTTGTCGAGGTCGGGCCGCTTGTCGGGCCACACGCGCTTCCGCTTGGGCGCGGACTTGGGCTTCGGCAGACCGAAGTGGAGCTCGATGCTCACGGGCCCCTGCCAGGGTTCCCGGGGCGCGTAGTCCTGCGCCACGTCAGCGACGAGCCGGCGCCACGTAGTCAGGCCCTTCGCGGAACTCGTGATGATCGGCTTGCCATTGACGACCCACGCGCGGGTCGAGCCCTGCGGGATCGGGAGGCCGTGGACCAGGAAGCTGATCACCGTGTCCGTGCGGATCGCTCGGGTCTCGAGCGAAGCGGTCGGCCGCACTGCAGCGGCTTCCGGGACGGGGGCCAGGTCGCGAGAACGCCCACGAGCTACCGCCACGGTCCCATCCCGCTCCTTCCGCGCTGACAGTTGTCCGACAACGGTCGCGGGGTTCTTAATCTTGCCGCCACGAGGTCCTCGGGGTGGATGCCTCGGGGAGGGAGTACCCTTTCCGTGAGGTGCGTGAAAGTGTCGCTTCCCGGGGCGGGCGGCGCGGCGATGTGGTCGTGTCATGCCCACCCACGAGACCGCAGCCGCCGCGACCTCACTTCAGCGCGGCCTTCGCCTTCTCCATGTTGTCCACGACGAGCGCGATCTCCGTCCGGCCGTTCTTGGAGCCCAGGATGTAGATCGAGTGGACGTCGATGCCGCCGCGGGCCAGCCGCCGGGAGACCTTGGCGAGCTCCCCGGGCCGGTCGAGCAGCTCCAGGTTGAGAATCTCGTTGAGTTCATACTTGAGGCCCGCGTTGGTCAGGGCCTTCTCCGTCGTCGCCACGTCCTGCGTGACGACGCGGAGGAAGGAGGCGTCGTGCTTCGACTCGCTCGCGATCGCGCGGATGTTCACCGCGGCCGCGGAAAGGGCTTCCGTAACGCGCGCCAGTTCTCCCGGACGGTCCGCCACGAAAACTCGGAACTCCTTCATCGGATCTCCCCGCCACGTTGGAAGGGACAACGCGCCGCGGACTACTAAACCTTGCTTCGATTTCTCAAGGTACGAGCCGCACGCGGTCCCTCGGGAACAGGATGGCCTCGCGGATATTCGACAGGTCGAGGAGCTTCTGCACGAAACGGTCGATCCCGAATCCCCATCCGCCGTGGGGCGGCATGCCGTACCGGAACGCCTTGAGGTAGAACTCGAAGCCGTCCGGGTTCAGCCCCTTCTCCCGCATCTTGGCCACGAGGACGTCGTAGCGGTGCTCTCGTTGTCCGCCCGAGGCCATCTCGTCCCCCTTGTACTCCAGGTCGAAGGAGAACGAGAAGTCCGGCTCGTCGGGTTTGGACATGATGTAGAAGGGCTTGATCGACGTCGGGTACTCCGTGAGGAAGTAGAGTTCGTGCCCCTCCTCCGCGAGGGCCGAACCGATCAGCTTCTCGCCCTCCGTATCGACGTCGGCGCCGTCCCGCACGTGCTTGCCGCGACTGCGGAGGATCTCCAGGGCCTCGGCGTAGGGGAGCCGGCGGAGGGGGAGCCGGGGGACCTTGGGATCCGCGTGGAGTAGCGCCAGCGCGTCCTTCGCCTCGGCGCGGACGCGCTCGATCGCGTGGGCCACCGTGCCCTCGAGGAGGCGGAAGACGTCCTCCTGGTTTTCGATCCAGGAGATCTCCGCGTCGAAGGACGTGAACTCGGTGACGTGGCGGACCGTGTCCGAGGGCTCCGCGCGGAAGGCGGGGGCGATCTCGTAGACGCGGTCGAGGCCCGTGGACATGAGGATCTGCTTGTAGAGCTGGGGGCTCTGGCTCAGGTACGCCTTCCGGCCGAAGTAGGTCGTCTCGAAGAGGGTCGCGCCGCCCTCGGCCCCGGCACCCGCGAGCTTGGGCGTGTGGACTTCGACGAATCCTTGGGCCGCGAGGTGCTCGCGGAGCGCCGCGAGGACGGCGGAGCGGACGGCGAAGGTCGCGCGGTGCTCGGGTTTGCGGAGGTCCAGGAAGCGGTTGTCGAACCGGGTGTCCATCTCTGCGCCGACCTTGTCGGCCACCGGGAGGGGGAGGGGGGCCGCGGAGGCGCTCAGCACGTCGATCCGGGAGGCCAGGAGTTCCCAGCCGTTCCGGACCTGCGGGTTGGGCTGGACGGTCCCCTGGACCGCGATGACGCTCTCGCGGAGGATCTTGGACAGGGACTCGAACAGGGCCTCGTTCCCCTTCTTCTTCACCGTGGCCTGGAAGGTCCCGTCCCGCTGGCGCACGATGAGGAAGGCGATGCCGCCCAGGTTTCGGACGTCCTCGAGCCAGCCCGCCAGGGTCGTCGGCTTCGCGTGGTCCGCGGGACCGATGGACGTGAAGGACCGCGCGAGGGACGCCACGGGGGCGCGGAGACCCCATGGCTGTAATAAAGGATGCGGTGGTCAGCGGGCGACGGGCCGGGCGGGCACGGTGGCCGTTGCGGCTGCGGGGGCCGTCAGCCGGATGTCCGGACGCTCGCTCGACCGCGCCAGGATCTCCTTGACAACCTGCGTCCGGTACGCGGCCCGCTCAAAGACGGGACAGAAGTAGACCAGCGTGAGATCGATCCCCGCGTCGCGGACGTTCCACAGGACCATGGGCTCCTCGGACACGTACTCCCGCAGATCCTCGAACTCGTACTTGTCGCGGATCCGCGCGCGGTTGTCGCGCATCAGGGGGCCCACGACGTCCTCGGCCGCGGCGAGGAGCATGGCCTCCGCCGCCTTCGCATCGCTCTGGTACGGCACGGTGATCGTGACCTGGTCCCAGACGAACGGGGTGTCCTTCGTCGCGTTGTACACGTTGCCCCGGACCGCCTGACTGTTCGGGATCGTGACGTACCGCCCCGTGTGGATGTCGCCCGCGAGGGATCCCCCGAACTCCCGGAGGGTCGTGTTCAGCGGGGTGATGCCGACCACGTAGCCGCGGGTGTTGTTGACCTCGATCCGGTCCCCGAGCTTGTACAGGCGCATGGTCACGATGACCATCCAGCCCACGAAGGAGAGGAGCGGCTCACCCAGGACGTAGACGAGGGCCGCGGAGATGAGGCCGATGCTCAGGCCCAGGTTCTGCTGGGCTCCCGTGCCCGCGAGGATGGAGACGACCAGGAGGAGGGCCGTGGCCCAGACCACATAGGAGACGAGTTTGAAATGGGCGAAGATGTCCGCCTCGTACCGCACGTGGCTGCGCAGGGCCGCGCGGAACACGGGGCGGAGGACCTCGAGCAGCGCCTTCGTGGCGAGGAGGATGAGGACCGCGAAGACCCAGGGCTGGTACGCGCGGAGGTCCACCTGGGCGGACGGGAGACCGGGCAGGGTGATCGCGCCCGTGAAGAAGAGGAGCGCCGCGATGAAGAGGACCGTGACCAGAACCCACAGGAGGGCTCGCGCCTTCTTCCAGCTCTCCGGGTTCACGGGCGGCTTCGAGCCGGTTTCGTGGCTATAAGCTCCCCGCCCTCATTATCGGTCCTGAAAGGGCCCGGTCGGAATGCTCACGAGCGGGGGCGGTCCGGCCCGTTCGAGGTGGCGTCTCGGGCGGGCCTCCGGATGTGGAGGCGGCCCTCCCGGACGCCTTCCTCGGACAGCTTCCTCCTCCACGCCGCGTGGATGTCTCCCCGGGAGAGGTAGCCCGCGGGCCGGCCGTCGTCGTCCACCACGGGCAGGTGGCCCACATGCCGCCAGACCATCCGCTGGAGCGCGGCGTACACGGACTCGTCGGGATGCACGACGGTAGGGTCCTTCGTGCCGATGTCCAGAACGGTCTTCCCTTCGAGGCAGTCTCGTTCGCGGACGAGGTCGTTTCGGGTGACTACGGCGACGACCTTCCCCGCGCGGTCGACCACGGGGAAGCTGCGCATGTGGTACTCCGGCCGCTCGATGTCCGCGATGAGGCCGCGCAGCTCCGCCGCGGGCATGGAGGCGGGCAGCGCGCGCGGTTTCGGAGACATCACCTCGGACACGGGGACCATCTCCAGGAGGTTCGCCTCGTACTCCTGCTTGACCCGGATCCCCTTCCGCGTGAGCTTGCCCGTCATCACGGTCTCGTCGCCGATGAGGTACAGGGCGACCGCGTCGGCCACGACGCAGCCCACGGCCAGGGGAACCAGGGCGGAGACGTTCCCGACCGTGTAGATTCCCGTGACCTCCGCGCCGAAGACGATGGACGCCAGGGTGGCCCGCGAGGCCGCAGCGAAGACGGCCACCATGCCGACGATGGCACAGGCACTCGCCGTGAGGCCCAGGGACGGGAAGCCAGCTTGGAAGACCAGGCCGACCAGGGCGCCGAAGGCCCCGCCCATCATGAACAGGGGCGCGAGGGTCCCTCCGCTGGATCCCGTCGAGAGGGCCACGGTCCACGCGAGGGCCTTGAGGGCGAGGAGCGCGAGCAGGAAGAATCCGGCCCCCACGGCCAGGTTCGCGGCGTACTGGGTGTTGAGGACGCTCTGGATGAGCGTGTAGCCCGTGCCGAGCACGGAGGGATCGAAGAAACCGATCCCGCCGACGAGGGCCCCTCCGAGGACCGGGATCAGGAACTCGTTCACGGGCGCCTTGCGGAAGACGTCCTCGAGGCGGTACAGCAGCTTGGTCAGGAAGGAGCCCACGACTCCGCAGAGGGCCCCCAGGAGGGCGATCAACGGCAGCCCGCCGAGGCCGAAATAGGGCCCGAAGCCCACGACCGTGGTGACGGCGAAGAGGGGCCGGCCCTCGATGAGGACGAAGTGCATGATCCCGCCGATCCCGCTCGCGATAGCCACGGGGATGAACGAGCGAGCGCGGAATTCGAAGAGGAGGAGCTCGACAACGAAGAGGATGGCGGCGATCGGGGTGCCGAGGATCGCGGCCATCCCGGCCCCCGCGCCGCAAGCGAGGAGGATCTTCCGTTCCGTCGTCGTGACGTTCAGGATCTGCCCGAGGACGCTCCCGACCGCACCCCCGGTCTGGATGATCGGCCCCTCGGCCCCGAACGGGCCGCCCGTGCCGATTGTCACGCCGGCGGAGACGGGCTTCAGGAGGCCCACCTTGGGCTGGATGCGGCTCCGGTTCGTCAGGATGGCTTCGATGGTCTCCGGCTCGCCGTGCCCCGAGATCCTCCGGCTCCCGTACTTGGCCATGAGGGAGACGAGCAGTCCGCCCACGGTGGGGATCACGATGACCAGGAAGCGCCACGGGGTGTTGAGAACCGGGGCGTCGTAGGGGTTCGCGAACCCGAAGGAGAGGCGGCCGTAGAAGAGGGCATTTGTGATGAAGCCGATCATGTGGTACAGCAGGAAGGCGATGCCGCCCCCTGCGAACCCCAGCATGACCGCGATGGACGAGAGGAAACCGATCTCGCGCAACTCTGCGAGTCGACCGTTGCGTGGCTCGGACAACAGCCCACCCCGCCTGCGGGCTTGGGCAGATGCCAGGAGTATTTACGGATTGTCTTTTCGGCTGACCGTAAACTCGGAACTTACTCCGGCCTCGCAAGTAGGCCGAGTACTTTCCCGGTCCGGGTCCGTCGCCTTCATTCCGCGAGCGCCTTCAGGATGCGCCCCCTCAGCGTCTTGATGTCCGCATCGGCAGAACCCACGCCGACGGCCGCGGCGGCCGCGGCCACCTGGCCGTCGGGCGCGGCGTCGATGGCCCGCGCAATGTCGATCTTCAGCTGCGTCTCGCTCTTGCCGACTGTGGGGATCCCCAGGGCGTCCGCGATGCGCTGCTCCCGGGTCTTCACGTCCGCCGCAGGGAGCTGGGCAAACTGTCCGCGGAGCTCGCGTTCGATCTCCAGCCGTCCCCGCTGGAACTCGCCGAGCGCGCGACCGGCGCCGCGGGCCAGTTCAGGCAGCTTTTGCGGGCCGAAGAGGAAGAGCACGGCCAGGATGATGAGGAGGATGATCCACTCGATGCCTTCGATCTGGGCGGTGAGGTTCAGGAGTTGTGTCAAGGACATGAAGGGCCCCCTCGTTCTCCGGGCAATCCCACTAAGGACGGCCAAGGATAAGGCTTTGCAGGGCGGGTTAACGCTCGGTGCGCGCCTCGGCCCCCTATGGTCCCTGCCGGATTCTTCTTCCCGTCGAGCGCGATGCCGGTACCGGCCTCGGGAGGGGGTGCGGCCCGCGGGGGCGGGGTAACCTCGCAGGCGTCCGGCGTGCACCATGCCGGCAGTGCACTTCGTTCCCCTCCCCCCAGTCCGCCCTCCCCAAGGATCGGTTGGAGGACGGACATCCATGACACCGCAGCAGTGGGTCGACCTGGTGTACTTCGTCTATTCTGTGGGCGCCGCCGTGTTCATGCTCTGGTTCGCTCGGCGGATCACGCGGCCGAGGAGGTGAGGTGCGTGGAGCGCGCCGAGAAGCGGTGGCTTCTCGTCCTCGTGACGGTGGCCGTGGCGTTCAACGTGATTACGCTCTCGCCCCTGGTCCCGTGGCAGCGGTGGATGGTCTGGTCGTCCCCGGAACCCGTGCAGGAGTTCCGCATCGCCGTGAGCAACTACACGTTCACCTTCCCCCCGGGCGGGATCCATGTCCCCGTCGGCCAGCCGGTGCGGTTCGTCGCGACCTCGGACGACGTGACCTACGGGTTCGGCGTGTTCCGGAAGGACGGGGGGATGGTCTTCCAGATGCAGGTGATTCCCGGGTACGAGAACTCGATCGTCTGGGTCTTCGACGCCGCGGGGAGCTACGACGTGCGGTCCACGGAGTACTCGGGGCCGCTGGCCCCCACGATGTTCGTCCCCGACGCGGTCCAGGTGGTGTGAATGAGACCGTACCGGATCAGCCCGGAACGTCTCACCCTGAGGTTCGTGATCCTGGGCATGGGCGCCCTCGCGGTCGCGGGCATCGAGGGCCTCCTCATGCGGACCCAGCTCATGAACATGCCCCTCCTGTCCGACGAGCACTGGTACGCCATCCTGACCGCGCACCCGCTCGTGGGGATTTACGGGTGGGCCTACCTCTGCGTCATGGGCGCGTTCCTGTACCTGGTCCCCAAGCTGCTGAACAAGCCTCTGTACAGCCCCCGCCTGGCCACGGTCACGCTGTGGATGGTCGTGGGGGGCCTCGCCCTGGCCTGGTCCTCGGGCTTCTTCCTCCACTTCGCCGCGCTGTACACGGTGTATTGGCCTTTGCCCGTCGCCCGTTTCCCGCCCGTCATGGTCACCATGTTCGCGGTGGGCCTCGCCCTCGTCGAGATCGGTGTCCTCCTGTTTGTGGTGAACATCGCGGCGACCGTCCTCCGGAGGCCTAAGGAGGCGAAGTCTCCCGGGGCGAAGCCCACGGGCGCCCTCCTCCTGTCCGCGTTCGGCATTGACGTGGCGGTCGTCTACCTCGCGAACCGTGTCGCCCGCTGGCGGCGTCGCGAGGCGGCGGCGGACGGCGGCGTGGCGACCGCGGTGAAGAGCGCCCAGCTGCCCGTCTTCGTGGTCTCCGTGATGCGTGGGAGCGTGGACGCGGTGATCAACGCCGCGGTCCTCGCCGGCGCGGGGGTGCTCATGCTCGTATTCGCGCTGCCCGCGCTCCTCGCCGGAATCACGATGGATCCGCTAACCGTGGACCCCCTGGTCTACAAGAACGTGTTCTGG
>OFHG01000036.1_pt1 | contig 61770 bp, 71 predicted proteins | sample 1521931 | NCBI WGS metagenome assembly OFHG01 (sample SAMEA2468438, study PRJEB22500) | soil metagenome | biome: Glassland; feature: Farmland; material: Clay | place: Australia | collected 2013-01-31 | depth 0.55 m
CCGTTCGGCATTGCCCGCGACGGCGTATGCCAGCAATGCGCCGAGCAGCAGGCAACGGCTAATTTGGTGTGGTTTCATGCTGGCTTGTGACTTGGGCGAGCAACTCGGCAACGCCTGTTTTGTTGTTGAGTTTCATGCCTATTCCGTGCACTACGGTACTGTTGTCGACTATGGTAACCGGTTGGTCGGTATCGGCCAGATCCTGGTCCGGAAGTACGTGCAGGTAAGAAGTGGTGAAGGTTACCTGGCTGTGTGTGGCGCTCGGCTCGCGTACCACTTTCACATCGTCGTAGAGAAAGACCTGATCGCCCTTGCTCGAAATCTTGCCACGTCGTGCTGTGAGCAGAACCGGCGGCCGATCGGGGTACAGGGTGGTGAGTCTGGGTTCTACGACCTGGGTGCTATCGTCATCCGGGTAATGGGTCATTTTCTGCGCCGCCATCAGGTAATGGGGTTTGCCCTCTGCGTTCAGGGTGGTGGCCGACAGGTCATCGACGATGTAGTCGGGGTCGTGACGCTTGGTGTCGTCGGGGCGGGGCGGCAGCCGCCGCATCTCGTCCTCGTCCGGTTCGACGAAGGCGCCGATGGGGACGACGAGGAAGATCGCGCCGACGGACCGCACCTTGACGTCCACGGCGCGGGCCAAGATTCCGTGGCAGAACTCATGGAGGACGATGGCCACCGCGAGCCCGAAGACGCCGTACCCGAGGGGGATGAGCCGGTTGATGCCCGGGAGCCCGAGGAGCAGGTCGGGGGACGGCGGGTTCGCTCGCACCGCGGCGCTCTGGACCAGGGTGGCCTCCCACAGCAGGAGGACCGTCGTCCCGACCATGGCGGCCACGACGAGGACGATGGACACGTCTCCGAACGCCCGCCAGAAGCGCTTGGGCCGCGCGAGGCGGTCGATCAGGTTCCTTCCCCGGCCCGTCCGCCACATGAGGATGGGGCCCGCCAGCGAGAGGTTCCGCGGCTCCAGGAGTTTCCGGTGCTGCAAGAAGGCGAAGAACGCGGTCCACAGGACCACCGCGGCGACCGCGATCAGATAGGGCGTCCAGTCGACCATCGGTGGCTCGCAACGAGGGCTCGGGGATATTTAAACTATCCCGGGTGGTTAGTGCACGGGCAGCTGTCTCGCCCACACGTCGTCGGGCACGTCGTTGTACACGGCGAAAGCGTCCTGCACGGGCCGCGTCGTCGCGCCCTTGGCGAGGGCCTTGATCCGGTCCACGCGGAGCACCCAGTAGTGGATGCGCCACGTCTTCCCCTTCTTGATCAGGACCTCTTCCTGGCGCGTGCCCAGGAGCCCTTCCTCCTCGAGCATGTAGAACACGTCGCGGTCAGCGACGTCCAGGTTGTTGTCGATGACCTCCGTCTGGAAGCCGAAGAAGGAGAGGAGGTACTCCGCGAGGATGCGCACCTCGTCGTCAGGCATGCCGCGTTTCCCGAGGGTGGCACGTAGGGCCGCGACTACCTCGGACATGAGGACGATGGGCATCGAAGGCCATCCGACGCACCCGGGGCGGGACATAAAAGCGCATCGTCCATATTCCACCCCCTGATAATTCTCGGAGGGATTCGATGTCGGCAACCCGCACGAAGAAGCACGTCATGGCGTACGTGACCGCCCCGAACCGCGCCTCGGCCCGGAGGATCGCCCGCGCCGTCCTGCGGGATCGCCTCGCCGCGTGCGCGAACCTCGTTCCCATCTCCTCCATGTACTGGTGGCGGGGCTCGCTCGAGCAAGCCCCGGAGGTCCTCCTCGTGTTCAAGACGCGGCGCTCGCTCGTCCCGCGGCTCGCGGCCGCCGTTCGGGCCGCGCACCCGTACGAGACGCCGTGCGTCGTGACGTACGCCATGGACGCGGGCCTCCCGGAGTACCTCGCCTGGATCGACCGGGAGACGCGGCCTCAACGGTAGACGGCCACCGCCCCGTACCCGACGGCCATGTCCCGATCCCCGCTCACGTCGCTCGAGGATCCGTACTTCAGGAGCCTCGCCTCCCGGGCACCGAGCTTCTTGGCGGCCACGAGCATGGCCGTGACGGGACCGTAGCCGCACATGGAGATGTCGTCCTTGGCCACGCGGTCCTGGAGGCCCTTCGGGTCCAGGGCGAGGACCTTCTCGAGGGCTTTGGCGTCCTGGCCCTTCGCGTACTCCGGGGCCGTCTTCCCGCGCGGCGGCATCTGGTTGTAGTTCATCCCCACGTGGCTGAAGTCCGAGGACGCGATGACGAGCGCGTCGCGGTCCTTGAGGGCCTCCCCGAGGAGTTCGCCCACCTCGGCCGCGAGCTCGTATTCCTGGAAGGCCATGCAGATGGGGACGAAGCGGACCGCGGGCGAGAGGTGCTGGAGGAAGGGGAGCTGGACCTCGATGCTGTGCTCGTGGCGGTGGGCGGCGACGTCGTCCTCCACGGGAGGGCGGGCCACGGCCTGCAGGAGGGCCGGATCGATGGTCACGGTCCCGAGCGGCGTCTCCCAGTCGTGGTGCGTCGTGGCGAGCGGGGCGCCCGCCCCGTAGTGGTTCGGCCCGAGGACCGCGTACGCGTCGCGGAGACCGTCCGTCGCGAGGGCGGCGTAGCTGTGGGCCGCCACGGGTCCCGAGTACTCGTATCCGGCATGGGGGCACACGAGGCCCACGAGACGCTTCGGGCCTCCCGCGGGCTTCGGGAGCGCGCCGGGTCCCAGCGACGACGTGTAGCAGCGCTCGATCTGGCGGAGGAGGGATTCCCTCGTTCCTTCGTAGAAGGCACCGGCGACCGCGGGGTAGCGCATCCGAGACGACCCGTCAGAGGGACGCCTCGTAATCGTCGATCGTGGGCGTAAACTCTTCGTTCGACTTGAGGGTCCCGCGGGCCTTGTGGACCTCCCGCGTGAGGAGCCAGTAGACCGTGGCCAGGGCGCGGCGGCCCTTGTTGTTCGTCGGGATGACCAGGTCGACGTACCGCGTCTCGTTGTTCGCGTCGCAGAGGCCGACCACGGGGATGCCCGCGCTGAGCGCCTCGCGGAGGGCCTGCTGGTCCGCCGCGGGGTCCGTGACCATGATCACCTCGGGCTCGATGAACTCGGGCAGGTTCGGGTTGGTCAGGGTGCCCGGGACGAACCGTCCGGCGAGGACCTGTGCGCCGATCGCCTTCGCGAAGAGCTTCGCGGGCTTCTGCGCGTACTGCCGCGCCGCGACGACGAGGATGCTGTCCGCCTTGAACCGCGACAGGAACTTGGACGCCTCGCGGATCCGCGTGTCCGTCTTCTTGATGTCCAGGACGTAGAGCCCGTCGGTCCGCACCTTGTAGATGAAGGGCTTCATGTCCGCGCTCTTCTGCTGCGTGCCGATGTGCACGCCCGACGTCAGGTAGACGTCCTCCGGCACCAGCAATCCCTGGACGCCCGTCTGCTCTTCCTCTTGCATCAGGTTCCCTCGTGGAGTTCCTCTTCGATCCGGATGAGTTCGTTCAGCTTGGCGATCCGCTCGCCGCCCACGGTCCCCGTCTTGATGCCCAGGGAGCCGAAGGCCACGGCGAGGTGGGCGATCGTGTCGTCCGTCGTCTCGCCGCTGCGGTGGGAGACGACCGTTGCGAACCCGGCCTTCCGGGCGGTCTCCACCGTGGCGCGCGTCTCGGTCAGCGTCCCAATTTGATTGGGCTTAATAAGGATAGCGTTTCCGGACCCTGCGGCAATCCCCTTCCGCAGCAGACCCGCGTTCGTGCAGAAGATGTCGTCCCCGATGATCACGCACCGGTTTCCGATGGCCTTCGTGAGCTGCGCGAAACCGTCGAAGTCCTCCTCGTCCAGCGGGTCCTCGAAGGCGTACACGCCGTAGTCCTTCGCGAGGCGCACGAGGAAATCGATCTGCTCCTCCGGCGAAAGGTCGCGCCTGGAATAGTGGTACTTCCCATCCCGGAAGAACTCGGACGCGGCGAGGTCCATGGCGGGACGTACCGGGAAGCCAACCTCCTTCTCGACGGTGCGGCAGGTGTCGGCCAGGAAGGCCAGGGCCTCCTCGTCGTCGAGCTTGGCCACCCAGGCGCCCTCGTCCCCGCGGCCCAGCGGCTCCCCCGGATGCTTCTTGGACAGACCCTCCTTGATGAGCCGGTGCACCCGTGCGTTCGCGAACACGTTGCCCGCGAGGCTCGGTCCCTGGGAGACCACCAGGTACTCTTGGATCGTGGTGCCCCCAACCGCGTGGCGGCCCCCGCCGATCACGTTCCCGAAGGAGAAGGGCATCTTGCGGGCTGCCGGTCCGCCTAAGAACCGGTACAGCGGCTGGTCCGACGCGTGGGCTGCGGCCTTCGCGTTCGCCAGGGATATGGCCACCGCGACGTTGCCGCCGATGCGGGCGAAGTTTGGCGTGCCGTCGATCTGGCGAAGCAGGCGATCGAGACCCTCTTGGTCGTTCACATCGCGGCCGCGCATCCTTGGCGCGACATCCTTGGAGAAGGTTCGGATGGCCTCGTCCACCCCGCCCTTGGGCAACGCCTGCGCCTCGTGGGCGCCCGTGCTCGCGCCCGAGGGCGCTCCCACGCGGAACCGCCCGCCGGCGAACAGGTCCACTTCGACGGTCCCATTCCCTCGGCTGTCGAGGATCTTGCGGATCGAGACGCGCTCAATCGCGGCCATTCGGGAACCTCCGAACGGTCAGGGGGATGGTCCCGGCCTGGAATTCCCGGACGGCGATCAGCATGGGATCGATGTCCACGTCCGACGAGGCGAGCACTCCGGGGGCGCCCATGGAGATCTGCAGAGCACGCGCGCCGAGAATCCGAGCTCGTTCGAAACGAGTGTACAACATGAGGGGGCCCCGAGACGATTGCCGAGAGGGCCGGGAAATATAAAGATTTCCGCCCGGGGGTCCCGGGCGGTTCGCTCGTGACTATTGTGGCGGTGGTGCCATGGGCGGTGCGTAGGGTGCCGCCATCGGCGCGGTCGGCTTGAAAACCAGACCGAGGATTCCACCGATCAGAGCCAAGATGAAGCCGATCAGGAATCCCGCGATGCTGAAGGGGATGCTGACAATGGCAAAAACCAGGACAATCGCACCCCACATAACGTGCTGCTGCGGCTTCATGTACATCATCACACCGCCGATGATGACGATCAGTCCGAAGATGAGCCCAAGGCTGCCAAGGAGGGCCACACCCAAGCCGAAGTCTCCCATCCCGAGCAGGTTGAAAAGCCCGCCGAAGGTGGCCGCAAGAGCCGCGATCAACGCTCCACCCAGGAGGATGAAGATACCACCGATTAACGATAGCACGAACGCTGCTGTTGGTTTCTCTGCCAAGCCACGCCTCCTATCTTGGTCGCGAATATTTCGGCCAATATATAAGAGTTACGATAAAAGCCAGACGGGAGGAAAAACGACCACTTGACGTGCATGCGCGCTCGCAGGGCGGGGAACGCGTTTCCCGCCTCCGACCGTGCCGACCGCCGTGAAACGGGCGGCCGGTGAGGCCCCGTCAGTGGAAGTGGTGGCGGACCAACATGAGGTAGATCAGGATGACTAGGGGCACGACGATGCTCGGTGGGGCCGCGAGCCCGCCGATGATGGACAGGACCATGACGATGACCGCGAGCCACCAGGCCCAGCTCCGGAGGTGCCAGAGCCCGAGGCCCACGCCGATCCATACGAGCCCGAAGATCAGGAGGATCAGTCCAAGGAACCCGCCCAGGAGGCCGATGGGAAGGAGCCCCCCGAGGAATCCCACGCCCGAGAGCAAGAACGCCGCGAAGGCGAGGAGCACGAGGATGACGCCGGCGAGAATGACGAGGATGGCGAGAATGGCCACCCCAATGGGACGGCTCGGGGACGGAGGCGGATAGTAGCCGGGGGCCGACATGGCTATCCTGGACACGAGCCGAGACGGGGTTATTTAACCCTTGCCGGCAGAAAATCAATGCGGGAATCGTAGGAGGATGGTTCCTGTCTACAGAGGCCATTTTCGGCCTTTGGCATTCTCCCCCATATCTTTATCCACCCCATGACTTTCGGGCCGGCCGGTGGATCTCATGGTCCAGGCCTACTGCGTGAAGTGCAAAGCGAAGCGCGAGATGAAGGACGCGGCCGCGGTCACGCTGAAGAACGGTAGACCCGCGACCAAGGGCAAGTGTCCCGTGTGCGGCACGACGATCATGCGGATCGGGGCGGCCAAGTAGCCGCCGCGTTCCCGCGTACCATTCCTTACCATAGCTTAATGTGAGAACCCAGCTTAGGCCGCCATCAGGTGATTCCGTGAAAGTCCCGGACATCAAAGTCACCCCTCCCGGTCCGAAGGCGCGAGAGGTGATCGAGCGCGACAAGAAGTACATGGCCACGACCACGAAGTCGGCCCCCGTCGTGATCCGGCGGGGCCACGGGTCCATCGTCGAGGACGTCGACGGGAACCTGCTCATCGACTTCGCGTCGGGCATCTCCGTGCTCAACGTGGGCCTCTCCCACCCCAAGGTGGTCGAGGCGGTCCGCAAGCAGGCGGGGGAATTCATGCACTTCGCGGGCACGGACTACTACTACGACGTCCAGACCCAGCTTGCCAAGAAGCTCGCCGCGATCACGCCGGGGAAGCACGACAAGAAGACCTTCTTCGCCAACTCGGGCGCCGAGGGGAACGAGGCCGCGATCAAGATCGCCAAGTACTACAAGAAGCGCCAGATGTTCCTTGCGTTCCTCGGCGCGTTCCACGGGCGCTCCCAGGGTGCTCTGTCCCTCACCGCGAGCAAGGCGAAGCAGAAGTCCGGGTTCTTCCCAACCATGCCCGGGGTCGTCCACGTGCCCTACGCCTACTGCTTCCGCTGCCCGTACAAACTCACGTACCCGTCGTGCGACCTGTACTGCGCGAACATCATCGAGGACCTCTACCTGAAGACGATCGCACCGCCGGAGGACCTCGCGGGCGTGTTCGTCGAGCCCGTCCAGGGAGAGGGAGGCTTCATCGTGCCGCCGCCGGGATGGCTCGACCGGATCGGCAAGATCGCCAAGGACCACGACTTCCTCTTCATCGACGACGAGGTCCAGGCGGGTTTCGGCCGCAGCGGCAAGATGTGGGGCATCGACCACTCCAAGGTCATCCCGGACATCATGGTCCTGGCCAAGTCCCTGGGTGGCGGCATCCCCATCGGCGTGGCCGTGTTCGACGCGAAGATGGACTTCCCCATGTCGGGCAAGCACTCGAACACGTACGGCGGCAATCCGGTCGCCGCGGCGTCGTCCCTCGCCGTGATCGACGTCATCGAGTCCGAGGGCCTCGTGGAGCGGTCCGCGAAGCTCGGAAAGCATATGGCCAAGCGCCTCGACGAGATGAAGGACGAGTTCGAGTTCATCGGCGACCGCCGCGGACTCGGCATGATGCAGGCCACGGAGTTCGTCACGGACAAGAGGACGAACAAGCCGAACCCGAAGATCCGCGACGTAATCGAGAAGGACGCCTACGAGCACGGACTCATCCTCCTGGGCTGCGGAGACCAGGGGCTGCGGTACATCCCCGCGCTCAACATCGAGGAGGACGTCCTCGACGCCGGGCTCGACGTCCTCGAAGGATGCTTCAAGCGTGCTGCGAAGTGATCCCTTCCAGGGGAGCCGGGTCCGCGCTCTCCTCTTCTCTCTTTCTTCGAGAGTTGTCCTACTCAACTGGCATCGGGTGAGCTTCAAATAGACACATCCAGATGCCCCCAACATGGCCCAAGGAGGAGGTGCCGCACCGCCGACCGAAGCGGTGCGCAAAGGAATGAGCAGGACGTTGCTGGCCGTCATCGTCGTGGTGGTGGCCATCCTCGCCTTCGTCGGCGGAATCGGCATGGGCAATCTGTTGTATGCGCCCAAACCGACGACGTCGCCGTTCCTCGTGGTGGGCACGAATATCCCGTTCCCACCGTTCGAGGACTACAACTACACGACAGGTCAGTACGTCGGATTCGACATGGACCTCTCGAAGATGATCGCCGACGCGGCGGGCCGGCAACTTGTCATCCAGAACTTCGCCGACTTCTCCGTGTTGCTGACCACCGTGGGCAAGGGCGGCGTGGACATGGCCGCCTCTGCGATCACGGAGTCCGGCACGACGGGCGCCCAGCGAAACGCCACCATGTCGTTCTCGGACCAATACTACGATGCGAACCAAGCCGTGCTCGTGAAGTCCACGAGCACCCTTGCCTGCACGAACAGCGTCTGCACAGCCGATGATCTCAAGACGCTGACCGTGGGCGTGCAGACGGGGACGACGAGCGAGTCGTGGGTGGACGACAACCTCGCGGACCTCATGGCGAACAACGCGACCCAGATCAAGCGCTTCACCACGGTGGACCTGGAAATCACCGCGCTCAACGCGGGCAGCATCGACGCGGTGATCATCGACTCCGGACCGGCCACGGCGATCGCGCAGGGCTCGAGCGGGAACCTGAAGGTCACCGGCACGATCATCACGGGCGAGCTGTACGGTTTCGCGGTGGCGCATGGAGACCCCCAGGGCCTGTTGCCCATCATCAACAAGGTCCTCAGTGATGCCAAGAGCGACGGGACGTACCAGCAGCTGCTCACCAAGTGGTTCGGCTGAGCCAGGAGAACGTGGGGTCACGGCGACCCCACCCCTTTTCTATTAGTTCCCCGTTCCCACGGTGGATGCCGTCGTGCCCGTGCACGACCCGGGGACGAAGAGGAGGTTAGATCGATTCGGGACACGGAGGCCTGACAACCCGTGCAGACGCCGCAGGAAGCGGAGAAATCGCGGGCGTTCGCATATCTCCAGCGCACCTTCCCGCGAGCACGTCTGCTGCGGATCGGCATTGGAATTCTCGTGCTCATCGCCGTGGCCTACTTCATCCTCTACCTCGGAGACATCGGCGTGTACAACGGAGCCTATGCACAAGGCGTCTTCCCGAGACTCTTGGCGGGCCTGCCTGTCACTCTGGAACTGGTCGGGACCGTCATCCCCGTGGGGTTCTGCCTGGGCCTCTTCTTCGGATGGGCGCGCACCAGCCGCTCTGCGTTTCTTCGAGGTGTCGGTGCGACGTACGTCGAGTTCTTCCGGGGCATGCCTCCGCTCGCGCTCATCTTCTTCAGCTTCCTGATCGCCACGCTCGCGCTGCAGCAGCTGACCCGGGATCCGTTCGTGATCCGCAACACGTCGCTCTGGATTGGCGTCCTCGCCCTTGGCTTCCACTCTGGGGCCTATCAGGCAGAGATCATCCGTGCGGGACTTCTTTCGGTCCCAACGGGACAGCTTGAGGCGGCCGACGCTATCGGCATGAGCCGCTTCCAGTCGACGTTCCGCGTCGTGCTGCCCCAGGCCTTTCGAGTTTCCCTCCCCGCAATCGGGAACGAATTCTCGTCCGTAATCAAGGACACGTCCCTCCTCAACCTCATCGGTTTCTACGACCTGATCCAAGTCGCCATCCTCAACATGTACGCCGGGTTCGCCCAGTACATCTACGCTCCGCTCATCCTCTGGATTTGGATTGCGGTGCTCTACTTCATCATCACCTTCGGGGTGAACCGAACGGTCCGCGCTATCGAGAACACGTTCAGGGTCCCTGGGTTGGAGGCGGCGGAACTATGACCGTGATACGCATCCGTGGTCTGCACAAGTACTTCGGCGACCTGCACGTCCTGCAGGGGATCGACCTCGATGTGAACAAGGGAGACGTGCTCTGCATCATCGGACCCTCCGGGTCCGGCAAGTCCACCCTGCTCCGTTGCGTGAACCTGCTTATTCGGCCTGACGCGGGCGACATTTTCCTCGACGACGTCCGCGTGAACAGCCCGGAGATCCGTCCTGAATGGGTTCGGCAGCAAATCGGCATGGTGTTCCAGTCGTTCAACCTCTTCACACACCTGACGGCCCTCAAGAACGTGATGATGGGCCTGACCCGGGTAAAGAAGATGAACGCCGAGGACGCGCGCAAGAAGTCGGTTGAGGAGCTCCAACGTGTTGGCCTGGGCGACAAGCTCGACGCCTACCCCGCGCAGCTTTCCGGCGGGCAGCAGCAGCGGGTCGCAATCGCACGCGCTCTCGCCATGGACCCGAAGGTGATGCTATTCGACGAGCCGACCTCAGCCCTGGACCCGGAGTTCATTCACGAGGTCCTGGACGTCATGTCCGGGCTCGCGGACGACGGGATGACGATGATGGTCGTGACCCATGAGATGGGCTTCGCAAAGGAGGTGGCCAACGGTCTCGTGTTCGTGGATGGTGGAAAGATCATGGAACGCGGGAGCGTGGAGGACATCTTCGAGAGACCGGGGCACGAGCGGACGAAGGCCTTCGTCGGGAAGATTCTCAGGTGAGACATGTCCAGCAGGGAGCTCATCGCGGAACCGGAACCAGGCCAAGATCGCTCGGACTTGGCGATCCTCGCAGAAGGCATTCGGGCCAATCGATCGTCGATCCTGGCCACGGTGGGCCTCGTGGTCGGCGTGCTTGTGCTTTTCCTGCTCCTGGGATTCCTCGGAGTCTACAACCTGGACTTCGTCATCAAGGAACTCCCCACGGGCCTCGGCCCCGCTGCGACCTCGATGATCTTCACCAATCTGTCGTTCGTCGTGGGACTCCTCGCCGCCCTTCCTCTTGGGCTTATCCGGGCGTATGGCCCGGGCATCCTCCGCCGGAGGAAGGCCACGGCCTCCAGCCTCCTTCCGTACGCACGCGCCAAGGAACTCTATGGCACCCGCAAGGCGATTCGGGTCGTGCTTGTGCAGAACCTGAAGCGCGCCCTAGTCGCACCCGGCTACGGTTTCGCGACGGGCTACGTTGAGGCCATGCGTGGTACCCCCTTCCTAGTGCAGATGTTCATCGTCCTCAGCATCATGCTGGCTGTCGCCCCACGGATGGAGTTCCTCGGTTGGAACGTCTTCTACTGGTCGGGCTTGATCGCGCTGATCATCAACACTGCGGGCTACCAAGCGGAGGTCTTCCGCGCAGGATTTCAGTCCGTAGGCCAGGGACAGATCGAGGCTGCCAAGGCCATCGGCCTTAAGGGAAGGCAGGTCTTCTCCCGGATCACCCTTCCACAAAGCTTCCGCTTGATCATCCTGCCGCTGACCAACGAGTGGATCAGCCTGTTCAAGGCGAGCACAATCCTGAGCTACATCACCATCGTCGAGCTCTTCTTCTGGTCACGGAACTATGCCCTTCACGGCCAAGGGATTGAGGCCTTTGTCATGCTGTCCATCTTCTTCCTCGCCATCAATGTCCCGCTTGGGAGAGCCATCTCGTACATCGAACACCGGCGTCGCATCCCGGGACTGGGTACGCAACTTCGGGAGGGGGTGGTGGCCGCGCGCCGCGGCATCCTCGGTTGAGAAGAACGGTCCGAGGCGAACCCATAGCGCGCAGTGAGCGCTTATTCGGGAAGCCCTCGTTTGAGGGGCTTGCTCAGATGGCGGCGTGAGCCCTCAGGAGGTTCGTACCAGCCCGTTCGAAGACTTCGGGCGAAGGGACGGTATGTTGCGGCGTCCCGATCGAGACGCGTCCGGCACCGTGGACACCGGAAGGGGGCACCGTTGCCCATGGACTTCGTTCGATCCCCGCAACGGGGGCAGATCGGGTTCGCGACCTTCACCCTTAGCCGGGCCAACGCGATGACGTGGAGCTTCTCCGCGTTGATTGTGCGGGGTTGGTGACGGACCGATCCAAGGATCTCCACGGCGTCTCCGGGGACCAAGTCCCGTGCGATGTCTCGGAACTGCTTCGCGGGTTCGTATACCGTGACATCCCATCCGTTCAGCCCGAAGACCACATGGCCCCCGGGCAGCGTCCGAGGCGAACGGTCGACGATGCCTCGGAAGCGTCCTGCGGTCCATGGCGAGGGAGTCGGCAGGTGGCCGACATGGTCGTCCGTCCCTTGGTTGGTGAGGAACACGAGCCACCGGTCTGCGGCCTCGCCGCGGACTTGACGGAAGGCCCGCGGAAGCTCCTCGGGCCGGTCCCCTCGGATCCCCAGCAAGACCGGGCACGGAGTCCGCGGCGCGATGACCACCCGCCCGTTTTCGACATCATAGTTGTTGAAGGTGCTCGGGAATCGATGGTCCATGGAACGCACGGAGTCGGGGTCAACGCTCCGCGGCGTTCCCCACTGTGACCGAGGCCGATAGGCGAGGACTTCCCACGTTCGGTCGCGTGGCCTCCAGGCGCACGCCGCCGACGCGCCGATAATGCCTCGTCCCCCCTTCCAGGTTCGCACAACACCGAGACCCCAGAGGGCTCTCCTCGCCTCCGCCTTGCTCACGATGCGTCGGACTGCTTTCCAGTAGAGCCCCGGGGATGGCTTGCGTGAGAGGACAACAAGCCCGGGATCCGTGCCTTCCTGCGCGAGGTCGGACCATCGCTCCACGAGAGGCGCCAGCCGCGCCAGGACCGTTGCGGGCTCACCTCCAGGATCACCATGCGGATAGACACGAATCTCCTTCCCATCGATATGACCTGCCACTGCAGGCTGGCCACGTCCTCTCCCGACGGCCATCGCGATGGCGCCGTTCCCTCTCGTCTTCCAGGGGATGTTGGGATTAAGCCGAACGAGACGCGGATAGCCGATCAGATCGAGGTCCCGCGTCAGCTCACGCACGAACTCCGTGGCGAGGAACGTGGTGCACATGCCGCGGAGGCTGTCCGTATCGTCCACGCCGATCCAGAGGACCATGGCCGGGTGGACATAGACCGCGTCAGGATAAAACTCCCGTCCACCGGGAAACTTCATATCGAGGGCGCTGCATGGCACGGCCGACGACCATGACCGTGCGCTCCTTCGACTTCACGAACCTCGACGCGCGCCGCCTGACCAAGGTCGGAGCGGGATGGGCGAACATCCGCGTCGACCACAACAGTACCGTGACCCTGATTTCGGAGACCGGCGCAAACAGCGCCCAGCTCGACTTCCGATTCAGCGCGAGCTACCGCGCCGCGGAGGCCGTCATCGGTCTCATCCAGATCGAGGGGCAGATCGCCTGGGAGGGAGACGCGAAGGCGCTCGTGAAGGGCTTCTCCTCGGGTGGACAGATGCCCCAGGAAGTCGCCAACGAGATCCACACCGTGATCATGACGAACTGCATCCCCGAGACGGTCATCCTCGCGCGGGAGCTGCGTCTGCCGCCGCCGATCCCCATCCCGCAGGTCCAGGTTCCCGGACAGCCCACGCCGCTGAAGAAGGGGCGCTCCCCGGAGATCGCCTGATCACTTGATGTGGTCCAGGCTGAACGAGCCGATGGACACGCTGCTCTTCGTGTACGTGTAGCGGATCCAGCTGCGGCTCTGCACGTCGCAGATGCCCTTGATGCTGAGGAACGACTTCAGTTGCTCTACCTTGAACTCCACGGAGCCGTCCATGAGGGAGCCCAGCATCTGGATCTCCTGCTCCTCGTGCATCCCCTTCTCGATGACGTAGAAGGCGACGGCCTTGTCGCGCTTGCGGCGGCCGACGAACGGCTGGAGGAACTTGAACGTGGTCGTCGGATCCAGGTAGGCGATCAGCGTGGACACGCTGCGGAAGGCGAGCCGGTAGCTCTGGTACTTCTTCTTCCATTCCGCGGCGATCGCGTCCGTGGCCTTCAGGATCGCACCGTGGTCCGTCGGGTCGTCGATGTACGTCGTGTTCGGGTCGTTGGCGTCCGCGCCCATGGACTTGGAATACGCGTCGATGTAGCGCACGAGGCCGAGCTTCTCCCGCTCCTCGTAGTCCGGCAGGACGAAGGCCATCTCCTCGCGGATGTCCGCGGGCCCCTTGTCCGTGAGGACCCAGAGGACCGGGAGCCCCTTCTTCAGGCCCTCGGCCATGAAGACGTTGACCACGACCTCCTTCCCGACGTAGGCCGGGCCGTACACGGAGACGTTGGAGCTGAACGGGATGCCGCCGAACAGCAGGTCGTCCAAGCGGGGGATCCCCGTCTTCACCTTCTGCTGCTTCACCTCGACCTGGCGTTCCTCGGCGCGGGCCTCGATATCCTCCTCGATCATGCCCTGCTCGCGCAGGCGTAGCTCTTCCATCTTCTGCGCGAGGTACTTCTCCTTGGTGCGGACTTCCTCCTCCTTCTGGGCAATCTCTCCCTTGAGTTCCTCGAGACGACCCTTCAGATCCAGTTCCTCCGTGGAACCGCCCTGCGCCTTGGCCTGTTCCGCCTTGCGGAGCTCCGCCTCCAGGCGCTTCTCGCGGTACATCAGGTCTTCCTCGCGGCGGAGCAGTTCTTCCTCCTTGAACGCGAGGGGTTCCTTGAGCTTCTTCAGCTCGTCCTCCTTAAGGCCGATCTCCTCCTGGAGACGCTGGATCTCCTGCTCGCGGAGGAGCATGCTCTTCTCCTTCCCGAGGAGCTCCTGCTCCTTGCGGTGCAGGATGTCCTCGAGCTCCCGCTTGGGCTTGTTCTCGAGCGCCTTCTCCTGGGCGCGGACCTGCTCCTCGATCTTGTGCTTGTTCACTTCCTCCTCGAGGGAGATGATCCGCTTCTTGAGCTCCTCCTCCTGCTCGAGGTACTCCTGCTCCTTCTCCCGGAGTTCCTCCTCGAGCCGGCGCTTCAGCTCCTCGTCGACCACGGTGATCCCGAGGGCCTCCGGGGAGGCGGCGCGGGGCGCTCCCATGGCCGCCTTGGCGGCCAGGGCGGCCTCGCGCTCCGTCAGGGCGAGGTCCCGTTTCTTGAGCTCCCGCTCGGACGGCTTCATCTTCGCGAGGCCCACCGCAATCTTGTCCTTCAAGGCCTCGTTCACGGCCTTCAGCTCGGCGAGCTCCGCCTCGATCGCCTGGCGGGCCTGGGTCTCCTGGTCCGCCCGCTTCTTGAGGTCGACGGCGGGTCCTGCCTTGAGCTGCTGCCCCTTGACGTACTTGATGACCGCGATGGAACCCTTCTTGATGTGCTCGATCTCCTGCTCGAGCTCCTTCCGGCGCGCGATCTCCGTCTGCAGCTCCTTGGAGAGCGCGGCCACCTCCTCGATGTACTGGATGGGGTCGAACCGGCCCGAGCGGAAGTTGGCGAGCTCCCGCGTCAGGGTCGCCCGCATGGTCTCCAGCTCCGCGCGGAGGCCGTCCGCCTCCAGCGCCTTGGACCGCAGCTCGCGGAGCTTGTCATCCGCAAGGGGTTGGCCGGATCGGGCCGCCTTCGCAGGGGGCTTCGCACCCCCCGTTTCCGAGGGCGTGCCGATCCAATCCTGAAAGGCGTTGTCCTCGCCCGCCAGCCACTTCCGCAACGCATCCTCCCGGGCATCCGGCGGCGCGCCCACGGGTGCGCCGATCCAGGTGCTCAGACCGTTGTCCCCGGATTCGCCCTTGAGCCACGAGGTCAGGTTGCCGTTCGTCTCCGGGCTGCGCGGTTCGCCCTGCTTCGTCCCGCAGACGACACACTCGCCACGGGCGTTTACCTCGCCGCCGCAGACGCGACACGTGACCGTCGTGGTCCCACCGGCATCCGGCTTCGTCTCCAACGGGCTCGTACCTCGGGAGGCTGACCCGCGCCGCTGATCGAGCGGCGGGTTCTGGGCATAGAACGCGACGGATGGGTATATAACCGTATCAACGTCAGTATCAGCCCAGGCTCTAGTCCCCCGCGGAGCGAGACGGGGGGCCGTGCGTCGCACCGTCGGTTGGAAACGTACTTATACGCACAGAAGAATTTCACGACCACAATAAAAAATACGGGACGGGCGGGGCTGTGGGCGGCGAAGAGAAGCACATCATCCTTCGAATCGACCCCAACGACGAGTCGATCACCCTGAAGGACGTCATGCAACGGATTCAGGAGCTCCAGCGCCAGCACCCCGACCTGGACGTGTTCTGGGACGGCGACGAGTACGCCGTCTGCTCGCGGCCGAAGAAGCAGAAGGACTGAGCGGACCGCAAGTTTTTCCCGTGGGCGCACATACAGCGGCCCGGCGGTGGCGATGGCCGGGAAGAAACCCACCAAGGCGGAGCTGACCTCGGTCCCGATCGAGCATCTCGACCTGACGAAGACGCAGAGCGTGGCGGACCTCGTCGACGGATACAAGCGCATCTCGTTCCAGGCACGCACCCTGGGGACGTGCGCGTCCGTCCTCGAGAACGCGATGACGGACCCCCAGTGCACCCTCTTCTTCGGCGGCGCGGGCGCCCTGACCCCCGGCGGCCTGCGGAAGGTCATGCGGGACCTGGTCGAGTACGGCCTCGTAGACGTCGTCGTGACCACGGGGGCCATCGCCTACCACGACTTCTACGAGGCCCACGGACACCGCCACTGGGCGACGGATCCCGAGACGGACGACATGATGCTCCGCGAGCACTTCCTCGACCGCGTGTACGACACCCTGGCCGACGAGGACCTCTTCCGGGAGTGCGACGACGAGATCGCCGCCCTCGCGGACAGCCTGGAGCCGCGGCCGTACAGCTCGCGGGAGTTCCTGGAGCACATGGGCAAGATCGCCTCGAAGGACCCGAACAGCCTGGTCGGCACGTGCTACCGCAAGGGCATCCCGTACTTCGTCCCCGCGCTGAACGACTCCTCCATCGGGATTGCGCTCGCGAAGCACCACCACCTGCGGTTCAAAGCGAAGAAGACGCCCATCGCTATCGACTCGATCAAGGACAACTACGAGATCGCCCAGGTCAAGGCGCTCTCGCCGCGCACCGGCGTCTTCTACGTGGGCGGAGGCACGCCGAAGAACTACATCTCCCAGGTGGAGCCCATGCTCGAGGTCATGGGGTACGAGGAGAACCCCCACATGTACGCGGCGCAGATCACGACGGACATGCCCCAGTGGGGCGGGCTGAGCGGCTGCACGTTCGAGGAGAGCCAGTCCTGGGGCAAGTTCCATCGCGACGCGAAGATGTCCATCAGCCATGTCGACGCGACGATCGGTCTGCCGCTCCTCGTCGGCTACCTCCTGCAGAAGGGCGTCCACAAGAAGCGGAAGCAGAGGCGGTACAAGTGGGACGGGGAGAAGCTCGTCTCCCTCACGTGAGGACGACCGCGTTCAGGCCCGGAGACGGCGCTCGTACTGGAGCAGGGCCTCTTCCTGCTCCGGCTCGATGACGCCCACGAGCGTGCCGTAGGCGGCGTGGGCCTTCTCCCGGATCTCGCGGATCGCGGCGTCCGCCGCCATCCCGCGGCGGATGAGGTAGGCCGCGAGCATGGTCCCCGTGCGCCCGCGGCCCGCGTAGCAGTGCACGAGGACCTTCTTCCTCTCCGCGAGCTTCCGGTCCACGTAGTCCACGAACTCGTCCATCTGGTCGAACGTCGGTGGCGCGAAGTCCTCGACGCAGATCTTCCGGTGCTCGAAGCCCGCGTCCTCGATCTCGAACGTGTTGAGTCGTGCACACTCCAGGCTCACGACGACCGAGTAGCCCATCTTCCGGAGGCGGCCGAAGTCCCACTCCATGTAGGCCGGGCCCGGCAATCCTGCAAGGCGACCGCCCTCGACCGTGTAATAGAGCATCTCCATGCGGTCGGGTGCATTGCCCGCGGGAAGTTCAACCTGTCTCACAGAGCGCTGGCCTGCGCGAATTGAATTTCCCGCCGAAACCTTCAATGCCCTGCGACCCACGTGCCGGGCGGAGCGGATGCACATGGAACCATCGGACAAGCAGGCGTTGCGAACCCTGGGTTGGCGGTTCGTGTGGATGACCCTCGCCATCTACGCGGCGCTGACCATCGGACTGTGGGTCGCCCATGCCCTGTTCCCGGGCGTAGTGGGGCCCACCATGGACTACGACTATCTCGTGGGGGTCTCCCTGATCGCCGCCCTGGCGTTCGGAGGGCTGTACGCGGCGGCCCTCGCCCTGCGACCCGGGGGACCCGCCAAAGCGACCTCGATCGAACCTCACTGACTCCAGCCCGAGCCGACCCAAGCCCGCGGCAGGTCGAAATAGCCCGGAGGCCATCGCGCCGGACGATGCCCCAGGGCCGCATGACGCTCGGCCTCTACAACTCCTACGACCCGGTCAGGTTCCACGAGGCCCATCGACGCGCCCTCGCGCGTGCGGGCCCGGTGGCCCTGGCCTTCGACGCGAACCTCGCGACGTTCGGGTTCCCCTACGCGAAGGACCTCGACACCCCGGTGGAGATCGTGGAATGGGTGGCGGGGACCACGAGCATCGGCGAAGGGGGCAAGTACCTCAAGGAGCTCGCCGCGGGCGGCCGGTTCGCCTGCTTCGACTTCCCGCGGAAGGGATTCCCGCCGCAGCTCGGCGAGGTCGTCGTGACCACGAACCGGCCCGATCCCAGGAAGGCCACGACGGCTCGCCAGCTCGCCGGGCTGCTCAAGCACGGGTCCTCCGTCCTCCTCGTCTTCGGCCTCGGTCCCCGCGGCCTCGACGACCGGGAGATCTACCCGCTCGGCCGGTTCCACTTCGACCTCACGGGCCGCGGTCTCTCCCTGGAGACGGCCACGGCCCTGGGAGCCGCGCCCGCTCTGATCGCGGCCTACCTCCGCATCTAGGCACCAGATTCGCGGTTCATACCCGCATTCTTATATATCGCGCGGTCGTCCGCAGGAGAGAACATGACGACCCCGGAAGCCCAGATGTGCGACAACATCCTCCAGGGTTCCAGCGCGCGCCTTCCGACCCGGTACGGCCCGTTCCGCATCCACGCCTTCGTGTGCCCGTACAGCGGGGAGGAGCATGTCGCCCTGGTGCGGGGACGGGTGGCCGGCCGAAGCCACGTGCTCGTCCGGCTTCACAGCGAGTGCCTGACGGGCGACGTCTTCGGCTCGGAGCGGTGCGACTGCGGCGAACAGCTGGACGCGGCCATGCGGAAGATCAGCCAGGAGGACCAGGGCGTCCTGCTCTACCTGGCCCAGGAAGGCCGCGGCATCGGCATCGCGAACAAGATCGCCGCCTACCACCTCCAGGACCACGGCGCGGACACGGTCGCGGCCAACCAGCTCCTCGGGTTTCCCGCGGACCTCCGCAGCTACAAGTGCGCTGCGTGCATGCTCCGCGTCCTCGGCGTGAAGTCCATCCGCCTGATGACGAACAACCCTGCCAAGATCGAGGAGCTCGAGGCGTACGGCGTCCGAGTCTCCGAGCGGATCCCCCTCGAGATTCCCGCGAAGGCCTCCAACGTCCGCTACCTGCTCACGAAGAAGGAGAAGATGAACCATCTCCTCCAGGTGCCCGAGGTCAGCGCGCCTCGAGCACGGCGATGACGCGGTCGGCCAGGATGGACTCCCCCTCGCGCACGCCGAGCGACCTGACCGTGCCGTCCGCGGGCGCGGGGATTTCGTTCTGCATCTTCATCGCCTCGAGGACCGCCACGGTCTGACCCCGCTTCACGTGATCGCCTGCGGCCACCGGGAGCTTCACGACCCGACCGGGCATGGGCGGCCGGACCTCCAGGAGGACGCCGGACCGCGCGCCTTCCGCGCCGAGGGAGAGTCGGCCCGACACGTCGAGCGCCTCCGTGGCCACCTCGTGGAGGAGCCCGTCCACGACCACCTGCCGCCCGCGAATCCGGATGCGGTGGCGGCGCGTCCCAATCCGGACGGAGAACTCCGTCGCCTCCCGGACGGCCCTCGTTCGATAGGCGGCCCCGTCCACCTTCACGGTGAGCCCGGGCGGCTCGCCGTCCACCTCGACCTCGTGGGCCTCACCATCGACGACGAGTCGGAACCGCATCCGCACCTCCGTGGAGTTCCCGCCGCCCCGCGAGGGCCCATCCGGGGACCGTGGATCGGCCCAGGGGCAGCGTGCTCTCGAGGGCCTCGAGGCCGGGCCCGGCGGCCAGCGCGGCCGCGATCGCCGCGATCCGCTCCTCCCGCGGTCCACGGCCGCGCATCCGCTCGACGATCCGCAGGTCTCCAACCATCGTGGTCCAGAGGTCCCCCTTGCGGAACGCCGGCTCGCGGAACAGGGCCTCGTGGAAAGGCAGGTTGGTCCGCACGCCCCGGATCTCGTAGTCCGCCAGGGCGCGCGCCATCCGGACGACGACCTCGGCCCGCGTCCGTCCGCGCACGATGAGCTTGGCCATGAGTGAATCGTAGAAGGGCGGCACGACGGAGCCCACGGCGACCCCGCTGTCCACGCGGATCCCGTGGCCGGCGGGCTCCCGGTACCCGACGATGCGCCCGGGCGACGGCAGGAAGTTGCGGAGCGGGTCCTCCGCGTTCACCCGGCACTCCATCGCGTGACCGTGGACCTGGACCTCGTTCTGGGACACCTCGGGGTCCTCGCCCGAGGCCACGAGGATCTGTTGCCGCACCAGGTCGACCAGGGTGACCATCTCCGTGATGGGGTGCTCGACTTGGAGACGGGCGTTGATCTCGTTGAACGTGATCTTCCCATCGTGGTAGAGGAACTCCGCGGTCCCTGCGTTGCGGTAGCCCACCCGGAGGAAGCCGCGGACCGCCGTCTCACAGAGCCTCCGCCGCTGGGACGAGCCGAGGCACGTGGCCGGCGTCTCCTCGACGAGCTTCTGGTGCCGCCGCTGAACGCTGCACTCCCGTTCTCCGAAGTGCACTCCTTTCCCGCGGCGCGCCACGAGGACCTGGACCTCCACGTGCCGCGCGTGCTCGATGTACTTCTCCAGGAAAAGGTCCGGGTTCCCGAAGTTGGCCCGCGCCACGGACTGGGCGGACTCGAACGCCGCGGGGAGGTTGGCCGCGCGGTCCACCCGCGACATCCCGATCCCGCCTCCGCCCGCGGTGGCCTTGAACATGACCGGATAGCCGAGGCGCTCCGCCACCTCCACGGCATCGTCGACGGAGTGGAGCACGCGGTCGAACCCGGGCGTGACGGGGACGCCCGCGGCGGCCATGGCCTTCCTCGAGGCGATCTTGTCCCCGGACAAGGCCATGGCCTTCGCCTCGGGACCGACGAAGATGAGGCCCGCCTCCTCGCACCGCTTGGAGAACCCGGGGTTCTCCGACAGGAAGCCGTACCCGGGGTGGATCGCGTCGACGCGCGCCTTCCTGGCGGCCCGGAGGATGTGGTCGATGTTCAGGTAGCTGTCCGCGGGAAGAGGTCCGCCGATCTCCACGGACTCGTCCATGGCCTTCCGGTGGAGCGCGTCCCGGTCCGCCTCGGAATACACGCCGATGCAGGCGATCCCCATCTCCCCCGCGGATCGCGCGACGCGGATGGCGATCTCGCCCCGGTTCGCGATGAGGAGGCGGCGAATCATCGGGACCCGCCTACAGGGGGATGTTGCCGTGCTTCTTCGGCGGGCGCGTCTCCCGTTTGCTGCGCAGCATGGCGAAGGCGTTCACCACCCGCGCCCGGGTCTCCGGGGGCTCGATGATGTCGTCCAGGTAGCCCATGCGGGCCGCGATGTAGGGGTTCGCGAACTTCTCGCGGTACTCCTTGACCAACTCCGCCTCGCGCGCCTTCGGGTTCGGCGCCGCGTCGATCTCCTTGCGGAAGATGATCTGGACGGCCCCTTCGGGGCCCATGACCGCGAGCTCCGCGGAGGGCCACGCGAAGTTGATGTCCCCGCGGATGTGCTTGGAGCACATGACGTCGTACGCTCCACCGTACGCCTTCCTCGTGATCACGGTGACCTTGGGCACGGTGGCCTCGCTGAACGCGAAGAGGAGCTTCGCGCCGTTCCGGATGATCCCCCCGTACTCCTGGGCGGTCCCGGGCAGGAATCCGGGCACGTCGACGAACGTGAGGAGCGGGACGTTGAAGCAGTCGCAGAACCGCACGAACCGCGCGCCCTTCGTCGAGGAGTTGATGTCCAGCGTCCCCGCGAGGACCTTGGGCTGGTTGCCTACGACGCCCACGGGGCGGCCTGCGAGTCGGGCGAAGCCCACGACGAGGTTCTGGGCCCAGTGCTCCTGGACCTCGAACCACGACTCGCGGTCCACGACGCGGGTGATCACGTCCCGCATGTCGTACGGCTTGTCGGGCTCCCTCGGGACCACGCCGGCCAGCTCCGGGTCCCGACGGTCCGCGGGATCCTCGCTCATGAGGATGGGCGGGTCCTCCACGTTGTTCGACGGGATGTAGCTGAGGAGCTTGCGGATGAGCCGCAGGGCGGACTTCTCGTCCTCCGCCGCGAAGTGGGCCACGCCGGACTTCTCATTGTGGGTCATCGCGCCGCCGAGCTGCTCGAAGGTGACGTCCTCGCCCGTGACCGTCTTGATGACCTCGGGGCCCGTGATGAACATGTACGAGCTGCCCTTGGCCATGACCGTGAAGTCCGTCATGGCGGGGCTGTAGACCGCGCCGCCCGCGCACGGACCGAGGATCGCGCTGATCTGGGGCACGACGCCGGACGCGAGGACGTTCCGGAAGAAGATCTCCGCGTAGCCGCCCAGGCTGATCACGCCCTCCTGGATGCGTGCGCCGCCGCTGTCGTTGAGCCCGATCACGGGTGCCCCGACCTTCATGGCCATGTCCATGATCTTCACGATCTTGTTCGCGTGGGTCTCGCCCAGGCTGCCTCCGAAGACGGTGAAGTCCTGGGAGAAGACGAAGACGGTGCGGCCGTCCACGTGGCCGTAGCCCGTGACGACGCCGTCGCCGGGGATGCGGCGCTTGTCCATCCCGAAGTCCGACGCGCGGTGTTCGACGAACGGGTCCGTCTCCACGAACGTGCCCGGATCTAGGAGGACCTCGATCCGCTCCCGAGCGGTGAGCTTCCCCTTCGCGTGCTGCTGCTGAATCCGCTCGACGCCCCCGCCCTCGTGCGCGGCGGCCCGCCGGCGGCGGAGTTCCTCCACGCGGTCGTCAACGGCCATGAGCCGCTCAAATGCGGATTACGGACTTCAACCCTTCGGGGCGTCCGCGACGGGCTCCGGCTCCGCCCACAGGAACAGCCGGGAGGCGGTGTACCCGGTCAGCCCGCCCACGAGACCCAGGAGGAAGCCCAAGAGGAGGGTCATCAGGGTGAGGAGCCACCAGGCGCCCTTCCCCACGCCGAGGATCTCGCCGACCAGGTCCGCGAGCTGGAGGCCCTGGCCCGCGACGAAGACGTAGACCAGGTAGGCGGCCCAGGCCACCGCGACGCCCAGGCCCCCGAGCAGGATGGCCCGGCGGGCGGTCAGGGAGAGCATGCCCGCCAGGAAGCCGGCGAGGTAGGCGAGCTGCCAGGTCCCCGTGAGCAGGAGGAGCTCGGCGAACGCGAAGGTCGCGAGGAACACGATCCGCACGCTCCAGTCGGGGAATCGGGGCTTCGGCATGGGATCAGCTCGGCACCAGGGTGAGGACGGACTCCACGGACCCGGCGGGGATGGAGTCCGCGGTCGGGAACGCGTGGAACGGGAGGTACTTCCCCTCCAGGTACGAGGAGAGGAAGTCGTCGTAGTGCACGCTGAGCGGGTTGCCCGACTGCCCGCCAGGGTAGATCGCGAGGGAGTTGTCTAGGTCGCTGAAATCGAGGATCTGCCGCCAGGACGGCCCGCCCTTGGAGACGAGGCCGCCGGCGACATTCAGGGTGAAGCCATCGCCTCCCGCGGCGTACGGCCCGCGCTGCAGGGCGGAGAGCCCACTGAGGTGGTCAAACTCCCGGGCGTGGACGGAGCCCCAGGTCCAGGTCGCGGTCACGGGGCCGAGCTGGCGCGTGAGGTCGTCCACCGTGTCGTTGAAGGCCCGGCGGATCACGTCGTCCCGGGTCTGCGTCCTCACGGAACCCCCGGATACGTTGTCGAACCAGTGGGACGTGGGGTCCTGGAGGGTCAGGTTCTCCAGCGTGTTGAACTGGGGGTACTGCAAGGACGTCGCGTCCTGGGCTGCGTACTCGTCGCCGAACGTATCCTGGAGGTAGTAGCCCATGAAGGTGGACCAGATCGTCGCGGCGACCGAATCCGCGGTCATGTTGTACGCGTTGACCGTGGTCCACATCTGGAACGCATCGTATGCCGCGCGCTCGACGCCGTCCGAGGGCGTCACCGCGTGGAGGACGTACGGGACGAGGGACTGCGCCGCCGTGTCCAGGACGTCCAGCTGGAAGCGCTCCATGTCCGCCAGGGTCACGTTGGGGTCCGCGATCAGGAGTCCGTGAATCCGGCGCGCGCGGTATCCGGGGTCGAACAGGGAGCCTAAGCTGGATCCGTACGCATAGCCCGGAGGATAGGGCACCTCGTTGTTGCTCATGACGTACCCCGAGGGCGGATCCCAGGAGTGGGGATCGTCGGCGAACGGGACGAACCCGATCCATCCATAGCTCGCGTTGGAGCCGTCCACGGGGAGGCGGCCGCTGCAGTTGCCGCGGATCGGGTACCAGCCCGTGGACCGGATCCCGATGTTCCCGTGGGGGCCGTTGTTGTCCGCGTAGATGATGTTCTGCGCAGGCACGTGCCAGTACAGCGCCGACGCATTGAACGCGTCCGAGTTCTGCGCCAGGTTGATTCCGAGCATGGCCCGGAGCTCCTGCCCGAAGTAGACGATCGTGGATTGCATGGAGACCACTTGGCCGGCCTCGGTCAGGATGGGGCCGTGGCGGGTCGCGTTCACCTTGAAGTCGACCACGCCGCCTCCCTTCACGCGGATCGGCTCGTCGTAGACCGTGAGGGGATACCACGTGCCCCCGTACAGGTATTCCGTCTGGTTCGCGTTGAGCGTCTCCTGGAAGAAGTCGTTCACGTCGGCCCCCGTGTTCGTCTCGCCCCACCCGATGTGCCCGTTCGTCCCGAAGAAGAACGCGGGGATGCCCGGGAACGTGGCGCCCCGGACGTGGTAGGGAGCCGCCTGGAGCTCGGCCTCATACCAGACCGCGGGCAACTGGAACTGGAGGTGGGGGTCCGCATCCAGGATGGGCATGCCCGTGGCGGTTCGGGTCCCCGCGACGGCCCAGTTGTTGCTCCCCGCGCCCTCGAAGTCGGGGATCCACGGGGCGGCCAAGCCCGCTTTCCGCAGGATGTCCTGCACCGCGGTCGTCCTGAGGAGAGGGACCTCGGTGGAGGTCAGGGACGCGGGCTGGATGGGATACTGGGTCCCCGCGGGATAGGCCGGAAACAACTCCTGGGCCCGGACCGCGCCGAAGTGCTGCACCAGGAGGTTGGACTCCAGGTCGTAGAAGTCGCCCATGAGGCCCCAGGCGATGAGGCCGCCCACCGTGAGGCTCTTCTCGACGGTCCACGGCTCGGGCTTGTAGCCGAGGAGCTTGAACTCGAGCGGATAATCCGGCGGGTCCAGGGAGCCGATGTACGCGTTGACTCCGGCCACGTACGCGTTCATCACGGTGACGTCGAACTGCCCAGCCTGCTCTCGGGCCGTGGCGGCGCTTGCCGCGATCCGCGCGAGCCCAATCGTCCGGAAGAACTCGTCCGTCTGGATCATGCTGGGCCCGAGCACCTCACTCAGGCGTCCGGCGGCCGCGCGGTACTGGATGTCCATCTGCCATAGGCGGTCCTGGGCGTGGACGAACCCGAGGGCAAACCATCCGTCCGAGGCGTTCGAGGCGTAGATGTGCGGGACGCCCATGACATCCCGGACGACGGTCACCGCGGCGGTGAGCCCCGGGAGACGGAGCGTCTGGGTCTGGAGCCCCCGCTCCGCGAAGGAGGCGGACCACAGGCCCGTGGTCGGATCGAGGAGGGAGCCGAGGCCCGGCAGCGGCCCTACGGGTACCGAGAAAACGGCGAAGACGACGACGGACAGCACGAGGGCGGTGCCGAACTTGGCCCAGTCCCGCCGCTTGGAAGGGGCGCTCGTGCGGGGCGCATGGCGCGGATACGGCAAAAGGGTTTGGCCTCCCGAATGTCGTCAGGATCAGGCGAGATACTCGACGGTCCCGTCCACAATCTCGTGCCGCTTCTCGTGCTCGTCGAGGACCACGAGCGCGCCGGCGGCGGTGACGTCGAACGCCTTGCCGACGATCTTCCCTTCCGGCGTCTGGACGGACACCTGCTTCCCGATCGTGCCGCAGGCACCCCGGTACTCCTTCATCATGAGCGGGGTCGGCGTGTGCCGGTACCGGGAGTACACGTCGTCCAGCTGCTCGAGGAAGTACTCGAGGCACTCCTCGTTCGCGACGAAGAGGTTGACCTCGCGCTTCAGGCTCGTCGCGCGCTTCTGGACGTCCGGGGGGAGGCGCTCGAGATCCAGGTTCGTGTTGATGCCGACGCCGAGGACCACGTGGTACGTGTCCTTCCGGTAGACCCCCTCGGAGAGAATGCCCGCGAGCTTGCGGCCCTGGAAGATCGCGTCGTTGGGCCACTTGAGCACGGCGAAGACCCCGAAGTGGCGGAGCGTCTTGACGAGGGGCATGCCCGCGAGGAGGCCGAGGATCTGCGCGTGGGCCTCCTTAGGTCGCAGGAGGACCGAGAGATAGAGCCCGCCCGGCGGCGAGGCCCAGGAGCGTCCGTGACGCCCCTTGCCTGCGGCCTGCCGGTCCGCCCAGACCACCAGACCCTCCGACACCTCGGTCTCGAGGAGCTCCTTCATCGTGTCGTTCGTGGACTCCACCGCGTCGTAGTGCCAGATCGTGCGACCTGCGATCTTGCGCTGGGCGTTCTGGAACTCCCCGGTCTTCACGCGCGCCGCACGGCAAAGAGGCTATTTCAACGTTGGCGGCTCAGGAGGACGGAGCCTGGGCCGCGGCAGGTCGGAGTGCCTTCGCCGGTTCCCGGCTCGCGAGGAAGCCCCAGAACAACAGGGCAATCCCGACGAGCTCGCCCAGGTAGAGCAACCAGGGCACGTCCAAGCTGGCCAGGGCTCCGCTGCCCGCGGCCACAATGGCGCCCGCGGCGATCCAGAGGTTGAAGGTGAACCGAGTCCGCCAATACGAAATCAGGGCGATGCCGATGAGGGCGAGACTTCCGGGCACCGTGAAGAGAGGAGACCAGATGCGCACGGATGACGAGAACCCGTTTCCTGCGGGGATGGGTTCCAGGAGGGCCGCTGGACTGACCGTCGCGGTGAACACCACCCAGGCGAAGCCCACCGCGAGCACGATCGTGTAGAGGGAGAGCGCCATCCCCAGTCGCCGGTTCGCGAGGAACGCCGAACCCACGCCCAGGACCGCCACGAGGGGCGCCGCGAGGAAGTAGTATACCCGGTAGACGGGTTCGGTCCATCCGTATGCCTCAGCGATGAACTGCATGAAGGCCGCCAGGGTGAACATGAACAGGCCCACGGTCCACGCGAGCTGGTACGCCTTGCGGCGCGCGAGCCACTGGTGGAGCACGAGGAACGCGAAGACCGCACTGATGGCGGCCGAGGCCAGCGACATGGCCGCGCCTTCCGGGCTCATGCGGCGCGGGACGCCGACCGTCCACTTTAAAGGTATCCGGCTTCGCCTAGCCTAAGACCTCTGAGAGCGGATTCCTAGGTGGGCTCTTGCACGAGCTCGATGAGCACGCCGTGCGCGGAACGGGGCTGGAGGAAGGCCACGGTGCTGCCCCGCGCGCCGGGCCGCGGGACCCGGTCGACGAGCTCGAAGCCCTCTTTCTCCAGGCGGGCGAGCTCCCCGGCGATGTCGTGGGTCGCGAAGGCCACGTGGTGCAGCCCCTCCCCGCGCTTGGCCAGGAACCGGGCCACGGCCCCCGAGGGGTCCACAGGTTCCACCAGCTCGATGTGGATGCCACCCGCCCGGAGGAAGGCGACACGAACGCCTGCAGCCGGGACTTCCTCCGCGTAGTCGAGGACGAGCCCTAGCGCCCGGTACCGTTCGATCGCCGGATCGAGGCGCTGCACGGCGATGCCGACGTGGTGGGCGGGGCCGATCATACGCCCTCCCGCGCCTTGTAGACGCCGAAGACATCCCGGAGCGTGTCGCTGATCTCACCCAGGGTGGCCCCCGCCTTCAGGGCGTCGAGGACGGGCGGGACCAGGTTCCGGCCGTTCTCCGCGATTTCCGTCAGGGGCCGCAACGCTTTCGTGGCCTTCCCCTCGTCACGATGCGCTCGGAAGTCGCGCACCTGACTCCGTCGCCGCGACCCGAGACCCGAGTCCAGCCGGTACGCGGGCACCCGGCTCTCCCCTTCGACGAACGCATTGACGCCCACGATGGTCCGCTCTCCCCGCTCGAGGGCGATCTGGAACCGGTACGCGCTGTCCGCGATCTCGCGCTGCACCCAGCCCGTCTCGATGGTCTTGAGCATGCCGCCCCGGCGGTCCACCTCGGCCAGGAGCCTGCGCGACTCCGCCTCGAGGCGGTCCGTGAGCTCTTCGATGAAGTAGGCGCCGCCCACAGGGTCCACCGTGTTGGCCACACCGCTCTCGTGGGCCAGGATCTGCTGGGTCCGGATCGCGAGCCGCACGGCCTTCTCGGTCGGCAGGGACAGGGCCTCGTCCAGGCTATTCGTGTGGAGCGACTGGGCCCCTCCGAGCACCGCGGCGAGCGCCTGGAGCGTCACCCGCACGGCGTTGTTCTCCGGCTGCTGGGCGGTGAGGGAGACGCCCGCGGTCTGCGCGTGGAACCGCAGGGCGCGCGACTCGGGCCGCTCCGCGTGGAAGCGTTCCTCGACGATCCGGGACCAGAGCCGCCGCGCGGCGCGGAACTTGGCGACCTCCTCGAGGAAGTCCACGTGCACGTCGAAGAAGAAGGAGATCTGGGGGGCGATGTCGTCCACGCGGAGGCCGCGGTCCACGGCGGCCTCCAGGTACGCGATGGCGTCCGCCAACGTGAACGCGATCTCCTGGACAGCCGTGGCCCCGGCCTCCCGGATGTGGTACCCGCTCACGCTGATCGCGTTCCACTGGGGCCCCTCCCGGTAGCAGTCCTCGATCCCGTCGAGCGCGAGCCGCATCGAGGGGATTGGCGGGTAGATGTAGGTGGACCGCGCGATGTACTCCTTCAGGATGTCGTTCTGCACGGTCCCCCGCAGCGCGCGACGCGGGACGCCGTTCTCCTCGGCGACGGCCACGTACATCGCGAGCAGGATCGGCGCGGTCGCGTTGATGGTCATGCTCGTGCTCACGCGGTCCAGGGGCAATCCGCGCAGGAGGACGCGCATGTCCTCCAGGCTGCTGATGGCCACCCCGACGCGGCCCACCTCGCCCCGAGCGATGGGCGCGTCCGAGTCGTAGCCCATCTGGGTCGGCAGATCGAACGCCACGCTGAGCCCCTCGTTCCCCTGCTCCAGGAGATACCGGAAGCGGCGGTTCGCCTCTTCCGCGGTGCCGAAGCCCGCGTACTCGCGCATGGTCCACAGTCGCCCGCGGTACATCGTGGGCCGGATGCCCCGCGTGAACGGGGGATCTCCCGGGAAACCGAGCGCGTCGAGACTGCGCCGGACCTCGCCCGCGGTCGGTCCCACCACGAGATCGACCGGGAGCCCGCTCAGGGTCCGGTCGGCGGCGCGTGCCTCGGAACGCGCCGGGGTCTTGGCCGCCTTGGCCGAACTCGACTTGCGACGCGACGGTCCCGCCATGACGCCTCACGTGCCCAGGAAGATGCCTTCGGGGTCGCACTTCGTTCGGAGGACTTGAAGCTCCCGTTTTCCGGGCGGCTTGGTGGCGCGGACCTTGGGGCTCACCGCGAGGTCCCACGACACGTTGTTCCGGATCTCGTCCACGGAGAGTCCCGGATGGAACGACTCGAGGAACATCTCCTTGGTCTCCGGGTCGAAGCGGTAGACGCCCATGTCCGAGATGACGCACGCGGGCCCGCCGCGTGGCAGGCCGGCGCGCTCCCTCCCCCCGGGGCCGTCGAGGTAGCCGGGCGTGGTCACGTAGTCGACCTTCTGGACGAACTTGAGGCGGTCCTGCTTCATCATGATGATCGTGCGCTTGGCCAGGGAGCCGATGTCGTTCGCGCCGCCGGATCCCGGGAGACGGACCTTGGGATTGCGGTAGTCCCCGATGACCGTCGTGTTCAGGTTCCCGAACTTGTCGATCTGGGCGCCGCCGATGTAGCCCACGTCGACGTATCCGGGCTGCATGAGAAGGCCGAAGACCTCCGTGAGCCCGCAGAGCATCACGCTCCCGGGCACGAGGCAACCGTCGCCGATGGACAGCGGCGTGCGCTTCGGGCGGGCGTCCACCACGCCGGACTCAAAGATCATGATGCAGTTCGGGGCGTGGGTGTGCTTCGCGAGCATCCCGCCCAGCATGGGCAGGCCCGTGCCGATGAACGCGATCTCGCCGTCGCAGATCTCCCGCGCGGCGCAGATGGCCATGAGCTCGGTCCGCTTGTACGGAGGCGCAGGGACCCCGGCCGCCTCAGTAGCCATAGTTCACCTTCCCGCTCATGACGGGCTTCGCGCGGAGCCGCGCGAGCCGTTCCTCCCCGAGTTTCTTCAGGTACTCCTCATGGCCCTCGACGCCGTACACCCATTCGTCCGCCCAGGACTCCCATCCTTCCCGGGTCGTGCTCCGCGCCGCGTAATCCCGGCGGAAGGCGCGGTCCGTGTCGTAGTAGCCCTGGACCTGGTACGGATGCCCGCCGAACGGCGTGGCGACGATGGCGTCCACGCGGAAACCGGGGACGATCGTGCGGTTGGGGTCGTGGCGGATGACCCGGGTCGGGACGACCTCCTCCACGGTGAGCAGGACCTTCTTGCCCGCGTAGGTGCCCCAGAGATCGTCGCCCAGCTGGCCCCACACCTGGGCGTTGCCGTCCGCGTCGCACCGCTGCGCGTGGAGGAGCGCCACGTCCGCGGGGCACGCGGGGAGCAGGGCGACCTTCTCGCCGCTCCCGAACGGGTCCTCGAGGACTTGGGCCTTCGGGTGGCGGAAGGACTCCACCTTCAGGAGGTCGGATCCCAGCTGGGACTTCACGGGCATGAAGGGGAGGCCCATGCCGGCCGCCATGAAGCGCATGGTCATCCCGAAGTTGCTGTATTCCTCGATCAGGACGCGGCGCGGGACGCCCTTCTCGATGGCCCGGCGGTAGCAGTGGGCCAGTCCGAGCGCCTCGAGGCCGAGGTAGGATCCCTCGAGCTTGTCCACGCACCCGGCCCCGATGAGCCAGTCCGCGTCCTCCGTCCAGCCGCTCATGAGGAACGTGAGGTCCCGCTTCCGCTGCCGCATGACCTCGTAGATCACGGCAAACGGCTTCCGCACCGCGATGCCGCCCGAGCGCAGGCGGCAGCCGTCCGGGATCAGCTTCTTCACGGCCTCCGCGAGGGGCATGAGCTTTCCTGCAACCTCAGGCTCGGCCATGGCGGCGAGAACGGAGCCTTCGGGTAAGAACGTTCCGAGCGGTCGGCCGCGGCCCGAGGACTCACGACTCGAACTCCGCGATCACCGCAGGAAGATCCGCGAACCGCTGCACGGTCGCATGGGGCTTGGCCTCCCGCAGCCCCACGGCGCTCCCGTACCCGTACGCAGCGGCCACGGTCCGCATCCGGGCCGAGCGGCCCGCGAGGATGTCCACGGGTGCGTCGCCGACGACCACGCACTGCTCCGGAGGGACCCCGAGGGCCTGTGCGGAGAACAGGGGCAGGTCCGGGTATGGCTTCGGCCGGCTCACCTCGTCGCCGCCCACGACGACCCTAAAGAACGGAGCGATGCCCGACACCTCGAGCATCCGTCGCGCTCCCTGCAGGCGCCGCGTGGTCATCGTCCCGATAGGGTGGTCCGATAGGAGGGCCAGCGTCTCCTTCACGTCCGGATAGAGAGGGAGCCCTGTCTCCACGCGCTCCATGAAGAACACGTAGTACCTGTCCGTGATCCCCTCGACGTCCGGGCCTTGCATCCCGCGGAGCAGGTCCAGCTGCCGCGGCACGGGCATCCCGATGAGGGGGCGCAGCTCCTCCGGGGTCAGGGGCTCCACGCCGAACTCCGCGAGGGCCGCATTCATCGAGGCCAGGATCGCATCGAACGTGTCCATCAGGGTGCCATCGATGTCGAACAGGAGCGCGAGGGACATGGAACGAGGCTCCATCGGGGACGGTCGCGCGGGCTTAAACCTGCTCCTCCAGCGGGCGGCTCACACCACGCCCGCCCGGTGGAGCGCGGCGGTCCGCTCCGGCGGGTAGCCGAGGGAGGCCAGCACCTCGTCCGTGTGCTGGCCCAGCAGCGGCGGGGCGCTGTGCGACGTGCGGTCATGGAGGGACTTGAACGGCGGGCCGAACTCGCGGACCGTCCCGGCGGTGGGGTGCGGCATCTGCAGGAGGACGCCGCGGGCCGCCACCTGGGGGTCCCGTTCGATGTCGCTCATCCGGTACACGGGGCCCGCGGGCACGGCGTGGTCGTTCAGGAGATCCATCCACTCCGCGTTCGTCCGCTCCGCGAAGAGGGCATCCAGCCAGGGCTCGAGCGTTCCTCGGTTCTCCACGCGCTTGGGGTTCGTCGCGAAGCGCGGGTCCCGCGCCCAGTCGGGGCGGCCCAGCGCGCCGCACAGGCGGCGGAAGATGTCGTCGTTCCCTGCGGCCACGTTCAGGTAGCCGTCCTTCGTGGCGAACGCCTGGTAGGGCACGATGGTGGGGTGGCGCGAGCCCGCGCGCTCCGGGTCCTTTCCCGTCGCAAAGTAGTTCGCCGCCATGTAAGTGAGCCACGCGAGCTGGGAGTCCAAGAGGGAGACGTCGAGGCGCTCGCCCTCTTGGGTGCGCCCGCGCCTCACGAGGGCCGCGGCGATCGCGAACGCCGCGAACATGCCGCCCGCGATGTCGGCGACGGCCACGCCCACGCGGACCGGCGGACGGTCCGGTTCGCCCGTAATCCCCTGGAGCCCGCCCATCCCTTGGAGGACGATGTCGTAGGCCGGGTGATCGCGGTAGGGACCCTCCTGGCCGAACCCCGAGATCGAGCAGTACACGATGCGGGGGTTGGCCGCGCGGATCGCCTCGTAGCCCAGCCCGAGGCGCTCCGCGACGCCGGGGGCGAAGTTCTCGAGGAAGACATCGGAGCGGGCCGCGAGGTCGAGGACGATCTGGCGTCCGTCGGGCGCCTTGAGGTTCACCGTCACGCTCCGCTTGTTGCGGTTGATGCTCAGGAAGTACGCGCTCTCCCCGCCCACGAAGGGAGGCCCCCAGGCGCGCGTGTCGTCTCCCTTGTCCGGCATCTCGATCTTGATCACGTCAGCCCCCAGGTCCGCGAGCATCAGGGAGCAGTACGGTCCCGTGAGCACGCGCGAGACGTCCAGCACGCGGATTCCCTCGAGCAGGCCCGGCATGGAATTGACCTCCCTTGCGGGAAGGGGGCGCGCGGATAAGGGGTTAGCGCCCACTCAGTACGCGTCCCAGTGGATCCCCAGGGCGGGCACGCTCACCCCGCGCCCCCGGGCCACCGTGCCGACGACGCGCGCCTTGACCCGAGGACGCAGAGCCCGCACGATGTCCGCCGCGTCGTCCTCGGGGACGACCATGGCGAACCCCATGCCCATGTTGAACGTCTGGTACATCTCGGGATCCTCGATGCCGCCCAGGGCTTGGAGCTCCCGGAAGACCCGCGGGGGCGCCAGCGGCTCCGTGATCCGGAACTCGACGGAGGGCTTCAGCCGGACCAAGTTGCGGAGGCCGCCGCCCGTGATGTGGGCCATTCCGTGCACGCGCCCTTCCTTCAGCGCGCGCAGGACGGGCTTCACGTAGATTGCCGTGGGCTCCAGGAGCGCGGGTCCCCAGCGCTCGGACGACGCTCCCACGGGATCGAACACGGTGAGCGCGGCGTCCCGCAGGATCCGGCGGGCCAGCGTGAGCCCGTTGGAGTGGATCCCCGTGCTCGGCAGCCCGACGACCACGTCGCCGGGGCGGACCGCGCGGCCGTCGATCATCTTCCGCTTCTCCACGACGCCGAAGCAGGTGCCCGCGAGGTCGAAGCTCCGGATGATCTCCGGGAGGACCGCCACCTCGCCGCCGATGATGGAGACGTTGGCCATCGCGGCACCCCGGTTCAGCCCGATCCCGATCTGCCGCGCGACCTCGTGGTCGTACGACTCGATCGCGAAGTAGTCCACGAAGGCGACGGGCTCCGCGCCGATGCAGACCATGTCGTTCACGTTCATCGCGACGCAGTCGATCCCGACCGTGTCCCACTTCCGCATCTCATTGGCCACGATGAGCTTCGTCCCGACCCCGTCCGTGCAGAGGGACAGCGCGTACTTCCCGAACTCCACGAGGCCCGTGAAATGCCCGATCCGTGTCAGCGGGCGGCCGAGGCCTCGGCGGCGGAACGTCAGGCCGGACACGAGGGCCGCGATGTGGGCCGCCTTCTCGTCCTGGCTCACCCCGGCCTCCGCATACGTGCGGACCATGGTCTCCTGGCCTGGGAAGCGAAGGGGCCTATTTAGAGGGTTTCCCGCGGCCTGCTTCCCTCGTCGCGCGGAACGGAACTCGAACAGTCCTTAGAATAGGTTCATATTCGGCAGTCCCCGATTTGCGCCGGGACCGTGCGCTCCCCTGCCGGCTTTTCCGTGAAGAAGGCCGAGTACGAGGCCATGGAGCAGGCCATCCTCTCCTACCTCCGCAAGGTGAAGAAGCCGGTGAGCTTCGGTGAACTCTTCCACGGAGTCGAGAAGCTCGTCCCGCCCGACCTCTTCCCGGACGAGGACAAGGCGCGCTGGTACGCGAAGGTCGTCCAGCGGGACCTCGAGCTGACCGGCCGGATCGAGCGCCTTCCCGAGCCGCCCGTGCGGCTCCTGGTTCGCGCGTGAGCGGCTCCGGCGCCCCAAACCTTCATCGTCCACCCGACGTTGATGGCCTCTCGTGCCGAGGGCTTGGGTGAAGTCCCGCAAGCATGACGCCTATTACCGCGCCGCCAAACGGCAGGAGTACCGCAGCCGGGCCGCGATCAAGCTGTCCCAGATCGACCGGGACTACGGCCTGTTCCGCGTCGGGTACGTCGTGGTGGACCTCGGGGCAGCGCCGGGAGGGTGGTCCCAGATCGCGCGGGAGCGAGTGGGCCCGAAGGGGCGCGTCCTCGCCGTGGACCTGGCGCCGATGAAGTCCATCGAGGGGGTGGAGTTCGTCCGCGGGGACTTCACCTCGGCGAGGGTCCAGGCCCAAGTCTTCGAAATCCTCGGCCGTCCCGCGGACGTGGTCGTGAGCGACATGGCGCCTCACCTCAGCGGCCAACGATCCTACGACGAGGCGCGCGCCCTCGAGCTCGCGGACGCGGCCCTCTCGTTCGCCATCCGGGCCCTGCGTTCCGGCGGCGACTTCCTGGTCAAGGTGTTCCAGGGGCCGGAGTACCGTGCGTTCCTGCAGAGGGTTGCGTCCCACTTCGAGGGAGTCAAGGGCGTCAAGCCGCGAGCGTCCACCGCGAGCAGCCCGGAAATCTACGTCCTCGCCCGGGGCCGCATCGGTTGATTTCGGGCGCCGCCAAATCGTATTTTCGGCGACGCTTTCGAGGCGGGAAGTCCCCGTCTCGCGGCCCGTGGCTGACGAAAACAACCAATGATTAAATACGAAGATACCGATGGTGTGGCGCTTCCAGAATCGGGGCTCCATTTCAGCTCCTCGGGGGGGAGGTACGGTCCGCCGGATTGCCCTGCGCTTCCACTGCTCCGCCACGCCTCTTCTCCCTGAAATCCCGATGACCCCACACAGCGAGCCCGCGAGGCAGAGCGGTCCTCCCGTCCCCAAGCCTTTCGGGCTCCCCTTTCTTTTGGCGGAGCGCGCGCGGCTCAGTCCCAGAACCGCTTCGTCCGCGCGTAGTTGATCTCCGCCGCGAGGATGTCCCGAAGGAAGTCCTCCTCCGTTTCGTGATAGCCGCGGAGAATCCGGGCCGCGGTGTCCTCGCCGACTCCACGGGCCATGAGCGCCAAAACGGCCCTGCGGCCGTGGGCCATGACCAGGCTCGCGCTCGTAAAGAGCCGCTTCGCGAACGCCCGCGCCTCCTTGTCGCCGCCCTGGAGGTCCAGGTGGGCCAGGCGGTCCTTCTCGTACGCCGCGATCACGGCGACCATCGCGCCGCCGCAATTGCTGCACAGGATCTTCGCGGGAAGGTCCTTGACTCCCGCCCGCCAGGAGAACTTGCAGTTCAGGCAGAGGAATGTCGCCGTCTCCTTCTCCAGGCGCGCCTTGACGGCCATGAGCGTCGCGTGGTCCGCCTTGGCCGGCGACACGAGCAATCGTCCGCCTTCGAGCCCCGCACGGCCAATCGGCGTGAGATGGGTCGCCACGATCTCGACCTCGCCGCGGCGGATTCGGTGGAAGACCTGAATCGTCCGGGGGATGTCCATCCGCTCCCAGAACACCTTGTCGAGAACCTCCTCGAACAGCGGCGTGTTCTCGAACGTCTTCAGGAGACGCGGGATGGAGACGGCCTCCCACTCCACGTCCCGGCGCAGGGCGCCGAACTTCTTCGCGACGTATACAAAGGACCACCGGAGGAACGCGGAATTCTTCAGGATCACGCGGAGCAGGGGCTCCAGCGCGTCCGGGTCCTCGGGCCGGAGGATCTCCTCAATCATCTTGGGGCTCACGCTCCGGGGCACGTCGAGGACGATCCGGTACGGGTCCGTCTGCACCCCGACGCTCTGGCCGAAGCGCGCGGAGATCAGGGAGGAGATGAGTTGCCCGAGGGTCTCGTTCACCTTGGACCCCAAGCACGCGTTGATCACGATGAGCTCGCGCGAGTTCTCGATCGTGATCCGCTGGTCCGTCGCGACCGGCGCCTCGCCCGCGGAGCGCAGATACTCGTCCAGCTTGGCGGCGCCGAAGTCGTTCGCGGGATACGCGTCCAGGACGCGCTCCCGGCGGATCCGGCCCACCTCCTGGGCGACGTCGAAGGGGACGGGGATATCCTCCCCCACCCACGACGGGACGTCCCCGATCTCCTTCACGGGCTCCACGAGGATGTGGTCCTCCTTGAAGTCCACGAACCGCCACGCCGTGCCGCGCATGATGAAGCTCTGGCCCAGCTTCGCGTTCTCCGCGACGAACCACTCGTCCAGCGTCCCGATCACACGGCGGGAGCCCAGGTCTACCACGCGGTACGTCTTGACGTCCGGGATCATGGAGATGTTTTCGTAGAAGTAGCGGAGCGAGTTCGAGCTGCGGCCGAAGCGCGCCTCGCGGTACCAGAGGATCTTGAGCGTGCTCAGCTGGCCGAGCAGCTCGTCGAAGTCCTTCCGCCGGAGGTCGCGGTAGGGCCAGCTCCGGCGGACCGTCGCGTAGGCGTCGTCCGCCGACGCGAACCGCTCGGAGACGGCCATGGCCGCGAGCTGGTTCGCGAGGACCGAGCGGTTGTTCTGTCGCACGACGAGGGGTTCGATCTCCTCCGTGAGCGCGCGCCGCGCGATGGCGCACGCCTCCGCGAAGTCGTCCTCGTGGGTCGCGAGGATGACCCCGTCCGCGACCTCCCCGACACCGTGGCCCGACCGGCCGATCCTCTGGACCAGGCGCGAGACCTCCCGCGGGCTGTTGTACTGGAGGACGAAGTCCGCGCTCCCCACGTCGATCCCGAGCTCGAGGGAGGAGGTGCAGACGAGGGCCCTCAGGTGGCCCGCCTTGAAGTCGTCCTCCATCTGGATGCGGGTCTCCTTGGAGAGGCTGCCGTGGTGCACGCCGATGGTAGGGTCCTGGTACCAGAGCCCCATCCGCGACGAAAGGAATTCAGCCGTGTCCCGCGTGTTGACGAAGAAGAGCGTGGACGTGTGGGACTTGATCAGCTCGTAGCAGCGGCGCACCGCGGTGGCCTGGCCGAGCTGGACCCGTAGCCGATCCGCGATCTCGTGGTCCCCGCTCTGGGGCGGCGCGATCTCGACCCCGATCCGCATGCCCTTGGGGATCCGCATCCGGAGCACCTGGACGGGCCGGTCGACCCCGCCGAGGAAATGGGCGACCTCCTCGGGCGTTCCGACGGTCGCGGAGAGACCGATCCGCTGCACGTCGTGCCCCGCGAGATCGCGGAGCCGCTCGAGGCCCACGGCGAGCTGGGCGCCCCGCTCGTCCGATGCAAGTTCATGGATCTCGTCCACGACCACCCAGCGCACGCTCTTCAGATGGTTCCGGAGCCGGCGGCCCGTGAACAGGATCTGGAACGTCTCCGGGGTCGTGATCAGGACGTCCGGTGGATTGCGCGTAATGCGGGCCCGCTCCTGGGGACTCGTGTCGCCGTGGCGGACGGCGACCGTGACGCCGAGCCGCTCGGCGAAGAAGCTCATCCGGCGAAGCATGTCCCGGTTCAGGGCTCGGAGCGGGGTGATGTACAGGCAGCTCACGGCGGGCGGCTTCTCCGCGAGAATCCGATGGAGGATGGGCAGCAAGGCTGCCTCCGTCTTCCCGATGCCCGTCGGCGCGACGAGGAGTATGTTGGAGCCGGCCAAGATGGGAGGGATGGCCTGGACCTGGGGCTCCGTGAAGGATTCGATGCCGAGTTCCTTCAGGACCTCGAGGATGCGGGGATCGAGGCCGAGGCCGTCCACCTGCGCTGCGAAGGGGTCGCGGGCCAAAAAGGTGCGCGTCGTGAAAAGTTATCATCACGGATAATTTGATAGGCCGTTCCGATAAAAAATTATCAGGCGGGATAACCGCGACGGCGGAGGTGAATAGACCTCCGCGCTACGCCGTGGCAAGAGGTCGTAGCGTGAGTCGTCGCCTGCCAGCCCGGACCTTCGTGGCCGTGCTGTGCCTCGTGGGATCAGCGGTCCTCGCCCCCCTCCTCGCTCCGCCGACCGCCGCATTCGGCGAACATGCCTTCGCATCGAACCGCGTCGCGGGCGCCGGCGATCCGACCTATCCGGTCTACAGCGGCTCCACGCTGGCCCAGTCCTTCCAGGTGGGCACGAGCTTCCTCATCGAGAGCGTGACCCTTCGAGTGCAGAATGACGGAAGCAGCGTGAACCCCCTCGTGGTCTCCATCCATGCGAACGATCCGGTCCGCCATGTGCCCGTCATGTCCAGTTCCTTGGTCTCCTCGTCGCAGGTCACGCCGAACGGCGCCTCAGCGCCCGTGAACTGGACGTTCCCCTTCAGCCCCTCCGCCCGGCTCGCGGCGGGCAGCACCTACTGGATCGTCGCCGAGAACCCGGCTCCCCAGCCGCCCCCGTCCAACGGCTACGCGTGGGTCCAGAGCAACGCAGACAGCTACCCAGGCGGCTCCGGGTACATGCTGGACCCGTCCTCGGGGGTGTGGACCGGCCTGCCCTACGATCTGTTCTTCTCCACGTACGGCCTCGAGTACGCATCCAACGTGACGGTCGGGATGGGGGCGAATCGAACCCAGGCTCAGCCCGGGGATCTGGTCCGGTTCACCGTCTACTTCAACAACACGGGCAACCAAACCGCGCCTACGGTCTGGATCAACGACACCCTCGAGACCGGGCTGGCCAACCCGTCCCTCGGATTCCCGGACCTGACTCCGGTCTCCCCCGCCTCGTTCCCCAACCTCACCTTCCGCAACGTGGCCAACGGCGCCCACTCCTTCACGGTGACCGCGCAGGCCGCCATCGGGACGCCGCCGGGCTCCCTCTTGACGAACACCGCGGATCTGGCCTTCGTGAATGCGACGGGCACGGTCCGCGTCTCAGGTCCCGCGTCCGCCTCGGTGCTCGTGGGTGTCGTGCAGAAGCAGCTCTATCTTGGGGGAACCTCCGTCTCGACGAAACTTCTGACGACCACGCGGCCGACCTCCCCGAGCGGGACCACGTCGACCCTGAGCCCCGGAGCCGCCCAACCCCTGGACTTCCTCCTCTCTCCGAGCCTCGCGCGGCCCTTCCGGACGACGAACGTCTCGGCGAGCCTCTGGATTTCCATCGTGAAAGCCCCGCCTCAGACCCTGCGGCTCAACCTGAGCCTGTTGGACAACACGACCGTCGTGGCCTCGATGTATCCGACAATCACCGTGACCACCTCCGGATACCATGTGATCGGATTTGGGTTCCCCGGCCTGGACCGTACGTTCGGAGTCGGCCACCGCATCCGCCTCCAGATCTGGAGCTTCGGGGGCGGGGGAGGCAGCACGGACAGCCTGGTCCTCTCCTACAACAGCACGGCGACCCCCTCCCGACTGAACCTCACGACGACCTCGTACATATCCATCGACCAGTTCCTCCTGCGGAACCAGGACACGAATGCGACCATCTGGTCGCCCCAGGATTCCCTGGCGACCTGGGCCAACGTCTCGGACCCCTTCGGAAACAGCCGAATCGCCGGGGTCTGGATCAACGTCACCTCCCCCACGAACCAGCTCGTGGCGTCGGGCGCCATGAACGTAGTCGCCACGGACCCGTCCTCGCTCCCCTCGTGGATCCTCTTCAACTACAGCCTGAACCCACCCCTTTCCACGGGACGCTACCGCGTGGACGTCGTGGCCATGGAGGACAACGGGGTCGTGTCTCGGGCCGAGGGGTACGCGGACGTGGCCGTGCCGTCCTTCTCGTTCCAGAATGTGCCCAGCGTCCACCGGGCCCGGGTGGGCGAGGGCTTCGCATTCACGTTGTACTACAACAACTCGGGCACGGGTCCGGCGGAGAACGTCTGGATCAACGACACCCTTCCGGCGGAGCTCACCTTTGTCACGAGCAGCATTCCCTACACCTCCCTCTCCGGAGCCACCTACACCTGGGCGCTCGCCGACGTGTCCGTGGGCGACCATGCCCTCGAGATCGATGTGACCGTTCCCGGGTCCTCCGTCTCCGCCTCATGGGTGGAGAACCAGGCCACGCTTGCGTACGCCGACACGAGCGGCCATGCGCTGCCCGGCTTGGCCTCGAACGCGACCGTGTTCCTCAACGGCCCGGAGTTGACGCTCACGGTCACGAGCAGTCCTGCTAGCGGCGTTCACTCCAACGAGACGGTGACCTACAGCATCGGGATCCAGAACACGGGAGACGCGGCCGCGGAAATCTGGCTCAACGACACGATGCCCGCGACCTTCGGCTACGGGACCGACGATGCGGGCCTCCTCGGGGGTACGACCACGTTCGCCGGGAATGTGGTTCAGTTCCACTTCTCGAACATGCCCGGGTCGACGTCCTGGTCGTTCCACCTCACGACCCAGGCGGGAGCCGCCCTCACGCGGAACGCGTCCTACGTCAACGCGGCGAGCCTCGACTACACGAGCCAGTCGGGGTACCTCATGCCGCGTGATGCGGCCCAGGCCTCCTCCACCGCGGTCGCGCCCTGGATCGCCGAAGGCAACGCCGCGTTCCTCGTGAACCGAACGGCTCCGGGCGAGACGGTCGCCGCGACGATCGGCTTCGTGAACCTCGGGAACGAGCCCGCCAGCAAGGCCTGGGTCAACGTGACCCTGGACTCCCAGATGACCGTGGCGGACGCGGACCTCCCCTTCGTGGAGGACGCCGCGGGGGTGCGCTTCTCCCTGACCGACGTCCCTCCGGGTCCCCAGGCCATCTTCCTCAACCTCACCGTGGACAACAGCACCCCCGACCGGTCCGTCCTGGCGATCCTCGGGACGCTGGACTACCAGGATGGCGTGGGCAACTCGCTCCCCCGGGTGTTGCTGTCCCCGGCCTACCTGTCCGTGGAGTCGGCGTCCCTCACCCTGACCGTCACGCCGCTCAGCCCCGACGTGGAGGCCGCCGTCCCGTTCCCCCTGCGGATCGACGCTCACAACGGAGGGAGCGGACCCACGGCCGATGTCTGGCTGAACGTCACCCTGCCGCTGGCCCTCGAGTACTACAACGACTCCGCCCCCGCACCGTTCAGCGAGATGGGGAACTTCTTCTCGTGGCACTGGAAGAAGCAGATGCCCGGGTCCTTCGTCTTCGACCTCTACCTGAGACCGCGCAACGCGACGGCGAACGGCACCGTGGCCGAGCTTCCGTTCCACCTCGAGTATCTCGACGACAACCTCGGTCCCCGACCCAGCGTGAATCTCACCGTACCGGTCACAATCATCGCTCCCAACATCGTCCTCACGGTCCGCGCGGACCGCGACAAGCCTCTGGCCGCGCAGAGCTTCGTGTACACGCTCCGTGTGCAGAACACGGGCATGACCCTGGCGAGCCAGGTGGAGATACTCGACCGGGTCGACCCCAGCCTGGAGGTCCTGACCTACGAATCCCCTGTGGGAGCCACGGGGAGCCAGAACCTGACTTGGGCGTTCGTGGACCTCGCGCCGGGAGCCAGCGTGAGCGTCAACCTCACGGTCCGCGTGAGGGACGGCATCCAAGGGGGGACCGTGATTCCCGCCGTCTTGGAGGCGAACTACACGAACAGCGAGGGGATGTTCCTCGCCCGCATCCGCTCCATCCCGGCGTTGGTCACGGTGGACACCGACCTGGGACCCCTCGCCTGGGTCGCCCTTGGCGGCCTCGCCGCGGCGATCGTCGTCGGCCTCTTCGTGCTCCGCCGGCCCAAGGCGGAAATCGAGGAGGCCTTCCTCGTGTACCGGGATGGTGTCCTCATCTCCCACCTCTCCCGCACGCTCCTGCGGGAGAAGGACGAGGACGTGCTCAGTGGGATGCTCACCGCGGTCCAGGAGTTCGTCCGCGAGGCGTTCCAGTACGGGGAGCACCGGGAGCTGCACCAGCTCGACTTTGGCGAATACCGCATCCTGATCGAGCGCGGGAAGTACGTGTACCTGGCCATCGTCTACTCGGGGCAGGAGTCTCCGCAGATCCGGAAGAAGGTGCGCGCGGTGATCGACCGAATCGAGGACCAGTTCGGCTCCATTCTCGAGAGATGGGATGGCGACATGGAAGAGGTCATCGGGGCGCGGGATCTGATCCGCGACACGCTCCTGGGCGCCGCGAACCACAACCACAATCACAACCACGGTGCGAAGCCGCCGACCTCGGAACCGTGAAAGGAGTGGGCCCGGCCGGAATTTCCGGCTCCGGGCGACACCGCGCGGAGCCCTTTGAACCAGCGACCATCTGGTTATGAGCCAGACGCTCCACCAGACTAAGCTACGGGCCCTCGACGCCGCCAACGACGCGACCTTACTTAAGGGTTCATGGCGGCACCTGGGAGCGGAAGCGGCCTCCGCAAAGGATATACCCGACGAAGGTGTGGGGCCAGCCAAGGAAGGCTACGAGGGGTCGCATGCGCGTTGATGTGCCCACCCTGCTCTACGTGATCTACATCCTCTTGTTCATCGGCCTGTTCGTCGCGGCCGGGTTCCTGTTCGGCTTCCATCCCGTGACGTTCGCATTCCTGGGCTTCACCGTCCTGGTGATCCTCATGATCAGCTTCACGTCTCGGATCATCCAAGAACCGGACGCCAAGTAGGACGCGGACCGCTCGGCTTATTACGGGCGGTGCACCTTGCCACGGGCGGGGCTGCCTCTGTACTTCTACGAGGGACGCACGATCCGAGGGACAGGGCTCATCGTCTGGGCTCTCCTGATCGAGCTCGTGACCGTGGTGTTCGCGGGCCTGACCCTCGCCGCCCTCGCCCTCATGCTGGGACCGGCCCTGCAGAGCCCCGGCGGGGTCGTGCCTTCCGCCCTGACCGCCGTCGTCGCGGTGTGCGGGATCTCCCTGGGCCAGGTGGTCATGGCCGTCCTGTTCCTCGTGGGGTTCCGCCACGTCTACGCCGGGCGCCACGAGTACGGTCTGGACCAGGCCCAGTCCCTCGAACGCGCGCTCGTGTTCCTCATGGTCTATCTCGTGCTCACGATCGTCAGTTACCTCTACACGGTGACCAGCAACTTCCTCGAGCCCGGGCTCGCCGGACTCCCGGCGGTCGACCTGTTGAGCGGAAACCTGGTGCTGGCGCCGATCGGGGCGACGTTCGCGGGGCTCGCGCTCCTGTACACGGCGCGGGCGCTCGCGGAGGAGACCCAGCGGCGGCGGCTGGTCACCGCCTGGGTCCTGGGCATCGCGGGCGCCACGGCGGGCCCCCTGCTCCTGGCCTTCGCGGTGAGCGGAGCCCTCAACGATCTGGACTCCATCGTCTCCGGGCTTCTGGCGTCCGCGGTCGCGGGGCAGGGTGTCTCCGCCCTCTCCCTTCTCCTCTTCGCGTTGGCGTTCCACGACATCCGCCGGAACCTGGAGGCCGGGAGACCTGCACCCGTGCTCCCGCGCATCGAGCAGGCTTACCCCTGGATGTACCGACCGCCGTACCCCTATCCGCCGCCGCCCGCGGCGGGGCCCCCGCCGCCCCCAAAGCCGTGAGGGTCCGAGTCAGAGCCACGAGCCTTCCAAGACGTCGACGCCCAGCCGGGCGAGGATCCTAGCCGCGTTCCGTCGGGTCAGCCGCGGCGTGAAGACGATCCGGACGCGGCGCTCCGCTCCCTCCCGGAGCCGCACGAGGATCCGCGTCCCGGCCAGGGTCCCGCGATAGGTCTCCGAGGGAGGGACGCGCACGAGGCGGTCGAGGGCGCGCGAAAGGCGTTCGCCTTCCTCTGAGACACGTTCGAAGCGGAAGCGCGCGAGGCGATGGAGGAGCCGGCGCTCCTCGGTCGGCGTGCAGCGGGCGACGAAGCCGCGGACCCGCGGCTGCCGCGGTGGCGGGCGCGCGCGGGACGGTCGGCGTCCGCCCGTCGAGGAAAGCCAGGCTTCCACCTCGGAGGGGGCCTGACTCCAAGGTGGCTGGGGGAGCGCATCGCGGTCCGGCGGCATCGCGGACCAGAGCAACGGGTCGCCGGCCGCATAAGGGTTGCGCGGGACTCCTGCGCAGGCACTCGGGAATCGACTTCCACCTCAAGACCTTCCGGGCGACCTTCGGCCAGCAGGCCATCGACAACGGCGCCGCGATTCAGGATGTGAGCCGGGCGTTGAGGCATAGCACGACTCTGACCACGGAACGCTACTACGCGAGGGTCCGGGCCGACGACGCGCTTGGCCGCATCCGCAAAGCTCGCGCTCAGGCCACCAGCGGGCTGATTGACGCCGAATCCAAAGATATAGAGCGCCGTCGTGCGGATTCGAACCGCAGACCACCCGATTAACAGTCGGGGGCTCTACCGGACTGAGCTACGACGGCCCGTGCGCCCGAAGAAGGCGGCCCCTCAAATAGTTAAGCGTGGACGATGCCCGCCTGCAGATCCTGTGAGCGCCGGGCTACCCGAGCGTCTTCCGCAGATCCACCACGGTGGTCGACATGGAGTCCAACACGCCCTTCAGGTAGTCCAGGAACTCCTCGAGCTTGTCCGTCGTCACGGCGCCCTCGGGCGAGGGCTTGATGAGACCCTCCTGCTCGAGGATGCGGAGCGAGTACCGGACCTTGTGCTGCGGGAACTCCAACAGCTCGGACAGGCGGATGATCCCGATGGGCTGGTTCTCCATGATCGCCTTGAGCATGGCGACGTGGCGCTGGAGCAGTTTGATCTCGGCCTCGATCTTGCTAGTCAATGCGCTCCTGCGAACCATGCGAGAACCCTCCCCTGCACGGAGTGCCATGGTGCGTGATAGCGTGTGGTGGTTTAAAGAGTTCGCCCTCGGGCGCTCGCGAAATACGCCATGTCCGCGTCGCAGGCCTCGCCCCAGCCCCGTCGGCCCACGACGATGACGCCCACGGAGACGTCCCGGGGGAACAAGGCCACCCCACGGTCCGCGGCCGCCTGGGGCGAGCGACCCGCGGCCACCTGGTCGTACACGTACTTGGAGAGGACCCGCTTCATGATCTCCTCGCCGATCCCCGTCGCACACACGGCGCCGTGCGGGCCCGCGTAGATCCCCGAGCCTAGGATGGCCGAGTCGCCCACCCGGCCCGGGAGCATGAAGGACGTCCCGCCCGTGGACACGCCGGCGGCGAAACGACCGCGGCGGTCCCGCGCGACCGCCCCCACGGTCCCGTGCAGGTCCAACCCGTTGAACTTCCGGTAGTAGCGCGGCACGCGGCCCTCGCGGATCCGCCGCAGCGAGTCCTCCAGCTTCTTCCGGGACTCGGGGGTGGCCGGATCGTAGTCCGCGTGCCCGTGGGCCCGCGCGAAGGCCTGCGCGTCGGGCCCGACGAGGAGGATGTGGGGCGTGGACAGGACATCCCATGCGACCCGGACGGGGTTCCGCACGCGCTCGATCGCGGCGACCGCCCCGGCCTCGAGGTCCCCGTCCATGAGCGCCGCGTCCATCTGGATCCGGCCATCGATCCGCATCCGCGATCCGGTGCCCGCGTTCAGCCGGGGATCGTCCTCGAGCGCCGCGACGGCCTCGACGACGCCCCGTAGGGCGCGACCGCTCCGCCGCAGGACGTCCAGGCCCCGCCGGCCCGCGGCCTCGGCCGCGTCCTGCACGGACCGGTCGGAGCCCGCGCCGCAATGCGTCAGGAGGAGCGGTTCCACGGACCCTCGGCAGACCCGGGGCCCGCTTGAACCTTTCCTCAGGAAGCGCCGTCGCGGGAGTCCTCGGAGGGAAGCGAGGCCATGAGCCGCCCGACCCGGCGCTCCAGGTCGTCCCGGATCGCGCGCAGTCCGTCCAACGACTTCCCCGTGGCGCCGGGCAGGGGCCAGTCTTCAGCCTTGGCCGCGGCACCGCGGGGGCAGCGGTCCAGGCAGCCGAACGTGACCACCCGGTAGGCCTCGGCCGTCAGCTCCGGGGTCACCAGCTGCGGCATCTTCGAACCCACCTCGATCCCCTTCTCGTCCAGGAGCGTGCGGACCACCGGGTTGATGGCCGTCCCGGGCGCGACACCCGCGCTCACCGCGCGCCATCCCGGGGGCGCCCGGGCGTTGAAGAGGGCCTCGGACAGGACGCTCCGGAACGTGTTCTCGACGCAGACGAAAAGGACCGTGCCCACGGTCCGGGCCAGGGCGTGCCTCGCTCAAGCAGGTGCCGCCCTCGGGCGCGACTCAGGAACCCGGTTTCCGGATGCGGCGTGCGGTCTTGGGCCGGTCCTTCGCATAGGCGGAGGTGCAGCAGAGGGCGCGGTATCCTACGAGTCCCGTGGCCGCCCAAGGAGCCCCGGACCCACGAGAAGTCCCTTCCGCGATAACCACGCCGCAACCCTATATAGCGCAGGACGCGTCGCGTCGAGCGTGCCCGTCATCGAGGCCACCCAGCTCTCCAAACGGTACGGGAACGTGGAGGCGCTCCGGGGGATCGAGCTCCGGATCGAGCGGGGCGAGTTCTTCGGCCTCTTCGGACCCAACGGGGCGGGCAAGACGACCATGCTCCGGATCCTCACGGGGCAGCTGCGGCCCACCGCGGGGACCGCCCGGGTCCTCGGGGTGGACGTGCTCGCGGAGCCGCTCAAGGTGAAGGCCCTCGTGGGCATCGTGCCCGAGGTCGAGTCGCCGCCCTCCTACCTGACGGCCACGGAGTACCTGGAATTCGTGGCGCGCGTTCGGAAGCAGGACCGGATCGAGGCCCGCGTCGCGAAGTGGATCGAGTTCTTCGACCTCCAGGGGGAGCGGGACACCCTCTGCAAGGACCTGTCCAAGGGCACGCGCCAGAAGCTCATGCTCGCCTCCGCCTTCCTCCACGACCCGCAGCTCGTCTTCCTGGATGAGCCGTTCATCAACCTGGACCCCATCTACCAGCGGAAGCTCCGCGACTTCCTCCAGGACTACGTCGCCGAGGGGGGGACCGTGTTCATGGCCTCCCATCTGCTCGACATCGCGGAGCGCCTGTGCGACCACGTGGCCGTGATCCGCGGCGGCTCCGTCATCGCGACGGGGAGCGTGGCCGAGATCCGCGGGGCGGAGGCCGATCTGGAGTCCGCCTTCCTGCGCCTCGTCGGGGTCCGGACATGAGCTGGCTCCTCCGCCTCATGCTCAAGGAGGAGTTCCGCGTCCACGCATCGTACTCGGGCCGGACCATGTTCCTCGCCTTCCCCTTCATCATCACGATGTTCTCCCTGGCCATCGCGGTCACGAGCCAGCGCCTGCTCGAGCTGACCCCGCTGGCGGACGCCATCCTGCTCATCCACCTGAGCGTCTTCCTGTACGGGCTCAGCGTGGGCGCCTTCGGCTTCCTGGGCCGGCAGTACCTCGAGCGGAAGAACGGCACGCGGAACTACATCGTCACGATGCCGGGCATCCTGCCCATGCGTCTCCGAAAGACGTTCCTCGGGATGTACGCCCGCGACGCCCTCTTCTATGTCCTGCTGCTCCTGGCCCCCGTGGTCGCGGGCCTCGCCCTCTCCGTGCCCGTGACCCACTTCCGCCTCACGAGCATCGCGGTCCTGTTCGCCGCGACGCTGCTCGACTTCCTGGCCGGCATGTCCCTCAGCTTCTTCGTCTCCACCCTGTACATGCGGAGCCGCTTGGGATTCGGCGCCTCCGTGGCCGGCGTCTCCGCCGTGTTCGCGGCGGCCGGCGCGTTCCACTGGATCCCCGTGTCCTGGATCCTGCCCGGCCTCGCGGCCCACGACGTCCTTCCGCCGCTGGGATGGGACCCGGCCGCCGCGGCGCTGTTCGCAGCCCTCGGGCTGGCCGGGGTGGGCGCCCTGGTCGCGGCCTCCGTCCTCCTGGTCCCGGAGCGGTACGAGCCCCAAGCGGTCGTCGCGCGCGAGGAACTCTCCCGGTACGCCGCCCGCTTCGCCCGCTTCCCCCGGTACGGCACCCTGCTCGCCAAGGAGTTCGTGGACCTGAAGCGGAGCGGGACGTTCGCGAAGATGTTCTTCTCCTTCGTCGCGCCCCTCCTGTTCCTCTCCTTCACCGCATGGTTCGTCCGGTACGGGCTCCAAGTGCCCGTGGGGTTCAACACGGTCTTCTACGCGGGCATGGTCGGCTTCTTCGGCGTCATGCTCTACAACTGGCTCAACAACGTGGACACGATGGACTACCTGGCCACGATGCCCGTCTCTGTCCCCCAGGTCATCCGGGCGAAGCTGCTCGCGTTCCTCCTCATGACGAGCTGGATCAGCGTGGGCTTCGTCATCGGGATCGCTTGGCTCAACGCGGACACGGGGCTGCTGTGGCTCGCGATCCCCGTCGCCCTGATTACGTCCGTCTACATGGTCACGATGACCGCGTACCTCACCGGCCTCCGCACGAACTCGTTCCTGTTCGACCCGGGGGTCCTCGCGCGGTTCACGGTCCTCTCCATGCTCCCCGACCTCGGGCTCACGATCCTCTCCTTCACAATCGACAAGGACCTCCTCTTCGCGGCCGCGGGCATCGCCCTCGTCCTCGCGTTCCTCAGCGGAGCAACGTATTTCTTGCACCAGGGCATCGAGGCGAAGTGGCGCGGGCACGAGTTCGGCGAGTGACCGCCTCGGGACGGATGGCATGGACCGGTCGGCGGGCTTCCGGAGGGTCTTCCACATCCTGTCCCCCGTGTTCCTGTTGTACTACCTCCTGCCGGACCAGATCACGCCGAACATCACCAGGGTGAGCCTCGCCGTCCTTTTCGTGGGCACTGCGGGATGCATCGAGATCGCGCGAATCGCCCTCCGCGTCCGGCTGTTCGGCATGCGGCCCTACGAGGGGCAGCGCGTCTCCGCGTACGCCCAGGGACTCCTCGGGCTCGTCATCGGCATCTTCGTCGTCGGGGATCCGCGGATCGCGGTCCCCGTCTTCCTGGGCATGGCGTGGATCGACCCGTTGCGGTCCCTCGCGCGCAAGAGGCGCTGGCCGGTCCCCCTGCCCATCGCGGCCTACGCGGTCCTCTTCTTCGCGGCCCAGTCCCTCATCCCCGTGGTCCCGAGCCTCACGGCCCGTGCGATCTTCACCGCGATCGCGACCACGGTCGCCATGGCCGTCGAGGGCCCGAGGATCCCCCAGCTGGACGACGACCTGAGCATGCAGCTCCTGCCCATGGCCGCACTGATCGTGGCCATGGCCCTCGTGCCTACGGCGGGCCTACCGTAGGACCTCGAGCTTCCCGAAGCGCCCCGCGCTCCCCTGGAGGTTGCCCCGCCACTCGCGGGCCCAACCGTTCGTGATCCGGATCCGGTCGTTGGCCTGGACGCGGTCGATGTCCTCGTTCCAGAGGCTCACGGACACTTCCTGGCCCTCGTCGTCCACGGCCTTCGCGTCGCACACCTTGCCCGACGAGCCCGAGCGGGTCGTGAAGTCGCGCGCGGAGCCCTTCTCCCGGACGATGACCTCGAGGACGTCCACCTTGGCCTCCGCCCGCAAGTCCCGGACCTTCATCGAATCCCCATCGTCCCATCCCGCGGACCCGAATAAGGATTTCCGCGAACCCCGCGGCCGTTGAGGAGACGACTATCGTCGAAACGAAACAGGGGTCCTTCTTCTGTCTCGACACGACGCGGCCGTCTTCTTTTTCGCCAGCAGATTAGACTTATAACGGCACAATCCGATATCGCGGGAGTCGATTGCTTTGAATCGCATCAAGGTGGTTAGTGAAGTCGCGGAGCTCGTCCCGATCCTCCGCGCCGTCGACTCCGACGTCAAGAGCAACGTCTTCAAGGAGGTCACGACGAACTGGCAGACGGCGAAGCAGGTCGAGGAGAAGTTCGGCGCGGAGGGGCTGAACGCCCTGCGTTTCTTCGAGAAGATGAAGCTGGTGGAGACCAAGTGGCAGACGGGACCCGGCGCATCCCCGGAGAAGGCGTACCACGCGTTCTACTCCTCCTTCCACATCAACGCGACCGCCCCCGTGCAGGAGATCTCCGACGTCCTCCACGCGGCCATGATGCCCGACGCGGACTACGACAAGATCGAGGCGAGCGTGTACAACATGGTGGGCCCTGAGGGCAAGTTCTCGGGCGACGTCGCGGACGCGCTCAAGGTCACCCAGACCATGCTCAAGGCGCTCGTCAAGCGCTCTCCGCGACTGGACTTCCGCGGCCACCGGATCATCCGGTTCGAGGACTAGGGCCGCGTACCCATGATCACCGTCCTCCGGATCGGCCACCGTCCCGCCCGGGACAAGCGGGTCACGACCCACGTCGCGCTGACGGCACGCGCGTTCGGGGCCGGGAAGGTCCTCGTGGACGCGCGCGATCCGCCGCTGGAGAAGACCGTGCGGGACGTCGTGCGGCGGTTCGGCGGCCCGTTCGAGATCGAGACGGGAGTCCCGTGGCGCCGCGTCCTGCGGGAGTTCCGCGGGACCAAGGTCCACCTCACGATGTACGGCCTGCGACTGGAGGAGGCGCTACCCACCGTGCCCCGGGACGACCTCCTCCTCATCGTGGGGGCGGAGAAGGTGCCCGCCGAGGTCTACCGCCTCGCGGACCTCAACGTCGCGGTGGGCAACCAGCCGCACTCCGAGGTCGCGGCGCTCGCCGTGTTCCTCGACCGCCTCCTCATGGGGGATGGGCTCCGCCGGGAGTTCCGCGGTCGACTGCGCATCCGCCCGAGCGCCCGCGGCAAGGATGTCGTCGACGAGGGACGGTAGGCAGAGAAGGTTTATCTCCGAGGCAGCCGAATCGGAACGTGTGCGCACCCTCTCCGTGGCCGCCGCGCTCCTGGCTCTTCTCCTCGCGACGTCAGCTTCCGCGGCATCGGGAGCCTCCCTGGACCGCCCTTCGTGGACCGTGGGAGACTACTGGACGTACCGGACGAACACGACCCTGGCGCCCGGGCTGAACCTCACGGGGACTGCGACCTCCACCCTGGCGGGCACCCGGTCCACGGCCGCGGGCGGGTCCGCGGTCAACGCCCTCCAGGTCGTGCTGTCCGGCTCAGGCACGGCCGGCGGCACGGTATCCACGGCGAGCGGCAACGTGTCCGTCCAGGGATCCTGGATCGTCACGGGCGAGGAACGGTTCGAGCCGACGAACCTGCATGTGGTCTACAGCCTCCTCGACCTCTCCGTGAACGGGACCTACCTGGGCGTCGTGCCCTTCTTCATCCGGGTCCAGAACACGACCACGTTCCAGATCCTGACGGACGCGTGGCAGTACCCGTTACCCGTCGGCGGGAGCGGGAGCCTCGCCATGGCGTACAACTTCACCCAGGATGCCTACGGCATCGGGGGCACGACGTTCCACGAGAATGGCACGGGCACATGGGACCTCGGGTTCTCCCTCGGCCCATCCAAGCCCGTCGCGACGCCGGCAGGGACCTTCACGGCCTATCCCGTCGTGGAGACCTGGCCCGACGGGAGCTCGGAGCGATCGTGGTTCGCACCCCAGGTGGGGAACGACGTGCGGACGGAGACCTACGATCCGGGCGGCAACCTGACCTCAGAGACCGTGCTGCTCGCCTACCGCTATCAGGCCCTCGAGGCGCCGACGTTCCTGGGACTCACCTTGGTCGAATGGACCGCGGCGGTCGCTGGGGTGGCCGTCGCGGTCACGGCCGTGCTCCTGGTGCGGCGGTCCCGCAGGAAGAAGGGGCAACCCCATCCGGGCGGCGGGTCACCGCCCGAGGTCACATCAGGTCCTCGAGATCCGTGAAGACGTCCGGCAGCTGGATCCGGACCGTGTGCCGCGTCGTCTTCGGGGTGTAGAGCATCCCGGCGCGCCCGCGCTCCACGACGTCCTCCTTGCGGACCTTCTTCTCCTGCGCGGTGGGCCAGAGCGTCAAGTCAACGACGTCGGAAAAGTAGTCGATCACGTACGCGGGCACGCGGCGGCAGCCGAGCCGCCGCAGGGCTTCGAACCGGTGGTGCCCGTCTAGGATGACGTACACCTTGTCGGCCACGAGGATGGGCTTCTTGACGTAGCCGTCCTCCCTGATCTCCCGCATCACGCGTTCCAGGAGATCGGGTCGGAGCTCCTCATGGCAATGGAGCAGCTCGATGTCGAGGAGTTCGAAGCGCGCGGCCGTCCGCTGCCTCTCCGCGAACCCCGCCCGGGCCATGGCCAACTCATCGAGGCTCGCCGGGATAAAGGTGACGTAAGTAACGGATTGGACGCTTACTTCGCCACGGCAGGGGCGAGCGAAGGCGCCCCACGCTTCGTCGTGACCCGCTTGGGGAAGTAGCGGAGGACGACGATGTCGCCCACGCTCTGCACCCAGCGGTACGGGACGCTCACGGCGCGGCTTCCTTCGACCAGGAGCGGGTTCGTCTCCCCCACGAAGATGCCGTCCACGCTTCCGTTGTCGACGTCGACGACCAAGTTGTTCACATTGCCCAGGAACACGCCGTTCTGGGTGTAGACCTGCAGCCCGATGATCTCAGAGATTTCTCCGAGCGTTGGCTCACCATCCCTTCTGATGGAGGCGTATTCGGACCTCTGCACTTAAGTCCTTCGGTGGCTCGAGGTTGACAAAGAGACAGAACGGGGAATGCGCTCGCCGACATCCGAAGGGGGCGCGTCGTCGGCAGGTTTTTCGCCCCCGACGTCCATCATGCCGCCGCGTGTGGAGGGGCTTGAATGCCCACGTGTCCCGCCTGCGGATCCCCGATGCCGTACCCGTACCGCTTCTGTGGCGTGTGCGGCGCGGGTCTTGCGCCCGCCGCTCCCTACGCGCCCTACGGTGCCCTGCCGCGACGGAAGGACAACACCACCCTGATCGTGGTCCTCGTCGTCGTGGCGCTCGTCGTGCTCCCCGTGGCCGCGTCCGCGATCCTCTACATCATGGTCTCCGGCCTGATCGACGTTCCCCCGCAGAACCCGGTGCCGGTGATCACGCTGACCCTGACCAACGAGAGCGCGACGGGGGCGGCCATCCTGGTCACGGGTGCGCAGCCGCCTCCCACGCCGGGGAACCTCCGCGTCAACCTGGAGATCGGAACGACGTTCGGGGTGGCGGCGAGCCTTCCATCCATGACCGGCGTGCCCGTCTCCGTGTCCGTGCCCGGATACCCGTCCTCGTTCACCGTGACGTGGCTCGACGTCGGTGGGGATGGCGTGGTCAACGGGGGCGACCAGTTCGTCCTCAGTTACTCCACGGCGCTCTCCACCGGGACCGCGGTCTCCTTCCTGCTCATCTGGAACGACGGGAGGACGCTCTCCACGATCGGCTGGACCGTCTAGACCCGCACGGCATCCGAACGGTACGTCCACAACCCTCTTGGCCAGGGAAGGCGTTGACCCCCGCGAAGAGGGGTGCTCCTTGGCTCGGTGCCCATTCTGCGGTGTCCCTCTCGAAGAGGGGTTGGCCTACTGCACCGCCTGCGGGAAGCCCCAGCCTCGTTCCGCGGGGACCGCGGTCCGGCCTTCGTCCGCGGGAAACGGGGCGGTATTGCTCCCGCTCGCGGCCGCGATCATCGGCATCGGGGTGCTCGTCGCCGCGGGGACCTACCTGGCTCCCGCGCCGGGTGTGACCACTCCCGCCGGCCTGATCCTCGAACTGCAAGGTCCCTGGATCAACGGCTCGTCCGCCGTCCTCACGGTGAGCTACGCGAATATCCCGACGAGCCCCGCGGCCTTCCTCGTGAGCTTGGCCGTGAACGGCAGCACGTCGTTGGCGGTGCCCATGCCCACGACGAGCGGCATCGGCGCCGGAGCGTCCGTGAGCCCGGCCGGGTATCCCTTCCGGATCGACTGGACCGACGTGGACCGTGACGGGATGGTCTCCACGCTGGACACGTTCACGATCACGCCCACGGCAGCCCAGCCCCCGTGCTGTCTCTACGAGACGTTCTACGTCCTCCGGCGGACCAACGGGTCCCTCGTCGCCCAGGTGGGCTTCTATGGCATACCGTCCCCGGGAACGAGGCCGGCGGTCTCCCTGGACTACGTCTACCAGGCGAACCTGGTCAACGCCTACGTCACCGTGTCCTCCGCAAGCCCGGCCACCCCCGTGAGCTACCTCCGCTTCCAACTCATGGTCGGCGACAACGCGAGCCCGGTGTCCCCTATCCTGCCGTACGGTGCAGCGGCCAACCTGTCCCTGGCCGGGGCCGAGTACATCGTGGCCTGGTACGACAACAACTATGACTCCCGCTTGGACGCGGGAGACGCGTTCAACGTTTCCCTCGTGAACGGCGCGGCACCCGCATCGGGCACCACCATGTCCTTCTACCTGGAGTGGCAGGACGGCTCCATCCTCGCGACGGCGACCTGGACCACGTAGTCCCGGTCCCGCCCTACACGATGTGGGCGGGGATGTCCTCGAGCTCCCGGTCGCAGAACTTGCAGAAGACGCGCAAGGGATTCTTCGACCGCACGAGGAACTCGGACTCCACAGGCTCCTTCGTGTTGGAGATGCAGTTGGGGTTCCCGCACTTCAGGATGCCGACCGCGCGGTCGGGCAAGGTGACCCGGCGCTTCTCGGCGACGTTGTAGTTCCGGATCACGTTCACGGAGGCCGTCGGCGCGACGAGCGCGATCTTGTCGATCTCCCGTGCCGCGAGCTCGCGGTCCTCCACCTTGACGATGTCCTTCCAGCCCATGAGGCGGCTCGGGACATGCATGGCCACGGTGACCGTGGAGGAGACCGCATCGCCGATCCCCAGGATCCGCAGGACCTTGAGGGCCATGCCCGCGGGAATGTGGTCGATCACCGTCCCGTTCTTGATCGGCGTGACCCGGAGCTCCCTCATGCCCCACCTCCCAGGATGAGCTGGAGGAGAGCCATCCGCACGGGCACGCCGTTCCCGGCCTGCTTGAAGTACAGGGAATGCTTCGTGCGATCCACGTCGGGCGCGATCTCCGTGACCCGGGGCAGCGGGTGCATGATGATCAGGTCCCGCTTCGCGTCCCGCAGGAGGTTCGCGTCGATCCGGTAGACGCCGGCCACCTTCTCGTACTCCTGGGGGTCCGGGAAGCGTTCCTTCTGGATCCGCGTGACGTAGAGGACGTCCGCGTCGCGGATTACGTCCTCGAGACGGTGCGTGATCTTCAGGGGCAGGCCCTTCTCCTTGACGTGCTCCACGATCTCCCGCGGCATCTCCAGGGTGGGGGGGCTCACGAACGTCAGGTTGGCCCCGAAGTCGCTGAGGGCGTAGGTCAGGGAATGGACCGTCCGCCCATACTTCAGGTCGCCTACCAGGGCGATGTTCTCCCCCTCGAAGCCGCCCTTCTCATCCCAGATCGTGTACAGGTCCAGGAGGGTCTGCGTCGGGTGCTGGCCGGCCCCGTCCCCCGCGTTGATTACGGGCCGCTCGGTGAACTCCGCGGCGAGGCGAGCCGCGCCCTCCTGGGGATGGCGCAGGACGATCGCATCGCAGTAGCTCTCCACCATCCGGATCGTGTCCGCGAGGGTCTCCCCTTTCTGGATGGACGTGCCCTCCGTGCTCGAGAACCCGAGGACCCGCCCGCCGAGTCGGTGCATCGCGCTCTCGAAGGAGAGTCGCGTTCGCGTGGAGGGCTCAAAGAACAGGGTGCCCAGGATCTTCCCATCCAGGGCCTTGGACACCCGCTTGCCCTGGGCGATGGGGACCATCTTCCGCGCGGTCCGCAACACGAGCTCGATGTCCGCCCGCGAGAGGTCGCGGATGGACAGGACGTCCCTCCCCCGGAAGCTCGGCATCGCGCCCCATATTCCGAAGGTTGATTTAAAGGATACCCGGCGTTCCCGAGAAAATGAGGATGCGGCCTTGGGCGGGCGGCCGCAACCCCCTCACGGCTTGCGTTCCTTTCTCCCCAACTGGGTGACGTTGGACGGTAAGATGATGAGGCCGCCCTCCGCCTCCATGTACTTCTTCCAGTCCCGGCTGTTCTGCTGGGCCTGCTTCGCACGCTCCACCGCGATCGTGGCGACGACCTGCTTGACGACCTGGTCGACGTCGACGCCGAGGATCTCCCTGAAGAGGTATTTCATCCGGTCGCGGTCCATAGGGATGAAAGCCACGGGACCCCAGAATATAAAACGGAATTGTCAACGGTCTCAATCTTGAGACACACCGCAGGAGCGTCGGACGATGGCGGCATGGAGGCTTTGTCAACCCGTGGCGTGGAGCCCGGAAAATGGGCGAGTCGAACGACCCCCTCCAGGGCAGAATAAAAGAGGCAGGACGAGGGGTTCTCGGTCCTGCCTGTGGGTTGTGGAGGAGGGGTTATTGGTAGACGGAGGGTCCCGGCTCGACGACGTCGACGGCTCTCCAGTCGCCGCCGAAGTCCTTCGTGATCCCGGTCGCGAGCTGGAACCGCACGCGCAGGCGGCCGTTCTCGAAGAAGATGTAGGCGTTCTTGAGCTGGGACATGTAGAGGGAGATCCGCTTCCCCTTCTGGGTCAGGGCCCGCTCCGTGCACCGGATGAGACCCGCGCGCTCCAGCGCGTGGATGCGGCGGTAGCACGCCGCGATGGGGATGCCGTACTCGCGGCTCAGGTCGATGGCGGACTTCGCCTTCTTGAAGGTGGCCACCAGGATCTTCGCCGAGTACTCATCGGTGACGAGACGAGATGCTTCCAGAGGGTCCGTATCTCTTCCTCCTCGTTACGTGGAATCGAGGAGCAAGATGGTATATGAACCGCGGAGAGACAGTTATCCGCACTGATTCTCAACTGCCGGAACAGGTTGGGTCTACCGGGAAGCGACTAGCCGCCACAGCAACCGCCCTCGTCCCCGGACGCGCCGCATCCGCAGCCGTCGCCGCACGCGCCCTCGTGCTCCTTCTGGAGTACGGGGAGCAGCACGGTGGCCGCCACGGGCTGCGCCTTCTTCTGCTTCGCGAGCGTCTCGACGACGGAACTCATGGGTACCCTCCCGAAGAAACGCGATTTAGGTACTTCTAAATGTCGTCACGCGAGGTGCTTCTTCACGCGCTCCTCGAGGGGGCCACGGGGCATCGCGCCGACGACCTGGTCCACGAGCTTCCCCGCCTTGAAGAAGAGGAGCGTCGGAATGCCCATGATCATGAACTGCTGGACCGTCTTCGGGTTCTCGTCGCTGTTGACCTTGGCGAAGGTCACCTTGCCGTCGTACTTCTTCGCGAGCTCCTCGATGGTCGGAGCGATCGCGCGGCACGGGGCGCACCATTCGGCCCAGAAGTCGACGACCACGTAGGGATTCTGCTTGACGACCTTGTCGAACTCGGCGTCTGTGACATGGAGAGGCTTGTCGGCCATGGGTTTCACCGGCGTCCCGGGATTAGCGGCCGGTTCGATATAAACCTCCGCGCAAGGGGAGCGGACCGGCGCCCCGGATCCCGAAGGTGCCGCACGTCGGGTGCAAACCGCGGTCGGGGTCGAGTGCCGCAGCGGCGGGTACCTGGACACGGAGGACGCGACCTGCGGCAGCCAGTGCGGCCGGACGCCCTGACTCTCAGGACCCCCGAGCCCCCGGGGCACGCCCGTAATGCTCATATAGAAGCCCTAGCATAGACGAACGGGAATTCCAATGATGCAGGGACAGCCGGTCATCATCCTCAAGGAAGGAACGGAGAGGGAGAAGGGCACGGGGGCGGTGCACAACAACATCGCGGCCGCCCGTGCGGTGGCGGATGCGGTCAAGTCCACCTTGGGCCCGAAGGGCATGGACAAGATGCTCGTCGACTCCCTGGGCGACGTGACGATTACGAACGACGGCGTGACGATCCTCAAGGAGATCGAGATCGAGCACCCCGCAGCGAAGATGATTGTTGAAGTCGCGAAGACGCAGGATGATGAGGTCGGGGACGGGACGACCAGCGCCGTCGTCATCGCGGGCGAACTGCTCAAGATGGCAGAGCGTCTCATCGATCAGGAAGTCCATCCGACGATCATCGTGAACGGCTACCGGATGGCCGAGGAGGAGGCCGTCCGACGCCTCCAAGACGTCTCGTTCAGCGTGAAGCGCACGGACAAGGAGACCCTGCGCTCCATTGCCCGCACGGCCATGAGCGGCCGGAGTGTCGGCGACAGCAGCGATTTCCTCGCCAACATCGCCGTCGACGCGGTCCTGTCGATCATCGAAGAGGTCGCCGGTGAGACCCGGGCGGACGTGGACAACATCCTCGTCCAGAAGAAGCACGGCGGGGACATCCGAGAGACCGCCCTGATCGACGGCGTCGTTCTCGACAAGGAGCGGGTCCACCCGCGCATGCCGAAGTTCGTGCGAAACGCGAAGATCGCGCTCATCAACCGTGCGCTCGAGGTCAAGAAGACCGAGGTCAGCGAGGAGATCCGCATCCGGGACCCCCATCAGCTTCAGAAGTTCCTCGACGAGGAGGAGAAGGGACTCAAGAACCTCGTGGACCAGATCAAGGCCTCCGGGGCCAACGTGGTCCTGTGCCAGAAGGGCGTGGATGACCTCGTGCAGCACTACCTGGCCCAGGCCGGCATGTACGCGGTCCGACGGGTCAAGGAGAGTGACATGAAGAAGCTCGCGAAGGCCACGGGAGGCCGCATCATCACGAACCTGGATGACCTCACGGCCAAGGAGCTCGGCCACGCGGACCTCGTGGAGGAACGCAAGGTCGGGCCCGACGAACTCACCTTCGTCACGGGCTGCAAGAGCGCCCACGCCATCTCGATCCTCATCCGGGGAGGCACGGAGCATGTGGTCGACGAGGTCGAGCGCATTGTCCACGATGCCCTGCGCGTCGTGTCCGCGGGAGTCGAGGACGGCAAGGCCCTCCCGGGCGGGGGCGCGGCTGAAATCGAACTGAGCCTGGGGCTCAAGGACTACGGGGCCAGCGTCGGAGGCCGGGAGCAGCTCGCCATCGAAGCGTTCGCGAACGCCCTGGACGTCATCCCGAGGACCCTCGGGGAGAACGCGGGCCTGGACCCCATCAACGTCCTGATCAAGCTCCGGTCCGAGCACGGCAAGAAGTCCGGCAAGAACATGGGCGTCAACGTGCTCACGGGAGAGCCCCAGGACATGCTCAAGGCAAACATCATCGAGCCGCTGCGGGTCAAGACCCAGGCGCTCCAGTCCGCCACCGAGGTGGCGAGCATGATCCTGCGGATCGACGACGTCATCGCGTCCAGGAAGACGCCGACCCCGCCCCCGGGCGCCGGCGGCCACGAGCACGGCGGGATGGGCGGGATGCCGCCCGGCATGGGCATGTGACGTCCCGCTAGCTCGACGACGAATCCGAGGTCGCCAGGCGGACCAAGACTCGCTCCCGCAGGTCGCGGGCGACCTCGTCTTCCAACTTTTCGAAGCCCGACTGGACGAGCTCCGTCCAGCTCGTGCCGTCCCCCTTCCGCTCCCGATAGGGCGCGGCGCGCAGGGAGAATGTCCAGGGGACGCCGTCCACGAACAGGGTGCGCGGCGGGCGCGCGGAACGGCTCCGGTGGATCTCGACCCGCGCGGCCCGTCCCGTCTCCGCGACGGCGGACGTCACGGCCTCCGCGACGTCGTCCATGGGCCGCTCGACGAGGAGGCTGAAGCTCCTCGGTCCGCGGCTCCGGAGCCGCGGCAGGAAGAGGAGGAGGCAGAAGAGCAGGAGGAAGATCCCAGTCCCCAGGAACACGTCCACCGCGTCCTCGTGCTCCGCCCCGTAAGCCTGGAAGAGGAGCATGCCCAGGCCGAGAACGATCCAGGCCGCGCCCAGGATCATGGACAGGACGCGGAAGTCGTTCACGTACATCCACGAGGGCGGGGTGCGCACCTCGGCCATCGCTTCGGCCATCTCAGTCCTCCGCGATGAGGGCGCCGAACCTGCCTCGGGACACCTCAAGCCCGAAGTTCGTGCGCTTGACGTAGCAGTCGATGGCCCGGACCGTCGTGCCCACGGCCACCCGGCCCTTCTCGACGAGGGCCACGTCGTCGTCCCACAGGGGCATGCGGCAGAAGCCGCTGTCGTCCCGGAGCTCCAGGTTCACCACGCGCCCGGCCGTGCCGTCCTGGCGGGTGAACGTCCGGACCGGGGAGAGGCCGACCACCCGCGCGCGGAGGTTCGCCTCGGCGCCCTCCTCCAGGTCCTTGATGGGCTGGAAGATCGCGACGCTGCCCCCGAGCCGTTCCACGACGACCATGGCCGCGGCGTCCGGGTCCAGGAGGCCGCCCCACTCCTCCATGGTGGCCTGCACCCGGGCGTCGAACTCCTCCGGGGTGACCCGGTCCTTCACCTGGGCGTAGCGGGCCCGCATCCCGCGGCCGAACGCGCGGGGACGGGAAAAGGTTTCCCCCGACGGGTGGGCCGGGAAGAGTACATAGGGAGCGTTCTTGCACGTGGCGCGCCTCTTCCCGCTAACCGATGACCCCTGAGGCCATCTCGGCCCCGTACGAAGGGTTCCGGCAGGGCCTCTGCCGGATCCGCGGGTACTGCATCCAGGACGAGGGGGACCGGTTCGCCCTCGCGTTCGAGCCGTGGTTCACGGAGTCCGACCGACCCCACGCGGTCCCCTGCCTCCGCCTGGACTTCCGCCGCGCGGGCGACCGCGTCTTCCTGGAGCGGTTCGTCGTCTGCGACGGGGCCCAGGAGCAGGCCGTCGACCTGGAGGCGGCCCACGATGCCCTCCAGGCGTGGCTCGACTACATGTCCGTCTAGGCCCGCGCCGGACGGGCCCCCACGAGGGCCTCGGCGAGCGAGCGCCGGAACGCAGCGAGGGCTTTTCGGTCCCGGGCCTCCGGCCGGAAGAGGAGGACGGTCCGTTCGGGCGGCCCCTTGGCGCCCCGAAGAGAAGGCAACTCCTGCCAGCCGATCGTGCACGGGGGCTCGTCGAAGCGGACCACGGACACGCACTTGGCGAACGGGCCCTCGCGCTCCGCGACCGGATGGACGGCACGACCGGCCGTGGCCTGGGCCAGGGTCCGCGCCAAGGCGTCCACCTCGAGCGGGAGGTGCATGGCCCATAGCGGGCGGCCGACGTACACGAGGACGACCAGGAGGAGGGGGACCACGGACGCGAGCGCGGCCAGGTACCCCGTCGTGACGGGGTCGCCCCGGTTGGAGAAGTCCACGGCGAAGTACGTGAGGAGGATCAGGGAGACGAAGAACAGGAGGAAGGCCCATCCGGGGACGCGGCGCGTCCACGTCGGCCGGGGGACCGGCGTCGCGGCCATGGTGCGCCTCACTTCAGCCGGATCGTCTCGAGGTTCATCGGGGCGCGCGTCTCGAGGCCGAACTTCTTGTAGAGGCCCGAGGCGAGGTCCGCACACTTGAACTCCTCGCCGTGGTTCACGATGATCCGCTCGGGGCGCGGCTCCATGGTGCCCACGAAGTTCAGGAGCTGCAGGCGGTCCGAGTGGCCCGAGAAACCGTCGATCGTCTCCAGGTCCATCTTGATCTGCAGGGTCAGGGGCTGCCCGCGGTCGTTCAGGGTGACCTCGCGGGCCTCCCGCTGAATCCGCCGGCCCAGGGAGCCCTCGGACTGGAACCCGACGAAGATCAGGGCGTGGAGCGGGTTGTCGGCCCAGCCCTTGAAGTACTCCAGGACGGGGCCCCCGGACATCATGCCGCTCGTCGCGAGGACGATGCACGGCTCCACGTCGTCGATGATGTTGGCGCGCATGTCCGAGGTCTCCACCCGCTTGAAGTAGGGGGACAGGAAGGGGTTCTCGCCCGTCTGGAAGATCTCCGTCCGGAGCTGGCTGTTCAGGTACTCCGGGTACGCCGTGTGGATCGCCGTGGCCTCCCAGATCATCCCGTCCAGGTAGATGGG
>OFHG01000037.1_pt1 | contig 61743 bp, 58 predicted proteins | sample 1521931 | NCBI WGS metagenome assembly OFHG01 (sample SAMEA2468438, study PRJEB22500) | soil metagenome | biome: Glassland; feature: Farmland; material: Clay | place: Australia | collected 2013-01-31 | depth 0.55 m
CTCTCATTGTTCAAGTGGACTTGGACGCCAAGCGCCCCTGTCCAAAGTTGCTCGGTTGGGGCGGGTCAGAAGGTGGATGGGCACGCACGACCTATCCTAGGCGAGCGCGAAGAAAACCAGGGACGGTTCGCGAACATGCCTCACGTTAACGCTTTCTTGGCGTCCCCCAGCATTTGTCACGACCCACACTTCGTGCGGCTCTCTCGAATTCGAGGTCGGCGGCCTGCAATCTTCGATGAAAACCACCAGGGGCTGGAGACCCTACGAAGCGTCACGAATGCCCTGGGTCCGAGGGGATACCCGCGTTCGAAACAAGAGGAGGCCCCCAAGCAATAAGAAGCCAGCAGCGACCAAGGCACCATACCAACACCAACCCGCTCCCCAACTCAACGTGCCCCCGCCGTGGATAGTACTGAAAGACATTGATCCCCAGAAGCCCGTTGTAGCGCTGAGGGCGCTACCATCTTGAACGGCTGCTCCAGGTAGCCATATCATAACGCACAGACATCCAACAAACGCGAGGGCGGATGACATGATTCCCAGGATGGGCGCCAGCCTCTCATCGATCGGTCTCCGACTCGGAACCGTCACCAGGGCGGCCATGCCGATCCCAGAAAGAACTGCGCAGACCAACAGCCAAGACGCCACTTGGAGCACGAAACTGATGTTAGGTTCCTCGCTGTACGTGGTCCTGGTCACCGTGGTTGTGTTTGGATAGCAACAGGTCCAGGCTTCGTGTGCGATGGTTGTTCCTGAAAGAAGCCGGAATTCAAGGGTGGTTGTCCAAGCGTTCATCGAGAGTGAGGAGCCCTGGGCGCTGACCATCCACCAAGGGCCGAGGAACGACACTGCCATGAGGATGATGCCGACAACGGCTAGTCGGACAGCGACTTCGTTCCTCATTCCACTCCCTTCACAGCTCATGGATCAATCGGTGCGCTTCCAAATATGTCTTGCGACTTGGTGAGAGCTGGGAGCGGTCTTGTCTCACGACGCTCCTCCAGGACCGTCCCTATGCGGCATCGACATCACGGAGCGAGTGGCTGGTCGGACTGCCCTAGTTCTCGGTGTAGGTCCACTCCGTGGTCGACACGATGGTCTGTGTGAACGGAGAGAAAGCGCCATAGGCCCCGTAGCCATTCCATGGGTACCATCTCCATCCGCGACCGTATGGGACGTAGTACTGCAGTGCGGAGAAGCGGCCCTGCGGCACTTGGTCTTGACCGTTGTGCGATTCTGCCTGAGCTTCGAGGATGGCAGTCTTCTGCTGCAGTGCAACAGAGGCTTTCGAGACGCCATCAATCAACGCGTACCAGTAGTAGGCGGTACAGCTGACCTGGCAGCCGGAGTAGACTACCGTGAACGTGTGCGTAGAGCCTACCGTTGCCGTGCCCTGGAGTTCGAAGTCATATGACCCATTGCAGACATCGTAGTACATCGAAGTGCAGTACTCCGTGTAGTACATCACGCTGGATCCCGTGGTCCCCTTCGGGGTCAGCCCCTTGACCCATCCGACCTGGAGCCACCCGCCGTTCGGCATCCCCACGGTGACGAGTGCGAAAACTTCGGAACCACTAGCAGGGGTTGCGTCCGTGACGAGAATGCTGGCTTGGATTCCGTACGCAGTGGATTTGTAGTCTGTGTATGCCGAAGACCATCCTGCGGTTTGCAGACCAAGTACCGTCGGGAACCCCAAAGGAGGCGCGGTAACCGGCAGCGAAATCGGTCCGATTAGACCAAACATGATCACCAAGCCCATCAAAGCTTCGAGCCTTCGCGGGAGCATAGCACCATCCTCCATTCACGGCATCGGGTTCTTTCATCTTAGCCAGACGGGTGCCGTATGCACCAACATGCTGCACCTGGCATCGTTCCACCTGATTGCCTCGGCCTTTGCCTATCACCGGCCACGACGTGAACGGTCAAACCGCGAACGTGCTAAGCGTGGTCCTGCCAGAAGCCATACTTGGCCATCACAGGTGCCACCTTTGCAGTTATCTCCTCCAGAAAGGCATAACCGCGTGCCGTGATGTCCAGCGAGGCCTCTAGGAAGCCTGCTTGTTCCAGATCGACAATCAGCTTCTTCAACCTTGGATACGTCAAACCCGACAATCTCTCGATGTGGTACAACCGGATCGGCTCACCGCTTCTCTTGATTGAATGAATCGAACGCAGAACGTCGACGTAGACTTGGATTCTCAACCGCCTGGATCTTGCGTAGTTCGTCGCTATCCCTCCGTAGCCGGGCTCATTGAACGGCTTAGGGTCGGTTTCAGCTGCGAGGGTTCACACAGGACGGACAATGTACTTAAACCAGTTCCGGTAATGTTCCGTTTCGCCCCCCATCTGCTGCTCTTGCAACCTCGCTGCACTCGTTCCGACAGATGCGTTCCTAGCTCTCGCCGTGTGGTCGGTCCGCCTCTTCGGGATCACTCAACTCTGGATCACCGAGTCAGGGATCGTGACTCAGTGCCCGTTCGCACCACGCTCTTGGGCCGTGCGCCTGCCGGCCAATGGAGGTCCTTCGACCAAGCCGGGGCAGGTGCTCTGCGACTTCGGGTGAATCCTCAGGAGGGCGGCCTCCACTCATCTCTTCCTCGAGGCAGCGGCGCGGGTCTGGCTGAACATGGTTCCCGCTTCCAGAACGCGACAGCGCTGCGCCTCAACGGTACGGCACGTTACGTGCAGAGCGAGATGTTGAGATGGGGCTGGGCGAATCCCGGGAACTGGCGCCGGAACCCTTCAGTCGGCGGGTGACCGAAACGCTCACGAAAGTTACAGTGGGCTCGACCGGATTCGAACCGGTGACCTTCGCTGTGTGAGAGCGATGTCATAACCACTAGACCACGAGCCCGCGGGAGCGCGCATTGGTCGCGGTCGTATAAATCCCCATCGAACCTCGACGCAGGAATGGGGGTTATGGCAATTGAAAGTACAATGCGAATAAATCCCGCCTCGGGCCATCGCGAGGCGTACACACCCGAGACGCGCATCCGGAGGTCCGGGGCATGGTCATCGCGGAGTCCCATCGCTCTTCCTCGGGCATGGTCCCGAGCGGCACCCGACACTGGCAAGACATCCCACTTTGGCGGAACGTCACGGAGGCCCAGTGGAACGACTGGAAGTGGCAGGCCGCCCATGTCGTCCACACCCTGGAGGAAGTGAAGCAGATCCTGCCGCTCACCCCGGACGAGGAGCGCGGCGTGGTCGAGTGCGCCAAGTACTTCAAGTTCGGCATCCCGCCGTACTACGCGAGCCTCATGGACCCCAACGACCCGAACTGCCCCGTGCGGCTCCAGGCCGTCCCCCGTGTGCAGGAGACCCACTTCTCCGAGGCAGACCGCCACGATCCCCTGTACGAGGACGTGGACTCGCCTGCGCCCCACCTGACCCACCGCTACCCGGATCGGGTCCTCCTCCTAATCACGGACTACTGCGCGATGTACTGCCGCTTCTGCACTCGCCGCCGGTTCACGGCCCATGCCCACGGCGCCATGTCCGCGAAGGACCTCGAGCCGGCGTTCCAGTACCTGGAGAAGGCCAAGGAGGTCCGCGACGTCCTCCTGAGCGGCGGCGACCCGCTGATGGTCAACGACGAGTACCTGGAGAACATCCTCAAGCGCCTTCGCGAGATCGACCACATCGAGATCGTCCGCATCGGCTCGCGCGCCCCGTGCACCCTCCCCATGCGGATCACGCCACAGCTGGTCTCGATGCTGAAGAAGTACCATCCGGTGTGGCTCAACACGCACTTCAACCACCCCAAGGAAATCACGCCGGAGGCGTCCAAGGCGCTCGCGATGCTCGCCGACGCGGGCATCCCCCTGGGAAACCAGTCGGTCCTCCTGCGGGGCATCAACGACTGCCCCACGGTCATGAAGCAGCTCGTCCACAAGCTCGTCCTCAACCGCGTGCGGCCGTACTACTTCTACCAGTGCGACCTGAGCGAGGGCATCGAGCACTTCCGCACGCGGGTGTCCAAGGGCATCGAGATCTACGAGGCCCTCCGCGGCCACACGTCCGGGTTCGCGGTGCCCCTGTTCATCCTGGACGCGCCCGGCGGCGGTGGCAAGGTGCCCCTCGCGCCCAACTACCTGGTCAGCCAGAGCGACAAGAAGGTCGTCATCCGAAACTACGAGGGCGGCATCTTCTCCTACCCCGAGCCGGACGTGCCGCCGAGCGCCTGCCCCGACCGGTGCGTGCACTGCCAGGAGGACGCCAAGGCGTCCCGCGAGGGCGTCGCGGGCATCCTCGGCGGCCAGCGGGACTCCATCGTGCCGTCCGGCACGCTCCGGGAGAAGCGGCGCCGGGAGCACAAGGCACAGGTCTCCGTCGAGGTCCCGACCCGCTGAGGGGCGCCAGCTTCATTACGCCGACCCGGGATGGACATCCCGAGGCATGCGTGTGTCCAGTGATGATCTCAAGGCGAAGCGGGACATCCTCCGAAGGGAGCTCGGGAACCGCGGGCTCGTGATCCGGCTGTCAACCTCCCGGGAGGGTGCGAACCTCGTCGCGCGGCTCGAAGTCACGGAGGCGGGGACGGACCAGAAGATCGCCAAGCTGGTGACCGTGGCCAAGGTCGACGACCTGGACCTGGTCATCGGGCTCGACGCACCCGAGGGGATGGCGCGGGACTTCCTGTCCCAACTCCTCGGGTTCGCGGACGCGCTCCGGGGGCTGGTCCCCGCGGTCACCGTCCACGAAGAGTGAGCCCGGCACTACGGTTAAATACTCGGGTCCTTCTGAACTCCCCGCATCACATGGACCCATCCGGAGTGCTGCTCGCGCTGGAGGAGCGGAAGAAGTGGCGCGAGCGCCGGGAACGCATCCGGAACCGGATCAAGCAGCTCGAGCGGCGGAAGGCCTACCTCCACAAGGAGCTCGACCGGGTCCGCAAGAAGGTCGCCGAGTACGGCGCCCTCCTCTCGGGTCTGAAGGGGGCGAAGATCGAGGACGAGCGGCGCATCCCGCCCGCCGTCGTGAGGTGATCCGCCACGGGCGCCATGGAGACGGCCCAGAAGGAGTTCGAGCGGTGGCGTCAGCGGGAACGCCGGCTCATCGAGGCGCTCGACCAGGTGGAGGACGAGCGTCGGCGGCTGGACGAGGAACTCGGCCGCGTGGAGCAGCAGGTGGTGTACTACGACCACCTGGCCCGGGACATGAAGAAGGAACTCGGCCGCCCGGGCCTGTCCAATCTCCTGTCGTCCTTGAGGAAATCCTGAGGGACCTCCTTGCGGGTCACGGTGGACGGCGAGGCACGGGAGCTGCGCACGGTGTGGTTCGAGGACGGCATCGTCAAGCTGATCGATCAGCGGTTCCTTCCGTTCGAGATCCGCATCCACGAGGCTCGGAGCCTGGAGGACCTCGCGGTGGCCATCGAGGACATGGTCGTGCGGGGCGCGCCCGCGATCGGCGCGGCGGCGGCATACGGGATGGCCCAGGCGCATCTCCACGGCGTCAGCACGCGGGACGCGGCGGACCGACTCCGGAAGACGCGGCCCACGGGCCAGGACCTGTTCTACGCGCTGGAGTACATGTCCAGGGCGCTCGAGACGGGCGAGGACGCGGTCACGGCGGCCGAGCGCTACGCCCGAGAGGACGTGGACCGCTGCCGCGCCATCGGCGTCCACGGCGCGAAGCTGATCAAGAACGGGACGCGCATCCTGACCCACTGCAACGCAGGAGCCCTCGCCACGGTGGACTACGGGACCGCCATGGCACCCCTGCGCGTGGCCCACGAGAGCGGCCGCAAGTTCTTCGTCTACGTGAGCGAGACCCGACCCCGGTTGCAGGGGGCGCGCCTGACCGCATGGGAGCTCGTCCAGGAAGGGATCGAGCATGCGATCCTCCCGGACGGCGCGGCGGGGCACTTTCTGAGCCGGGGCGAGGTGGACCTCGTCCTCGTGGGGGCGGACCGGATCGCCGCGAACGGGGACACGGCCAACAAGATCGGCACGTACATGAAGGCCGTCGTGGCCAAGGAGAACGGGGTTCCCTTCTACGTCGCGGCGCCCACGAGCACGGTCGACCTGGCCATCCCGAACGGCGCCAAGATCCCCCTCGAGGAGCGCTCGCCCCAGGAGGTCCTCCAGTTCGCTGGCAACCCCGTGGCGCCCAAGGAGAGCCCGGCCCGGAACCCGGCGTTCGACGTGACCCCCGCGAAGTACATCACGGGGATCATCACGGAGCGCGGCATCGCGCGGCCGTCGGAGGTCCGCCGTCTCGGGACGACCTCCGCACCGCCCCGAAAGAAGAAGGCGGCCAAGCGTCGCCGCTGACGCAAATACCCTTTTAGGCCTTCGCGCGCTTGCCCGAGCAATGCGTCTCCAAACGACCTGGTTCGGCTCGTTCCTCGTCGACGAAGGGAAGGTCGTCCAGCAGCGTCTCTTCCCCCCAGATCCACAGGCCCTCGCCGATCGGCTCGCCCGGGTGGAGGACTGGAAGGTCCTTGACGAGGAACGAGAACTCATGGGCTCGGTTGCGGAGGTCTTCGTCACGGAGCCGCGGCTGGAACGGGCCGGAGGACGCTTCACGGCGGAGCGGGCGCCCTTCCTCGATCCCGGGGCGTACGGGTACGACCGGACGCTCCTCCATGCGGCCATGGTCGAGCTTGCGAAGCGCCGGATGCGAAAGGCCATCCGCACGGAGGACCACCTGCGCCAGGCCGTGGCCGCGGTGGACGATCTCCTGGACCAGGAGAACGGCCTCGTGGAGCGCATCCGGGAGTGGTACGGCCTCCATTTTCCCGAGCTCGCGAAGATGGTCGACGAGGCGGAGTACCTCGAGCTCGTCGCGAAGCACGGCCGGCGCGAGAAGCTACCCATGGACGCCCGCGAGAGCGTCGGCGCGGAGCTGGGCGAACCCGAGGAGCGGGAGATCCAGGGCATGGCCCGCCTCGCGCAGTCCCTGGCGGCCCAGCGAGCCGACCTCGAGGGCTACGTGGAGAAGACGGCCCGCGGCATCGCGCCCAACGTGGCCGAGCTCGCGGGTCCCATGATCGCGGCGCGGCTCGTCACCCTGGCGGGGAGCGTGGAGGACCTCGCCCGCTATCCCGCCGGCACGGTCCAGCTCCTCGGCGCGGAGCGCGCGCTGTTCCGCCATCTGAAGACCCAAGCGCGGCCGCCCAAGCACGGCGTCCTGTTCCAGCACCCCCTCATTCACCGCGCGCCTCCGTGGCAGCGCGGGGCCCTCGCGCGCGCCTTCGCCGGCCGCATCGTCATCGCGGCGCGCGCGGACGCCTACACGCATCGCCACATCGCCCCGGAGCTGCAGGCCGACCTCGATCGGACCGTCGCCGAGATCCGGCGTCGCAAGGAGGAGAAGCCCGCACGGCGCGGGCCGAAGCCCTCGACCCATGCGCGGGCGCGTCGCCGACGGTGAGGAAAGGCTTTAATGGGCCGGCCGCATCGGCCGGAGCGGAATCGCCATGTCGTGGGAACAGGCCGAGATGCGGGAACTCAAGGTGAACCGCTACGTGGTCATCGACGAGGAACCGTGCAAGATCATCAGCATCCAGTTCTCCAAACCCGGGAAGCATGGCGAAGCCAAGGCGAGGCTCGAGGCCATCGGGGTCTTCGACGGCCAGAAGCGGTCCGTCGTCCACCCGGTGACCCACAAGGTCCGCGTGCCCATCATCGACAAGCGGAAGGCGCAGGTCCTCTCCATCCACGAGAACAAGGCCCAGCTCATGGACCTCGAGAACTATGAGACGTTCGAGCTCGAGGTGCCCGAGGAGCTGCGGGGATCCCTGCAGGCGGGCCAGGAGCAGATGTACATCGAGACCCTGGGCCGCCGCAGGCTACAGACCGTGTGAGCCCGCCGTCCTCATATAACCCGAGGGAGTTCTCGGAGGCCATGGCCGCGCCCCGCTTCGCCGACGCGCACGCGAAGCTCGAGGATGCGAAGATTGCTCTCTTCGGCGTTCCCTACGACCGGACCTGCTCGTTCCGGGGCGGAAGCCGGTACGCGCCGCGGTCCATCCGCCAGGCCTCGTACAACTTCGAGGCGTACATGATGGACCATGGCCGCAGCCTGGCCGACGTCCCCATCGCGGACCTGGGCGACACGCCCTCCTTCGGCCCGTCCTCGGAGATGGTCGCCGGCGTGACCAAGATGACGACGGACGCGATCAAGGGCGGCCGCATCCCCATCGTCCTCGGGGGGGAGCACAGCCTCGCGCCCGCGGTTGTGAGAGCCTTCCCGAAGGACGTGGCCGTCCTCGGCATCGACGCCCATCTGGACTTTCGCGACTCCTACTTGGACGACAAGTGGTCCCACGCCTGCTCCGCGCGGCGATGCTCCGATCACGTGGGCGTGGAGCACGTGGTCTACATGGGCGTGCGATCCTTCAGCGAGGAGGAGCGGGAGGACCTGGCCCGTCTCGGGCTGACCTTCGTGAGCGTATACGACATCCACGAGACGGGGATCGCGAGGGCCGTGGAGCGCGCGCTCAAGGCGGTGGACCGCGACAAGGTCTACCTCACGATCGACTTCGACGGGATCGATCCCGCGTACGCGCCGGCCGTGGGCAACCCGGAGCCCTTCGGCCTCGCGCCCCTCCAGGTGAAACGGCTCCTGGGCATCCTGGCACACCACCTCGTCGGCATGGATCTGAACGAGGTCAGCCCCGCCTGGGACTACGGCCAGACCTCCCTGCTCGCGGCCCGCCTGGTCCGGGAGGCCATGATGGCCATCGCGGAGGCCCACGCCTGGGTCTAGCGGTAGCCGGGGATCTCCTTCTTCCTGGCCCAGATCGCCTCAAGGTCGTACTTCTTCAGCTCGCCGTCGAACTTCCGGTCCAGGTCCGCCTTGGCCCGCTCGAGCTGGACGAGGTCTTCGGACTGCCGGAGCTTCGCGCGGAGACCCTCGATCTCCTTGACCAGCGCGGCATCGAACTCCACGCCGTTCAGGGCCAGGATGGACAGCGTGTTCTTCATCACGTCGAGCTCCAGACGAATCCGGTCCTTCGTCCCGGCGTCCACGACCCGCTTGTTCACGCTGACGAGGAGTTCCCGGTGCTGCTTGAGCGCGGTCAGAATGTTCTCGATTCGGTCCGCGGTCTTCAGCAGGTAGTCCTCCAATCGGACGACGGAGTCCTGGAGCTCCCGAATGACGCCCCGGTCACCCTTCCTCGCCGCCTCGCTCAGCCGGAGCGCTTCGAAGACGACATCGTGACGGCGATTGGAAACGGCGGAGGCCTTGGTCAACGCGCGGAGCCGCGCCTCTTGGTCGTGCAGCATCCGGTCCATGGCCCGAAGCTGCCGCCGCAACTCGGCGACCTCCTCTTCCGGAGACCCGGCGGTCCCGCGGGCGCGACCCCCCGAGGCGGCCATCGCGCGCGGGAACGGAGGCATGCGATAAGAAGCTACGCCCGGACCCTTCCCGGAGCGCCTGGAGAAAAAGGCGTGACGAGCCCTGCCGCCTCGCGCGCCGCGCTCCTGACGCCCTCCCCCACCTTCTTCCGGCGCAGGTCCGGCCCGCGGACCCGCGCGTCCTACCGCACCCGCGGCGACGCGCAACCGGGCGGCTTCGAGGGCTCGTCCCAACCCGTGAGATAAAGTGGCACGAGAGAGGAAATACCTTTCGTCCGACCCACGTCTGGCGGCTCGCCCGCAGGAAGCCTGCCTTGGCGCAACTGACCCCGCCGGTTGTTCATGCCGGTTCCCTGCGCCTCGCGATCGGAACGGGCATCGTACGCCTCGAGTGCGTGTCGAAGCCTCCGGGTCGCGGGCTCCTCTTCTTCAGCGTCGACCTCGCGCTGCGGAGGGGGGACGGAATGCAACAGCCCTTAAACGCGAGACGCGGTGCCGTCCGAGGAGATGAGCGAAGAAGAGATCATGACCTCCGCAGAGAGCGCGAGGCGTCTCGCCGTCGCAAGACAGCATCTGGCGGGGATGCCACCGAAGAGAGCAACAAGCGAGCATCTTCTGTCCGTCGTGCGCGACCTGGCTTTTGTCCAGTGGGATCCAATCGAGGTGGTCGCGCCGTCGCACGTTATCGCCCTTTGGAGCCGGGTAGGCGACTTTCGGTTGTCGGACCTGAATGGACTCATGTGGGAGGAGAAGAAACTGTTCGAGCATTGGGCAGGGCGGTTCGCGGCGATCGTGCTCACGGAGGACTATCGACTCTACTACTCCATGATGAAACGATACCCGGAGTCGCTCAGCAGGTCTTGGGGAGCCCAGAAAGCGAACGCCAGGAGGTTCCTGGCCGAACACCGGGAGCTGGCCAATTCGATTTTGAATCAACTCAAGAAGGGACCGCTCCATCTAGCCCAATTCAAAGAGTACGTCCGAACCAAGAGGAGTGCGGACGGATGGACGTCCGGAAGCGGTGTCGCTGCGATGCTCTTCCACTTGGAAATGAGTGGAAGGGTCATGGTCGTGGGACATCAGGGTAACCAGAACATCTGGGGTCTGCCCGAGGAGTTTCTGCCGAACTGGGTGGAGCGGATGATGCTGACAGAAGAGGAGGTCGAGCGTTTGGCTGCGCAGAGGGCCATCCGGGCCCTTGGAACAGCTTCGCCTCGAGAAATCAACTACTACTTCCCGCGCGGCCGCTATCAAAACCTGAAGGGTGCTTTGGCGAGCCTACTGGAGGATTCCACCATTCATCGGGTTCGCGCCGCGGGACTCGACGGAAGCGGCGAGCGATATGTCCACGATCTCGACGTCAACCTCCTGGAGTCGATGAATACCGACGCCTGGCAGCCACGGATGTCCCTCTTGCCCCCATTCGACAATCTGATCTGCGGGAGAGACCGGACGAACCGAGTGTTCGGCTTCGATTACAGCCACGAGATGTTCTTGCCCCCAAACAAACGGAAATTCGGATCCTACGTGCTCCCCATCCTTTGGGGCGAAAGGCTCATCGGCAGAGTTGACCCGCGGATGGACCGGAAGAACGAGAAGCTCCTGATCAACTCCGTGCATGCGGAGCGTGGCGCACCTGCCGAGGAGGACGTCTCTTCGAGGATTGGGGAGACGATCGAACGGTTGGGGGCGTTCCTCGGGGCCAAGGAAGTCGTGTACACGTCTCGTGTCCCGGCGGCTTGGAAGCCTGCACTTCGCTGAGCCGCATACGCAGGAAGGCCTCCCGCGGCGGCCAACAGGCGGCGGACGGGCGGGTCAAAGAGGGGAGGGACCCGCGCCATGGGGCCCGGCATGGGGCGACCGCGGCACGGAGCCTGACGATTCGCCTCGGCCTCCACCCTGCTCACACCCTCCGGAGATCCCGGAGCCGGGCCTAACAACGTTTATGTGGATTCGGCCCATCGGTTGCACCGAGGCTGCGATATGGGTACGGGATGGCAGGGGCCGCTCAACCGACTGGACCCGTTCGCCTGGGAGATCCCACAGTCCTACAAGGCCCAGATGCGGACGAGCGGGCTCATCTTCATCGACGAGCCCATGATCGCTCAGCTCCGCCAGGACCAGGCCGCGGAGCAGGTGGTCAACGTGGCCACCATGCCGGGCATCATCGGCCGCTCCATGGCCATGCCGGACATCCACTGGGGCTACGGCTTCCCCATCGGCGGCGTCGCGGCGTTCGACCACGACGAGGGCGTGATCTCCCCTGGGGGAATCGGGTTCGACATCGACTGCGGCGTGCGCCTCCTCCGGACGAACCTCACGGAGGCTGAGGTCCGTCCGAAGATCCGCGAGCTCGTGGACACGATGTTCCACAACGTCCCGAGCGGCGTGGGGGAGGGCGGGCTCGTGAAGGTGTCGCGGCAGGATCTCGGCCGCCTAGCCACGGAGGGCGTCGCGTGGTCCGTGGAGAAGGGCTACGCGTGGCCCGAGGATCCGCTTCACATCGAGGCGAACGGCCACCTCGCCGATGCCTCGTTTGAAAAGGTGAGCGACCGGGCGATCTCCCGAGGCAAGGACCAGGTCGGGAGCCTAGGCTCGGGCAACCACTTCCTCGAGGTGCAGAAGGTCGACCGAATCTACGACGAGGAGGCCGCGAAGGCCTTGGGCATCGACCGGGTCGGCCAGGTGAGCGTGATGATCCACACGGGCTCCCGCGGCTTCGGCCACCAGATCGCGTCGGACTACATCGCGGCCTGCGAGGGCGTCGTGAAGCGGGAGAAGATGGACCTCCCAGACCTCCAGCTCGCGTGTGCCCCCGTGCACTCCAAGGAGGGTCAGGACTACTGGGCGGCCATGTGCTGCGGGGCCAACTTCGCTTGGAACAACCGTCAGGTCATCACGCACGGCGTTCGGAACGCGTTCACGAAGACGTTCGGCCGCTCCGGGGAGGACCTGGGCATCGACATCGTCTACGACGTGTGCCACAACATCGGTAAGATCGAGGAGCACGACGTCGATGGACGCCGGCGCAAGGTGGTCGTTCACCGGAAGGGCGCGACGCGCGCCTTCCCTCCCGGTCATCCGGAGACGCCCGCGAAGTACAAGGACGTGGGGCAGCCCGTGCTCATCCCAGGCGACATGGGCACCTGCTCGTTCGTCCTCGTCGGACTGCCGTCCGCGATGAGCCGTTCCTTCGGATCGAGCTGCCACGGCGCCGGCCGTCGGATGTCGCGCGCCGCGGCGACCCGGATGTACCGCGCGAACGAGGTCGTCCGAAGCCTGGGCGAGCGCGGCATCTACATCCACGCCGCGACCAAGGCGGGCATCGTGGAGGAAGCCCCGGGCGCGTACAAGAACGTGGAGGACGTGGTCCGCGTGGCGGAGGGGGCGGGGCTCACCAAGATTGTCGCGCGGATGGTCCCTCTCGGGGTCGTCAAAGGATGAGGTTGACGCTGAAGCCCTTCGGCTCCGTGGACCCCGTCGTCCTCGACTACCTTCGCACGTCCCTCTCGGATTTCGACGCCATCGCAGTCGCACCCTCGGCCCCGCTGCCCGAGAAGGGATTCGATGCCCGGCGCAAGCAGCGGCTCGCATCGAGCCTGTTCCCGGCATGCCTCGCGGAGCCGGGAGAGCGGGTGCTCGGGGTGACGGAGGCGGACCTCTACGAGACGGGTTTGAACTTCGTGTTCGGCTTCTCCCAGCCCGGAGGCCGCGCCGCGGTCATCTCGCTGGCGAGGCTCCACGACCCGGACCAGACGCGCTTCCTCGAACGTTGCCTGAAGGAGGCCGTGCACGAGATCGGGCACACCCTGGGCCTAGCCCACGATGAGGACCACGCGCGATGCGTCATGAAGTTCTCCCGCAACCTGGAGGACACGGATCGCAAGGGCCACGACTACTGCCCGGACTGCGCGGCCCGCGCGTCGGTCACCTTGAAGCGCCCACGAACGTGAACGTCGCGGACGCGTCGAACCCGTCCGGACAGCGCCTCGGGAGCTCTTCCTCCAGGAAGGCGAGGCCGCGTTCGAACTCCCCGGGGGGCAGCAGATCGAACGTGGAGATGTACTTCCTCCGCACCCGTTCGATCTCCTGGTCCGCGGGCACCGTGCGCCGGAAAGGCCGGACGTCCGCGGAGACGGTCGTGAATCCCGCCTTCCGGAGATTCGTGACGATTCCGTCGATGGTCGGGAAGCGCGCCCGGTCGATGGCGAGGAGACTGGGGAACGCCTCGTCCAGGAGGCCCAGGGTCCGGGTGGACATGTCCGACGTGGCGATGGCTACCCGGCGGGACACGCGGGCCACCTCGGCCAGAACGCGCGGATAGTCGGCCAGCTGGTGCAGGACCATGACGAGCAAGGTCACGTCAAAGGCGTCCGGGCGGAAGGGCAGTCCATGGGCGTCGGCCCGGACGAGCGGGAAGGTACCCTTGCCTCGCGCCCGGGACAGCATGTCCAGGGACACGTCCGCAGCGACCACGGTCCCGACCTCAGCCGCGAGCCGCGAGAAGCGGCCGGTTCCCGCGCCGAGGTCCAGGATGCGGTCCCCCGGCTGCAGACGGCCCGCCGACGCAAGCCCCGTGAACCAGTACTCCCGGTCGATCGGGTCGCTCCCCCGCACCGCGTCGTAATCCGCGGCCAGCCGGGCGTAGTCCACGGGCACGAAACGCGGAAGAACGGCGCGGGATATCAGGGTGTCGAGGCCCTCCATGACCATCGCGGAGTTCAGCATCTCGCCCACGGGGAAGGACGTCGGCGTCTCGGAGTACGTCGCGCGGTGCCTGGACCTCGTGGACCGGAGCGGGCTGGCCTACAAGCTGAACCCCATGGGGACCGTGGTCGAGGGATCGTTCGACGAGGTGATGGAGCTCATCGCGCGCTGCCACAAGGCGGTCGCCGCGGACTGCGAGCGCGTCTCCACGATCATCAAAATCGACGACCGCAAGGGCGCGACGGACCAGATCGAGGGCAAGGTCTCCAAGGTGGAACGGCTGCTCGGACGCCGGCTCCGGACGTGACGCGTCCCGCCTCAGGGATGGAAGAAGAACGCGACGCCGATCAGGGCGTACACCATGACCAGGAGGACGCCCTCGTACCAGTTGCTCCGGCCGTCCGAGACCACGGACGCGAGGACCGCGGTCGCGAGGGCGACGGACACGAGCTCGAAGACCTCGAAGTCCAGGGTCATGACCTGAGAGGTGAGGAGGGAGGCGAAGACCAGCACGGGCGCCACGAAGAGGGCGATTTGGGTCGTGGAGGTCATCGCCACGGCGAGGCTGAGATCCATCTTGTTCCGGCGGGCCATGAGGACCGCGCTCCCGTGCTCCGCCGCGTTGCCCACGATGGCCACGATCACCACGCCGAGGAAGAGGTCCGTCAGGCCCAGGGACGTGCGGGCGGCTGCGATGGACCCAACGAGGAGCTCGCTGGCCCCCGCCACGAGGAGCGTGGCCACGAGGAGGACGCCGATCGCGAAGCGGATGGACCATCCCGGCTTCTCCTCCTTCTCCGACATGGGGTTGAAGATGTCGCGGTGAGTGCGCAGGGAGAAGAGGAGCCCGAACACGTAAGCCGCGAACAGGATCGCCGCGATCCCGAGGCTCATCTCGTCCAGGATCAGCTCGTTGACCGTCCCGGCCGCCCGGGCTGAGAAGACGTACAGCGCAGGCATCACGAGACCGATCACCGCGACGAGGAGCATGGTCGTGTGGATCCCGGAGGCCTCGCGCGAGAACGACTGGCTCTTGTAGCGGAGGCCGCCCGCCACCATGCTCAGTCCGAGGACGAGGAGGAGGTTCCCAATGATGGAGCCAGTCAGGGAGGCCTTGACCACATCCTGGAGGCCTTCGGAGAGCGCGAACAAGGCAATGATGAGCTCCGTCGCGTTCCCGAAGGTCGCGTTGAGAAGACCGCCCACCCCCGGACCCGCGTGCTTGCCGATTTCCTCCGTGGCGAGGCCCATGAACCAGGCGAGCGGGACGATGCCGAGCCCCGCGGACGCGAACACCCCGAGGCCAGGTCCCGAGACCACCTCCAAGACCAGGCTCACGGGCAGGAAGACGAGGAGCGCGAGCGCCCATGCATACGGGCGCAGGGAGCGCAGGTCCACGCCGCGTGAAACGCCGCGAGCCTCCTTAATCCCTCGGGCAACGTTTAACTAGATACTGCCGGATGCGCGCCCGATGATCTCGGCCACGGAGATGCGCATCATCGACCGAAACGCGCAGCACTTCGGCGTCCCCATCCTCGACCTCATGGAGAACGCGGGGAAGGCCGTCGCCGATGCGGCGCGCCAGGATTTCGCCGCCGCCGGCAAGAAGGTCCTCGTCGTCTGCGGCACCGGGAACAACGGCGGGGACGGGTTCGTGGCCGCGAGGCTCCTGGCGGGAGACGCGCACGTCACGGTCCTCCTCGCGCGCTCCCCGGACCAGATTTCGACCCAGGAGGCTCGCACGAACTTCGCCCGGCTCAAGACGGTCCGGGTCATCGAGGGCCTCGACCGGAGCGAGGGCGCCATGGCGGAGGCGGACCTGATCATCGACGCCCTGCTGGGCATCGGCGCGTCGGGCGAACTCCGGGAGCCGTACGCCACGCTGATCCGGGAGATGAACGCCTCGGGCAAGCCCGTCCTCAGCGTGGACGTGCCGAGCGGCCTGGGGGCGGTGCCCGTGGCCAAGCCGAGCGCCACGGTCTCCATGTTCGATGCGAAGGAAGGGATGACCCCGGCCAACTCGGGGACCATCCGGATCGCGGACATCGGCATCCCCGCCCAGGTCGCAAGGACCATCGGGCCCGGGGAGTTCCTCCTCTTCCCGAGGCCGCGGGCGGAGAGCCACAAGGGGGAGAACGGGAGCCTCCTCATCGTCTCGGGCGGACCCTTCACGGGCGCACCCGCCCTGGTGGCCATGGGCGCCCTCGGCATGGGTGCGGACCTCGTGCACATCGCGACCCCGGCCCTCGCCGCGCAGGTCGTGGCGTCGTATTCTCCGAACTTCATCGTGCACCCTTTGGTGGGCCACCGCCTCCTGCGGGAGGACACGGAACTCATCCTCGAGCTGGCCGCCAAGGCCGACGCCATGGCCATTGGCCCCGGGCTGGGCGATTCCCCGGGGACCCTGGAAAGCATCCGCGCCATCCTCAAGGCGGTGGACAAGCCCACCGTCTTCGACGCGGACGCCATCCGGGCGGTCGGCCAGGACACGACGGTCCTGGCCAAGAAGAAGGCCGTCGCGACCCCCCACGCGCGCGAGTTCACGGCCCTCACGGGCAAAACCCTTCCGGACACCCTGGAAGAGAAGACGAAGATGGTCCAGGACGCGGCGAAGGCCCTCGGGATCACGATCCTCCTCAAGGGACACGTGGACATCGTGAGCGATGGCACGCGGACGAAGCTGAACCACACGGGGAACGCAGGGATGACCGTGGGTGGCACGGGGGACGTCCTCTGCGGCGCGGTAGGGGGGCTCCTCTGCAAGGGCGTCGCACCCTTCGACGCGGCCCGCCTGGCCGCCTTCTCCAACGGGTACGCGGGCGACCTGGCGTTCAAGGTGAAGAGCTACGGCCTCACGGCCACGGATGTCGCGGACAATCTGGGCCGCGTGCTCGCGGAGTTCGTGGACTGACGACCTCTCAGTGGGTGCCCGGCGGGAAGATGAACCTCCGGGCCTCCCAGTACGTGGGATCGAGGTACCGCAGACAGTCGGGGTTGTGCCCGCGCTCCACGCTGGAGTAGTAGGCGAAAAGATAGAGTGGAATAATATTCAGGAAGGGAGATAGAAGTTCGTCCACGGCCGGAACTTCGAGGACTGTGTCGACCCGATCGGCCACCTCCCGATCCCCTTCCTCGGCCACGGCCACAACGCGGGCGCCGACGACGCGCGCCGCTCTCATCAGGTCCAAGGCACGCGCGTGTGCACGGCCCTTCGTGGCGATCACGAAGACGAGGCTCTCCCCGTCGAGGGGCTGCCAGGAGCCGTGCAGGAAGTCCTCGAGCTCCATCCCCTGAACGGGGAGGAAGCTCGACTCTCGGAGCTTGAGCGCCGCCTCCAAGGCCGTGGGCAGATTGGGGCCCGCGCCCAGGATGCCCACGGAGCGACGTGCGAGCAGGTCCGATGCCAGGTCCTCGCATGGGCCTTCGGCGGTCCTCAACACCCGGTCCATGAGGGCGGGGACGGCGGCCAGCTTCTCCCTCAGCATGTCGACGGTGGCTCGGGGCTCGCCACCCGCGGCCACGCGCCACTCGAGGGCGACCAACGCGGAGGCCAGTGCGCCGGCCACATAGCACTTCGTGTGGCAGCGGGAGAGGTCCGGTCCGTTGCCCGCCACGAGCACCGTGTCGGAGGCTTCCGCGATGGGGCGGCCGGGAAAATGGGTGATGCCAACGGTCCGCGCGCCGCGGGCCCTGGCGTCGCGCAGGGCGTCCACGGTGGTCTTCGTGATCCCGCTGTGCGAAATGCCGATCACGGCGGACGAGCGGTCCAGCCGGGGCCCGTAGTTCGAGAGCTCGAAGGCGTCCACCTCGGCGGACCGGACACGGTCGCTCGGGGACGAGGCGAAATGTCCTGCGAGCCGCGCCGCGTAGGAGGCGGTTCCGCATCCCGTGAAGACGAGAAAGGGACGGTCGCGCAGGAAGGCGCCCGTCTCCGCGGCCGGGGCCGTGAGCCGCCGGAACGTTTCCCGGAACGTCGCGGGGATCTCCCGAATCATGTCGTACGTGTGGTACGGGTGGCTCGTGCGGTCGGCGCTGGGAACGGCAGGGAGAGCGGCGGCGCCCATGCGCCCCGCTGTACGCGCGCGGAGATAATCCTTTCGCCGGCCGCGGCCCGCCCCGCAGGCCATCGCGGTCGCACAAGGATTAAGCGCGCCCGTCGGTTGCGGCCGCCATGGACCCCGAGCCCATCCCGGACGTGCCGGCTCTCCGGGTGGGCGACGCCCTCGTCGTCGCGGACCTCCACATCGGCATCGAGGAGGAGCTCCGGGAGAAGGGCGTCGAGATCCCGAGTCGCGCCGAGGTCATGGGACGGAGGCTCGTGGACCTTGCGTCGCGGACGGGCGCGACGGACCTCATCGTCCTGGGGGACGTGAAGCACCTCGTGCCCCGGATGGCGTCCCGGGAGCGCCGGGACGTGTACGTGTTCTTCCGAGACCTCTCGGAAACGTTCCGGAGCATCACGATCGCCCAGGGGAACCACGACGGAATCCTGAGGAACATCGTGCCCCGCAACGTCCGCTTCCGGTCGCCCTACGGCTTCCGCTCCGGCGACGTGGGCTTCTGCCACGGTCATGCGTGGCCGTACAAGAAGGTCATGGAGGCCCCCGTCCTCGTCATGGGACACAACCACCCCGCGGTCGGCTTCCGCGACGACCTCGGTCGGCGGGAGATCGTGCCCTGCTGGATGCGCGCGCCCTTCGTCCGCGCGAGCAAGCGGTATGCGAAGCTGCCCCGGGAGGCCATCGTGGTCCCCGCGTTCAACGAGCTCTGCGGCGGGATGCCCGTGAACGACGTCCACGCGCGGTTCCTGGGCCCCCTGTTCCGCAAGGGCCTCCTGGGCGTGGAAGCGGCGTCCCTCCATCTCCTGGACGGCACGAACCTGGGCCGCCTCGGCGACCTGAGGGTCGACCTGGGTTTCTGGCCCGAGGACTACCGCCAGTGACGCGCGGCCGGAAGGCCGAAGCCTTTTCGAGCCGCGGGGCATCCCCTTCCTGATTCCCATGGCCGGTGGAGAGGTCGTCACGGAGACCTTCGACTCGAGCGTGCTGGCGGGCAACCCCCTCCGCGATCCGAGGCGGCGGGACGTGGCCATCTACCTGCCGCCCGGGTACGACCCGCACAAGCGCTACCCCGCGGCGTATGCCATCGTCGGGTACACGGGGACGGGCAAGTCGCTCCTGAACGTGGACCCTCTCGCGGAAGACCTGAAGTCGAAGCTGGACCGCCTCATCCGCACGGGGGCGATGGGCCCCATGATCGTCCCCATGCCCGACTGCTTCACCCGCGTCGGGGGCAACCAGTACATCAACTCCTCGGCCACGGGCGCGTACGACGACTACCTCCGGAAGGAGGTCGTGCCCTTCGTGGAGCGCAAGTACCGCGTCGGCCGACGCGGGATCTGGGGCAAGTCCTCGGGTGGCTACGGCTCCATGGTCCAGGGGATGCTCCATCCGGACACGTGGTCGGCCCTCGCGGACCACTCGGGCGACTCCTGCTTCGAGCTCTGCTACATCCAGGACTTCCCCGCGGCCCTCGCCGCGTTCCGGGAGCACGGCGGTCCCGCGAAGTGGCTGCGCTGGTACTGGCGCCAGCCGAACCGCCGGAAGAGCGAGTTCGCCCCGGTCCTCAACACGGTGGGCATGGCCGCCCACTACTCCCCGAACCCGCGGAGCCGCGAGCTGGGCACGGACTTCCCGTTCGACCTGGAGACGGGGGAGTGGCGGCCCGAGGTCTGGGACCGGTGGCGGGCGTGGGACCCCGTGGTCCTGGTCGACCGCCTCTACCGCAGCCTGCGGCGGATGCGCCTCGTGTACGTCGACTGCGGCACGAAGGACCCGTTCAAACTGATCTGGGGCGCGCGGGCCCTCCATCCGAAGCTCACCGCGCCCGGCGGGAAGCACGTGTACGAGGAGTTCGAGGACACGCACTCCAGCGTCACGCACCGCTACGACGTGTCCCTGCCCTTACTCTGGAGCGCGCTCAAGGCCTGACCCGACGGACCCTTGCGGCCAATCCCATAGGTTTCGCGGATGATCTGCTTCACCAGGGACCGCACCCGTCGGAGGATCTGACGATACATGGAGGCGATGCGCGGACTGAGCCCGGACTCCGGCCATTCTTCGGAGCCCACACACACATTGACCACCTCGACCCGAGGGAGGTGGTGGCCCATGAGGCGGGCGTAGGCCAGCGCCGCCTCGAAGGTCTCGGCGTGGGCCGGATGGGCTCCCCAACCGTTGGACAGGGAATAGGGGCTCCCTCGCGACACGCGACCCACGTTGCTGCAGAAGGAGATTGAATTGAGGACCACGATCAGGTCATAGTCATGAAGGAGCTCCACGAAGCTCACGAACTCCATGGCAGGCCGGACGTCCACCCCGCGAAATCCCGCCGACATGGACCGGGCGAGGCGGACGCCGATGCTGTTGTTGCCCTGCGTCGGTGCCCCGAGGCCCAACACGAGGGTGCGGCCATCCGAGAGGGCGGCCATCATGTTCCTCCGGAGGAAGAAGCGATCCAATGGCCTGGGCTCGACAACCCGCCTCCCGGGCCACATCCCAGCCGTGCACGACACTTCGTGTCCATCTGCCACCCACTGCGCTCAAGGCGGCGCTACTGACCGAGCGGCCTCCTCCACATCGCCTGTCTGGGAATCGCAACGACCCGGATCCGGAGGAATCCGTTCCAACCCCTCGCTGCCACCCGCAGGAGGACGCGCATCCTTCACTCCGCGCGAGTTGTCTTGGTGTGGACCCAAGCGATGACGACACGCCACGTGTCTCTCAAGGAGGCCAGCCCAACCACGAGGACCACTCCGACCACGATGGCCACGATCCCCGCGGCCTGCCCGACCGTGAACGTGCTCTTCGCCGTGAGGAAGCCGAGCGCCCACGTGATCGGGAACGCCAGCACGAGCAGGGACGCGGCCACGGACAGGTCCACGGTCTTCAGGCCCGCGTACCAGGTGGACACGAACCCGAAGAGGAGGAGGGCACTGAGGAACAGCATGAGCCAGTCCGTTCCTCCGAAACTCCCGATGGCGAGGACCTGCCCCGACACCGCGAGGTAGGCTAGGAGGAACGCACCGCCGAACCCCATGCGAGCCAGGGCAACTGTGCCCGAAGGCAGGGTCCTCAGGGTGTGTTTGGACAGCGTATACTCTCCCGCCCACAGGGTGGTCGCGAGGAGCACGTACCCCGTGCCATCCGTCCAGATGGGGCCGGTCAGGGTGAGGAGCAACGCGCTGCCGACGAGGAGGAGACCCGCTGCGAGGATCGCGCGGCCGGACAACCTCTCCTGCAGGAACACCACGCCCAAGACGGACGCCATGAGGAAGAGGGTGCGATAGCCGAAGCTTGCGCTCGCAGCTCCGCCGCTGCTGGCGGCCAGCTGGAACCCGTGGAAGTACAGGAGGAAAGGGACGGCGCCACCGACCAGTCCAATCGCCGCCAAGCGCATCCAGTCCCATCGGGTGAGACGGATTCGGGCTTCCCGGCCCACGAGGAGCGCCAGGGGGACCAGCATGAGAGCCACCACCACGTTCCGCATGGTGATCCAGGCGTCCACGTTCGTCCCCTGGACGGCCTTGAAGTTCACGAAGTTCGAGACGCCGCTCACCAGCACCGTCAGGAACACAAGGAAGATCCCCGGTCCCACGGCCCTTCCAAAGTTCGCACTTGGCTTACCCGACATGGTGTCACCCGGCCGATCGATCCTGAACCGTCATGCCCCACAGAGGACACGCCTGCGTTGGGGTCCCCAAAGAAAGGATCGAGGAGCCCGAAACTGGCAACCCGAAGGACACGGGCGGGGATGAGGCCATTACCGCCCTCCGCCTTCAGAACTCGGATTTCTCGAGCCCCTACGATCCTGAAGCTGCACCTCAGTGAGAGTCACGCCGGCACCCGCGGTGATGAGGAGCGGTGAACCGCATCCTGGACAGAGGAAGAGCGCCGGAGGGTCGCTGACCTCGGGTCCGAGGTCCGCGGCAGATCCCTCGAAGCCACAGGACTCGCACCTCGCGGAGCCCGGAACCTCTTGGATGTCCAGACGCGCGCCCTCCAGCGGTGTACCTCGGCTGAGGATCTGGAACGCGGTCGCCAGGGATTCTCTCGAGGCGAAGGCGAACTCGCCGACCTGGATGCGCACGCAGACGGCTTGGAAGTCTCGCTGCCCTCGGCAGGCCTCGAGGGCGTGCCCAACGACCGCCTCCACGAGACCGTACTCATGCATGGGAGACCGCCTCCCCATCCGCTGCGCAGCCCATGGCGTACCCCCACTCCTGCGCGGAATGCACGACCGTGGCCACCAGGCGAGGGAGCGCGGCCATGACGTCCGGACTGGGTTCGGACCCGATGCGCTGCGACAGGGGAATCTCCACCCCGTAGATGCGGAGGCGGAGGGGCACCCGGAGTCCGGAGGCGCGTGCGAGGGCCAGCGCCTCGGGCAGGCCTGCGTAGTGCGCCGAGGGAACGGGCAGCGGGCGCACGTCCGCTCCACGGAGTTCGCGGACGGAACCAGGATGGTCCCCCACCACGGAGTCCACCACAATCGCGTCATCGAACCCTTGGACGTGCTCGAGGAGGTAGAGACCGGACTGAGCCGTCGTGCGGACCGTCACGTCGGGACCCTCGAGGGAGCGGAGCCGTTCGGCGGCGAGGAGTCCGATCCCATCGTCCCCGAGCAAGTCGTTGCCCAGGCCGAGAATCACGAGGGTCATGGCTAGCCGTCCCGCCGGAGTTCCTGGACCACACGGCCGCTGTCGTCATAGATGGTGACGGACAGGGGCATGTGGCCGGGCATGGAGTGCGTGGCGCATGCATGGCAGGGATCGTACGCGCGGAAAGACATCTCGATCTGGTTCAGGATCCCGTCGTCCACGACTCCCTTGTGGATCATGCTGCGCGCGGCCTTGTCCACGGACATGGCGATTCGGGCCGCGTTCTGCTGCGTCGCCACAATCAGGTTCGCGGAGGTGAGCACGCCGCGCTCGTCGCTCGTGTAGTGATGAATGAGGACGCCTCGCGGTGCCTCCACGACCCCAATCCCCTCCTTCGGCGTCTCCGTAGGAAGGGTGCGGATGTCCGGGTCCACGAGTCCGGGATCGTGCACGAGCTCCTGGAAGCGCTCGGCGGCGTACACGATCTCGATCACCCGCGCCCAGTGGTTCGCGAGCGTGTGGTGCACGGGCTTGCCCCCCAGCGTCTCGAAGTACTTGTCGTACAGCCACGCGGCCCGAGGGGTCGCCATGCCCGCGCAGGCGTTCAGGCGGGCGAGGGGTGCGACGCCGTAGATGCCGCTGTCCTCCCCGTCCACGAAGCCCTTCCACCCGACCTTCTTCAGGAAGGGGAACTTCACGTACGTCCAAGGTTCCGTGTGCTCCTCGATGTAGTCGAGGTACTGGTCGGCGGGGAATCGCGCCACCTCGGCGCCCGAGGGACTCACCACCCGCAGCTGCCCATCGTAGAAGTTCTCATGGAGCTTGGAATCCACGAGGCCCATGTAGTGGGTGCGGTGGGTGTAGGCATCCGACGTGATCATCTTCACGTACGCGGGGTTCTCCAGGACCAGGTCCTCGAAGAGCTTCTCGCAGAACTGGGCGAACTCGAGGCCGCGGTTGGCGGTCTCCTTGAACCGCGCCTGCATCTCCGGGGTGACGCCCTTCGCGACGCCTCCGGGGAGCCCGAACACGGGATGGATCGTCTTTCCACCGAGTTCCGTGATGACCCCGCGCAGCTCCTTCCGCATCGCGATGACCCGCTTGCCGATCTCGAGACCCGCCTTCTGGATCACCCCGAGGACGTTCCGCTCCGCCTTCGGGGCCGTGGGTCCCACGACGAAGTCCGGTCCGCCCAGGAAGAACAGATGGAGGGCATGGTCCTCCAGCATGAAGACGCTGTAGAGCATCTCCCGGATCATCTTCGCGGCCGGCGGCGGATCCACCCGGAACAGGTTGTCCAGGGCCTTCGCCGCGGCCGTGTGGTGGGCGGTCGGACAGACGCCGCAGATACGGGACGTGATCTGCGGTGCGTCCTCCGCCTGGCGGCCAATCAGGAAGTTCTCGAAACCGCGAAGCTCCGGGACTTGGAAGTAGGCCCGCGAGACCTCGCCCTTGCCGTCGAGGAAGATCGTGATCTTGCCATGGCCCTCCAGGCGCGTGATCGGATTGATGGTGATTTGGTTAGGCATGCGACTTCACCCCCTTGGGCTTCGTCAGAATGGCTCGAGGCAGTGCGTACCGGTAGAAAGTCCCCACAGGATCCGGAATGTTCTCCATGACCCGCCGGATGTCCGCCTCCTCGTCGAAGTCCAGAATCGAGGAGAGATAGGAGATGCCCTTCGCGCCTTGGTCCCGCACCTCGTCCGTGGGTCCGAAGCATCCCGTGCACGGCATGGCCCCCTTCACGCAGAGGGCCTCGCATCCCCCGCGGGTCACGGGGCCGAGGCAGAGGACCCCTTGGGCAAGGAGGCACTTCTCGGGGTCCACCTTGGTGAGATGGACCCGCTTGACTTCCTTGATCAGGAGCTTCTCGGGCTTGGTCTCGTTCAGGGGGCACTCGTGACACAGCGCTCGTGTCCCGGCCAGCACGGCGCCTTTCGGCGGCAGCTCGCCCTTCAGGAGGGCGTTCACCGCGTTGCCGATGAGCTTGGGAGTCGGCGGACAGCCGGGCAGGTAGTAGTCCACGTCGATGACCTCGTCCAGCGCCTTCACGACGTCCCGGAACGCAGGGAGCTCTAGGGTGCCCTCCGGCACCTCCACCCTCTCCTGTGGTTCCTGAGCCCCGCCGTTGGCCACGCTGGGCGCCTTGTGGTAGTACCACTCGAAGATCGAGCGGCGGTCCCACAGGTTCGCGAGGCCCGGGATGCCTCCCAGGTGGGAACAGCTCCCGAAGGCGATGACGTACTTCGACTTCCGCCGGAGCAGACGGACCATGTCCTCCTGTTCGGAAAGGCGGACGGCTCCGTTGATGAAGCTCGCCGCGATGCTCCCATCGGGGAGCGCCTCGACGTCGGGGACCTTGAAGTCGAGCGCCACGGGCCAGAACACGATGTCGACCGCGGCCACCACATCGAGGATCCCCTCCGCGAGGTCCACCACGGCCTCTTCGCATCCGCCACACGAGGCGCACCAGTAGAAGGCCACCTTGGGCTTCTGTGCCATTCAATCGCCTCCGTTGAGTTCGAGCGGACCCAGCTTCCGGACCCGCTCGGTCATGTCTTCGACGACCTTCCGGAACTTCTCCGCCTCTGAGGCGGAAATCCACTCCAGGCGGAGACGGTCGTCTTCGAACCCCATCTGGGAAAGCAGCTTCTTGAGGAGGGTGTACCTTCGGAGGGCTTTGTAGTTCCCCGCACTGTAGTGGCAGTCCCTCGGATGGCAGCCGCAGAGCAGGACGCCGTCTGCGCCCTTCTCGAAGGCCGTCAGGACGAACTGGGGGTCCACGCGGCCCGAGCACATGGTGCGAATCAGGCGCACGTTCGGCGCGTACCGCGCGCGGGCGACCCCCGCGGCATCCGCCGCGATGTACGTGCACCAGTTGCACACAAAGGCGACGATCCTCGGTTCGAACTCCTGCTTCGGCACGTCCGGCTTCGCCATCGCCATCATCGGGAGAGCACCCCCTCGAGCTCCTGGATGAGCTGATCATCCTCGAACATCCTCTGGGAGATCGCCCCGCTGGGACAGGCGGCGACGCAGACGCCGCAGCCCTTGCAGAGGACGTCGCTCATCCGCGCGACCATCTTCTCCCGGTCCATCTCGATCGCGTTGTAGGGGCACAGGGAGACGCAGACCTGGCAGCCGGAGCAGAGGGCTTCCTCGATGTAGGCGAGGTTCGGTTCGAGCAGGATGGATCCTTTCGCGGTGAGGGCAATGGCCTCTGCGGCAGCGGCCTCGGCCTGCGCCACAGTCTCCGGGATGTCCTTCGGGCCCTGGCACGTCCCGGCGATGAAGATCCCGTCGCTCATCGTGGACACGGGCGCGAGCTTCGGGTGCTTCTCCAGGAAGAATCCTTCCGAGCTGCACGACATGTTGAGCATGCGGCGCACCTCCTCCCGGTCCGGCTGCGGCTCGATCGCGACACTCAGTACGACCATGTCCACAGGCACCCGGCGGATGACGCCGAGGAGGGTGTCCTCCGCCACGACGATGAGCTTGCCCTGCTCCGCGGGGCTCTCGGCGATGTCCGTGACCTCGGCCACCTTGCCCCTCACGAGGTGCAGGTTCTCCTCGATCAGCCGGTGGTAGAACTCCTCATAGCCTTTCCCGGGAGTCCGCATGTCGATGTAGAAGTTGTAGACCTCGGCTCCCGTGCGCTCCTTCACGAGGTGGGCCAGCTTCAGGGAGTACATGCAGCAGACCTTGGAGCAGTATGTGTTGTAGTGCTCGTCCCGGGACCCAACGCAGTGGACGACGGCCACGGCCTTCGGCGGGCGTCCGTCCCGGAGTACAATTTCCCCGCCCGTCGGTCCGTTGGACGCCGCGAGCCGTTCCACTTCCAACGCGTTGTACACGCCGGGGAGCTTCCCATAACTGTAGTTCGTCATCCGAGCGGCGTCGAAGACGTGGAACCCGGTCGCGACGATGATCGTCCCCACATCGAGGTCCACGATCTTCTCCTTCTGCTGGAAGTCGATCGCGTCGCGGTCGCCGCACGCGTCCACGCACGTCTGCTTGCAGTGCCCCGTCTTGAACTCGATGCATGTCTCCGGATCGATGACGGCCACCAGAGGGATGGCCTGCGGGAACGGCATGTAGATCGGCTTCCGCTTCCCCAGCCCAAGGTCGAATTCATTGGGGAACTTCGCCGTCTTGTACACGCACTGCTCGATGCATTCGAAGCATCCGACGCACTTCTCCTCGTCCACGTACCTCGGCTTCCGCCGTACCTTGACGTTGAAGTTCCCGACGAAGCCGTCGACGGAGACCACCTCGGAGTAGGAGAGGAGGGTGATGTTGGGGTGGTTCTTCACCGCGGTCATCTTCGGGGTGAGGATGCATGCCGCGCAGTCCAGGGTGGGGAAGGTCTTGTCGAACTTGGCCATGTGACCCCCGATGGACGGTTCCCGCTCGACGAGGTAGACGTGGCGGCCGGCTTCCGCGGCGGTGAGCGCCGCCTGGATGCCCGCGATCCCCCCGCCGAGGATGAGCACCTCGTTGCGGACCGGCACGGAGCGGCGTTCGAGTGGGGAATGCAGGGCCACACGGGCCACCCCTGCCGCAATCAGGGCCTTGGCCTTCTCTGTGGCCCGGTGGGGATCCTTCGTGACCCACGAAACCTGCTCGCGGATGTTCACCATGTGCACGAGGAACGGGTTGGCTCCCGCGGCCTCCGCGGCCTTGCGGAACGTGGCCTCGTGCAGATGGGGTGAGCAGGAGGCCACGACCACGCGGTTCAGCCCCATCTCCCGAACGTCCTTCTGAATCATCTCCTGTCCGGGGCTGGAGCACATGTACTTGTACTCGCGGGCGACGGCCACGCCCGGGAGTCCCTGCGCGTACTTCACCACCTCCGGCACATTCACGACGCTGGCGATGTTGAACCCGCAGTCGCAGACGTAGACTCCGATCTTCGGCTCCTCGGTCATAGAGCTTCCTCCACGAGTTCGATGATGTCACGAATCTGAAGGGACTTCTCGAGTCCGGCGGCCTTCACGGCGTCCGTGAACATGACGTAGTCCTTGGGGCAGGCGACCGCGAGCACGGTCACGCCTTCCAGGGAGGCGGCTTCCCGAACCCTCATCTCCGCGGGCCGCTGCTTCTCCCCCGGGATCTCCTCCATCCAAATCCGGCCGCCCCCCGCGCCGCAGCAGAAGCTCTTCCACCGATTTCGGGGCATCTCGACTAGGTCGAGCCCCAGGGCCTGGAGCACCCGGCGCGGCGCGTCGTACACGTCGTTGTAGCGTCCCAGGTAGCACGGGTCGTGGTACGTAACCCGGTACGGGAGGCGCTTCGAGAACCGGAGCTTGCCGGATTGGATGCGTTCGTCAAGGAGCTCGGTGTAGTGGAGCACCCGTCCACCGTTGGCCCGGGGATACTCATTCCTCAGGACGTTGTACGTGTGGGGATCCGTGGTGACGATGTCTCGGAACGCGCAGGCCTTCATGGCCTCCGCGTTGTGGTCCCGGAGGGTCTCGAAGAGGCCTTCCTCGCCGACCCTCCGCACATCGTTCCCCGCGTTCCACTCCGCCTCGTGAAGGGTGCCGAAATCGATGCCCACGCGCGCGAAGACCTGGGCCGTGCGGGCGGTGAGCGCCTGACACCGGGCATCGTAGGACGCGTAGTCGCCGACGAACCACAGCACGTCGACGGATTCCTTCCGAGCATCCTTGACTGCAGGGCCCGCAGCCCGTGCCCACTTCGTCCGTGCCTTCGGGGGCGCCTTGAACGAGTTGCCGTAGCGCGCAAGGCTCTCCAGAGTCCCCTGGAGGCCCGCGCCGAGTTCCCCCCGGGCGGTCAGCTGCCGCCGCATCTCGAGAACCTTGGACAGGTGATTGTTCAGGACCGGACAGCCATCCACGCACGCGTAGCACGTCATGCAGGACCAGATCGCATCCGCGCTGTGAACGGAGAGGAAGAGGTCTTCCGCAGAGGCCACGCCGCCATCCGCGGCCGACGACGGAGGCCGCCGGGAGGTGCCAGCCGTGGCGAGCGCCGCGTCCCGCAGGCGCATCATCAGGTGCATGGGGTCCATCGCGGCGCCGCTCTCGTGAGCGGGACAATTGTCCGTGCAGCGGCCGCATTCCGTGCATGCGAAGGCGTTGAGGAGCGAAATCCAAGTGAGATCCCGCACCGTGCTCGCGCCGGGAGAACTCGCGCGCTCGGGGGGAACGGGGCGCATCGCCCCTGCGGGCTCCGGCTTGCGGAAGAAGACATTGAAGATGGCGAACACGATGTGCGCGTGCTTCGTGTAGGGGAACCACGCGAGGAACGTGAAGAGCGAGACGATGTGGACCCAGAACATGGCGGACTCGAGGGCGGGCGCCACGCCACCCCATCCTGCGGCCGAGAGGGTCGAGGCCAGGAACCCGCTGACGGGCCTCCATCCGGCCATGGCCTCCGTCGAATCCTGGATAATCCGGGCCGCGTTGTACAGAAGGAACGAGACCAGGATAGCCAGGATGAACAGCAGCATGACGATGGCCGCGCGGTTTCCCTCGTGCATCAGGCGCCTTGGCTTGGAGACGGTGCGCCGGTAGAGGCCCATGCACACGCCGACGATGCCGAGTGCAGCCACGAGATCCTGCCCCAAATAGAGAGGGCCGTTCAGGGGCCCGAGCGGAAGCGTGTACCCGGGGATGTACCCCGCCGTGACAATCTCGAGGACGCTGAAGAAGAGGAACACGAAGGCCCAGAAGATGAAGGCGTGGAGGAACCCTGCCGGGCGTTCACGGTAGATCTTCTTCTGGAAGATGCCGTAGACGACGACGTTCTTGATGCGGGTTCCCAGATGGTCCCACCAGACCTCGGGTGTCCCCTTGCGGATTCCCCGAACGACCGTGAGAATCCTCGCGAGGAAGAGCACACCTGAAACGATCAGAATGCCGGTGAGGACCATCTGGTCGAGATTCATGAACCGCCCTTCGCCCCCTTGATCTTCTCCATCAGGACGGGGACGAGTTCGAGCACGTCCACCGTCGCGCCGTAGTGAGCCACGTCAAAGATGGGCGCCTCGGGATCCGTGTTCACGGCGATGATGAGTCCCGACTCCTTCATCCCCTCCGTATGCTCGGGGGCGCCGCTTATCCCAAGCGCCAGGTAGAGTCGGGGTTTCACGGTCATGCCGGACCGCCCGACCTGACGGCTCCTCGGGAGCCACCCCTGGTCGACCACGGGCCTCGTCGCGCACACCGCACCGCCGAGTTCCTTCGCCAGATCCTCCAGACCGACCAGATTGTCCTTGGACTGGACTCCGCGTCCGGCGGCGATGAGGACCGGGATCTTCGTTACGTCGACGTCTTCCACCGGCGGCTCGATGAGTTCCTTGAAGCGGACGGGAAGGGGCTCGACGGACACGGGAGCCGGCCGGACTTCCAAAGGCGGGACCTCGTCGCGCATCCCCAGCTCCCGGTGACCGACACCCGGCATCATGAGCACGATGGCCAGCCCGTCTCCGGGCTCGACCTGCGCCTGAAGCTTGCCTCCACAAAGGCGGCTCGTCACGAAGATACGGTCGCCTTCCGCCCGGGCGCCGACGCACCCGCTGATGACCGGAGCCCCGAGAGCGGCGCGCAGGGGACCGGCCAGGTCCATGCCCAGGCTCGTGTTCCCGAGGATCGCGAGCCGCGCGGACAGGTCCTTCAGGATGTGGGGAAGGACCCGAGCATACGCCGCCGGGTTGGGCGTCCCCAGCCCGGGGTCCTTCACGACGACGACGCGGTCCGCGTTGAGCGGAAGTCCCTCGAACGGCTTCGGGTCATCCGTGAGAATGACGCAGGTGACGCGCCATCCGACGGAGCGGGCTAGCTCGCGAGCGCACGCGAGCATCTCAAGGGTCACATCGGTGAGTTCCCGCCCCATGTGCTCCCCGACGACCACGACTTCGCGCGGGATCATGCGATACCACGCTCCCGGAGGATCCGGACGATCTGATCCGCCACCTCGCCGACGGTTCCCGGAAGCATCTCGGCCTTGGCCGCGGACGCCGACTTAACCAGTTTCGAGGCCCGGATCCCCTCGACAACCTGGGGAGGCTCTCCCTGCTCCTTCACCTGGAGGGAGCGTTTGGCCTGCACGACGCGGCTCACGGGAACGTACCGAGGCGGTTGCTCGGCAGATTGGATCCCGAGGACGGCGGGCAGGTTGACCTCCAGGACGCCGTGGCGCCCCCCGGAGAATTCCTTGTGGACGACCCCCGTGGTCCCGGTCGGCTCCACAGAGACGGAGACCACGCCGCCCACGTACGGAAGGGAGAGTTGCGTCGCGAGGAGACCGGCCAGGCCGGCATCGAGTTGGTCCGTGGCCCACACTCCCGTGAGGATCAGGTCATATCCGGCCGGCTTCAGCGCCGGCCCCAGGACCGAGGCGAGCCGCACGTTGTCGCCCATGTGCTCGGGCGGGACGCGAACCAGGATGGCCTCGTCCGCGCCCTTGGCCACGGCGGTGGCCAACGCCTCTCTCGCCTCGTCCCCGCCTGCGGCCAGCACGGTGATCCGCGCCCCGTGGCGGGACTTCAGGATCAGACCCTCCTCCAGGGCGTGTTCATCCCCTTCGTTCGTGATGCGCATGACCTCGTCTTCAGCGAGGGTCTTTCCATCCTCTGCAATCACGAGCTCCTCGACGACGTCAGGAACCTGCCGGAGAATCACGGCGATCTTCACAGGCCGTTCCCCCCGAGGAGGCCCATGGCCTCCGCAACCATGTGAGAAATCTCCCGCACCTGAAGGCGGCCTTCGAGACCCGCCGTCTTGATCGCGTCCTCGAACCGGGGGACCTCGAGGGGACATGGGATTGCGAGGATCTCCGCACCCGTCTTCGCGGCCTCCTGCACCCGCTGCATCGGCAGAGGCACTCGAGTTCGTTGCCAGATGTAGCTGTCCAGCCAGTTCGCGCCCCCTCCGCCCCCGCAGCACAGGGCGTTTTCTCGATTGCGCGGCATCTCGACGAGGCGCACGCCTGGAATCGTCTCGAGGAGAAGACGGGGCGCCTCGTACTCCCCGTTCCTGCGGCCGATGCAGCAGGCGTCATGGTACGTGACCTTCGCGGTGATTTCCTTCTTCATCCGCCGCTTGATGTCGGGGGCCCGATCGGCGAGGAACTGGGTGTAGTGACTGACATTGAGCGGAGTGCCCAGGCGGCGGTACTCCTTGTTGAACGCATTGAATGCATGGGGGTCGCCCACCAGGACCTCCTTGAACTTCCTCTTCCCCAGTTGCTCCGCGTTGTACTGATACAGGACATCAAACAGACCCTCCTCGCCCTGGCTCGTGCATCGGAGGTCCCCGCTGCACCGTTCGTCGTTGCCCAGGATCCCGAAGTCGATGTCGAGGGCGGTCAGGATCCGAGCCAGCGCAACCGTGTCCTTGAGATTCCTCTTGTTGTACGAGCCGAAGCACCCGACCCACCACAAGACCTCCGCGGAGTCGCCCTCGTGGAGGATCGGAACGTCCACACCCGCCTGTTTGGTCCAGGCATCGCGCTTCTTGGCCGACTCCCCGAAGGGGTTGCCGTAACGGGAGGTCCTCTCGAAGGCGGCTTGGAGTTCGGGCGGCACGCCGACGCCCCGGCCCAGCAACTCCTCCCGCAGCCCGGCAATCAGGCGATCCGTGATCGGGACGCCCACGGGGCACCGGTACGTGCAGTTGAAACAGGACACACAGAGCCAGATGGCGCCGCTGCGGTACAGGTCGTCGACCCGGCCCGCCCGCAGAGCCGCAATCATCTTCCGGGGCGTATAGTCCATGGCGTAGCCGAGAGGACATGCGCCGCTGCACATCCCACACTGGATGCAGCTGAGGAGCTTGTCCCCCATGGGGAGCTTAAGCATCCGCCTCATGAACTCCTCGGTGGCATCGCCCCCCATTCCCTGCTCTTCGGCGCTCACAAGCATCGATTCGGCTGACACGATCCATCACCCTCTGAGTGCGCCAGAAAGGAGAATCCCCGCTGCCCGCCCGCACGTCCGCGCTCCCGGCAGGCCCCGCGCCCCCAAGCCGCCGTGGCTGGCCCGTGGATCCTCCCTCCGAGCGGGCATGTGAAACACGGACGAAACTCAGCCTTCTTCAGAGTTGTCCATACATTGTCGCAGTGGGAATATATTGTAATATAAGCGTACCCAGAAATATACAGAGTTCCAAGGGAACTAGAACGATGGCGTTCTTCTAAGTACATGCATAGACGATTGACAACGCTGGAGAATGTGAATGGTTACTAATAGACGATGAAGGACACCATGACTGATTGCACGGAGGGATTCGCCCTAGACGGCAGCCTCCGGCACCTAGATCACGACGCCCAAGCCGCATTGGATTTGAGCGCGATTCGACACTTCCGAGAAGCAGAATATTCAGTATATCTTTCCCGGCCGAGGATTACGTGAATATTTTCGAAATATCCATTGGAACCGGAGACCATGTCGAGAGTGACACCGGCCAAGGCGCGACCGAGCCGTGCCGGAGGCGATTAGCGTGTGGGGTGTCGTGCTCCTCAACCTAGCGGCAGGGAAGGAAACCGAGTTCTTCAGCAACCTCGGCTCCATCGAGCAGGTGCGCCATGTCTTCTATTTGTTCGACGAGTACGAGTATCTGGTGGAAGTCGAAGCAGACACGCCCCAGGAGATGGCCAAGGTCATGACAAACCACATTCGGCACCTCCCCGGTGTGGAACGCACGGCGACGTTCATCGAGGGAACTCAAAGCGTGGATTCTACCCTCGTACGCCCCGAGAATCCCAAAGAGGGCCTGTCGCTCTGGTGACCGGACGGTCCAGGCGAGCCGACCCAACACCGCTCGGTCCGAAGGATCTACCGCACGGACGAAGCGCGCGTGAGGGTTGCAGCCGAGCCCGGTTGCAGCAAGGGGAGACAAGGAAACCCACGACCTGTACTTTCAGACGCATCATCACGTCTTTGTAGCCGCTTGACGGTCCCGGGCCGGGGCCGTGAATGCGCGCGTTCATTCTTGTGAAAATCGCCACGGGTAAGGAAAGGGAGGCAATCGACTCCTTTCAGAACATCCCGGGCCTCGAGGAAATCAACTTCCTCTTCGGGGACTACGACTACATCCTGACCCTGCAGGCCCCGGACACGGTCACCATGGCCAGGGTGATTCGCAACCGAATCCGGAAGAGCCCGGGTACGCTCCAGACCATCACGATGATCGAAGCGCCCATATGAGACGGCAGGGCCTGCGGGAAACAACCGCGTCTCGCGGCTCACTGTGTCACGGGTGCGGCCCGCTCAACTTGGTCGAGGAGGGCGAGCGTCTCCTCGGCCTCCTCCCGCGAGAGCACCTGGACGATCAACCCGGAGTACGCAAGTACGTAGTCGCCGGGCGACACGGAGACGGCGCTGGCATCTGCGACGACCTCTCTACCTCGCAGGTCGAGTACCGCCTGCTTGCCTCGGACGGCAACGACCCGCGCTGGGATTCCCAGGCACATGGCGTGTTCCCCGGGGACGACGGACGCAGGCGCGGTTAAAGCTGTCGTGCGAACTGTATGAACGGCTTCGCGGCGACCGCTACACCGGCGTCTCTCAGGAAGTGGGCCCGGTCGGAATCGAACCGACGATCTCGACTTTGTAAGAGTCGCGTCATCACCACTAGACCACGGGCCCGCGGCACGCCCATCGGGGCCCCGGCCTTAATCCTTGCCGCGGAACGGTCAGCTGAGCTCTCTCTCCGCCGCCTGACCGAAGCGCGAGATCGCGGTGGCGAGGCTCTCGGGGGACCGCTCGGGCGGTACTACGAGGACGAGCATGGCGCGCCGGCCGATCTCCTCGATGAGGATGGTGGCGTCCCTGGACTCTAGAATCACGCGAGCGGGGGCCGCATGGTGCAACTCCGTGGCCGCGGTCATCCCCGCGCCCAGAATCGCCGCGCACATGATGGAGAACGTCTCCTGGGAGACGCCCTCCGGAAGCGTCGCAGCGACGACGCCACCGTCCCGGTTGATCACGGCGACGGCCTCGGCGCCCACGACGTCCTTCAGCGCCCGGATCATCTCCTCGAGGCTGGTCACGAGTTCCCCTCCCGCTCGAACACGCACTCCTTGGCCCCCGTGCTCACGCATTCGACCTCGTTGAGCCGAATGCGCTGCTTCGTCTTCGCCTCGAGGACTTTGGACAGGATGCCCCGCAGGCGGTGGCACGTCTCCATATCCGACCCGGGGGAGACCTCGATGGAGCCACGGACGCGCGCACCGGAAGTCGTGAACAGGACGTCCTCGGCCCAGCCGCGATCCAGGATCATTTCACGGCCCGCGTCGAGCGGATCCTGATTCGGAGGGAGCGTCTTGACGATCTCGTCGGCGAGGACCATGCCCTCGCGGAAGAAGAGCCCGTGGCACGCGTACGACATGACGCTCTCGTAGAGCTTGCGCACGGAGTCCAGTTCCTCTTGAGAAATCTTGACGAGCCGGGCCACTGCGGCGGAAAGCCGAAGGCCGGACTATAAACTTTCCTTCCGATTATCCCGGCCTACACTCCGGGCACACGAGGAGGCTGCGGTCCCAGACCAGGTTCGTGGAGTAGACGCCGCAGGCGTCGCAGTGTCCCTCCACACCCTTCGCGAACTGGGACTCCAGGCCCGCCTTGTCCCACTCCCGGGTGACCTCAATGAGCTGGGGCCACACGCGGATGATGTCGTTCTCCGTGATTATGCCCACCAGCTTGCCCTCCTTGATCACGGGCAGGCGGCGGATCTTGCGCGCCGCCATGACCTTCGCGGCCTCCACGACCTCCTGGTGAGGATGGACTGCGACGAGGGGCGCCGTCATGATGTCCCGGACGCTCGTGGCCTGGAAGGGCCGATTCGCCGCCGCGACCTTGGTGACCACGTCGCGCTCCGTGACAATCCCGATGGGCCGGTCGTCCTCGAGGACGACCAGGCTGCCCACCTCGAGGTCCCGCATGACCGTGGCCGCCTCCGCCACGCTGGCGTCCGCGGAGATCGTGACGGGAGTCGCGCTCATGATTTCCACGACGGGCACGCGCGCCTTCATGGAATCGCCGTGCCGACTTAGGGTCCGGGGTCGATAAAAGGTTTGCGTCGAGCCGCCGTGACGTGCGCCGCCCCACCCTACGACAACGTTAAGGGACGCACGAAACATTGCCGAGGAGATGCGCTACTCGGACCAGGAGGGAACCCTCGCGGTGCAGATCGCCCGCGAGGCCCTGGAGGCGTTCGTTGAGGGTCGATCCATGCGTTCCTTCGTGGTCCCGAAACTCTTCGAGGAGAAGGCGGGGGCCTTCGTCACCCTGAGCAAGCACGGCGTCCAGGATCCCTACGAGAAGCTCCGGGGATGCATTGGGTATCCGGAGCCTTTCTTCCCGCTTCTGAAGGCGGTCGTGAAGAGCGCGGAGGGCGCCGCGGAGGACCCACGCTTCCCTCCGCTGAAGCCCGCCGAGCTCACCCGGGTCATCGTCGAGGTGAGCCTCCTGACGCCGCCGCAGCCGGTCGAGGTGAAGAAACAGCGGGACCTCCCCAAGCAGATCCAGCTCGGCGTGGACGGGATCGTGGTGGCCCAGGGACCGTACCGCGGGCTCTTCCTGCCCCAGGTCGCTACGGAGCACGGGATGGACGCGGAGACGTTCCTCTCCGAGTGCTGCATGAAGGCGGGCCTCATGCCGGACGCGTGGCTTGAGGAGGGGACCCGCGTGAAGAAGTTCCAGACCGAGATCTTCGAGGAAGTCGAACCCCGGGGCGCCATCGTGCGTCGGACGCTGGCCTGAGACCATGCGGATCATCCGGGGGCGCGTGTTCTACCGAGGCCGGGTCGAGCCGCTGGACCTCGGGGTGGACGAGGAGGGGAAGATCGCCGCCGTCAAGCGCACGATCGCCGGAGACGACGTGGAAGACCACGGGGACGCGCTCATCCTCCCGGGCTGCGTGGACATGCACGTCCACCTGCGCGATCCCGGGCTCACGGAGAAGGAGGACTTCCCGAGCGGGACGCGCTCCGCGGCGCTCGGAGGCGTCACGACCGTCGTCGACATGCCGAACACCCGTCCGCCCGTGACCACGCGGGCCGTCCTCCAGGACAAGCGGACTCGGGTGCGAGGCCGTGCTGCGGTGGACTATGGGCTCTTTGCCGCGCCCCGCTCGGAGGGCGCGGTCTCTCAACTCCGGGACGCCACCGCCTTCAAGGTCTACATGGCCGAGAGCACGGGGAACCTCCAGATCGATGCGGAGACCCTCGGCGCGGTCCTCCACGCGTCCGCGGAACTCGGGCGGCTCGTGGTGGCCCATGCCGAGGACGAGCATCGCTTCCGGAAGGGACAGCCGGCCACGCTCGCGGGACACTCGGAATCCCGCCCCAAGGAGTCCGAAGCCAGCGCGATTCGAAGTTTGGGGGCCCTGCGGGGCGAGGCACGGGTGCACATCGCCCACGTCACCTGCGCGGAGGCGCTCGCGGCGGTGCCCGAGGGCGTGACCACGGAGGTCACGCCGCACCACTTGCTGCTCGACACGGGTCGACCGCTCCAAGCCTTCGGCAAGGTGAACCCGCCCTTGCGCTCCCCCGAGGACCGCGAGGCGCTCTGGGATGCGTTCGCCGCGGGCCGGATCGCCGCGCTCGCGACGGACCACGCACCCCACACCCGGGAGGAGAAGGAGGAACGGTTCGACGAAGCGCCCTCCGGGCTCCCGGGCATCGCGACCTCCTTTCCGCTCCTCCTGCGGCAGGTGCGCGCGGAGAGACTGTCCCTGGAACGGCTCGTCGACGCCATGGCGTCACGGCCCGCGGAGATACTCGGAATCCCGAAGGGGCGGATCGAGGTGGGCGCGGATGCGGACCTCGTGGTCGTCGATGCCCGGCGGGTGGTCAAGATCACCGCACGCCGCGTCCGGTACAAGTGCGGTTGGACCCCCTTCGAGGGCATGGAAGGGGTCTTCCCATCCACGGTCTATCTGCACGGGGAGCGGATCGTGGAGGACGGCGAACCCATCGCGGAGGGTGCAGGCCGACCCGTGACGCGCATCGAGGCTTGAGTCCGGGACACGAGCCCTACGAGGCGTTCGCGGCTTCCTCGATCGCGTAATAGTACTCGCCCGTGGACTTCTGCTCGCGGTCCAAGCGCGAGTCGAGCTTGTTGATCCGCGGGCGGTTCGTGTCCGCGTCGCGGCGGAAGGTGATGCCGACCATCCGGAGGAACCGGTTCATTCCCTCCCGCATCGGGAACGGACCCTCGCCGACGCCCGTGCGGCCCGGGTCCCCGGAGAAGACCATGATGCTGTCGGAGACCATGTCGATGAAGTAGACGTCGTGGTCCACGATGAGGCCCGTCCGCGCTTCGCGCTCCATGATCCGCCGGATCGTCTTCGCCGCTTCCATGCGCTGGTTGGAGTCGAGGTACGCGGACGGCTCGTCGATCAGGTAGATGTCCGCGTCTCGGCCGAGGCAGAGGGCGATGGCCACACGCTGCAGCTCGCCGCCGGACAGGGTGGACACGTCGCGCTCGAGCATGCCCTTCACCTTGAGCGGTTCGAGGATCTCCGTGTCGAAGTAGCCGGACTCGGCCTTCTTGCCGATTGCGTTCATGAACAGCTCTCGCACGGTGCCCTCGTAGGCTGACTCCAGGTACTGGGGCTTGTAGGAGACCTGCCACTTGCCCTGGACGGTCCCCGTGGTGGGCGTCTCCTCCCCGGCGAGCATCTTGACGAACGTGGTCTTGCCCGTGGCGTTCGGACCGACCACCCCGACGACCTCCCCCTTCCGCAGCTTCCCCGGACGGACCGTGAGCTCGAAGTTCTCGTAGCGCTTGGTGAGCTCATCGAACGTGACCAGGGTCTCCGCCTTCCAGTCCCCGCGGGGCGGACGGGACTCGAAGCGGATCTCCCGGTCCCGGAAGCGCATATTCTCCTCCTTCATGTAGCCGCCCAAGTAGACGTTGATCGCCGTCCGCACGGGCCGGGGCTCCGCGATGATGCCGTAGGCGCCCTCGGACCCGTACATGAGGTACACAGTCTCCGCGAGGAAATCGAGGACCGCGAGGTCGTGCTCGACCACGACCACGTACTTCTCCTTGGCGAGCCCCTGGATGACCTTCGCGACCTGCAGGCGCTGGTAGATGTCCAGGTAGGACGAGGGTTCGTCGAAGAAGTAGACGTCCGCGTCCTTGAGCATGGTCGCGGCGATCGCGACGCGCTGCAGCTCACCCCCGGAGAGCTGCGCGATGTCCCGGTCGAGGAAGCTGGCGAGACCGAGCGGTTCCATCAAGCTGTCCAGTCGTCCGCCCGTGTCGATCTTCTGGAGGAGGCCCCGCGCCTGGCCGCTGTAGACCTTGTTCAGACGGTCCACGTACTGCGGCTTGATCGCGGCCTTCAGCCGGCCCGTGGAGATCTTCTCGAGATAGTCGTGGAGCTCGGTGCCCTTGAAGTAGTCGAGCACCTCCTCCCAGTGCGGCTTCTTCCGGCGGTAGTGGCCCAGGTTGGGCGCGGTCTCTCCGCTCAGGATGCCCACCGCGGTGGTCTTGCCGATCCCATTCGGCCCGAGCAGACCGATGACGGAGCCCTTCTTCGGGACCGGGAGGCGGAAGAGACGGAAGGCGTTCTTGCCATATTGGTGGACCAGGTCCTCCTTGAGTTCCTCGGGCAATCCGATGATTCGAATCGCGTCGAAGGGACACTTCCGGACGCAGATCCCGCAAGCGATGCAGGTTTCTTCGCTGATCTCCGCCTTGCCGGTCTCTTGGCTGATCCAGATGACTTCCGTACCCGTGCGCTGCGGCGGGCAGAAGCTGATGCACTCGAGATGGCAACGCTTGGGCTGACATCGATCCTTGAAGACGACGGCGACGCGCAACGTTCAGTCGATGCGGGCGGGCATATTTAAACGTACGAATGCGAGTCGGTCGAACCCTGGTTTGCATCCTCGAGAGCGCAGAACCTTTATCCGGAACTCGACCATGCCAACGACGGTGGCCCCATGATTCCGGGCGGACGCGTGAACCCCAAGCAGATGCGTCAGGCGATGAAGCGCATGGGCATCGAGCAGGAGGAGCTTGAGGGCGTCGAGGAGGTCATCATCCGCACGGCCGACAAGGAATACGTGATTCGGGGCGCTGCGGTCACCGCGATCACGGCCCAGGGTCAGAAGATCTGGCAGGTCATCGGCGAGCCCATCGTGCGGGATCGCGCCGACGTCAAGAAGGCCGAGTCCGGTGCGCCCTCCGCGATTCCCGAGGAGGATGTCCAGCTGGTCGCGGAGAAGGCGGGCGTCTCTGAGGAGGACGCGCGCAAGGCCCTCGAGGAGTGCGGCGGCGAGCCCGCAGAGGCGATCATCCGACTGATGAGCCGATGAACCGCGAACGGATCCGGGGCATCCTGGGCGTCTGGATGCCCATGGTCATCGGCCTGTGGATCATCGCGACCGCAGTCATCTTCTACTTCACCGCCGACCTGACAGCGAGCGGACCGTTCGGGCAGGACCTCGAATCCTGGCGCCTGGTGTGCTCCGCGGGCGTGTTCTTTGTCGGTGGCTTGATGCTCCTTTCCACCTTCGGGAGATACCAGAAGGCTCGCGCGGTCGCCCTGGAGGCGGCCCAACCGAACACCGGTCCGGGCGCCCCTTCCGCCGAGAACGAGGAACGTCCAAGAATCGTTAAATAGGAAACCCCGGTTGGGATTCCCGCTAGGCTTGACCGGGAGGCCGGGCGTCTCCTTTTAGACCCAAATCGTCCTCATGGGGCGGTGACAGTCGGGGGCGGCGCTCCCAGTCTGATGCCGGTCCGGGTGCCGACGTTGAGGTTCTGTCCCGCGGGGCTGGAGGCGGTAGGGAACGCAGCTGGAGAGTTGCGTCCCTTATCCTGACCGTGGGGAACGGGTCAGGCACGGAAGTGAGCAGCCTAACCGCGGACTACCAACGCTCGCGGGGGTGCGGGACCGAGGAGGTGTCCGGGCTCACCGGCGTCGGAGCTGAGCGTCCACCCCGATGGCCTAGCTTCCTTCACCGTTCCGTGAGCTTCATCTGCTTCGTGTCCAGCACGAGGGACGCGAGGCCGAATCGCTCCACGATGATGTCGCACAGGATCGCATCCCGCAGGTCGTTGCGGCGCTCCTCGAAGCGGTACGCGGGCTCGTTCGTGGGGATTTGGAGACCCAACTTCGCGAGGGCCCGTCGCGCCTCCTCCCGCTCCTCCTTGCCGACCGCGGGCGCGTCGATCGCGCCCGCGAAGCCGCACTCCCGAAGTTCCCGCAGGAAGACGGGGCGACGAAAGAGACGCTGGAGGGCGGCCACGGCCAGGCGGCTCTGGGCGGGCTCGTTCGCCGCGGCCTCACGGCAACGCTCGCCCACCATCTCGTACAAGTTCGCCTCGCGGTGGGCCGAGGCGGTGTACACCTTGGCCGGAGGAATCTCCTTCTCCCGCAGCATGCCCACGTCGGCGAGGGCCTTCAAGTACCCGGTCACGAAGAGGCGGTGGAAGCTATAGCCGTCCGACTCCAGGGCCTTGGTCAGGGCGCTGATGGAGCGCTCTTGGTCGCGAATGTAGGAGATGACCAGATCCTTGAGATTCCTCTCCGGTACGAACACGAGCGCCGTTCCCCCGCGGACCTGGTAACAGACCGGATAACCAATAAACGTTTCACCATGGTTTCCAGAGGAACAGCTGCTCACCGACCGAGTTCAGAAAACGTCATACCCCGGATGACCGTGCCTCCGCCGTCACCTTGCCTATCACTCCCCCTTATTTTTCCAGGGATGGGACGAGCGGGGCGTCTCGCGCCTGATAACGGGTTAGGAACGGTTATAGGTCCTCCTTCCGATGGAACGGCCCGCGATGGGGCAGGAAGACCGCATCCGGACGTTCATCCACGGTTTTGATGAGAAGCTCAGCGGCGGCATCCCCGCGGGCAGCGTCCTTCTCCTCGCCGGCGAGCCGGGGACGATGAAGTCCACGATCGCCTTCAACGTCCTCTACCAGAACGCCCTCCACGACGGCCGGACGGGCACCTACATCTCCCTCGAGCAGGGGCGGGAGAGCCTCACGCGGCACCTGGTCGGCATGGGCCTGAGCCCGAAGGACGTGGAGGCCAAGGTGAGCATCGTGGACCTGGGTATGATCCGTCGGAACCTGGACGGGATGGCCCAGCGCACCTGGATGGACATCTTCAAGATGTACGCGTCCAACCTGAAGCGTTCCCTGGACTACGACATCCTCGTCGTCGACTCGCTGCCCGTGCTCGAGGTCATGGCGCGCTTCGAGAACCCCCGGGAGGAACTGTTCCAGCTCTTCGAGTGGCTGCGGGACCTCAAGGCGACCACGATCCTGATCTCCGAGATGAAGCCGCGCTCCGAGGACTTCGGGAAGCACGGGGAGGAGTTCCTGAGCGATGCGATCATCCACCTGAAGATGGAGCGCGTGGACGACGCGAACATCCAGCGCCGCATCCGGTGCGTGAAGATGCGCGGCACGAACCACTCCCCGAACTACTACACCCTGATCTTCCAGAACGGAATCCTCCAGGCTACACGGATCCTCGCGGAGTAGCCCGCGAGAGACGGCCCGCCGCGACGCGACACGATTCGGGCCAAAAGCCTAATGTGGCGTCGCCCGCATCCTAGCTCCCCGGAACCGGAGCCTCCGAGGGGGCCCGCGGTCTCCCGAGGAGGAACGGCGACACGGCCCTTCGTTCGTGGCGTTTCGCGGTCGTCCTCGTCCTCGCGCTCGTCCTTCTCGTCCAGCTCCCCTCCCCCCTCCCGCAACCCGCGGCGCCGTCCCCTCTCCCCGGGACGGGCGCCACGGTCACGTTCCGGACGGATGCGTCCATCCGGGAGATCGACGCTGCGGGCGGCCGCCTCCTGGAATCCTACGGCGCCTTCTCGGTCGCTCAAGGCCCGTCCAGCACCTTGGACGCGCTGGCCTCCCTGGGCCGCTATGCGGTCGCCCTGCCGACGGCGCCCTACCTCCATCTCCTGAACGGGGACGTGGACGTGCGCACCCTGGCGAGCCCGCCCGCGGACGCGTGGGCCACGGACGCGCAGGGGCGGGCCACGGGTCTCGTGCATTTCTACGCTCCCATCAAGCCCGAGTGGGAGAGCGCGCTCGCGGCCGCGGGCGTCCGCTTCCTGCTCTACGTCCCCGACGATGCCCTGCTGGTGCAGGGTCCCCCCGCGGCTCTCGCCGCCCTCCGCGGCCTCCCGTACGTGGACTGGGTCGGACCCTACGAGGCCTCCTGGAAGATGCCCGCGAGCCTCGCGAACGCCACGGGCGTCGTCGACGTGCGCGCCCTCCTCGTCCCGGGGGAACCGCCGAACGCCCTCGTCGCGTGGCTCGCCCGCGCCGGCGTGCCCGCGCGATGGGCGGGTCCGGCGACCCCGGGCATCCTCGGCGCCTTCGGCACGGGCGACTTCCGGTGGGTCCGGGCCCGGGTGCCCGCGTCCCTCATCCCGGCGCTCGCGGTGCTCCCCGAGGTCCAGTTCCTCGACCCCGTCCTCCCTCTGCAACCGCTCAACTACGCGGCGGACTGGGTCCTCCAGACCAACGTCTCCGGCGCCTATCGCTACTGGGCCGCGGACCTGAACGGCACGGGCCAGGTCATCGGCCTCGCGGACACGGGCCTGGACTACGACAACCCCCAGTTCCGCCTCCGGCCGTCGCAAGTCACCTCGGGGGACCTCTACAACACGACGGACGCGACGCGGCGCAAGGTGGTCCGGTACCTGGACATGGGGGTGCTCACGGGCCAGCTCACGTGGCCGGGAGGCGGCGGCGCCTGGGACCCGTACTCCATGATGGATTGCGGGGGCGGCCACGGGACGGCCGTTGCGTCCACCCTCGCGGGGAACGCGTACGGCATCTCGCCCGACCTGAACAACGGGAACGCGCTGAACGCACAGATCTACATGGAGGACGTCGGCGGACTGGCGGCCGGCGACACGTGCACGAACGGCGGCGAGACCCTGATCTACGTCCCGGAGGACTACGCGGACCTCTTCGGGCCGCCGGGCCTCGTCTACAACGACCCCGTGGCCCCGGTCCGGATCCAGAGCGACAGCTGGGGCGCCCCCGGGGACGCGTACGACCTCCAGGCCCGAATGGTCGACGCCTTCATCTGGGCGCATCCCGACTTCACCGTCTTCTTCGCCGCAGGGAACGAGGGACCCAGCCCGGGCACGGTCAACACGCCAGGCACGGCGAAGGACGTCGTCACGGTGGGCGGCGCGTGCAACCCGGACGGCGCCTCCCAGTGCTTCGGCACCCAGAACGACCTCGCGTCGTTCAGCAGCCAGGGGCCGACCCAGGACGGCCGCCTGAAGCCCGACCTCGTCACGGTCGCGGACGGCTTCTCCGCCACGTCGAGCGGCAATCCCTTGGACTGTCCGAACTACCCCGGCAACTGCATCCTGCCCGGGGACCACGCGTGGGCGGGCACGAGCTTCTCCACACCCGCGGCCGCGGCGGCCGCAGCGATCATCCGCCAGTACTTCACGCAGGGCTGGTACCCCTCCCGCACCCCGGTGGCCGCGGACGCGTTCGACCCGAGCGCGGCCCTCATGCGGGCCATGCTCCTGGCCTCGGGGCAGCAGCTGACGGGGACGGGCACGACCGCCTCGACGTGGCCCAACAACCAGCAGGGCTTTGGCCGCGTCCTCCTGTCCAGCGTCCTCCCGCTCCCGGGGGACCCCTTCGATACGCAGGTCGTGGACAACGCCGCGGGTCTCGTGACCGGCCAGGCGTCCACGTACACGTTCCACGTGGCGGCGGGCGCCGCGAGCGCACGGTTCGTCCTGGCGTGGACGGACTACCCGGGCACCCTGGGGGCGTCCAAGGCCCTTGTGAACGATCTCGATCTCCAGGTCACGGCCCCCGACGGCACCGTGTACCGCGGGAACAACTTCGGTCCCGCCTCCCTGGGAGCGTCCGTCTCGGGCGGCACGTTCGACACGACGAACCCGGAGGAGGCCGTGCTCCTCAAGTCGCCGCTGCCGGGTGACTGGAAGGTCCAAGTCATCGGGGCCAACGTGCCCGTGGGCCCGCAGCCCTTCGCCCTTGTGGCCACGGGCGGACTCGACCCGGCGTACGGCCGCGTCGTGCTCGACCGGCCGAGCTACGCGCCCGGGGACACGGTCCACATCACGGTGTACGATTCGAATGCCGCCGCGGTGCCGGTCCAGGTGACCTCGGGACTCGAGCCTGTGGGGGAGACGGTCGGATTGACGCAGGCCGCCCCGGGGGCCGCGTGGACGGGATCCATCCCCCTCGCGTTCGCCCAGCCCGCGGCGGACGGGGTGGTGGAGGTCCGCAACGGGGACACGATCACGGTGACCTATCTGGACGCCTCGCCCTTGCACACGGCCGTGGCCACGGCCCGGGTCGCGGCCCTCGGGCCCGTCATCTCGGGCGTCACGGCGGTCGGGATCGACGCGACGTCGGCCGAGATCCGCTGGTCCACGGACTTGCCCGCAGACTCGGAAGTCCTCTACGGAACGTCCCCGGGCAGCCTGGCGTCCTCGGCGAACGACACGCTCCTCCGGACGGGCCATGCGATCGTCCTCCGGGGGCTCGCGCCGGACACCCTGTACACGTACGACGTGGTCTCGCGGGCCGCCGTGGGCCAGGCCACGCGGGACGCGAACGGCGGGCGGCACTACACATTCCGCACGCCCCCCTTCGGCGACGTGTTGCTCGTGATCGGAGACGACACGTTCCCCGTGGAGCGGGAGGCGTCGTACGCCGCCGCGCTGGACGGCCTGGGCTGGACGTGGTCGACCTGGCACGGGGCCGACCTCGGACTCCCGCCCCTCGCGGTCCTCCAGGGCCGGAAAGCGGTCATCTGGCAGGTCGGGCTCGAGCAGTATCCCACGTTCAACGCGAGCGCCCAGGCGCTCGTCCGGGCGTACCTGGACGGCGGCGGCCGCCTCCTCATCTTCTCCCACGACACCTCGTGGTCCCTGGGCAGCACGACCTCCCCGTGGTACAACGCGACGAACGCCGCGTGGCTCCGCGGTGTCCTCAAGACGTCCTTCGTGTGCGATCCGACCGCGATCACGGAGGTCCTGGGGACCGCGGGCGACCCCGTCAGTGGCGCGTACACCGCGGGGGTGTCGTACACGCCGCACCGCACCGGGGGCGCGGACGACGAGATCGCGGCCTACAACCTCGGCGGCACGGCCAGCGTCTCTTGGCTCGATGGCGGGGTGAGTGGCTGCGGCGGGGCGGCGGACATCGGGATGCGATGGGTCTCCGCCGCGAACAACGGCACCGCGGGAATCGGCGCCTGGGGCGGAACGCCCTCCCGCCTCGCGTACTCGGCGTTCGAACTCACGAGCGTGGACACGAACGCCACGGACCTACGGCCCGCGAGCGCGGTGCGGGCCCAGATTCTGGACAACGCCCTCCGGTGGCTCGTCGGCCCGTCCGCCTCCGCACTGGACCGGGACCATCCAAGCGTGACGCTACTCGCACCGTCGGCTGGCGTGGACACGGGATCGAGCCTGGCCATCAACTGGACCGCGAACGCGTTCGGGCCGGGGATCGGCCTGGCGGGCTTCACGTTGTACGACAGCCCGGACGACGGGCAAACGTGGTCCCTCCTTGGTACCGCGGGGGGCGCGGCGCGCTCCGCCACGTGGAACCTGTCCTCCGTGCTGAACGGGGACATGTACCGGGTCCGCATCGTGGCGGCGGACAACGGGACCCCCGCCCTCACCGGAGCGGCGACGAGCAACGCGACGTTCGCGATTCACCGCACCCGGGGTGACTTCCTGGGCCCCGTCATCGAGGCGGGCAGCCTCCAGCTGAGCCCAGATCCGCCCGGAGCCGCGGCCCGCGTCGAGTTCAACGCGACCGCGGACGACTCGCGGAGCGGATCGAGCCCCATCGCGGCCGCGGAGCTCTTCTGGTCCGCGACCGCGCCCACTGCGACCAACGGGACAGGCATCCCCATGATCGCAGGGGACGGCCTCTTCAACGCCGCGACGGAGAACCTGACCTGGAGCGGGCCCCTGGCCGTGCCCCCCGGGACCTCCTGCGTTTGGGTGCACGCGGAGGACGCCGCGGGGAACTGGGGGCCCTTCAACGCCACCTGCTTCGTCGTCCTCAACGTGGGCCCCGACGTGCTCGCGCCCGCGCCCGCCGCGCTCACCTCCGTGCAGTTCGTGAACGCGGGGGCCGACCTGCTGATCACCTGGGCCAAAGCGTGGGACGACTCCCTGTACGGGGGCACGGCGCGGTACGTCGTCCAGCGTTCCGCAGCGCCCATGGGCCCCTACGCCGCGGTGAGCGGGGACATCCCCGCGGTCGATGCCCCCTCGTACGGCTTCGTGGACCCGGGGCGGGGGAGCGCGGATCCCTCGAACTCGTTCTACCAGATCCAGACGTTCGACGCGGCGAACAACACACGGTCCAGCGACACGATCGCGGTGAAGGCCTGGGTCTCCGTGAACCCCGGGCCCAACCTGCTCGGCATGTCCGTGGACCCGGGACCCGAGTCCCTCGGGAACGCGTCCGGCGGAGTGCCCTGGTCCGAAGCCTGGACCTACGACGGATGCGAAGGCGGGTTCCGGTGGACGCGGCTCACGCCGGGGAACGAGCCCGCCCCGATTCCCCTGGGAAGGGGGTTCTGGTTCAACGCGACCGCGGGAGGCCGGATCGCCCTTCTGGGCGTGGTCCCTCAGGAGGTCCACGTCCGGCTCTGTCCGGGCTGGAACCTCGTGGCGCTTCCCGGCTTCCGCGGGAACCTCACCGTGGGCACCTTGCGGACCGACACGGGGGCCGACCGGGTCGCGGGCTACGATCCCGCGGACCCGTACCACACCCAGCTCCTTCCCGATTCCGCCATCCTCACCTGGGGAGAAGGCGTGTGGGTGCACGTGCCCTCGGCGGTCACTTGGACCGTGTACGGCTTCTAGCCCTCACCCTTCCGTGACGTCGAAGAGCTCGGCCTCGGGGACCTGGAAGTAGTGCAGGGAGCGCTCGATCTCCCGTTCGTGGGACATCTCCCCCTCGATGGTCCGGACGAGCCCGGGCTTCAGAGAGATGGTGAGCCGCCGGCCGTCCTTCTCGAAGGTCACGCCCGGCTCCGATGCGGGCTCGACGGCGATGTTCCCCTTGCCCAGGGTGCACCCGCTCCCGACCTGCACGCCGTCCGCGACGCACATCATGGGCGGCTGGGGCACGGTCCGCACGGTCGCGCGCAGGCCCTTCCAATGCCCGAACGTCCGCTTGCCGATGGCCCCCATGCGCAGGCCCAGGGTCACGTAGATGCCCAGGTGTCCATGGAATCGCTGGAGGGCCGCGAGCTCCTCGGGGAGGTCCATTGGGGGCACGAAGGGCGCGCGGGACAAGAAGCTTCGCCTCTCCGGAGAGCACCACTTTCACCCATCCCTCCGGCTCGGCTATTAGAGGCGCGCTGCCATGGTCATCCGATGGTGCTTGCGGACCATGCGGGACCTCTCCTCGGATGCGGCGACACGCGCGGAGACAGGCCCGTCGGCGACCGCGACGGAATGCCCGGAATGCGGAGCCCCCCTCCTCCACACGAACGGTTGCGTCCTCTGCGGACAGTGCGGGTACTCGCCCTGCGATTGAGGACCGCCGAAACGCGCTCCGCGGGTTCCAGCGGAAGTCGCCCCGCGGGCACCTCCCTCCATGGGAAGGCCACGGCCTCCAGTGGACAGGAAACGATGGGGTCGGAGGTTAAGTAGGGCCATGTCGGGTGCGGACGTGCCGTCGGAGATCGGGGGGGCTCGGGTCCGGCGACCAGGGGAGGAACGTACGCTCGTTGAGTTACCGCAGGATGAGCTCATTGCGAAGTGGGAGGAGTTCTTCGAGGACGCGGGGTACCTCTCGCGGATCATCCAGGTGGCGGACCGGTACCCCGAGGAGCGGAGCCTCGAGGTCGCCTTCGCGGAGCTGAACCGCTTCGACACGGACATGGCCATCTACCTCATGCGCCACCCGCTCAACGTCCTCACCGCGGGCGAGGAGGCCATGCGCCGCCTCGTGCCGCCGGGCGAGGAGCTCACTCAGATCCACCTGCGGGTCAAAGGCCTGCCGCGGGACGGACGCATCCAGATTCGGGATTTGCGGGCGAAGCACCTCGGGCAATTCATCTCCGTGGAAGGCTTGGTGCGGAAGTCGACCGAAGTGCGGCCGCGCGTGGTCGGCGCGCTCTTCCAATGCCTGCGTTGCGGGACGATCATCAAAGAGGAACAGGACGGGCAGAACTTCCGCGAGCCCCTGGAGTGCTACGAGGAGCAGGGCGGCTGCAAGCGGTCCGCGAGCGCCACGAAGTTCAAGCTGCTCACGGAGACCTCCATGTACTTGGACACGCAAAAGCTCGAGATCCAAGAGGCGCCCGAGGGGCTGCGGGGCGGCGAGGAACCCCAAAGGCTGACAGCCTACGTGGAAGACGATCTGACCGGTCAGATCACTCCGGGCAACCGCGTCATCATGAACGGCATCCTTCGCAGCGTCCAAAAGGGTCGCCCCGGCGCGAAGTCCACCCTCTTCGACATCTTTGTGGACGTCAACTCGGTCGAGCGCGAGCAGGTCGAGTTCGAGGAGATCGAGGTCACCGAGGAGGATGCCCGCCTGATCCGGGAAGCGGGATCCAACTCGGACATCTATCGGCTGATCACGGCCTCCATCGCACCGTCGCTGTACGGCATGTACGTAGAGAAGGAGGCTCTGGCCCTCCAGCTGTTCAGTGGCGTTCCAAAACTGCTACCCGACGGGCGCCGCATCCGAGGTGACATCCATTTGCTCATGGTCGGCGACCCGGGCACGGGCAAGAGCGAACTGCTTTCGTACATGAGCCGCCTCTCGCCGCGCGGCATCTACGCCACGGGGAAGGCCGCGAGCGCCGCGGGTCTTTGTGTGGCCGCGGATAGCCTTGTCGTGACGAGCGAAGGGGTGCGAACCATCGAGAACTTGTCGCAACCCTATTTCCGCGATTCCGCGCGCGCCCGATCCATGGAGACGGCGGCCGCGCAGGGCGCCGTGGCAACCGTTGACGACCGGCACCGATCCGCCTTGAAACCTCTCGAGACGGTGTGGCGCCTCAAGCCTCCGGCCGCGATGCTCGAAATCGAGATGGCCTCGGGCCTCTCGCTCTCCGTGACTCCTGCCACGCGGGTGCTGGTGGACCACGCGATGGGACAGTCGTGGATCCAAGCGAAGTTCGTCCGGCCCGGGATGCACGTGGCTGCGGCGAACCGCCTTGAATTCCCGGAGCAACCGGCTCTCCCAATCCTCGCGTTCCTCCGGAAGATCACGACACGGGTTGTCGTCGACGTCGACCAAGGTCTGGTCGATGAGATCATCGCAGGGCTCAAATCGAAATTCGGAACCTTACGGGAAGCCGCCGCGCGGCTGCTGCTGGCGGAAACCTCGCTGTACGACGCTTGGAGGAACGGAAAGCACGACATCCCGCTGGCTCAGTTGCTGGTGGCCGCACGCGCGGCGGGAGTCTCCGAGGGACGCGTCGCAGAGGCGATACGCTGGTACTCCCAGACCGGGGGGCATCTCATCTCGCTCCCGACCTCGCTGACCCCGGAGCTGGCCTACTTTGCCGGGCTCATCGCGGGGGACGGAAGCGTCGAGAGGACCACGTGGAGTGGCTTCTCGATTCGGTTCAGCAACTCGGACCCGACTCTCGTCGACCGATATCGCACGCTGACGTCGGGTCTCTTCCACGTGCAACTCAACTTCACCCCCCAGAGTCCTCTGCGCGCGGCCACGTTGCGGTTCCACAGCGCGCTCGTGGCATCGGTTCTAGCACAACTGGGCATACCGACCTCACCCAAGTCCTACCGCCTGGACCTCCCGCTCGCCCTCCTCAATGGGCCTCGTGCGACGCTGGCCGCTTACCTCCGCGGTCTCTACGACACCGATGGCACGATCCAGGTTCGGCGCACCGGGGGAAGCTGTCTCTCCCTGACCACGACCAGCGCGGCCCTCGCGAGGGGCGTGCAGACGGCACTTCTGAGGTTCGGGATTCACGCTCGACGGCGGGTGCGGCACGTAGCCGGTCGCAAGGCTGCCCGCCTCGACGGGACGATCATCGTGAGCCGGCACGACCAGTACGTCCTGGACATCTGGGATTCGGATTCGCTCCTCCGCTTCCGCCAGGAGGTCGGATTCAATCACCCGCGGAAGGCCGAGGCGCTGGCACATGTGACCAACCGGACGCCGCACTCCAACCTCAACCTAGTCCATGGCGCCGGACCTCATCTTCGCGAGATTCGCACGCTTCTTGGCCTGAACCCGGAGGCGGCCTACGGGAAGCGAGAGGGCGGGGCCCGCGCTGTTGAGCGTGGCGCAGAGGCCACCACCCACGAGTCCCTGCTCGCCTTGGTCGAGGGCATCTCCTCCGTGTACACCTCCGGAGCCTTTGAGGGCATCCGTGTGCGTATCGGGGCGGGCTTGCGGCAGAAGATTCGCGAGGCGATTGCGCGGTCGGGCCACAGCGGCGCCGATTTCGCGCGGGCCCTTGGGCTCCCAGCCGGGCGGATTCACGATGCGTTCTATCGGAGGAGCCGTCGGGCTCCCGGCATCCCCTTGCGGCTCCTGGAGCGAATCGCTCGCGAGTTGAAGGCCTCCGACCAGGAAACCGCGACCGAAATCGAGGCGGCCATCTGGCCGTACCTGGCCCGATTGAGCAAGATTCCGTCCCGCCTGGAGTTCCTTCGAATCCTCGCGTCCGCCGATGTACGCTGGGAACCTGTCCGCACCATCCGTGTCCGCCCCTCGACCGACGTGCCCACGGTATATGACCTCACCGTGAAGGACGCCCATGCGTTCGTCGCCAACGGGATTTTGGTCCACAACACCGCCGCAGCGGTGCGCGACGAGTTCGGCGAAGGACGGTGGACCCTCGAAGCGGGGGCGCTGGTCCTTGCGGACTTGGGGTTGGCGTGCCTCCATCCCGACGCGGAAGTCCTGATCGACGGCTCTCCCATCCGGGTCGAGGACCTTTTTGAAGCGCCTCGTGCGGTGAAGGCGGTTGCCGGCGGCCGCGAGATCGAGTTGTCTCCTCTCGCCCGTTCCACAACCGCCTTCGATCCTGCCGCGGCTCAAGTAAGGACCGAGGAGGCCGCATTCGTCGTCCGTCGGCGATACCGCGGCCCCGTTCTCCGGGTCACGCTCTCTTCTGGATTCGAGGTCCGACTGACGCCCGATCACCTGGTCTTGGACGGCGAGTCGTTCTCCTGGAAGCGGTTGCAGAACTTGAGGCCGGGCGCCCGCCTTGTGGCCTGCCAGCGCCTCCCCGGTCCGCGCGAACCACCGGCCCTGCTCGATCTCATCCCGGCGGAATGGATCGTCCAGCCCACGATTGCGGAGAAACGCACCCTCCGCGACCTCCTCGTGGATCGGTTCGGGACGCTGGCGACCGCGAATCGGGAATACGGTCTCGACCGGAACGCGCTCAATGGAAGGAGCGCCCTGAAGGTTGGAGCCTTCCGGAAGATCCTCCGAGACCTGGGAGTGTACGAGAGCTGGAAGTTGCGCCCCTTCGCCTTCGGCCGGCGAGGCTCGACGGAGCGTCTACGGGTCGCGACCCTGACGCCCGAGTTGGGCTACCTGCTCGGTTTCATCTGCGGAGACGGCCACGTCGCGACGGACAACCGACGCTCGAGCCTCAGCATCTTCCAGTCCCGGGCCCATCTGGCTCAGATTCAGCGGCTCCTCGAACTCACGAAGGCGGTCACGCCGTACGGCTGGGGAATGCATCCCCGCATGACGCGCTCGCGCATCCGGGGTCGCCCGGTCGAGTGCGGTATGTACCACATGCATCGCGGGTCCAATCTCCTCGCGTTCCTGTACCGTTGGCTGACGGAACATGACCTCGAGAACCTGACCAAGCTCGACGATGCAGCCCTTCGCGGCTTCCTGGCCGGGCTCATGGATGCGGACGGCTGCATCTCAATCAAGCGGTCGGAATCCCGCGGCAGGACCTACGAGGCCGTCGAGCTCCAGTTCGTGTTCTCACCGCGTCGGAAGGCCAATCAGCGCCTGCTGTATGCACTTCGCCGGTTCGATGTCTTCGCCCGCATCAGGGAAGGGCGCAACGTGCTCATCGTCCAAGTGAGTGCTCGGGACGACGCTCGGCGACTCCTGGAGGCGATGGCTCCCTATTCTGTCAAGTCGAAGACGATACCGCAGGCCCATGCTCTCCAGCCCGCGGAACACGAGGAGGTGCCGGTGGCACCGGTCTCCGCCATCCTGGCGGGGGTTAGGCCAAAGCCCTGGAGGCTCCTGAACAAGACCTTCTGGAGCCAGCTCCACGACCTGGCCCACGCGAACCGGAGACCCTTCAAACCGACGCTCTCCAAGCTCGCAAAGGCGGTGGACCCTTGGCTGAGCCCAGATGACCGCCGGCGTCTCGAGTCGTTGACGGGGTACGACTACGCCTTGGACCGAATCGTCCAGGTTCGGGTCGAAGAGCACGACGGGTATGTGTACGACCTCCGGGTGCCTGGTGATAGCAACTTTGTGTGCGATGGCGTGGTTGTGCACAACTGCATCGACGAAATCGAGAAGATGAATCCGCAGGACCGCTCCGCGATCCACGAGGCCATGGAGCAACAGAGAATCAGCGTAGCGAAGGCGGGAATCACCGCGGTCCTCCAGTCGCGGTGCGCAGTGCTCGCTGCGGCCAATCCGAAGTTCGGCCGCTTCGATGAACGCAAATACATTTCTGAACAACTGGATTTGCCGCCAGCGCTGTTGAGTCGATTCGACATCATCTTCTCGATGATCGATCGGCCCCAAGCCGAGAGGGACCGCGAGCTTGCAGAGCACGTCCTCAAGGGACACCAGGTGGGCGAGCTCATGAAGCGACGCGAGGCGGGCCTCGCGACTGCGGAGACGGGTACACTCGAGGAGCCCTATACGCCGCACTTCAACCCCGACTTCCTGCGCAAGTACGTCGCGTACGCGAAGCGCATCTACCCTGTGATGACGGACGAGGCCATGGCGGCGATCGAGAAGAAGTACCTGGAGATTCGCAAGACCGGAGAAGGCGCAGGGTCGAGCGTCCCGATCACGCCGCGGCAGCTCGAGGCGATCATCCGACTCTCCGAGGCGAGCGCCCGCCTCCGGCTGAGCAACGAGGTCAGCATCGACGACGCGGAGCGCGCGGTGCGCATCGTGGAGTACTGGATGGGCAAGGTTGCGGGCGAAGAAGGGAAGTTCGACATCGACATCGTCCAGACGGGCATCAGCCAGTCCCAGCGCGAGCAGATCATCTCCCTTCGGGACATCATCAGCGAGCTCGCGGGTCCCGACGGCGTCGCGGACTACGAGGACATCGTCCGCATCGCCCAGGAACGCGGGATCCCGCCCGCCAAGGTGGACTCCTGGCTCAAGCGGTGGTCCCAGGAAGGGGAGATCTACAGCCCCGCGAAGAACAAGTACAAGCTCGTGGAGCGGCTGTAGGAAAGTCCTTTAGGCTGCGCGGCGAATCCATCCCCGTACCTCGATGGCCATCCGGATGAAGGTCTACAGCCAGGGGAAGGAGACCCTGGTCGCCGCGGCGGACGAGGACCTCCTGGGCAAGACCTTCCGCGAGGGGAAATTCAAGATCGAGGTGGGCAAGTTCTACGAGGGCGATCGGGTCACCGAGGAGGGCCTCGTGGACCACCTGAAGCTGGCGAGCATCGGGAACTTCGTCGGCCGTGAGACGGTCGAGGCGGCCAAGAGGGGCGGCTTCGTGAGCGACGAGGCGATCCTCTGGATCGGGGGCGTCCCCCACGCCCAGTACGTCATGATGATGGAGTGAGCCCGTTCCTGCGAAGGTTTTTCCGGCCCACGTCCTTCGCGAGGAGGATGCGTGACGCCGCTGCAGCGGACCACGTCGAGGAGCCTGTGCACGCCGCGGCTCCGCCATCTGCTCCCACGCCGCCCGCGGCGGGCGAGTGGGCCATCGGGATCGCCTTCGTCCTCGCCGCCCTCGCCCTGGTCGCCTGGATCGGATGGACCATCGCGAGGCTCTAAGCCCGGCCATGGCGGCGGACCGCGTCCCTCATCGGGCGTTCGCGGATCCGCGGAACCGGCGCCGCACGGACCGCGGACGCCGGACGCGGCGCCACTGCCGCCACATGCTCTTGGCATGCTTCTTCAGCATGAGGGCGTACTCGTGCATGAGAACGTAGCTCGCGCACCCGACGATCAGCCCGAGGCCCGTGAGGCTCGTCGCGAAGTAGACGATGACCGAGACGGGAGACGAGCTCGAGAGCACGGCCAGGGCGAGCTCCTTGAGGAGCCCGATGGAGCCGATGCCCAGCCCGAGGGAGAGCAGGAACCGCCCACGGCTCGCCTGCCCCCACAGGAAGTTGACGCCTCCGAGGAGCACGAGGATACCGCCGAAGTAGCTCGTGTACGCGAGGATGAGGAGAACCACGTCGAAGACGAACACCAGCGGTTCGTGGACGACCGGGAGGAGGTACTCCTGGTAGAGGTCCTGCTGGAGGGGCAGCTGACCTGCGAGCAGCAGGGCCGACGAGATAACGGACAGGACGACGGCGTCACGGTGGCGAGTCTTCTTGAGTCTCCACCAGGACTTCACTCGCGGCATGGAGATGGGGGCCGACGTCGCAGCGGATACTTATGGACTTCTACGCCGCTATCGGCGGTCCGGGTCCGCATAGCCATCCCTTAAGTAGCCGCGGGCCGCTGCGAACCCACCGTCATGTTCTGCGTCGAGTGCGGGGCCGAGGGACCCGTCTATCAGGGCGTGTGCGGGTCGTGCTTCGCGAAGAAGCACCCTGTCGTGGAGCCGCCCGCGAACCTGGACGTGCCGCGATGCGCGCAATGCGGCGCCTTCCATTTCCGGTCCGGGTGGTCCCGAGTGGAACTCGACCTGGCGATTCCGCAGCTCCTCCGGGAGAAGGTGCGCGCACTGCCGCCCTTCGAGCACGTCACGTTCACCCACGTGGCCCGCGAGGAGGACGCGAACAACTTCTTCCTCACGGTGAAGGCGTCGGGGCGGTTCGAGGATCTCCGCCAGGTCCAGGATTTCCATGTCCGGCTGCGGATCAAGCCGTCCGTCTGCGACACGTGCGCGAAGCAGGCGGGCCGGTACTACGAGGGCATCCTCCAGGTGCGCGCGGAGGACCGCGACCTGACGCCCGCGGAGATGCGCGGCGTGCGGACCCTCGTGCTGTCCCGCGTGGAGCGCGGACGCGACGAGGCGGGCGACTTCATCTCCCGGACGGAGGAGATCCACGGCGGCCTGGACTTCTACGTGAGCACGAACGCCCTCGGGACGCGGCTCGCGAAGGAAGTCGCGGAGGCGTTCGGCGGCTCGGTCACCGCCTCGCCCAAGCTGTTCGGCCAGCGACAGGGCAAGGAGATCTACCGCGTCACGACCCTCGTGCGGCTTCCCGCGTTCCAGGTGGGCGATGTGGTCCGCCACAAGTCCGAGGTGACCGAGGTCCTCTCCCTCCGCCCCTTCGTCGAGCTGCGGAACCTGGCCACGGGCGAGCGGCGCCGGTACAAGGCGAAGGATCTGCGCGGCCTGCGTCGGGTCGACGCGGAGCGGTTCGAGACGGAGATTCGCCCCGGCGTGAGCGGCGGACTCGTCGCGCCCCATCCGGACTCGGGCGCGGAACGGCCCGTCCTGAGCCGGGGCGTGAGACCGGGCCGCGCGGTCGTCGTCTGGACCGCGGACGAGGCCTACGTGTCCGCCCTTCCGGCGATCCCCTCGAAGCCTTAAAGGCGGCCCCGCCCTTGCCCGAGCGATGAAGGTGGCCCTGGGCTGCCGCGCCCTGGACGAGCTCCTGGGTGGGGGGATCGAGGACGGGTGCATCACCCTCCTCCACGGGGAGGCGGGGAGCGGCAAGACGAACCTCTGCCTCCAGCTCGCCCGCAACGTGGTGCGGGCGGGCCGCAAGGTGATCTACGTCGACACGGAGGGCGTGTCCATGGAGCGCCTCCGCCAGATCTGCGGCGACGACTTCGACGTGGTCGCGAAGAACATCCTCTTCTCGGAACCGTACAGCTTCGAGGAGCAGGAGTCGCTCATCGAGAAGGCCGTGAAGATCGCGGACAGCAACGCGGACGTCGGCTTGATCGTCATCGACAGCATCACGATGCACTACCGCCTCACCATGCGGGACGAGACGCGCCGGGACGAGCGGTACTCCCTGACGCGGCAGATCGCGCGCCTCCTGAAGGCGTCCCGCACCCGCGGCATCCCCGTGGTCGTGACCTCCCAGGTGTACACGGACATCGACACGGGCCGGTACCTGCCGCTGGGCGGGCACATGCTCAGCCACAACGCGAAGACGATCATCCGGTTCGAGAAGCTCGCCCCGAGCCAGCGCGCGGCCGTGCTGGAGAAGCACCGCAACCGGGAGGAGGGCAGCCGCGCCGTCTTCCGGCTCACGGGGAAGGGGCTCGAGGACTAACGGACGCGGGAGCGCTGCGCCTCGAGCAGGGCCTCGAGGAGGGCGCGGGCCTCCGGATCCTTGGCGGGAATACGTTCGAGGGCCTTGCGCGCGAGATCCAGGTTCTTCTCGATCCGCGCCTCCATGAGGGGCAGGACGTGCCGGACGAGCAGGGACCGCACGGTCTCCAAGTCCCGCCTCGTCGTCCGCGAGCCGCGGCCGTACGACCGGAGGAACGCGGAGCGGTCCTTGCCGCGGAGGACCTCCGCCGCGAGCACGTAGATCCGCGTGCGCTTTCCCTGACGGATATCCCCTTCGGAGGAACCGCCGATCTCCGAGCGGACGACGCCCGCGCCGAGGAGGTCGTCGCGGTCCTGGAAGGCCACCGCGAACAGGAGCGCGTACTCCTGGAGGGCCTCGCGCACCTCCGGCGGCGCCCCCGCCGCAATCGCGGCCGTGGCCGCGGCGCCCAGGTAGAGCCGCGCGGTCTTCGCCTCGCTCATGCGCACATAGTCGTCCTCGGGGATGGCCCGCAGCCCCTCGAAGTCGATGTCCAGGCCCTGCCCGTCGCTCACGACCAGGTCGACCTCCGTGAGCTCGGTCAGCAAGCCCAGGCGCACGGCCGGGTCGAGGCCCCTCGGGGTCTCGATCGCCCGTTCCGCGAGGGAGCGGATGCGCAGCGCGTCCAGGATCGCCTGGGACGCGCCGTAGCGGTGGCGGCGGGTGCGGAAGACGACGGCGGGCCGGGCCGCGTCGCCCCGGCGGTAGAGCGCCGCGTTCGAGGACCAGGCGCTCGACAGGGTGCGGCGCCGCTCGTCCTCGTCCATGATGTCGTCGAGGAAGAGCGTGTAGAGGTGGTACCACTCGAGCCAGCACGCGGCGCGCTCGAGGGAGACGGAGGGCGGCTCGCCGGTGAGGAGGCGGTAGCCCGCCAGGGCGAGCGCGTAGCGGTAGCGCTTCCCCGCGAGGAAGAGGCGTGCGTTGCGGGACATCGTCTTCGTGGACGGGTACGGGCCGGCCGGATGGCCGGCGAGGAACTCCTCCCACATCGTCTTCAGGTTCGCGTTCGACGTGTCCCGGTAGGGCTTCAGGAGGGTCTCGAGGCGCTCGACCTCGGGGGCGGGGGCGTCGGCCATCGGATCACGACTCTTCCGCGAGCTCGATCCACGTCGCGGTCGGGGCGCTGACGATCGCGTGCTTCTCCTGCAGCTCCGCGACGGACGAGGAGCCGGTGAGGAACATGGCGGCCTTGAGCTCCTCGATGACCGCTTTCAGCTCCGCGACGACCGCCTCGGAGGAGACCTTCGCGCCCTCGAGCATGGGCTTTGCCATCCCGGCGGCGGTCGCCCCGAGGGCGATCCCCTTCGCCGCATCGAGGCCGCTCCGCACCCCGCCCGTGGCGACGAGCGGCAGGCCGACCTCCGCGAGGACGAGGGACGCGGGCGTGGGGATGCCCCAGTCCCAGAACGTGGCGCCGAGGCGCTCCTTCAGGGTGGACGCCTCCTTGCGCGCACGGTAGTGCTCGACCGCGGAGAAGGAGGTGCCCCCGAGACCGCCGACGTCGATGGCCTTGACGCCGGCCCTCTTGAGCGCCTTCGCGACGTCCCGCGAGATGCCGGCCCCGGTCTCCTTGGCCATGACGGGGAAGCGCGCCGCGAGGGCCTTGATCGCCGCGAGGCAGCCCTTCGCCCGGCGGTCCCCCTCGGGCTGCACGACCTCCTGGAGGAAGTTGAGGTGGACGATGAGCGCGTCGGCGTGGATCATGTCCATGGCCTTCTTCGCGTCCGCGAGGCCGTACGCGCGCTTCCCTTCCTGGGGCACGAGCTGCGGCGCGCCCAGGTTCGCGAAGACCAAGGGGACGCCGTGGTCCTTGACGACCGCGTACGTCGGCTCGAGCTCGGGCTTCTCGATCGCCGCCCGCTGCGAGCCCACGCCCATCGCGACGCCGACCTCCGCCGCAGCCTTCGCGAGGTTCGCGTTGATCTCCCCGCCCATGCCGAAGCCGCCGGTCATGGAGGAGATGACGAGGGGCGCCTCGAGCTTCCGGCCGAAGAGCTTCACGCGCAGATCGATGTCGTCGAGGTCGATCTCGGGCAGCGCGGTGTGGACCAGGTGGACGTCGCCCCAGTAGTCGTAGCCCGCGGACACGTCCTCGTTCAGGATGATGTTGACGTGCTCCGCCTTGCGCTGCTCCGTCCTGGAAGGTTCCGCCATCTCAGTGGCCTCCGACCACGCGCGTGCCGACGACGATCCGACCGCGGAGGGCATCCCGGACCCGGTTCTTGACGTTGCCGTTCACGATGATGCACTCGTCGGCGTGGGAGGCGATCTCGAGCATGCGGCGGACCTTCGCCTCGATGCCCCCGGTGACGTCCGGTCCCTTGGCAGGACCGAAGTCGATGAGGGAGAGGTCGTCCTCGGAAACGGAGAGGAGGAGCCGCGCGTCCTTGGACCGCTTCGGGTCCGCGGTGGAGAGGCCGTCCACGTCGGTCGCGAAGACCACGGACCGCGGATGGAAGGCCTTCGCAAGCTCGAGCATGAGGACGTCCCCGGAGCAGACCGCGACGCCGCGCGTGCGGTCGCGCACGACGTCGCCGAAGGTGACGGGCGTAAAGCCCAGCCGCACGTAGTCCCGGAAGGCCGCCACGTCGAACGAAGCCAGGCGGCCGTCGTCCAGGGAGAGGACCGCGGACGGCGGGAGCACGGTCGGCGCCAGGCCCGCCTTGAGGAGACCGCCGACGACGAGGTCGTCAAGGGACCGCACGTCGCGCTGCACGACCGCGGCACCCTTCGCCTTGGTCGGGCCCGCGGGTCCGTTCAGGCGGTACCGCTTCGCGAGGACGTGACCGAACGATCCGGCCCCGTGCACGACCATGAGGTCGTCCCCGAGGCCGGCGAACTCCTTCGTGAGGCGGAGGATCGCGGCCCTCCGCGGCGTGCGGAGGCGCGCCTTGTCCGTGAGGACGCTCCCTCCGAGCTTCACCAGGAGCATGGTCCCGGCGGCCACCTGAGCCCGCTCACTTAACGTTTTGCCACTCCCGCGGCATTCCCTCGAACAGCTGAAGAGGAGAGGGGGGATGGTCCCCCCATGGCGGGGATGCCGTGGCTCTATCTCATCGACACGTCGCCGCGGACGGACTTCCTCCTTTCGCTCCTAGCGACGGTCGGAACGGGCGGCGTGACCGTGTGGGCCGCGCTGGCGGGCGGAGGGGCGTGGGCCGTGGGCGCGCTGTTCGGGCTCACCCTGGTCCTCCTCGCGACGACCGGATATGCCCGGTTCCTGTGGCGCAAGGACCAGGCGAGGGTCGAGTCGGACCGGCTCCGCGCGGCGAAGCTCCGCATGTACCGGTAGCGCCGCCCCGAAGGATTATATAGCGCCCGCTCTTTCGAGCGCCTCCTACCATGACGCGGAAGCCCGGGAGCATGTACCGCGAGATCCGCGGGCAGGCCTACAGCCAGCGGAAGTACATGGGCGGCGTCCCCCCGAGCCGAATCAGCCAGTTCGACATCGGGGACCTGCGGGCCCACTTCCCCGTGAAGCTCCACCTGGTCGCGGAGGAGCAATGCCAGATCCGGCACATCGCCCTCGAGGCGGCCCGCATCTCCCTGAACCGCTACATCGCGAAGAAGGCGGGCAACGCGTACCATCTCAAGCTCCGCGTGTATCCGCACAACGTGCTCCGCGAGAACAAGATCGCCACGGGGGCCGGCGCGGACCGGATCTCCGAGGGCATGCGGGGCGCCTTCGGATCGCCCGTGGGGACCGCGGCGCGGGTGAAGCCGGGCACGAAGATCTTCACCCTCGAGACGACGGAGGACCACGTCGCGGACGCGAAGATCGCGCTCCGCAAGGGCGGCGTCAAGCTGCCGACGCCTTGGCGCATCGTCGTCGAGCGCGAGACGCCGAGGAAATAGGCTTCGGGCGAATCATACCACAACCTTGATGGAGGGGCCTGCCCTTTCTGCTCCGGACTGTCCGTGGAGAGATGGCTCGTCCTCGTGGGAGCTGGCGTCCTGCTCGTCGCCCTCGGAGTGGCAATCCCCTTCGCTTCGTTCCAGCGGGAGGTGAGTGCCGAGTACACGGTCGACGTCACCGCTCCTGCCGACCTGACATGGGTCCTGTGGCTGCCCATGCCCCTGAGTCCGATGGACGTCCAGCCCCGGGGACAGGACGTCTCTCTGCAGGTGATCAATCCCGGACGCGGCCTCTTCTACAACATGACCGGGTCCGGGAGCGCGAGCCTGTCGGGGTCCTCCCATCACTTCGTGTTTGACCTCTATCCGCTGGAGTGGCAAGGCGAGCGGGTTGACCTCTCCGGTTCGGAGACTGGAGGTGGCTTCTGGGTCTACCGCGCCACGGACGACGCCTCCGCGACCATCCGGGTGACGGGGGGCGCCCACTGGAGTGCCTCCTATCTGGGCGGCAGCATCGCCTGCGGTGGCCCAGGTTTCCAAGGAGAGCCGTCGGAGGGCTGGACCCTCCTGGGTCAACCGGCGGGGGACTGTGTCGAGATGCTCGACGGATTCCCCTGGCTCGTCGCCGGCGCGGTCGCGGCCGCGTTTCTGCCGCGCCGCAAGTCGCCGCTGCAGCTGGCCGCGCTCACCGCAGCGCTCCTCGCCGGCTTCGAGCTCGTGCTCACCTACTGGCTCTACACGTACATTCCCTGGTTCTATCCCTTCGCGGCGATCGCGGTCCTCGCCCCCGCGGCCGCCGTACCCGCCCAGGTCGATGTT
>OFHG01000038.1_pt1 | contig 61685 bp, 54 predicted proteins | sample 1521931 | NCBI WGS metagenome assembly OFHG01 (sample SAMEA2468438, study PRJEB22500) | soil metagenome | biome: Glassland; feature: Farmland; material: Clay | place: Australia | collected 2013-01-31 | depth 0.55 m
CCCCCCCCGCCCGCCCCCCCCCCCCCCCCTCCCACCCCCCCCCCCCCCGCCCCCCTCCCCCCCCCCCCGCTGGTAAAGGGCCCTGGGCGCGGCTCGGGGATTTGGGCAAACCGGTGCTCTCCCTCCCTCTCCAGGCCTGGGGACCGAGGCCATGAGCCCACGCGTATACGGGTGCAGAGGACCCGCAAAAAGGACTTTCGTCCTTGCCTGTTCGACGATCCTGCCGGCGTACATCACCGCCACATCATGGGCGCGCTCGGCGATGAGGCCGAGGTCATGCGTGACCAAAACCATGGCCATGCCCATTTCAGCCTGTATCCTGCCGAGCAGTTCAAGGATATGCGCCTGGATCGTGACATCAAGCGCTGTCGTCGGCTCATCGGCGAGAATCAGGGAAGGTCTGCACGCGATGGCCATGGCGATCATCACGCGCTGTCGCATGCCGCCCGACATCTGGTGAGGGTATTCGTGTACGCGCTTCTCCGGTGAGGGAATTCCCACCGACTGCAGAAGCTTGACAGCGGAGTCCAAGGCCTGTTTTTTCTTCACCCCCCGATGGGTGGTTAGTACTTCGGCGATCTGATTTCCTACCGTGAAGACGGGGTTGAGCGCGGTCATGGGCTCCTGAAATATCATCGATATTTTCGCGCCGCGGACTTTCCGCATCTCCTCCGGGGACAACGAGAGCAGATCACTACCTTCAAAAAAAATACGGCCGGATACGATCTTGCCGGGATAGGGGACGAGGTTGAGTACGGAAAGGGCGGTGACGGTCTTGCCACAACCCGACTCGCCGACCAGGCCGAGCACGCTACCTTTTCGCAGACTGAGGCTGAGGTTGTCGACGGCCTTCACCACTCCCGATCGGGTAAAAAAGTGGGTGGTAAGGTCTTTTATTTCAAGTAGGTCCAAAAGAGGGGCTCCGTCAGGAAGTCTGGGGCTTTACGAAGTTCAGATAGGCCCTTACAGCGGAGTTTTTGGGGTCGAACAGGAGCGCCTCTCTCCACTCCTCTTCGGCCAGCCCATAGAAGCCCTGGGAGTAGTAGGTGATGCCGAGGTGGAGCCGCGCGGGAATATAGCGCGGGTTGCTCAGCTTGGCGCGGTTGAACTGCTCGATCGCATCATCGAAGCGGCCCTTGTCGCGAAGCGCGATGCCGAGATGGGTGATGATGTCGGCGAAGTTCGGCGAGAGGCGAAGCGCCTTCTGATATTCATCGATGGCCTCATCGAGCTCTCTCAGGTCATAATAAATTTTGCCTATTCGCAAATGTTCATCAGCAAGCTTTCCCTTTATAAAGGGATCGAGGGAGGAACTCGAGGTTTTCTTCGCCTGCTCGGAAAAGCGTGCCGCCTGTTCGAAGACTGTACGGGCCTCATCGTACTTCCCGAGGTCGCTGTACGTGATGGCGAGGTTGAGCGCAGCCTCAGTATATCCCGAGTTCCTCTCCAGGGCTTTTTTGAAAGCCTTTGCCGCCATCTGAGGTCGGTTGGTATGGCTATAAATGATTCCCATCTTGTTCTGGATATCGGCAAAGGCAGGTTTTATGCTCAAGAGCTCCTGAAATAATTCTTCAGCGGTTTTGTAGTCTTCTTTGTCGAACGCTTCCGTACCGTTCTTATACAGCTCGTCGAGCTTTGGCGGCATTTCTTCTCCATAACTCCCGGCAACTGACGAAATTAAAACAGGATACAAAAATTTATCATACCGCAGTATACCCTGTCAATGAAAAACAGGGCATGGATGCAAGCCCCCGACAAGGTCTTACAATCATACACACTTCCAAACCTCCCGGCGCCTCATGTCCGTACGGGTGGATGAGAAGGATATGTGTACAGAAAAGCCACTAAAGCAGGCAAAATGTGGCTTCGTGGCAACAGTACCACAAGGGAAGGAGTCATTTTTACCACGACAGTATTGCTCTACATTATTTTAACTCATTGTTTGCTAGGTTATTTTGCCAAAAATGTGCGTGGCACATGGATTGCTAACATCAATAGCTGAAGAAGGGAACAAGCTTATGATGAGATTTCAGCGCACTATTAAAAACCTGATTCCTTGCGAAGGTATCGGTCTTCATTCTGGAAAAGCGGTGAAGATGCGGATCAAGCCCGCACCGGCCGACACCGGTGTGGTGTTTATTCGCACCGATCTCGGAGGCCATGAGATCAAGGCGGTTGCAGCCAACACCGCGGCTGCGAGCTACGCTACGACGCTCAGCCAGAACGGCGCAACGGTCAAGACCGTGGAGCACCTCCTGGCGGCCTTTGCCGGTCTCAATATTGACAACGCTTTCGTCGAGATCGATGCTGAAGAAGTTCCGATCATGGACGGGAGCGCCGGGCCGTTCATCAGGCTCATCGCCGATTCCGGCATCCAGACCCAGGAAAAGACCCAGGCCCTGATCAAGATTATCAAGCCCGTCTTCGTGCGCGAAGGCAATAAGCAGCTCGCCATCTGGCCCGCTGACGCGCCGAGCATTTCCTACTTCATTGACTTCAACCATCCCATGCTCAAGGAGCAGAGCCTCCAGTACCTGTCTTCAGAAGAGGAATTTCTGCGCGAGGTGGCAGATGCCCGCACCTTCGGGTTCCTGAACGAGGTCAAAACCCTGCAGGCGAATGGCCTGGCCAAGGGGGCTTCCCTGGACAACGCCGTGGCCCTTGGCGAGGATTCGGTGCTGAACAAAGAGGGGCTCCGGTATAAGGATGAGTTCGTCCGGCATAAGATTCTCGACCTCATCGGCGATTTTTCCCTCGCGGGTAAGCCGGTCATCGGGCACATTGTGGCGCACAAGTCCGGCCATGCCTTGAACGCGCAAATGGTGAACAAGCTCCTTCATGACCCCCAGAACTGGATCATCATCGGCTCACTAGAGGACGCAACGGCCAGACAGCAGGAAATGCAGTATCAGTCCGTGTCGTTATAAAGAGCGCGATTTTCCCAACGTATTCACCAGTAGTAAATGCAGATGTGGCGATCCTGTCGAACATCGGCTTTATTATTTGCCGGAAACCGGACGTCTCAATTTATCGATGAAGCCTCGGGGTTAAAAGGCTTTCCCTTCAATAATATAGAGATGTAAATATTTGGCCGCCTCGTTGTTCCGTCCGCATAATCCTCTCAGTGTTGTCAACTCTCTTACTTTACCCAGGGCATTCTCGATGCGAGGCTCTCACTGGCATTCTGCGCCACGGATGCGAAACTGGCGGGCCTTCCCCGCACGACCTCTGACGCATCCGTTCCCTCACCGACACCCTGCCAGACCACCTCGCCGGTTACCGTGTCCCAGATTTGCGCCTGGATGGACACCAACGACAGGCGCGTTCGCAGGAACGACACTCCGAGGAAGACGGCGCGATCAAAGACTTCCTGCTGAAAACTGAGCAATTTCGGCAGGAGCACGTACCGTGCATTGACTGCCTGCCCGAGCCTCGATAGGACATCTTTTCGAAGCACGGCAGAGGCATGATATTCAGTGTCCATCTGAAGGACATCGTTCCAGAGTTCACTCTTGTTGACCGCGCTCTGGACCGCATCCATTGGAATGATCGTGGGGCCGTCCGGATATCCATTCATAGCCTTGTAGAGGAGGCCGGCAAGCGTTTCACGATAAACCTCCTGAGTGGGCAGGTATTCAATATTCAGGGGCGGAAGAATGGCCACGCTCTGGCCCTTAAATGTTTCGCTTGTTACTTTAGGAGCAAGATAGAGCTCCCATGAATATTTTGCAGCTAGGGGTGGACGTGATGCGCAGCCCCCTGAAAAGAGTAAAATGAAAATAAGAACAAACATACTTTTATATCGCATGGGATTTCCTTTAAATAAGTATAGCAAATATGAAGACTTGACTGCCCTCCGTTGAGTTGAAAATACCTCCGGAAACAACATTGTTGTCGTGCTCTTTTATTTAAAAAAAACGACCAGGGAACAGCAAGGAATGGGGCCGGCGTTCATATGAACTGCGGCCCAAACTTTTTGCAGCAATATACAGAACTCTCCGCGTAAGCAGTGTTGAAATGGAAAAACCTATGCTCTGCTCTTGATGTATTCTTCCATGATCGCGGGCCCCGCGCTGGTCCCGATGCGATCGGCGCCGGCTTCGACGATCGCCGAGACCGCGGCAAGGTCCCTGATGCCGCCGGCGGCTTTTATTTTGCACTGCGTACCCACGGCTTGGCGTATGAGACGGATGTCTTCAGCGGACGCGCCGCGCGGACCATACCCGGTGGAGGTCTTCACGAATTCGGCACCGCTGCGTACGGAGATCTGACAGGCGCGGGTTATCTCGTCCGGAGTAAGGCTGCCGGTTTCAATGATGATCTTATGGACCTTCTGTGGCGTCATAGCGATGATGTTCTTGAGGTCGATCTCAACAATGTCATAGCGGCCCGATTTCATCATGCCGATGTTGATCACGATGTCAAACTCCGAAGCCCCATTCTTCATCGCCTCCATGGCCTCGACGATCTTAACCGTCGTCGTGCTTGCGCCGTGCGGGAAACCGACGACGGCGCAGACCTTGATGAGTGTTCCGGAAAGCAAATCCCGCGCCCGCGCGACGTGACTCCCGCTTACTACCACACAGTTGAATCCGTATTTTTTCGCCTCTTCGCAGGACGCGGCCACGTCGGCAATCGTCGCTTCCGGCCTGACGAGCGTATGGTCGATCATGTGCGCCAGCTGGCCGGCGTCCTCAAACATCTTTGGCGACCTCACGCTTGTACGCCTCCCTCAGACTTGTCGTCACCGGGCCGGGCTTTCCGCTTCCGATCGCGGCGCCGTCGACGCGGGTGACCGGCAGGACCTCGACAGTCGTGTTCGTGATGAAGCACTCGTCGGCGCTGGTAAGGTCGTGCGGTTTGAGCTTGGCCTCCTTGATGGGAATGCGGTCTTTTCGCGCCAGGTGCAGGACCAGGTCACGGGTGACGCCTTCGAGGATCCCTGTTTCGAGATCGGGCGTGTGCAGAACGCCGTGCTTGACAGTGAAGATGTTGCTGATGGTACCTTCGGCTACATACCCTTCCCAGTTCAGCATGATCCCTTCATAAGCGCCGGCCTTAAGCGACTCGATCTTGGCCAGGATGTTGTTCAGAAAGTTCGTGCTCTTAATGACGGGGCTGACGGCGAGAGGATGGTTTCTCCGGGTCGCGACGACGGCGACGGCAACGCCGCCTTCGTAGAACTCAGCGGGGTAGTCCTTGAAGGGCTGGGTGACGATGATCATCGTAGGGGCGCGACACAGCGCGGGATCAAGCCCGATTTCACCGGGCCCCCGCGACAGGTGGATCCGGACATAGGCCTCGCTCAGTTTATTGACGTTGAGGCTTTCGTACAGCGCTTCACCGATCTTGTCGAGAGACAAGGGGAGCTTGAGCGAGATGGCGTCCGCTGAATGTTTAAGCCTGCCGAGGTGCTTGCTGATCAGGAAGAGTTTGCCGTTGTATGCGCGCAGAGTCTCGTAGATCCCGTCGCCGTAGAGGAACCCGTGATCGAAGACCGAGATGGAGGCTGTCTCCTTCGGGACGAAATGTCCGTTTACGTAAACGAGCATGGCCAAAAAGTAGCACTATTGCAGGAGCGTGTCAAGCGGGAAAGGGCACGGTTTTCTTCGTCTTGATTTAATGAGAGGAAAGGGGGGAACCGGTCCCGTGGCCGGACGACAGGAATAGGCACACAATTCGTCCGCTTAAAAAAATCTCCTCAACCATTTCAGATGGTCCTTGTACGGAGGATAACGCAGGGGGACATCGAACAAAAAACCGCTTTTTACGATGCTTCGCACATGCGAAAACGTGTCGAAGCTTGCCTTGCCGTGGTATTTCCCGATACCGCTCTCTCCGACACCGCCGAAGGGCAGGCGCGCGGTCTCGTGGATCATGGTGTCGTTAACGCAACTGCCGCCGGATGAAACTTCACGCAGCACACGCTTCTGCTTTTTTTTATCTCGGGAAAAGAAGTAGAGTGCCAGGGGATTCGGCCGTGCATTGACCATGGCGATCGCCTCCGTCAGATTATCGTACTCGATAACCGGAAGGAGCGGCCCGAAAATCTCGTCTTCCATGATGGGTTCCCGTCCTTTGATATTGTCGATGATCGTCGGTGCAATATAGCGCGTGGCACGGTCCGATTGTCCGCCCGCGATGATCGTTCCCTGTCCGAGCAGGCGCGTGAGGCGTTCGAAATGGGCGTCGTTCACGATCCTGCCGTAGTCGGGGCTTTGCGCCGGATCGGCGCCGTAGAATTCGCTCACGTACTTTACGATAAGATCAAGAAGCCGCCGTTTGGTTCGCTTGTCGACCAGGAGATAGTCAACGGCCACGCAGCTCTGTCCCGTATTAAAGAACTTTCCCCACACGATCCTCCGCGCCGTATAGTCAAGGTGTGTGTCGGCGTCAACGATGCAGGGGTTCTTGCCGCCGAGTTCGAGCGTGACCGGTGTCAGGTGCCGAGCCGCCGCCTGCATCACGAGCCTGCCCGTGGCGGGTCCCCCGGTGAAGAAGAGGTAGTCGAAATTTTCCTCAAGCAGCATCTGGCCAGTTTCCGCACCGCCCTCAACGACTGAAATATATGCGGGATCAAAATGGTCATTGATGATCGTCGCAATAAGATGCGACGATTGCGACGCAGCGATGGGCGGCTTGAGCAGGGCGCAGTTCCCTGCCGCCATGGCGCCGACGAGCGGTCCGAACGTCAGCTGGAAGGGAAAGTTCCAGGGCCCGATGATGAGCGCTACGCCGTATGGCTCGGAAACGATGGAGCTTGAACTCGGGAAATATGCCAGCGGTGTCGGCGTCTTTTTTGGTTTTACCCATTTCCCTAAATGCCTGAGCGTGTAATCGATCTCGTTGATCACGATCGCCGTATCGCCGCCGTATGCCTCGAAATATGGTTTATTCAGGTCTTGTTTGAGCGCATCAAAGATCGCCGTCTCATGGAGAAGAATGGCCCTACGCAGAAGCCTGAGCTGTTCAAGGCGGAAGGAAAGCTCCCTGGTCCTGCCCGAAGCGAAAAACATTCGATGATTTTGAATGAGCTCGGCAATTTTTGATTTATCCATGAATTGTCCCTGCAGTGGTCACTTCACGCTCCTCAAAAACCTCTTGATGTCGAACTCAATGTCCATCAGCTCCTTCACCCGCGCCACCTTCCGTTTTTCGCGGATGTTGGTCTTGCCCATGCTGACCTCGATCCTGTCGATCGTGGTAAAGGTGTCGTCCGCGACCGAGATGATCGGCACCCCCATTGCCTGCGCCTTGCCGATGACCACGTCGTTCGTCGGGAGTCCGCCGGTCAGAATGATGCACCTTGTCGAGGTTTCCATGGCCGCCAGCTGGATGTCGGAGCGGTGCGCGCCGGTGATCACGGCCTTGTTCGGTATTCTCCTGAAATAGTTGAGCGCGCTGTCCACGTCCATGGCGCCGATGGAGTAATTCTCAACGAATTCGTCCAGGTGCCCGTCGCAGCAGACGACCTTGCCGTTCAGTATCTCGTTCAACTGCCGCACCGTCACGGACTCGAGCGCCCGGTCCTTGGCAAAGACGCCGAATATCTTAATGCCGGCCTTCTCCAGAAAGGGCCTCACCGTTTCCTTTACATGGGCCACGGTATTCGGCGGCACCTTGTTCAAAACGCCGCCCAGGAACCGGTCGCCGATCAATTTGGACGCACCGAAGAGGGAGTCCGCCGAGGTTTCGCCGCGCCAGGGCTCGACCATCAGGAGGTACGCCTTCATGTCCTTCAAAAGTGAGAGGACGCTTACGCCGAGGAGCGAGCCCTCGAACAGGTCGCCCGCCCCGCCCACGATCACGAAGTCCTTGCCCTTGAGCGCCTTCACGGCGTCGAGGACCCGTTTCTTCACGTTTTTGAGGCCGCCCTCGAAGAGCAGGGTCTGGTTCTCGTAGGTCCGGACAAAGGGCGAGATCGTGTCCAGGGGTTCTTCAAGCCCGAGCATTTCCCTGACGAACAACGCGTCCGCATCGTACACGCCCTTGCCTTTTTTAACCGGCGTCCTGCCCAGGGGCTTCAGGTAGCCGACCGAGTAGCCCTGTTCGCGCAGTTTCAGGGCAAGGCCGAGGGAAATGAATGTCCTGCCGGAGTAACCGGTATTGGATGCGACGAATATGGGGATCATGGAAGCCTCCTTGATAGTTTCACCTCTTTGTCCTCCGGCTGCTTGAAGATGATTCTCGCGTCCAAGGCAACTGCGTCCTGCTCCGTTGCCATGAGCGGATTAATATCGAGCTCCCGAATATCGGGAAAGTCCGACACGAGGCACGAAAGGTTCACGAGAGCGCCCGCGATCGCGTCCACGCTCACCGGCCGCTCCCCGCGGGCCCCGCGCAGCAGCCCCGCCGTCTTGATATCGGCCACCATGGCAAGTGCGTCACGCCTGGTGACGGGCGCGATCCTGAACGAAACGTCCTTCAAGACCTCGACGTAGATGCCCCCCAGGCCGAACATGAGCATATGGCCGAAGGTCCGGTCATAGGTCACGCCGAGGATCACTTCCTTGCCGCCCTGCACCATCTCGTACAGCATTACGCCCTTGATAAAGGCGTCGCGCATGATGCGTCGCGCATTCGAGGTGATCTCGGTGAAGGCATCTTCCGCTTCGCGCGCGGTCCGCACGTTCACCCGCACGCCTCCGACGTCGGTCTTGTGCAGGATGTCCGGGGAGGATATCTTCATCACGAGCGGGAATCCGATCTCTGATGCTGCCCGGCCGGCTTCACGTGAGGTTCTTACCAGCGTACGCTTCGGAAACCGGAACCCGTAATAGGCAAGGATCTGCATGGCCTCGTCTTCACCCACTTGCAGGGTCCCCGTCTTGAGGAGCGCGGCGACGGTTTGCCGGGCCGCATCGATGTTGTGCCAGCAGTTCGATGTCTCTTCCGTAGTGGTATTCCGCCAGGCGCGGTATGTTGCGAGACGCTGGAACGACTTGACCGCAAGCTCGGGAAAGGAGAAGTTCGGAATGGAACCCGCCTTGAGCTTCCCGATGGCGGAGCGGACGCGCGCCTCTCCCATAAACGAGGCGATAATCGGCTTGCTCGTGCTGTCGGCCGTCCGGACGACGGCATCGGCGGTCGCATCCGTGTCTGTCATGGCTTGGGGTGTGAGGATGACGAGGATGCCGTCCACGTTCGGGTCCCGGGCTGCCTGCTCGAGCACGGCGGCGTAGCGCGCGGACGTGGCGTCTCCGATAACGTCTACGGGGTTGAAGATCGTGGCGTTCGGCGGCAGCTTCGTGGCCATGGCCGTGATGCTCTCCTTGGTCATGTGCGGGAGCGCGATGCCGAGCCGCTCCGCAGCGTCCGCCGCGATGATGCCCGGTCCGCCCGCATTCGTGATCACGAGCAGGCCGTTGCCCGCGGGGAGTTTACCTTCGGAAAAGGCCAGCGCCGTGTCGAAGAGGTCCTGGACACCCTGGGCCCGCATGACACCGGTCTGCTTGAAGGCGGCATCAAACGCCACATCGGAGCCGGCGAGCGCGCCCGTGTGGGACGAGGCCGCGCGCGCACCTGCCTCTGTGCCGCCAGATTTCAAGAGGATGACGGGCTTCGCCTTGGTCGCTTTTAGCGCGACCTCCATGAAGTGTTTGCCGTCGACCACGTCCTCGATGTAGCCCAGGATAAGACTTGTATCAGGATCGTTCATGAAATATTCAATGAAGTCGATCTCGCTTAAATCCGCCTTGTTTCCGAGGCTGATGAACTTGGAAAAGCCGATCTCGTTTCCGATGGCCCAGTCCATGATCGCGATGCCCATGGCCCCGGACTGAGAGAAGAAAGCTATTTTTCCCTTCGGCAGCATGTCTGCGGCAAAGGTGGCGTTCATGCTGTTCGCCGTGTTGACGAGGCCGAGGCAGTTCGGCCCGAGGATGCGGATATGCCGTTCTTTGCTGATTGTCTTCAGCTGTTCTTCGAGAAGCGTGCCTTCCCTGCCCGCTTCTTTGAATCCCGCGCTCAGGACCACCGCCGACGCGATTCCTGCGGCAGCACACTCCCTGAGTGCCTCGGGCACGAAACGCGCCGGAATCGCAATGACCGCGAGATCAACTTCCTTGCCAATGTCGGCCAGTTTCGCATAAGCCTTAAGCCCGAGGATTTCGCCGCCGGCGGGGTTAACAGGGTAGAGGCCGCCTCGGAAACCATATTTTTTCAGATTGTCCAGGACTGCGTAGCCGACTTTTTTAGGATCCTGCGACGCACCGATAACGGCGATCGACGCCGGGTTGAAGAGCGCTTCGAGCATGATGTAGTAAGTTTAGTTGAGAAAACAGGTGCGGTCAAGGGTAGATAACTTAAAGTATTTCTGCGCAGAAGAACTTTTTCCCCGGGAAGGGGGAAGAAAAAGGGAGAGGGTGAAAGGCAATGACCCACTCCCCAGGGGGGGCCGGAGAGCGCCGGTTATATGGGTTCTCGATCGCTTTATAAAACTCGGGTGAAACGTCGAAAAACTAATTATCGATCAGCCAGCGTTTTGCCTGTTCTACGTCGTCGAAGGGTTCGAGATTTCGCTTTGAGAAGGCCATGACCGCACCGAAAATGATCCTTTTCAGGCCGGTGATCCCGACTACGGCAGCGGCCTTTACATACGGCTTATTATAAGCCGTGAATTGTTTCATGCCGTTGCCCACTTCTTCGTTAAATCGGGCATTGGTCACGTCTGTCAGAGTGAGAAGTGAGTTCTCCGGCTTGGTGCCGATCACCCGTTTTGCGTCCTCGATAATTTTCAAAACTTCATCGGCCTCAGTGTTGGAAAAATCCAGAAATAAGATGTCTTTTTCCTGATGCTTGATAAATCTTACCCGTTCCGTTTTCATGCCCATTCTCCTTAGTGGCCGGCGAAGGTTCCTCAATAAATAAAGAGAAGAAGTTACCAGCTCGACGCGAGTTTCTTTCAGAAGCAAGCAACTGTTGCTTTCATATTATAAAAACTCTTCGAGAACGTCAATAACCCGTGCAGGGTATTTTTCGGGTATAAGCTAACGGCGCTACAAAGATTTGCCTGTTTTTATACTGATAAAGACCTCAACCGCCCGCACATCATTGCTTTCAAGGGTGCGTTCAGGGATACTTTCGCGCTTTCTGCTATACTTCCTAGTAGGGAAAAGAGGGTACGATTTTATGGCTGTAAGCGAATTAGACAACACATTGGCGACGATGAGGGCGATCTATCCGGAAAAATTCCCGATCGAGGAGCGTATTTTCAGCACGATCCACCCGGGAAACCGGATCTTCATTGGTACGGGGTGCGGCGAACCCCAGTATCTTGTCCGGGCGCTCGTCAACTACGTCCGGTCCCACCCCAAGGCCTTTTTCGACGCGGAATTGCTTCAGGTCTGGACCCTGGGCGTCGCGCCCTATGCAGACGAAAAATTCAAGGACAACTTCCGTCACAATTCTTTTTTTATCGGCAACAACATCCGCGATGCGGTCAACCGCGGCCTCGCCGACTATACCCCCGTTTTCCTCTCCCAGGTGCCGGGCCTGTTCCAGAAAAAGCTGGTACCCGTGGATGTGGCGCTCATTCAGACATCCCTCCCGGATGAGCACGGCTTCATGAGCCTCGGCATCAGCGTGGACATCGTGAAGGCCGCATCCGAGAACGCTTCGCTTGTCATCGCGCAGGTAAATTCCCGCATGCCGCGCGTTCTCGGCGACACTTTTATCAATATCAAGGACGTGGATTACATCATCCCCCGCGACGAACCGCTCCTCGAATACGAGGACAGCGTGTCCGACGAGATCAGCCAGAAGGTCGGCACGTACGTCGCGCGCATTGTGCAGGACGGGGACACCATCCAGGTGGGGTACGGCAGCATCCCGAATGCTATCCTGGCGCATCTCCGGAAAAAGGAGCATCTCGGCGTGCATACCGAGCTCCTGACCGACGGGATCGTGGACCTCATGAGGCAGCGCGTCATCGACAATACGAAAAAGGAGCTGAACCGCGGCAAGACCGTGGCCGCCTTCTGCATGGGCAAGCGCGACACCTATGAGTTTCTCCACGATAACCCGGCCATCGAGTTCAGGCCGGTGGACTACACCAACAATCCCACGGTGCTGGCGCGTCAAAAGAACATGACCGCCATCAACAGCGCCCTCGAAGTAGACCTCTCGGGCCAGGCAACAGCCGAATCCATCGGAAAGACCTTCTACAGCGGCATCGGAGGGCAGGCAGACTTCATGCGCGGCGCCATCCTGTCACCGGGGGGAAAGACCATCCTGGCGATCCAGTCCACGGCCGAAGGCGAAGCGGTGTCCCGCATCGTTCCGTTCCTCAAGGAAGGCGCCGGCGTCACGCTCTCCCGGGGCGACATCCACTATGTGGTGACCGAATACGGCATCGCTTATCTCCATGGGAAGAACATCCGCGAGCGCGCCATGGACCTGATCGCGATTGCGCACCCGAAGTTCCGCGGATGGCTCATCGAGGAGGCAAAGGAGCGCAGTCTCATCTATAAGGACCAGGCCTTCATCCCCGGCGTGCAGGGAGAATATCCCGAAGAGCTCGAAACGTACAAGACCACGCGGACCGGGCTGCAGCTCCTGCTGCGGCCGGTGAAGCTTTCCGATGAGCATCTTTTAAAGGATTTCTTCTATGCCCTCTCGAATGATTCCCTGTACCGCCGGTTCATCTCCACGCGGACCGACATGCACCATGACCGGCTCCAGCCCTTTGTGGTGATTGATTACACCCGGGAGATGGTGATCCTCGCGGTTTTGCAACACGAGGAGACGGAGGCGATCGTGGGCATGGCCCAGTACCTGATCGAAGAGACCACGCACACCGCAGAGGTCGCCTTCGTAGTGCGAGACAACCACCAGGGCAAGGGGATCGGCCAGGAACTGCTTACCTATGTAACCTATCTGGCAAGGAAGAGCGGCCTTCTCGGTTTCACGGCACAGGTATTGATGGAGAACCGGCAGATGCTCCAGCTCTTCGAAAAAATGGGGTTCATCATCGAGAAACGCGCCGACGGCGGAGTGTATGAACTGAAGATGTCATTTAGAGAATGACATGAACCAGTTTTTACCATAGAGGGCGCAGAGGAATACGAGATGCTTGGTAAAAAGTCGGTAGTCGGGTAGAGCAACGTGAAACCCGACACCGCAATCATGTCGATATATCGGGACAAAAAAGCCGCGAAGGGTTTTTATATGAAACTCAACTGGTTCTCTCTCTACAATCTTGTCCTCGCCCTGTGGGTCGGGGGCATCGCGATTTTTACCTTTCTGGTCACACCCGTGATCTTCAAGTCGTATGCACGGGACATGGCCGGCGGGATCGTGGGAAAGCTTCTGCCCGGATACTTCATCTACAATCTCGTCCTTGCGGCCGCGGCCCTGGCGCTGTTCTTTCTGCTCGCGGCCGACCGGTCGGCGTTCGCAGGCCGGTTTTCGCTTGTTCTTCTGGCGGTGGCCCTTGTTGTCAATGTCTTCGTTGTTTTTAAACTCCATCCCGAGGCTGTCAGGGTGAAGCAGGAAGTTATCTCATTCGAGCGCGAGTCCCCTGACTCGCCGGCGCGAAAAAAATTCACGAGGCTGCACGCCCTGAGCGCATCCCTCAATCTGCTGCTCCTTGCCGACGGAGTCGTCCTTTTGCTCGTAAGCCCTTTTTTAAAAAAATAACGTTCCCGCTCCCTGAGCAGGAAAGTTACTACGCAATCAATTTCCTCTTGACTTTTTAAGTGGAATAATAGATATTTATACTTCCTTTTTTGAAGGAACCGGGCGGATAGCTCAGCTGGGAGAGCACAGCCCTTACAAGGCTGGGGTCACAGGTTCGATCCCTGTTCCGCCTACCATTAACGATTTTAGATTTCGGATTGTAGATTTCGGATTTTAATCCGCAATCGTCATTCCGCAATCCGCATTGAATCATTCACGCGGGGGCGGTAGTTCAGCTGGTTAGAACGCCGGCCTGTCACGTCGGAGGTCACGGGTTCGATCCCCGTCCGCCCCGCCATTTTTTAGCGCTAGCTTGCAGACAATAAAAAGCCGAGGCATACAGCCCCGGCTTTTTGCTTTTTCTAAACTGAGCTAAAAAGAGATTATTTTCCGAGCAGCGTGGTGAACGTGTCGTGGTGGTCCTCCTCTTCGGCGAGGATCTGTTCGAAGAGCAGCCGCGTGGTGGTATCGCCTTCCGACTGGGCCTGCTTGATGACGGCCTTGTACAGATCTATGGCCTCCTCCTCGGCTTTTGCGTCGGCCTCAAGCATCTCTTTAACGGAGCCCCCGACCTTGATCGGATCGGGCTTGGTGGTCGGGACGATGTTGAAATAAAAAATCCGCTCGGCTATTTTTTCCGCGTGTTTCATCTCCGTCATCGCCACGTCCTCGAACACATCGGCGATCTCCGCGGACTCCAGGCCTTTGGCCATTACGTGCTGCCACATGTATTGGACACTCACCTGTATCTCCCGCGCTATCGCTTTGTTCATCATGTCCGTTAATGCTGCGCTTGCCTTTTGTACCATGATCATCTCCTTTCACCGCTGAGGGAATGTTGTGGAACGCAATTTTAATGCCTGATGATTCTCCCACCCACGTTGATTTCTACCTCGGTATTGAAGGGTATGCAAATGAACTCCCTTTGTTCGACCACGTTCCGGCCATAGACATCTCTCAACCCTCCATCTTTTCAAGTATAGCATATGGCAACAGAATCGCTCAGCCGTTAAAGAAACATCTTTTTACGCGGCGCCCGCCCGGACGAGGGGGCCTAAGACGTGCCATGGGCGCTCTTTATCGAGCGCAAACCTATGTTTTGTTTGACATCCCCCGGGCTTTCTGGTAAAACTATACATCCGGCACATTTTTTCGTGCTATCAAGCATTATCTCACTGTTAAGGAGGTTTTCCCTTTATGAAAAAGGTCCTTGTTATCGCTGCGCTGGTTATGATGTTCACCGGGCTTCAGGGGTACGCCCAGCAGGCGCCGAAAAAATTTACCGCACAGGAGATCAAAAAAATGTCAATGACGAAAGCAGTTATCGAAACGAAATTCGGCAACATCACGCTAAAATTTTTCCCTGACGTGGCACCGGGACACGTGAAGAACTTCATTGACCTTGCCAAAAAGGGTTTTTATGACGGGACCACCTTCCACCGCGTTATTCCCGGCTTCATGATCCAGGGCGGAGACCCGAATTCCAAGAACCCGGACAAACGGACACACGGCCAGGGCGGTCCGGGTTATACGATCAAGGCCGAGTTCAACGACCGTCCGCACAAGCGCGGCACGCTCTCGATGGCGCGGGCACAGAACCCCGACAGTGCGGGCTCACAGTTCTTTATCTGTGTGAAGGACGCGCCGTTTCTGAACCATCAGTACACGGTATTCGGCGAGGTGGAGAGCGGCATGGAAGCCGTGGACAAGATCGTGTCGCAACCGCGGGACCAGAACGACAATCCGACCGAACGCATCGAGATGAAGGTCAAAATCGTCGAACCCAAATAGCCGTGAAGCGGTCGTCAGTCGACAGTCAGAAGGTTCCTGACTGCCGACTATCGACTGTATTCGACTGGAGACTGCTCCATTGAAACAGAAGCAGGACATCAAAAAAATCATCGTTGCCTATTCCGGTGGCCTGGATACGTCGGTCATCATCACCTGGCTCAGGGAGACCTACGGCGCCGAGGTGATCGCCTTTACCGCCGACATCGGGCAGGGCGAGGAGCTCGCACCGCTCCGCGAAAAAGCGATCAAGACCGGCGCAAGCAAGATCTATATCGACGACCTCCGCGAGGAGTTTGCCCGGGATTTCGTGTATCCCATGCTCAGGGCCAATGCAGTGTATGAAGGCCGTTACCTTCTCGGCACATCGATCGCGCGTCCCCTCATCGCCAAGCGCCAGATCGAGATCGCGGACAAGGAGGGCGCCAACGCAGTCTGCCACGGGGCCACGGGTAAGGGCAATGACCAGGTCCGGTTCGAACTCACGTATCTCGCGCTCAAGCCCGACGTGAAGATCGTCGCACCCTGGCGGGAATGGGCCATGAAGGGCAGGGAAGAGTTGATCGCCTACGCGGAGAAGCACAAGATCCCCGTGACGGCCACCAAGGCCAAGCCCTATTCCACGGACCGGAACCTCCTCCATATCAGCTACGAAGGCGGGATCCTCGAAGATCCCTGGAAAGAGTCGACCGAGGATATGTACACCCTGGCGGTGCCGGTTGAAAAGGCGCCGGACAAGGCCGAATACGTTGAAGTCGCATATGAGTCAGGCAATCCCGTGAGCATCAACGGCCAGAAGCTTTTACCGGCTGCGCTTCTGGCAGAGGCGAACCGGATTGCCGGAGCGCACGGCATCGGCCGAATCGACCTCGTCGAGAACCGCTACGTCGGCATGAAATCCCGCGGCGTTTACGAAACGCCGGGCGGCACGCTCCTGCACGCGGCGCACCGGGCAGTGGAGTCAATCACCATGGACCGTGAGGTCATGCATCTGAGGGACAGCCTTATCCCGCGCTACGCCGAGCTGGTTTATTATGGATATTGGTTCGCGCCCGAGCGGATCATGCTCCAGGCGGCAATCGATGAGTCACAGAAGAACGTGACCGGCACAGCGCGGCTCAAATTATATAAAGGAAACTGTGACCCGGTGGGCCGCAAATCACCGGTCTCGTTGTACAATCCCGAGCTTGCGACTTTTGAAGCGGACGGGGTCTATAACCAGAAAGACGCCGAGGGTTTCATCCGACTGAATGCTCTCAGGCTCAGAATCGGAAAGAAGGCAAGTCTCAAATAACAAATTCCGAATCACAAATAAATTTCGGTGACGGAATATTCAGCGCTTCGTAATTGGGATTTTGGATAGTATTTGAGGTTTGGCGCCTGGGATTTGGAAAGTACTGTTGACAATATGACAAAGAAGACCAAGACAATTAAAAAGGCAAAGAAGCCCGCGGCAAAGGCCAAACCCTGGTCCGGCAGGTTCGCCGAGGCCACGAATGAGCTCGTGGAAGAGTTCACGGCCTCGATACCCTATGACTGGCGGCTTTACCCCTATGATATTGCCGGCAGCATGGTCCATGCGACCATGCTCGGCAAGCAGGGCATAATTACTAAGGCGGAGTCGCGCAGGATCGTCCGCGGGCTCGAGGATATTCTTAAAGAGATCGTCTCCGGCGCCTTCGAGTTCACCGTGGAGCTCGAAGATATCCATATGAACATCGAGAGCCGGTTGATCGAGAAAATCGGTCCCGTGGGCGGCAAGCTTCATACGGCACGAAGCAGGAACGACCAGGTCGCGCTCGACATCCGGATGTATTTGCGCGACGAGATCGCGGAGATCCATGAGTTGCTCACCACGCTCCAGAAGGTCATCGTCGACCTCGCCGACCGGTATCGCGACGTGATCCTGCCCGGCTACACGCACCTGCAGCGGGCCCAGCCCGTGCTGCTTGGCCATCATCTGCTCGCCTATTATGAGATGTTCGAGCGCGACCGCGGAAGGATCGAGGACTGCTTCCGCAGGGTGAACGTGATGCCGCTTGGCGCCGGCGCGCTCGCCGGGACGGTGCTGCCTATCGACCGGAAATTTGTCGCCGAACAGCTCGGCTTCAGCCGAATCTGCGAGAACAGTATAGATGCCGTCTCGGATCGGGATTTCGTGATCGAGTTCGTTTCGGCCTGCGCCCAGATCATGATGCACCTCTCGCGATTGTCTGAGGAGCTCGTCGTCTGGTCGTCGTCCGAGTTCGGGTTCATCACGATCTCCGATGGCTTCACGACCGGCTCTTCGATCATGCCGCAGAAAAAAAACCCCGATGTGGCTGAGCTTACACGCGGCAAAACCGGCCGGGTGTACGGCAGCCTGGTAACGCTCCTCACGCTCATGAAGGGACTTCCCCTTGCATACAACCGAGACATGCAGGAGGACAAAGAACCGCTCTTTGACACGGCGGATACGGTGACGCTTTCGCTCTCTGTGTTCACTGAGATGCTCAAGGGTATTACCATACACAGGGAAGCGATGCGTCGGGCCGCGGAGGACGGATTCATCACGGCCACGGACCTCGCGGACTACCTCGTGAGAAAGGGCATGCCCTTTCGCCAGGCCCATGGGGTCGTGGGCAGGGCCGTGCTGCGCGCCACAGAGCTACAGTGCGGACTTGGCGGCATGCCGCTTGCGGAATACAGGCAGCTTTCGAGGCTGATCCGCAATGATGTCTACGAGGCCCTTTCCGTCGAGGCCTCGGTCAGCAGGAGGACGTCGCAGGGAGGCACGGCCCCGGCGAACGTGAAGAAGCGCCTCGCGATGCTCAAGAAGAAACGATGAACACACGACCCTGTCAGTGGTGTGCGCTTGTCTGTCTGGCGCTTATCTGCCTGGCGCTGGCCGCATCCTGCGGCAGAAAAACCGACCCGATTACGCCGCCCAGCCCGCGGCCCGAGGCAGTCAAAGATGTTCAGGCCGTTGTGCGCGACGCAGTGGCATTCCTGTCCTGGCCGATACCGGCCAAAAATGTCGAAGGCAAGGACATGAATCCCGCCGAGATCTTCGGGTTCCGTGTTTATCGGGCGGAGATCGAGCACGAGAAGAAGAGGGCCCGGTATCGGCTCGTTGCCGAGATCAATCTCTCGAAGCCGGCGCCGGCGGAAGTGAGAAACGGCAGGGTTTACTGGAGCGACCACGACGTGCGATATGGATACGTCTATGGTTACCGTATCAGGGCCATGGGCGTGCGCGGCTGGATGAGCCAGCCCTCCGAAGAAGTGCGGGTAGCGCCGCTTCTGTCGCTCGCCGCGCCGAAGATGCTGAGCGCCGTCGGCGGCGACAGCAACAATCAGCTCAGTTGGGACCCGGTGAACACCCGGTCGGACGGAAGCAGGTACGAGGGGTTTGTGGGATATAATGTCTACCGGGGAACGGAAAAGGGCTGGTACGACGAAACGCCGCTCAATAAAGAACCGCTCCGCACGAATACCTATAAAGACACGGCGGTGGTGAACAAAAAGACCTACTATTACATGGTCCGCGCCGTTGACAGTCCGATCCGGCCCTGGAAGGAGAGTCTCGATTCACCCGAGGCATCTGCAATGCCCAGGGATTTGACCCCGCCCAAGAGACCGACAGGGCTCACGGTTGTTCCGGGCGTGGGCAGGATCTTCCTCACCTGGAACGAAAACAGGGAAAAGGACCTTGCCGGCTATTTTGTGTACCGGTCAACAAAGAGCGGCAAAGAGTTTAAGCGTCTTACGGACAAGCCGATAAACCGCTCGACCTACTCCGATGAAAGGGTGGCGCCCCGGGTCTTGTATTATTATGCGGTCACCGCAGTTGACGATTCGGGGAATGAAAGCCCGATGTCCAGGGAGCAGAAAGCATTCGCTGAAAAGCTGAGATGATATTCGAATATTCATAAAATTAAAAAAATCCACCACAGAGACACACCTGCACTCGCGCTGCAGCATTCGTAAACGCCGGGCGCAGGCGGAGACACGGAAAAGATAAAAAGAATCACGGGTTTACTCTGTGCCCCGTGGTTAAAGCCGACTTTTTGCGGATTATCATTTTTAAAACTCAAGATTTTAATCGCTATGCATGATTTTGTTTATAAAAACGGCGAGCTGTACTGCGAAGAGGTCCCGGTAAAGAGCGTGGCCCAGCGGGTCGGCACGCCCTTATATCTTTATAGCAGCAATACGCTTGCGAACCATGTCAAGGCTTTTGCCGGCGCCTTTAAGGGCGTTCCACACCTCATCTGCTTTGCGCTGAAGTCCAACACGAACGGCGCGGTGCTGCGGCTGCTGGGCAAGGAAGGGGCCGGTGCGGACATTGTTTCCGGGGGCGAGCTCTTCCGCGCGCTTCGCGCCGGCATCGCTCCGAAGAAGATTGTCTACGCCGGCGTGGGCAAGCGACGGGACGAGATCGAGTATGCGCTCAAGATCGGCATCCTCATGTTCAATGTCGAATCCGGCGAAGAGCTTTTGGAGCTCGATCAGGCCGCGAAGGAAATGCATACGAAGGCGCCGATCGCCTTGCGGGTCAACCCGAATATCGACCCCAAAACGCACGCCTACATCTCCACGGGACTCAAAGAGAATAAATTCGGAATCCCGATCGAGCGAGCGCTCGAACACTATCAGACGGCGAAAAATCTTTCGCACGTGGAGGTTGTCGGCATACACCAGCACATCGGGTCGCAGATCACCGAAATCCAGCCCTTTATCGACGCCATCGAGAAGCTTGTCGGTTTTGTGAAGGAGCTCCGGTCGGCCGGGGTGAGCATTCAATATCTCAACATAGGCGGCGGCCTCGGGATTACGTATAAGGACGAGACCCCTCCGTTGCCAAAGGATGTGGCGAAGGCGATACAGCCGATGCTGAAAAACAGTGGATGCACCATTGTGATGGAGCCAGGACGGGCGATCGTAGGCAATGCGGGCATTCTGGTGACCACCGCACTTTATCATAAGGACAGCGGAAAAAAACGGTTCCTCATTGTGGATGCGGGAATGAACGACCTGATCCGCCCGAGCCTCTATGAGGCCTATCATGATATCAAGCCGGTCATTGAGCCTGCGTCTTCCCGCACGGCCGTCTTCGACGTGGTCGGTCCCATCTGCGAGTCCGGCGATTATCTCGCCAAAGACCGTGAGATGCCGGAGGTGAAGCAGGGAGAGCTCCTCGCGGTGATGGGCGCCGGCGCATACGGGTTCTCCATGTCGTCGAACTACAATTCCCGGGTGCGGGCGGCAGAGGTGCTGGTCAGGGGAAAGGAATATTTCGTCGTGCGCGAACGCGAGACCTATAACGACCTAATCAGGAGCGAGAAGGTCCCGAGGTGGCTGGAAGGGTAGGAAATCGCGGAGTTCGGAATGCGGATTGCGGAATGAAAAATTTGAAGATACCATTCTATAAAATGCAGGGGAGCGGCAACGACTTCATCCTGATCGACAACCGCAGGGGGGTTCTGAAAGGAAAGAAGCTCAGGGACATCGCAACCGCTGTTTGCGATCGCCACTACTCGGTCGGCGCCGACGGCCTCATCGTCATTGTGCCGTCGAAAAAGGCGGACTTCAAGTGGCGGTTCTTCAACGCCGATGGGAGCGAGGCGGAGATGTGCGGCAACGGTTCGCGCTGCGCCGCACGGTTCGCACACTTTAAAAAGATCGCAAAGAAGGACATGGCCTTCGAGACGCTTGCGGGGACCATTCATGCAGAGGTCAAGAAGAACACCGTCAGGGTGCAGCTCGCGGGCGCGAGCGGCTTGCAGCAAAATGTGGTCGTCCCGTTCGAGGGCGGAGCGCGCACCGGTCATTTCATCAATACCGGGGTGCCGCACCTCGTCTATCTTTCTCGTGACCTCGATACAGAAGACGTCGACGGTGTCGGAAGGCGCACGCGGTATCATGGAATATTCAAGCCGGCTGGTACGAATGTGAACTTTATTCAGGTGCAGGGGCCGCATAAACTGAGGATACGGACCTATGAACGCGGAGTGGAAGGCGAGACCCTGGCCTGCGGAACAGGCGCCGTTGCCGGCGCGCTCATTGCCGGTTCGCTCGGTCTTGTGTCTTCGCCGGTCGAGGTGCTGACCAGGGGGGGAGAACGACTTACGGTCTCCTTCGAGCGCGGGAACGGGGGGTTCAGCGGCGTTTATCTCGAAGGCCAGGCGCAGGTGATCTGCGAGGGGACACTATATATATAAAAAATTCAAAATCCAAATACCAAACCCAAATAAATTCCAAATTCAAAAAGTGAAATTTCAAGCGTTTGATACTTGGCGTTAAATTGGATATTGTTTGGATTTTCGAGCTTGAGATTTGGAATTCGCATTCCAAGGAGGTTATTATGTTCAAAGGTTCAATGGTGGCGATCGTTACGCCGTTTAAGAGCGGCGCGGTGGATGAAAAGGCCCTCGGCGATCTCATCGAGTTTCATATTAAGAACGGCACCGACGTGATCGTGCCCTGTGGCACCACCGGTGAGTCGGCCACGCTCACCCACGAGGAACACCACCGCGTGGTGGAGATCACCGTCAAGACGGTGAACAAGCGCATCCCGGTCATTGCCGGCGCGGGATCGAACTCGACCTCCGAGACCCTGGAGCTTACGAACTATGCCAGGAAGGCCGGGGCCGACGGCGTGCTCCTCATCACGCCCTATTATAATAAGCCGACGCAGGAGGGGCTGTACCAGCACTTCAAGAAGGTCGCCGAGTCCGTTGACATCCCGATTGTGCTCTACAACGTTCCGGGAAGGACGAGCGTAAACATGCTGCCCCCGACCGTTGCACGGCTCCGCACGATCAAGAACATCGTCGGCATCAAGGAGGCCACGGGCGATATGAAGCAGGCAAGCGAGCTCATCCGGCTCTGCGGAAGGGACTTCGACGTGATCTCCGGAGACGATTTCACGACATTGCCGATGCTCCATCTGGGCGGGGTAGGCGCCATTTCAGTGACTGCCAACGTGGCCCCGGCCGATGCCGCGGCCATGTTCGACGCTTTCTTTGCCGGCAAGATGGCCGAGGCGCTCAGGCTCCATTACAAGATGGAGCCTTTGCACGGCGCTATGTTCCTCGAGACGAACCCGATACCGGTGAAAACAGCGCTCGCTCTCATGGGCAGGATCGGCGAAGAATTCCGGCTTCCGCTCTGCCCCATGGCCGATGCGAACAAGGAAAAGCTGAAGAAGGCGATGAAGGAATACGGGCTGATTTAAAGGGTTGACAAGGGGTGATATTATGATTAAAGCTGTCGTGACCGGCGCCGCCGGCCGGATGGGGTCGCGCATCATCAACGTGCTCTCGGCCTCGGAAGGCATCGGGTTGTCCGGAGCGGTCGAAAAAAAGGGGCAGGCGCTCCTTGGACAGGACGCGGGCGGTACCGCGGGGGTCCCGGCGACGGGCGTGAAGATCACGGATGATCTTGCCGCCGCGCTCAAGGGCGGCGACGTTTTGATCGACTTCACCTTCCCGGAGATCAGCCTGGAACATCTCAAGGCCTGCGCGGAGCAGGGAAAAGCCGCTGTCATCGGTTCGACCGGATTCACGAAGGAGCACCTTGCCGAGGTGAACAAGCATGTCCGGAAGGTCCCCTGCGTTCTCTCGCCGAACATGAGTGTCGGCGTGAACGTCTGCTTCAAGGTGCTGGCCGATCTGGCGAAGATTCTCGGGCCCGATTTCGACGCCGAGATCGTCGAATGGCACCACCGGTTGAAAAAGGACGCGCCCTCCGGGACCGCAGTGCGTATGGGGGAGGTTGTGGCGGGAGCGCTCGGCCGCGATTACCGGAAGGTCGCAAAGTACCACCGCGAAGGCATGACCGGTGTCAGAACGAACGAGGAGATCGGCATGCAGACAGTCCGCGGCGGGGATATTGTTGGAGAGCACACCGTCTATTTCATCGGCATGGGCGAGCGGATCGAGCTTACCCACCGGGCCCATACCCGCGACATGTTCGCGCGCGGGGCCGTGCGCGCGGCAAAGTGGGTTGTCGGAAAAAAACCGGGCCTGTACGACATGCAGGACGTGCTGGGTCTGAAATAAATCAGATGCAAATCAAGATGCAGGGTGGAATGGATGACAGCAGCCATGCATTTTGCGAAGGGCATCATAATGTAAGGAGTGTAGCTTAATGAAAAAGTATGTAGTCAGCATGATGGTGGGGTTTTTATTCCTTGTGCCGCTCATCGCGAGTTCCTTTACCTCGGAGCATCCCGGCTGCGGCGGGGATTGCCGAGAGTGCCACAGCCTGGAGAAAAAAGAAGCCGAGGTGATCATCAAAAAAGGGATACCCGGCGCGAGCGTTACGGATGTGAAGATGGCCGCGGTCCCGGGCCTCTGGCAGATTGAGTTTAATGCCGAGGGCAAGCATGGGGCACTGTTCGTAGATTTTGCAAAAAAGCACCTCCTGGTGGTGCAACAGATCGTCTCCCTAAATGAAATGGAAAAGCCCGTTGTGCAGCGGAAGATCGATTTCTCGAAGCTCCCGCTCAACGAGGCGCTTATTTTGGGGCCGAAGCACGCAAAGAAAAAGGTGGTTGTGTTTACCGACCCCGACTGTCCGTTTTGTCGGAGGCTGCATGGGGAGATAAAGCAGGTCCTGGCGAAGCGCCGCGATGTTGCCTTCTATATCTTCCTTCGCCCGCTTCCCATGCATGGACCAGACGCCTATAAAAAAGCAGAGGCCATCGTCTGCGCGAAATCGCTCGCGCTTCTCGACGACGCGCTGACCGGAAAGACCCTGCAGGAGCCTTCCTGCTCCGGGGCCGGGAAGCAGATACAGAAAAATAGCGCGCTTGCAGACTCTCTCGGGCTTCGCGGCACGCCGGCACTCGTGCGCGAGGACGGTATGGTGAACTCCGGTTATCTCCCGGCCGACAAGCTGTCGGCGTGGATCGACGGCAGGTAATTCTGTGCGAAGCGGAGCGATGCATGAGACTGGTGCGGTTTCTGGCGCGGGGCAAGCCGGCATGGGGCACCGTGAACGGCGACGAGCTTTCGGAACTTGACGGAGATTTTTTTTCTCCCTTCAAGATGTTGAAAGCGCGCCATGTCTTTTCCCGGGCGAAGCTCCTCTCGCCGTGCACTCCGTCCAAGATCGTGGCAGTCGGGCTGAACTATCGGGACCATGCAAACGAATTGGGGCTGGCTCTTCCCGATGAGCCGGTCATCTTTCTTAAACCGCCGACGACGGTGATCGGACCCGGGGAAGCTGTTGTTTATCCCGCGACGAGCTTGCGGGTTGATTACGAGGCCGAGTTGGGTGTCGTGATCAAGAACCGGACCAGGAGCATCAGCCCCGGGGAAGCGCCTGACCACATTCTTGGCTATACGTGCGCGAACGACGTCACCGCGCGCGATCTGCAGAAAAAGGACGGCCAGTGGACCCGCGCTAAGTCCTTCGATACGTTCTGCCCCGTAGGGCCCTGGATAGAAACCGACCTTGATCCAGCGGACCTCCTGATCCAGTCCTATCTCAACGGCGAGCGGCGGCAGTCCTCCCGGACGTCGCAGCTCATTTTCAGCGTCCCTGAACTCGTTAGCTTCATCTCCGGGGTCATGACGCTCGAGCCGGGAGACCTCATCATAACCGGGACGCCGGCAGGCATCGGGCCCATGAAGCCCGGCGATGAGGTCGAGGTGCGGATCGAGAAGATCGGCAGTTTGAAGAACGTGGTTCAAAAGACTGATAACCACGGAGGCACACTCCGCACTCGCGCTACCGCATAGCCTGTATTCGCGCGGTGCGCTCATAAGCACTGGCCACAGGCTCGTAAATGCCGGGTACCGGCGGCACAGAGAAAAGCCTAAATTCCAAAGAGACAGACGAGCGTTGATTTAATCTGGGAATTCAATTGTTTGGGTTTATTTTTTCCAACGGATCAAAATTTTTTGCTTTCCTCAGAGCCTCTTTGTCTCCGCGGTGGATTTAATTCTTTTTGGGAGGATGTAGTTGTGTCCAATTCAGCAGGAGAAACGTATATCCAGTCCCTTTTTGCAGAGCGGATCGGCGGCGCCCTGTTCGGCAAGGAACAGAAGATCTACAAATTCGAAAAGATCAAGCGCGCGAAACGCGCTGCGCTTGCGGCACATCCCGGCATGGAGCTCATCGACTTCGGCGTGGGCGAGCCGGACGAGATGGCTTTCCCCGGCGTGGTCCAGTCGCTCCAAAAAGAGGCGGAGAGTCCCGAAAACCGGGGCTACGCTGACAACGGCATCCAGGAGTTCAAGGACGCGGCAGCTCGTTATCTGCAGACTGTCTACGGCGTGGGCGACATAAACCCCGAGACCGAGGTGCTCCATGGCATCGGCAGCAAGCCGGTGCTCGCCATGCTTCCTGCAATCTTCATCAATCCTGGAGATGTGACCCTTATGACCGTGCCGGGTTATCCCATCATGGGGACGCACACGCGGTGGTACGGCGGCGCGGTTATGAACCTGCCGCTGCGCGAAGAGAACGGATTTCTGCCTGACCTCGATTCCATCCCGGGGGACGTGAAAAAAAAGGCGAAGCTGCTCTATATCAATTATCCGAACAATCCCACGGGTGCGGGCGCAACCAAGGCCTTTTTCGAGAAGGTCGTGAAGTTCGCCAAAGAGAACAGTGTCATCGTAGTGCATGATGCGGCCTATGCAGCGCTCACCTACGGCACAAGGCCGCTTTCGTTCCTGTCCGCTCCCGGCGCAAAGGACGTGGGCGTCGAGATCCATTCGATGTCCAAGGCCTATAACATGACGGGATGGCGTCTTGCCTTTATCGTGGGAAACGAACGAGTCATTACGGGCTACGGCAATGTGAAGGACAATTACGATTCAGGCCAGTTTAAGGCCATCCAGAAGGCGGGCGTTTACGCCCTCGAACATCCAGAGATTACCGCCGAGATCACGGCTAAGTACGAGCGCAGGCTCAGGGCCATGACCGCTGTTCTTTCCGGCATGGGGTTCAATGCAAAGATGCCGGCGGGTTCGTTCTACCTCTATGTAAAGATGCCGAAAGGCGTTAAAAACGGAAGGCGGTTCTCGACTGCCGAGGAGTTTTCCGAGTTCCTCATCACCGAAAAGCTCATCAGCACCGTGCCTTGGGACGATGCCGGGGCTTTTATCCGCTTCTCCGCCACCTTCGAGGCCAAAGGCAAGGCCGACGAGCAGCGGGTGCTCGAAGAGTTCAAGAAGCGGATGGCAGGACTGCAGCCCGAGTTTTAATGCCAGTTGATGCACGATTCATGATGCTGGCTTTCTTCGAGTATCGTGCTGTATCCTGTTACTCTATGCCGATTACAGCATACATCGGGTTAGGCTCGAATATGGGCGACCGGGCAGGCGCCTGCCGGCGGGCTCTTGAACTGTTAGGCAGGGCGGGCCGCGTAGTGAAGGTATCTTCCCTTTACTGCACGGAGCCCGTCGGTTACCGGGAGCAGGAAGAGTTCATTAATGCGGTAGCTTCGCTCGAGACCGATCTATCACCGCGGGAGCTGCTTACGGTATGCCAGTCGATCGAGAACGAGCTTGGCCGTGTGCGCCTCGTAAGGTGGGGTCCGCGCGCGGTGGACCTCGACATCCTGCTCTACGGCAACACCGTGATCAAGGCGCCCGACCTCCTGATACCGCATCCGCAGCTGTCCCTGCGGGGGTTTGTGCTCGTACCGCTCTGTGAAATTGCGCCTCAGATGGTGCACCCTGTTCTCAAGAAGACGGTCGCACACCTGCTTCACGAGCTGAAGGACACGCACCGGGTGGTCAAGTGCGGCGCCGCGTGAACGCGAAGATGTATTTTGGAGGTCGATAGAACGCGCTGGATGAGGTCTAGGTTAAGGCAGAGAGCATCCCAGCCGCAATCTTAACTTTGCCCTCTTTGCCCGGTTTGCGCCGATCCGTGTGTAAATGTTTTTTCTGCATTAATCCGTCATGACCATGAAACCCGAGACTCAACGCCACACCCGCTATATCGTTACCGAGGGCCCGCTCGGCGTGGGCAAGACGAGCCTTACGGCCCTGCTCGCCGAGGCGCTCGGCGCCCACCTGGTCCTTGAGCGGGCCGAGGACAACCCCTTTCTGTCTGACTTTTATAAAGATTCGGCACGCTACCGGTTCCAGACCCAGATGTTTTTTCTCCTGAACCGGTACAGTCAGCAGGAAGAGATGGCGCAGCCGGATCTGTTCACACGGATCACCATCAGCGACTACCTCTTCGCCAAGGACCGCATCTTCGCCTATCTTAATCTCAACGACCACGAGCTCTCCCTCTACGAACAGATCTACCGGATGCTGGAGCCCAAGATCGTGCGGCCCGACCTCGTCATTTTTCTCCAGGCCGACACCGACACGCTTCTCCGGCGCATCAAACTGCGTGGCAGGTCGTTCGAAAAGGATATCAACCACGATTACATCGCTGCGGTAAACGAGGCATACAATCAATTTTTCTTCCGGTATGCAGAGACGCCTCTCCTTGTCATCAACACTTCGGACATCGATTTCGTGCACCGCCGGGAAGACCTTGACGACCTCCTCAAACAGATCCTCGGTATGAAGCAGGGCACACTGTATTACGTGCCGAAGTCCCGTGGGAAGTAAGCGCCGTTAGGTGTGTTGTCCTACGATTTCAATCGTCGGGCACTTGACAAGTACCACGGATGTGTTGTATTATAATTACAACAAGCCGAAAGGGGGTATCATTATATGCTCACAAAAATGACATTCGGTGATTTCTTTAAAGAGAAACGAATTGGCCTTAAGAAGACCTTAAGACAGTTTTGCGCAGACAATGGCCTCGACCCAGGCAATATCAGCAAGCTCGAACGGGGGCTTATGCCGCCGCCCCAGGGGAAGGGCAAGCTCGAAGAATACGCCAAGTGCCTCAACATCAAAAAGGGCACCGACGATTGGTACCAGTTCTTCGACTTGGCCGCTGTCGAGTCCGGACGCATTCCAGAAGAACTCTTGAGCGACGCGAAGGTCGCGGCAAGCTTGCCGATCCTGTTCCGGACACTGCGGGGAAAGAAGATATCGGAAAAGAAGCTCGATGAACTGGTGGAGATGATCCGCAAGGCATAGTCCATGACCAAAATACCCATCCACAGCTATGAGGATTTGCGAAAGAGGGCTAATGATTTTCTGCGGACCTACAACCCGAGTGGCACCATTCCCGTTCCTATCGAGGAAATCGTCGAATTTGAATTCGGCATCAATATCGTTCCCGTCCTTGGGCTGCAACGAGAATTTGAAATTGATGGTTTTACATCCAGCGATCTCAAGAACATTTTCGTTGATGAATACGTTTATACCGACCGTATTAACCGCTATCGCTTCACATTGGCACATGAAATAGGACATATTGTTCTACACGCGAGTGTATTTAAAGCAAATCAGTTCGACTCCATATCCGACTGGAAGGAATTTACCAGCTCTTTGCCAGATGGCGACCACAGATGGCTTGAATATCAGGGGTATGCTTTTGCAGGTCTGGTCCTTGTGCCCAGAGAAAATTTGATTAAACAAACCGAAAAATGGATAAAGAAAATCAAAGGCGAGGGCGTGTCTCTTAAAGCGAATTGGGACTTCGCGTGGGAGTTGATTACGGCCCATCTAGGGAAAGGATTTGAAGTATCATCAAGCGTCATTGAAAAAAGACTGGAGAAAGACGAGATCAAGAAGAAGTATACGAAATGAATTTTCAAACATACAGGTGTCGATAGATGGCAAAATCAATAAACAACGAACGCGATAAATCTCAACAGCCCGAATTAATCATGCCACGCACATCGGCGGCAGAGAAAATTAGCGTCCAAATAGTCATGGTATAACGAGCGAATGTGGGAAGCTTGGGGGCCTAATGCCCTAAGCTGATATATTTGGGTTATGACCAACACCCTTTTTACAATTGGCTATGCAGGCCGACCGGCCGCCGACTTTATCGCCCTCCTTAAACAGCACAAGATAACCGCGCTCTGCGATGTGCGCTCCATACCCTACAGCATCCGTAATCCGGCGTTCAATCGCGAGCTGCTCAAGAAAGTGCTGAAAGCCCATACCATCGGGTACGTGTTCCTCGGTGTAGAACTGGGTGCGAGACCGAAAGACCCGTCGTGTTACGTCGACGGTAAGGCAATCTATCACAAGATTGCCGCCACGGTTTTGTTCAAGAATGGCTTGGAGCGCATCAAACTCGGCATGCAGAAAGGTTATGTTCTTGCCTTGATGTGCGCGGAAAAAGATCCGATGACCTGCCATCGGTCTATATTGATATGCAGGAATCTGCGCGGGCAGGGCATAGATATTAGGCATATCATCGATCAAGAAACCACAGAAACTCAGGCTGAACTTGAGAAGCGGTTGATCGCGCAGTTAAAGCTCCATGTCGATATGTTCAAGGATGCTGATCCGAGCGCGTTGATCGAACGAGCCTATGAGGTCCAGGGTGACCGGATCGCCTATGTGGAGAAGAGTGAGCAGGCCCCGGATGAAACAGCAGCGGAAACTCTGAGAAAAGAGCAGGCTCGATCCGTATTGCGTTAATGCAGTAAAGATATTATAATAACAGTCAGAAGGCCAGATAGGGAGGTAAAGAGATGAATCCGCTTCTGAAGCGCATATCAGTTGATCCGAATGTCTGCTTCGGCAAACCTTGTATCCGCGGTACTCGCATCTGGGTGTCGCTCATTCTCGATTTCCTCGCAAACGGCATGAGCATCGAGGAAGTTCTGGCGGAGTACCCCCAACTTGCCAGGGAGGATATTCAAGCAGCGATTGCCTACGGCGCTGAGATGTCACGGGAGCGGTTTGTCGAGGTCACCGCCGGATGAAGTTCAAGCTGGACGAGAATTTCGGCACCAGGACCCGGCAGATTTTCCGGACGCAGGGTCACGATGTTATGACCGTGCGGGATGAGAATCTACAGGGTTGCGCCGATCAGCGGCTTTATGAAGTCTGTCAGACCGAGCAGCGCTGCCTGGTAACGCTCGATCTCGATTTTTCCGACGTATTGCGATTTCCGCCCCGCGATGTCAATGGCATTGTCGTCATCAGAGTTCCCCATAATCCCACGTTGCCGCTCCTCGAACAGTTGGTCCGTCAGTTCCTGCAAACGCTTGAAACCATGCCCCTGGAAAAGAAGCTATGGATCGTTGAAGCCGGCCGCATCCGCGTCCATCAAGCCGAAGATGCTGAAGATAATAATGGATAGAGTGGCCCCGTGAAGATCATCACATCCATATCCGACATGCAATCTCTTGCCGAAACGCTCTGCCGCGAGGGGAAGACGATCGGTTTCGCGCCTACCATGGGATTCTTGCACGAGGGGCACCTTTCGCTCATGCGAACGGCGCGGCAGGAATGCGATGTCGTTGTGGCGAGTATCTTCGTAAACCCGACGCAGTTCGGGCCGAATGAGGACCTCGACCGTTATCCCCGAGACGCCGAAGGAGACAGGAAAAAATGCGAGTCCGCGGGAGTAGATGTTCTCTTCATTCCCACGGCAGCGGAAATGTACCCTGAAAAACCGACGGTGTTCGTTACGGTCGAAGGGATCTCGAACATCCTTGAAGGCGCCATACGGCCCGGCCACTTTCGCGGCGTGGCAACCGTGGTGGCCAAGCTCTTTGCTATCGTGAAGCCGCACAAGGTCTATTTCGGGCAGAAGGACTTCCAGCAGTGCGCGGTGATAAAACGCATGGTGAAGGGACTGAATATGGACGTTGAGGTCGTGGCGCTTCCCACGGTGCGGGAGGCCGACGGCCTGGCCATGAGCTCCCGGAACAGCTATTTGAACCGTGATGAGCGCCGGTCCGCTGCAATCCTCTTTCGAGCGCTCACGGCGGCCCGCGATCTGTTCGAAGCGGGAGCGGTAGAGCCGGAGAAATTAAAAAACAAAACGCGGGCCGTTATCCAGGGCGAACCCGGCGTGATAATAGATTATGTCGAGATCGCCGACCCCGAGAGCCTTCTCACGCCGACAACCGCCTCACGCGGCACGGTGCTGCTGGCCGCAGTACGGGTCGGCCGCACGCGACTGATTGACAATCTGCTGCTAGCGTAACGGCGCGGGGGCCGCGTTCCGCGCTACACCATGACCACCTCGTACTGCTCCTGGTGCAGGTTCGGGTCCGCTTTGATCACGACTTTCTTCTGGAACTCTCGTTCCAGCTCTTCAACGCCCTGACGCTCCTCGTCGTACATCATGTCGGCAACAACGGAATTCACCGTCACGAGCGCTTTCTTCTCCTCGGCCCCGGAAAAAGCACGCCGGATCTCGCGGAAGACCTCGTAGCAGATCGTGCGTGCCGACTTCACATAGCCGCGGCCGTCGCAGTACGGGCAGAGGTCGCACAGCGTGCGTCCGAGGCTTTCGCGGATGCGTTTGCGCGTCATCTCGATCAGGCCGATGGGAGAGATGTGGGAGATCGTTGTTTTGGCCTTGTCGTTTGAGAGCGCTTCCTGGAGCGCCGAGTACACTTTGCGGCGGTTGTCCTCGCGCTCCATATCAATGAAGTCCAGGATGAGGATGCCGCCGATGTTCCGGAGCCGAAGCTGGTACGCGATCTCGCGCACCGCCTCGAGATTGGTCTTTAAGATCGTGTCCTCCAGCGTCCGTTTGCCTACGTACCGTCCGGTGTTCACGTCGATGGTGGTGAGCGCTTCGGTCTGGTCTATAATGATGTAGCCGCCGGACTTGAGCCAGACTTTTCTGCCGAGGGCGCGCGAAATCTCGATCTCGACCCCGTAATGGTCGAAGATGGGCTCATCGCCGTCATAGGGCTTTACGCGCCTGCCGAGCTGGGGCAGATAGGAATCGATGAATTCCTTGACCCGGTGATATTCCTCCTCGGAGTCGATGACCATCCGGTCCACGTCCTTCGTAAAGACGTCGCGGATCACGCGAAAAACGAGATCGAGCTCGTTGTGCATCAGGGCCGGCGCCGGTGTTTTTTCTTTTCTCTTCTGGACGTTTTCCCACAGCCGCGCGAGAAACTCTATGTCCGCCGTAAAGTCTTCCTCGCTCCTGCCCTGGCTCGCGGTCCTGATGATATAGCCGGTGTTCGGTTTGCGCAGCCTGCCCACGATCTCGCGGAGCCGCTTCCGCTCCTCGCCGTTCTCGATCCGGCGCGAGACGCCGATGTGGCGCACCCCCGGCATCATGACGAGGTAGCGGCCGGGAATGCTGATATACGTGGTCACCCGCGCGCCCTTGGTGCTGATCGGCTCCTTGGACACCTGGACCAGGATATCCTGGCCTTCCTGCAGAAGGTCCTCGATCTGGTTTGCATGGGAGCGCTTGCGCCTCGGTTCGACCTCGAGTTCCAGTCCCTCGTCTTCCATCATGGGTGTGTACTCCGAGGTGCTGTCGAACACGTCGCCCACATAAAGGAACGCCGACTTCTCCAGCCCGACGTCAACGAAGGCGGCCTGCATGCCGGGCAGCACCTTCATCACCCGGCCCTTGTACACATTGCCGGCGATGCCGCGGTCTTTCTTGCGGTCGATATAAATCTCGGTGACAAGGCCGTTCTCGAGAAGCGCTACCCGGGTCTCCTCACGGCCCGCATTGACGATGATCTCAGAGGACATGATGTCTCCTTACCCAGCTGTAGAGGATAAATGCGCGTTCAGATTAAATATATAATAGGTTGATGTTTAATACAAGAATAAAAAGCCGGTCGTCTGCGGATCTTCGTTGTTCTTGGGGAAAGCTGCGGGATAAAAGCGACCATCCCTTGGCACGTGCTTGATACGAATGACCGCAATCCGCCAGCGGTGAGCGTCGGTATGACTGCAGCCGGCAGAGCGGATGCGCCGCTGTTATACGTCCATGGGGCTTGTCCATTGACCATGATTTTTGCAATACACGGCTATGCGTTTGACCGCGAGCAGCAGCGACTGTTCCGTTGTCAAGCCCCAGAGCTGTTTGATCACGTCCTGCACGCGCGGCTTGATCTGGTCCCTGTCCTGAAGTGTAATGAACAGCCTTCCTGCATTATCCGGTCCCGGCGAGATCATGGCCTCAATGCACGGCCGAATATCCTTTTGGCTGTCCTCACGGGTCACGATCACCGAGGCGAGTGATAGAAAACTTTTCACCCGTGCCGCGATATCCAGGGCATACGGTTCCGGCACGCCTACTTCGTAAACGTACCTGCTGATACTGCCGGAAAGAGACGAGAAATTTCGCGGGATCGCGCGCGACTCGATGATCCTGATCCCTTTGGGAAGAGTGTTATTCAGATTTCCGGTAATCTGAGGTACATCAACAAAAGGATCGGTCTCCATATCGAGGTATTCCGCCTCGCTCTCCATGCCGACGGAAAGGGCCGGGCCGAATGAGATTTTAGGGTGAGGATTAAACCCCCGCGAAAAGGAGACTGGAATTCCGGCCCGTGCCGCAGCCCGCTGAAAAAGCGTCATCAAATCGAGGTGGGAGAGAAAACGGATCCTTCCGGTCTTGGAATATTTCATCCTGATGCGGGTCGTGAGCTCCTGCGAGTGAGGGTGTATTTTCGGCGTCTGCAGCGCTCCCTCTCGCTTGTTTTCCGGGCCGATACCGGGAACAGCCGGTTTCCCGAGCGCCGTTGTTCCGCCATCCTTGCACCCGAGGCCGCAATGCCCGCATTCCACGCGGCAATTCTCCGTGATCTCAGCTGTAAGCGCGCGCTGGTATTCCCGTTTGAGAAATTCCCTGGTGACGCCGCTTTGAACGTTGTCCCAGGGAAGCGATTCCTCCTGACCGAATGTGCGGCAGGCATACGCTGCGGGGTCCAGTCCGCACGTCCTGAACGCCCCGGTCCACGTTGTGAAATCGAAGGACTCGCTCCAGCCGTCGAACCGGCAACCGCGGGCCATTGCCTCCTCGATCACCCGGCCGAGAGCTTGATCGCCCCGGGCAAATGCCCCTTCGAGAAGGCTTGTTTCCGGGTTGTGAAGCTTCAGGCTGATGCCGCGCCGCCGAAGACCCTTGTCGAGGTACGCCTGCTTTCTTCTGATTTCCTCGAGCGGCGCCTGGCCCAGCCACTGGAAAGGAGTATGCGGCTTCGGCACGAACGTGGACACGCCGATGTTTATCTGGACCTGGCGCTTTGAAATGCGCCTGCCGCAGGCCAGGAGCTCAAGGCCGAGCCTGATGATGCCGTCCAGGTCTTCGTCCGTCTCGGTCGGCAGGCCTATCATGAAGTAGAGCTTGAGGACGCTCCAGCCGTTTTTGAAGATTGTCTCAGCGGCATCCATAAGGTCCTGGTCGCTTACCGGCTTGTTAATGACCCGGCGGAGCCTTTCCGTCCCCGCCTCGGGCGCGAGGGTGAAGCCGGTCTTGCGCGTTCCGGCGATGGCCTCGATCATCTCCGGGGTGAGGGTGCCGACGCGGAGCGAGGGGAGCGAAACCGAGACGCGGTTGTCCCTGTATTTTTCCATGAGCTCGACGATAAGGGGCTGGATCGCCGAATAATCGCCGGAGCTCAGGGACGCGAGGGAAAGCTCCTCATAACCCGTGCACGCGAGGGACTCCTGCAGAATGTTTTTGACCCGCTCGGGACTCCGCTCGCGAAACGGCCGGTAGATGATCCCCGCCTGGCAGAAGCGGCAGCCGCGGATGCAGCCGCGCGCGACCTCCACGGTCACGCGGTCGTGGATCGGCTTCATGAGCGGAAGCATCGGCCGGTCCGGAAAGGGGGCTGATTCAATGTTCTTGAGATACCGTCTGCGCACTGCTGCTTTTCCAAGAGCCGGGACAAAAAAACCGTCGCGCTTCGAGAGAGCTTCCAGAAACTGCTGCCTGCCCGCGTGCTTCTGCCTCAGCTCGACCAGCTCATGCACCGCCTCCTCGGCCTCGCCGATAAAAAAAACGTCGATAAAATCAGAGAGCGGCCCGGGGTTCACGGCGCAGGGGCCGCCCGCAATAATAACGGGGTGACCGTCAAGGCGGTCCGGCGAGCGCAACGGGATCCGCGCGAGCTCCAGTCCCGCCAGAATATTGGAGTAGGACAGTTCGTATTGAAGGGTGATTCCAATGATGTCGAAGTCCGTCAGCGGAACGTTGGATTCCAGGCTCGTCAACGGCCTCCCTGCGGCCCTCAGCTTTTCCTCGTAATCCCTCCAGGGCGAAAAAACGCGTTCGCACGCCGTGTCCTGCCTGCTGTTTAAAATATGATAGAGGAGCCGCAGCCCCACGTGCGACATGCCGACCTCGTAGACGTCGGGAAAGAAGAGGCAGACCTTGGTTCTGACCGTTGAGAGGTCTTTGCGTACGCTGTTTATTTCATTGTTGATGTATCGCGCGGGCTTGCTGACGAGAGGGAGAAAATCTTCGAGCATGGGACTCCTTGTGCGAATGACAAATGACAAAGTTCACATGAATATCAAAAAAGCAAAACCCGATTATCGTAATCGGGACGTTTGGTCTTCGAAATTTTAGCTTTCAGTAAAATAACATAAACCGCCGTGTCTGGATATTGAGGAGCAAACCAAGGGCAAGGAATGTTGTAATGATCGACGTCCCGCCGTAGCTTACGAGCGGGAGCGGCACGCCCACGACAGGCATGATGCCCACCGCCATGCCAATATTGATGAACACGTAGAGGGATATCATGGAAACGATCCCCGCTGCCATGAGCGCGCCGAGACGGTCCTTGGCGTTCTTGGCCGTTTCCACGCCGATCAGCAATAAAACGAGGTAGAGGAAGACCATGAGCCCGGCGCCGATCAGGCCGAGCTCTTCGGCGATCACCGCGAAGATGAAGTCCGTGTGGCGCTCAGGCAGGAACTCCATCTGACTCTGGGTGCCCTTGCGATAGCCCTTGCCCGTGAGCTGGCCCGAACCAACGGCGATCTTGGACTGTATCGCATGATAACCGCTGCCCAGGGGGTCCGAGCCTGGATCGATAAAGGACCTGATCCTGTTCTGCTGGTAAGGCTTGAGCGAGCTCCATATTTTATGCCGCACCGGCGAGACCAGGAACACCGCCGATGCGACTGCGGCGACGATGACGAGAACGATGAGAACGGAGCGCACGCGGAGACCCGCGATCATGACGATCAGGGAAGAGGTAAGGAGCAGCATGAGCGCCGTACCGAGATCCGGCTGCTTGAGCACGAGCACCAGCGGGACCAGTACCATGATCCCCGGGATGGCCAGGTCCTTCAGGCCGTACCCGCCGCGCTTCGGGTCTTCGGCAAAGTAGCGGGCAAGCGCGAGCGTCACCGAAAGCTTGGCGAGCTCGGAAGGCTGAAACGCGAAAGGGCCGATGGCAAGCCAGCGCTGGGCGCCCATGCCGCTTTTGCCGATCACCATGACAAGGATCAGAAGCAAAAGCGAAGCGGCGTAGAGCACGTAGGCGTAGCGCGCCACGGTGTGATAGTCTACGATGATCGCACAGCACATCACGATCAGGCCGAGCGTGACCCATACGAGCTGTTTGAAGTACAGCGACGACGGCCCCTTCTGGGTATAGGTTGCGCTGTAGACCGTGGCGATGCCTATGAGCGCAATGACGAATATGAGGCCAACCATGCCCCACGGCAGGTTACTGAGCTGTCTCCGGTCCTGCATTCTTCATTATCTCCTGATTTCTCATGAACGCTTCGATCACCTTTTTTGCGACCGGGGCCGCGGCGCTGCCTCCATGTCCGCCGTGCTCGACCACCACGGCCACGGCGATCGCGGGATTTTCAACCGGCGCAAACCCGACAAACCAGGCATGGTCGCGCGCTTCTTCCGCAAGTTTTCGGCCCGGGACCTTCTGGGCGATGACCTGGGACGTCCCGGTCTTCCCGGCAACGGTCGCGAGCGGGGTAGCGGCGCCGTGTGCGGTTCCGTGCGGCTCGGACGTGACGCCGTAGAGCGCCTTCCGCACCAGGTCCAGCGCCCACTGATCGAGATCGATTTTTCGTTCGAACTTCGGGGAAAAGATCTCCGTTCGGCCCGTCTCCCGGCTCCTGGTCATCTTGACAAGGCTGGGGCGGTAGAACTTGCCGCCGTTCGCCACCGCTCCGATCATCTGGGCTGCCTGAACGGGACTGACGAGCACAAAACCCTGGCCGATGGAATTGATGTAGGAATCGGCCGTGCGCCACATATCGTTCCGGTATTTTTTCTTCCATTCCGTCGTCGGTATCAGTCCCGGTTTTTCATCGGGCAGCGGGATGCCGGTCAGGCTTCCGTAGCCTAATTTTCTCGCGTATTCGGCTACGCGGTCCCAGCCGATGCGGTCTCCCATGGTGTAAAAGTAGACATCACAGGATTCGACCAGCGCGTCATGGAGCGAGATCGCTCCATGCCCCCCTTTTTTCCAGCACCGGAACGTATGCCTGCCCAGTGTAAGGCCGCCATGGCAGACCACTTTATCATTAGGCTTGATCACGCCTGTTTCCAGCCCGGCAAGGGCGACGATGATCTTGAACGTCGAACCCGGTGGATAGACGCTCTGGATCGCCCGGTTATAGAGCGGATGCGAGGGGTCCTTCATGAGGCGGACCCAGTCCCTCGGCGAAATGCCCCGGGGGAACAGGTTCGGATCGTAATTGGGATGGCTTGCCAGCGCCAGGATCTCGCCGGTGTTCGGGTCCATCGCTACCACCGCTCCCGCCCGATCGCCCAATCCCTCCTCGGCCGCCTTCTGCACGTCCAGATCGATCGTAAGATAAACGTCCTCGCCCGGTTTCGGCTCCTCGATGCCGAGGTCCTTCACTTTCCTGCCCGCCGCGTTCACCTGGATCATCCGTTTGCCGGCGATGCCGCGAAGATACTTGTCATAGACCTTTTCAAGCCCGCTCTGGCCCGTGAGGAGGCCTATGTCCTGGTTCTTCTTTCGCTGCGACGGCCTTATCTTGCCGATATAGCCGAGCTGGTGCGAGGCGAGACCGGCATAGGGATAGTGTCTGCGATGTTCCGGCTCGACGATCGCTCCGGGAAAGTCATCCTGGTGGGCCTCGACCAGGGCGACCTCTTCCCACGGGGCCTCTTCACGGATCTTTACCGGCTCGTATTTTGTCCTGATCGGGGCCGCGTCATCCAGCGCCGAGCGCACCTCGGCGGGGCTGAGCCCGACGACGGGCGCCAGCTTGTCGATCGTCGCCTCGAGGTCCTGCGTATCTTCGGGGACGAGCGAGACATCAAAAGTAAGGACGTTTTCGACGATCGGCCTGCCGTGGCGGTCGTAGATGATGCCCCTCGGCGGCCTGAGTTTCACCGGTCTGATCCGGTTGCTCTCGGCCAGCTCGTAGTAGTAAGCGCCCTTGACCGCCTGAAGGTACCAGAGCCTGACCAGGAGGACGATCGCAAAGAAAATGATGAACCCCGCCAGGAACGGCAGTCTTTTCTGGATGTCGACGGGGCTGTCCTGCTGAAACATGTCTTACTCCTTCTGAAGGGAACGGCGCAGCAGCAGTGCGGCGACTTTCCTGTCCTTAATGATCCGCAGCATAAGGGTCCCGAGGAGCCCGGTGTAGAATGCCTGGGGAAGCAAGCGGGTGAAGAGCAAGCTGAAAAAGGGGAGGCTGCCATAGGTCACCCCGATAAACAAAGAGAGAGCAATGCCTTCCAGCAGGCAGAAGGCAGACAAAAAAATGATATTCGCCGGGCTTGCGATATCGAGCACCTGCTGTCCCAGAAATCCAGCCCAGAGGCCGAACAGGCCCCTCGTAATGCCGGCCAGCCCGATGAGGCCGGCGGAGCTTATGTCCTGAACCAGGCCGATGCCAATTCCCGCAAGCGCCCCCTCGATCGGACCGGTCAACAAGCCGATGATATAAATAAGCGCCAGAGGAAGGTCGGGTTTGATGCCGAAAAGAGAGATCGGTCCGAACAGACTCGCCTGGATCGGGACGACGAGGAGGGCTATGATAAGATACACGCGGGGCTTCATTTCTTAAGTACCAGCGCCTCTTCAAGACGCGAGAAGCTCACGACCGGTTCCGCCATGACGGCCTGGAATGCGCTTGCCTCGTGCTTTGTCACGGCGGCCACCCGCGCCACGGGAAGGCCCTTGGGATAGATGCCGTCGAGGCCGGAGGTTACCAGCAGATCGCCTTCCTGAATGTCCGCGTAGTAAGAAACATACTTGAGGGCGCACTGGGCGAGTTTGCCTTCGAGCAGTCCTTCTTCCCGGTTTCGCTGCACCTGTACGGCGAGCGTGCTGCCCGGGTCGGTGAGCAGGATGACCTTGGCGGTTCCGGGCAGGACGGACTCGACTTTCCCGACGACGCCCTCGGCGGTGATCACCACCATATCCCGCCCTATGCCGTCATCGGCGCCTTTATTGATCGTGATCGTCCGCGAAGACGGCGATGATTCGCTGCCGATGACCTGGACCGCCACCGACGCCGGCGTCTGGAGTCTTTTAAAGCCCAGCAAATCGCGGAGCCGCCCATTTTCGGCGAGCAATTCGTTCGTGATCGAATTTTCGAGCGTAAGCCGCTCCACTTCCTCCTTCAGACGCACATTTTCACGGTGCGTGCGCACAAGGACCGCGTAGCCCCGTCCGACCGATCCCACCGCGTTATAGGCGCCCGTTATGATCCGCTCGAAAAAACCGGAAACGGCCAGTACCGGCTTTTCCATGAAGGTGAAGCGTCCGGCCTTCACCTGGATGGTTACGAGCCAGAACAGGAATATAAAAAGGAACAGCGTAAAAAGGAACTTTTTTTGCTTTGCTATGAGCCCGGGCATCCTGCGGCCGCTTTCCGTTACATTCTAACCTTTTCAAGGATATCCTCGTCATCGAGGACCTTGCCCGCACCGAGCACGACGCAGGTGAGCGGGTCTTCGGCGATGATGATGGGGAGCGATGTCTCTTCGCGGAGGAACACATCCATGCCTTTGAGCAGCGCGCCGCCGCCTGCCAAAACGATCCCCTTGTCCACGATGTCGGCCGAGAGTTCCGGCGGCGTGTTTTCGAGCGCCAGTTTGATGCCGTTCAGGATCTGGCTGACCGTGTCGGCGAGCGCCTCGCGCACTTCATCATCATCGAGAATGAGGGTCTTGGGAATGCCCGACACGAGGTCGCGTCCCTTGATCTCCAGGGTCAGACGGGTGCTGTCCGTCTTGTACGCGGAACCGAGCTCCAGTTTTATATGCTCTGCCATCATCTCCCCGATGAGGAGGTTATATTTACGCTTGATGTAGTTGATGATTGCCTCGTCCATCTTATCGCCGCCGACACGGATGGCCTTGCTGTAGACCACGCCGTCCATGGAGATGACGGCGATGTCGGTGGTCCCGCCTCCGATATCCACAATCATATTGCCCGACGGTTCGGAGATGGGAAGACCGGTCCCGATGGCCGCCGCAACCGGCTCCTCGATCAGATAGACGTCGCGGCCGCCGGAGGTGATGGCCGCGTCCTTGACCGCGCGTTGCTCCACCTGGGTGATCCCCGAGGGAACGCCGATGACGATGCGCGGGCGCATGAACGATTTGCGGTTGTGCACCCGCTGGATGAAGTACCGGAGCATTTCGCCCGTCACATCGAAGTCGGAGATGACGCCGTCCTTTATGGGGCGGATCGTCTTGACGTCACCGGGTGTGCGGCCCAGCATCTTCTTGGCCTCGGCCCCGACGGCGAGCACCTTGCCCGTTCTGGCCGACATGGCGACGACCGAGGGCTCGTTGCACACGATGCCCTTCCCCTTGACGTACACCAGCGTGTTTGCCGTACCGAGATCGATGGCCATGTCGTTTGAGAACCAGCCCATGATAGTATTGATGAACATTGTTTTATGGAAACTCCTTTCGCTCTTGCAGGGTCGGGAATAAAGCCGAATTTGGTACGGGATGGTGCGGAACCAGCGTGTTTGCCGCTGAGGCCGTTTCTCCATGACGATCTTGTCAACTTATCTTGTCTATTCTTGTGCCGCAGGATGTATTATGCATTGCGCTGCGTTGCGTCGTGATTCCCGGTTGCGTCCGAAGGCAGGTCCGGCTGCTGCTGCGGTTCGTGCCCGGCTTCCTCAGCGGCCCGGTCCGACTGGACAACACAGGTCCTCGCCAGCATGTCGCCGATCCGCATTCCCTGATCGTCACCCACGGCTATCAGGCATTCCATGCCGAGCGCCAGCGGACCGAGCACCCAGCCGGCGTAGGGTATTAAGAAAAGAAGATAGGCCGCGGCAAAGGGTACGTTCCTGATGATCGACTCCCGGTAGGCCGGCGTCCCTTCCCGGACGTTTTCCGTTGCCACGCTGAGCCCGATTAATTTTTTGCCCACGCTTCGGCCTTGAAGCAGGCCGTCCCTGGCGAGGATGTAACCCAACGCGGACAAAAACCCGAGGACGTCCGGCAGCCTCGCAAGTCCGATGATGAGCAGGAGATCAACAAAACCCGCGACAGCTCTTGAGGTGAGGTCCGCCTTTTGCATGAGCCTCCTAAACCAACCCATGATAGCAGAATAAAAAATCTATTTCAAGAGTAAAAGTAGCTTTGGTCCTGCACAAGTGCCGCCAAAACGGGCGAAAATTCCACCTGGCCGGGGAAGGGTATATGGGTAATACGCACAATGACGAAGTGCCGCGAAAAAGAAGGAGGCAGAAAGCGCCGCCTGTTCGGGCAACATTTTAAAAACAAATAGGAGCTTTTTTTTCTTCCAAGGTGTATAATAAATTCTTCCGTAAAGAACAAAGAAGAGTAAATTCGGACCACAAGCGAATTCGCCCGTCTTTAAGAACCCCGGGCATGACAGATCGAGCAAAGGGAGGATATTATGCTGGAAAAACTATCGGCCGGAGAGAACATTGCCTCGTATTGTACGAAGTGCAAGCTGGTCATCGACCACGCTATTGTGGCCATGGACGGCGAGACGATCGCCAAGGTGAAGTGCAAGACCTGCGGCAGCGCGCATAAGTACCGGAGCGCCGCGGACGTCAAGCCCGCCCGGACGCCCAAGAAAAAAGTGGACGCCATAAGAACAGCGGAAGTTCTCTGGGAGACATGCGTAGCCGAGGCAAAAGGGAAAGAGCGCGCATACGACATGGCGGGAAAATTCCGCGTCGGGGACGTCGTGCTCCACAACACCTTCGGCAAAGGCGTCGTGCGCAAGCTTTATTACAATAAGTGCGACGTGCTCTTCAAGGACAAGGAACGCCTGATGGCGTCGGCGAACTAAAAAACCATCTCACCGCAGGGCGCAAAGGTTTGAGGTTTTGATGCGTTAAGCTTGAAGGCTAAGGAGTTTCTTCGCGCTCCTGGCGTCTTCGCGGTGAAATAAATTTCTCGTCATCTACTTCCGTTCAATGCAGAAATCCAAAATCCTCATCACCTGCGCCAAAGGCATCCCTCCGTTTTTAGAGCAAGAACTTCACGCCATGAACTTCCCCCTCTGTTCTGAACTGATTGCGGCCGTCGAAACGGAAGGGGTTTTCGACGATGCGCTCCTCCTCAATCTTAATCTTCGCACCGGACACCGCGTGCTCCTTCAAGTGAAGGAATTCTCGGCGAAGAATGCCGACGAGCTTTACCGGGAACTGTCCGGCATCGCGTGGGAAGAGCATGTCCCCGAGGACGGCTACCTCTGCGTTACCTCCAGCGTCGAGAATGAGACGATCAGGGACTCACGCTTTGCAAGTCTCAAATGCAAGGATGCGATCGTGGACCGGATCAAGGAAAAGCGAGGCAAGCGGCCCGATTCCGGTCCCGCACGCGACCGGTCCGTGGTGCATCTCTACTGGAAGAACGACCGATGCGCCGTCTATCTCGATACATCGGGAGAAACGCTTTCCCGCCGGGGGTACCGGAAAATCCCGCTCGCGGCGCCTATGCAGGAAACACTTGCCGCGGCGGTCGTGCTGGCCTCGGGCTGGAAGGGCGAAGGCAACTTTATCAACCCCATGTGCGGCAGCGGCACGCTTGCCATCGAAGCGGCGCTCGTCGCACTGAACCGACCGCCGGGCTTCCTGCGCTGCAACTTCGGATTTATGCACGTCAAAGGCTTTCAGGAAGCTCTCTGGACCGAAGTGCGTGAAAAAGCAAAACAGAGGGCAAAAAAATCCTTTAACGGCAGGATCATAGCCACGGATATCGACCCCGTGGTCGTGGAAGCGGCGCGGAAGAACGCCGCAACGGCCGGCGTGGAGCATTTGATCGAATTCGGTGTGTGCGATTACACTGAAACGCCGTTGCCGGAGGGCGGCGGCGTTATCGTACTGAACCCGGCTTACGGAGAGCGGATGGGTGAGCGCGTGAAGCTTGAAGAGACCTACAAAGGCATTGGAGATTTTTTCAAGCAGAAGTGCAGGGGCTATACAGGCTACGTGTTCACCGGAAATCCGGCGCTTGCCAGGAAGGTCAGCCTCAAGCCGAAAACGAGCACGCAATTCTTCAATAGCGGCATCGAATGCAGACTGCTTGAGTATGAGTTGTACGAAGGGACGAGAAAAAAAAAGAAGAAACCGAAGGCATCAGACGAGGAGCATATCGAGATATCGGAATAGTATTCTTTCTTTAACGCGGTTTCAAAAATTTCGTTTCAATTCACTTCAGGATATGGCAGGGGATCCCGAGCAGGAAATCCATTCCAAAAAAGTGAGTTTGAAATTGAAACAGAGCATTCTCTTCTTCAATGAGCGGGAGCGAGTGCAGGCTGCTTCTAGGAGCTCTCCGAAGGGACGAAAAAGGTGAAGCATTCGTCACCATCGTTACCGCCCACACGGGACAATACTTACGCGCTTTTCAGATACTCGACGATATTATCCCTCACGGTCTTGAATATCTGCTCGAACTTCGCCTCGTCGTTCTCGAGGAGTGTTACTCTGAAGCCCTTCAAGTTGCAATTAAATCCCGTGAGCGGCACGACGCAGATACCCGTGGTCGCTAAAAGATAGTACACAAACCGCTTGTCGAGCGCCACGCCGTTCGTTATTTTTTCCACCAGGTCTTTTACAGCCTTGTCCTTTACCGGCAGGGACTGCCTGCTGTTCAAAGCGCCCTCCTCGAACATCACGGTCATATAAAAGGCGCCGTTCGTCCTGTTGACGACGATCCCCTTGATGTCCTTCAAGAGATCATAGGCGATGTTCGATCTGCGCTCGTATTTTTTGTTGCGGCCTTCGACGTGGGCCTTGAACCGCTTGTCGCTGAAGATCTTCGGGATCACCTTTTGCGGCAGGGTGGTGGAACAAACCTCGAGCATCTTGTCGTCCACGATGCTCTTTACGTACTTGGTGAACACCGGGTCGTTCTTCTGATTATACACCTCGATCCAGCCGCAGCGCGAGCCGGGCCAGGGAAGCTCCTTTGAAATGCCCTTCATGGAAATGCCGCACACATCGCCGATCACCTCGGCGAGCGGCACGGCTTTTTTCCCGTTGTAGGCCATATTGATATAAATTTCGTCGCAGACGATGAACAGGTCGTACTCCCGGGCAATGGCCACGATCTCCTGGAGCACTTCCCTGGGGTAGACCGCGCCCGTGGGATTGTCGGGGTTGATGACGAGGATTCCCGAGATAGCCGGGTTGTACTTCACTTTCATCCGCAAATCATTCAGGTCCGGGTACCACAGGTTGTGGGGGTCGAGGTTGTAGGAGATATACTCGGCCCCCGCGTGCGAGGCCTCGGCGGAGGAATGTGTGCTGTAGGCCGGGCTCGGCCCGATGACGCGGAATTCTTTCTTGAGCTGGCCGTATATCTTGCCGATGGCGTCGCCCAGGCCGTTAAAGAAGATGATGTCCTCTTTTGTTATCCTGACCTTGCCGTTGCTGTTCGCCTGCTGCGCCAGGAACTCCCGTGTCGCCTCGAGGCCCTTGGTCGGCGAATAGGCGTAGGACATGTCCTCGCGGTTCGCCTCGATGACGATCTCCTTGATCCAGTCGGGGACCTTTTCGCCTTTCTGGACCGGGTCGCCGATGTTCTCCCACATGATCTCGAGCCCCCGCTTGCCGAATTCCTTGGCAACGGCCACGATCTCCCGTATCTCGTATTTCAGTTCGTCAGCGCCCAGCGATACAATGTTATTTCTCATGGGATTCCGAGTCGCATTCCGGCAGTATTCCGCCGGGACGGATGACACGCCCTCCGTAACCATTGATATTTGCCGCTAATCGCTCTATATTACTAAAAGCGGGGGCGTGAGTAAAGATAATTATTGTCCGCTCCGCCGTTTCCGGTATGTCATAATAATGAAGAGGGTTGTGAGGGAGAGCCCATGGATTTCTATCAGAAAAGCGTCGAAGAAGCCCTGGCGGAGCTGAAAAGCGGCCGCTCCGGCATTGCCGCGGACGAGGCGCGTGCCCGCCAGGCGACGTACGGCCCGAACGAGCTCGTGGAAAAGAAAAAAAAATCCATGCTCTTGATGTTCCTGGAGCAGTTCAAGGATTTTATGATCCTCGTCCTGATCGCGGCGGCCGTGGTCTCGGGAATCATCGGAGAGCCTTCCGATACCATCGCCATTATCGTCATTCTTGTCCTGAACGCAGCACTCGGTTTCAGCCAGGAATACCGGGCAGAAAAAGCTATGGCAGCGCTCAAAAAAATGGCAGCCGCCACTGCCGCCGTGCTTCGAAGCGGGGAGCGCGTCATCCTGCCTGCCACGGAGATCGTTCCCGGCGACATCGTGCTGATCGAAGCAGGCAATGTGGTGCCTGCGGATCTGCGCGTCATTGAGTCGGCCAGCCTCTCCGTGGACGAAGCAGCGCTCACCGGCGAGTCCTTGCCCGTGGAGAAGCATATTGACCCCCTGCCCGACGATGCGCTGCCGCTCGCCGACCGGAAGAACATGCTCTACAAGGGGACCGTCGTCACCTACGGCCGCGGCAGGGGCGTGGCGACCGCCACGGCAATGAAGACCGAACTCGGCAGGATCGCAACCATGCTCCAGCAGGAGGAGGAAGGCAGGACGCCGCTCCAGAAACGGCTCGCCCATTTCGGCCGGCGTATATCCATAGTCATCCTGATCATCTGCGCCGTCGTTTTCGCAGCAGGCCTCCTTCGCGGAGAGCCTGTGGTGAACATCTTCCTCGTAGCCGTGAGCCTCGCTGTTGCCGCCATTCCCGAGGCCCTGCCGGCGGTGGTCACCATTGCCCTGGCCCTCGGCGCCCGCAAAATGGTCACGCAGAACGCGCTGGTGCGGAAACTTCCCGCTGTCGAGACCCTGGGCTCCGTAACCTACATCTGCACCGACAAGACCGGCACCCTCACCCTGAATAAAATGACGGTGGAGGAGCTGTGGGTGGACGGTGAAGTATTGCGGATTGCGGATTTCGGAATGCGGAGTAAAGAGGCCAAACAAACTGATCTTCACAATTCGCAATCCACAATCCGCAATCCGAAATCGCTTCTCCTGACGGCCCTCGCTCTTTCCAACGACGCATTCTTCGACAGTAACGGCGCCTGTGTCGGCGACCCCACCGAAACTGCACTTCTGGCGGCCGCGCGGGACCATGGTTATGGAAAACAGGCGCTGGAAGCGGCCTATCCCCGCGTCGCCGAAATCCCCTTTGATTCCGAACGAAAGTTGATGACCACGATACACAAAGGGTCATGGGGCAGGGTTCCGGGGGCAGGGGAGGCGGGAGTATACGTCTCTATTACCAAAGGCGCGTTTGACGTACTGATAGACCGCGCTGATTTTGTCCTTTCTCCGGAAGGGCCGAAACCGGTCAAGAAGGATGATATTCAAGCGGATCATGACCGCATGGCAGCCGAAGGGCTCAGGGTCATCGCAGTCGGCCTCCGGACGTGGGCAGAGCTTCCCGACGTTCACCCGGCAGAAAACGTCGAGAGCGGGCTCATCCTGCTCGGACTTGTCGGCATGATGGACCCGCCCCGGGAAGAGGCAATGAAGGCTGTAGCTGAATGCAGGAGCGCCGGCATCACGCCGGTCATGATCACCGGCGATCACCCTCTTACGGCCCGGGTCATCGCCCGCCGCGTCGGCATCCTTGAAAGCAATGATCCGGAAGCGCTGCTCACCGGCAGCGAACTGGCGGCCCTGCCTCTCGAAGCCTTCGAGAAACGCGTTGAGTCCATTCGGGTGTACGCCCGGGTCGCGCCCGAACAGAAGCTCAAGATCGTTCGCGCGCTCCAGGACCGGGGACACTTCGTGGCCATGACCGGGGACGGTGTGAACGACGCGCCGGCGCTCAAGCGGGCCGACATCGGCGTGGCCATGGGGATCACGGGCACGGACGTGGCCAAGGAAGCCTCCGCCATGATCCTGCTCGATGACAACTTTGCGACGATCGTCAGGGCGGTCAGGGAGGGAAGGAAAATCTACGACAACATCAGGAAGTTCATCCGGTATCTGCTTGCAACCAACTCAGGAGAGATATGGACGCTCTTTCTTGCTCCGTTTTTCGGCCTCCCGATTCCGCTTCAGCCCATCCACATCCTCTGGATCAATCTGGTTACCGACAGTCTGCCCGCGCTGGCCCTGACTCTGGAGCCGGGGGAGACGAACCTGATGAGTCGTGCCCCCCGCTCTCCCCGCGAAGGACTGTTCTCCCACGGACTCGGTGCACACGCGGTCTGGGTCGGCCTGCTCATGGCCGCCGTCGTGCTGGGTCTCCAGGCATGGAGCATCCACATTTTGGATGCGCACTGGCAGACCATGGTCTTCACTACCCTGTGCCTGCTCCAGCTGGGGCATGTGATGGCCATCCGGTCTGAGCGCGAATCTCTCTTCACGCAGGGTGTGTTTTCGAACAAGGTCCTATTCATGACTGTTGTTATAACCATCGCCCTCCAACTCCTGACCGTCTACGTTCCTACACTGAACCCTGTGTTCAGAACCCAGCCACTGAGCGCCCGCGAGCTCATCGTGGTCCTTGCCCTTTCTTCAATCGTGTTCTTTGGCGTGGAAATCGAAAAACTTATCAAACGCTCACAAGAAACAGCTTGACTTCCCGCGTACAGCGTATCATAATTTATTGAAATTTCAAGGAGCCGCTGTACAATAGCCCCGGCCCGGCTGCAGCGGGCCCGTGTCCGGGAAGAAAAAAGAAAACCCCCTGGTTTACACGTTCTTCCCGACGGGACATTAGCACGCGATAAAATATTCGAGGGCGGCAGGCGTATTCCCTGCCGCTTTTTTTTTGAAAGGTGAATAATTTGAATTCGGCAGTGTTGGGCACTATAAATTTCGACTGGACATTCATAACGAGCATATTCAGCATCGTCCTCATCGATCTCATCCTGGCAGGCGACAACGCCGTGGTGATCGCCATGGCCGTGCGGTCGCTTCCGAAAGCGCAGCGTGGAAAAGGAATCGTCTTCGGTTCTGCTGCCGCCGTCGTGCTCCGCATCATTCTCACCTTCTTCGTCGCGAAAATATTGAACATGAGCTACGTCAAGCTTGCGGGCGGCCTGGTCATCATCTGGATAGCGGTCAAGCTGTTTGTCGAAGATGAAGAAGCGGTGGAGGCCCACAAAGAAGCGGCCACGCTCCGGCACGCGGTCAGGTTGATCGTCATCGCCGACATTACCATGGCCATGGACAACATGCTTGCCGTGGGGGCGGCCTCGCACGGGAACCTGTTCCTGCTCATTTTCGGACTGGGCCTCTCCATCCCCTTCATCGTGTTTACGAGCAGTCTCCTGTCTATGCTCATGGACAAGTTCCCCGTTATCATCTATATTGGGGCAGCTCTTCTCGGCAAGATCGGCGGAGAGATGATCATCACCGATCCCGCGGTCAGCCGCTTCATGACGCCGACGAAGCCGATCGTCCATGCTGTGGAAATTTTCTTTGCCGCCGGCGTCATCCTCGCCGGAAGGTATTGGCTCAAGCGGGACCTGGCAAAACAGGCGCCGGCGGAGCTGCCGCGCGAGTGAGCGGGACAGCAAAGTGCAGCGGCTCCGGGCAGACGGTCCGTTCGCTCTGCCGTGCATGCGTACTGCCTTGGTGTTCCGCTAAGAAGAACAACTCTCATCCCCGGAGGGTGACTTGAAAAAGATTCTCTTCGTCTTCCTGATGCTCCTGGCCTCGGCCTCGCTCTCCTTCGCCAAGTTCGACCCCTCGTTCACCTGGACCACGCTTGAGACCCCGCATTTTTCCATTCACTATCACCAGGGCGGGGAGGAGATCGCACGGCACGCGGCGCAGGTCGCGGAGGACGTACACAGCCGGCTTGTTCCCCGCATCAAATGGGAGCCGAAGCAGAAAACGCACATCGTGCTCGTGGACGCCATGGACGAGGCGAACGGCATGACCGGGGTAATGCCGTATAACCAGATGATCCTGTTTCTTACCCAGCCCGTGGGCGAGCCCGGCTTCGGCACGACCGCCTATGAGGACTGGATGCGGCTTTTGATCACTCACGAGTACACCCATGTCCTGCAGATGGATATGATCAATGGCGGGCTGGGCGACGTAATGCAAACGCTGTTCGGGCGGTTATATTTTCCGAACGAATGGCAGCCGATCTGGCTGATCGAGGGGCTTGCAGTCTATGAAGAGACGGAGCAGACCTCGGGTGGACGCGGCCGCTCGGCGGGCGCGGACATGGTGCTTCGCATGGCCACGCTCGAAGGCCCCTTCCCGCCGGTCAGCCAAATGACGGTTTTTCCGGACACCTGGCCTTCAGGCGACGTTCCCTACCTCTTCGGCGAATCCTTCATCCGGTTCATCTCAGACAAGTACGGCCGCGAGAAGCTCGCCGACCTCAGCATCACCTACAGCGGCAGGGACTTTCCCTTCCAGGTGGAGTCCACGGCCGGACGTGTCCTCGGAATAAACTACGGAACGCTCCGGGAGGAATGGCGCACCGCGCTTCAGAACAAATATGAAAAACAGCGCGACGAGGTCATGTCCAGAGGTCTTACCGCATCGACGGCGCTTACGCACAAAGGCTATGATACGCTCTCACCGGTCTACTCTCCGGACGGCGGCAGGATCGCCTATCTTGAAGCGAACGGGGACGAGTTTCCCGGCGTCTATGTGATGAACGCCGACGGCACGGGCGACCGCAAACTCGTGGAAAACGCGTTCCCCCTGAGCGCATCGGGCATGACGCCGGCGTGGTCCCCGGACGGAGGCAGGCTCTATTATACGAAGGCTGAAATCGAGCGGAACACGGATTATTACGACGACATCTATTATTATGATATGAAAAAGGGCAAAGAGGTCCGGGTGACGAAGATGCTTCGCGGCCGCGATCCCGATCCCTCGCCGGACGGGAAGAAGCTTGTTTTCGTCACCAACAAGCTGGGTATGACCAGGCTCGCTCTTCTCGATATTTCATCGGACCGGAGACATCCGGCAGGAGCCAAGGACGTGGTATTCCTCACAAAAGAGAGCGCGACCCAGTATGAAGCCCCGCGCTGGAGCCCCGATGGCTCGAAGATCGCGGTGAGTCTCTGGCAGCCGGGAGGATACAAGGATGTCTGGATCCTCGATGCACAGGGAAAGAAGCTTGACGAGGCGACCCACGACCGGGCCATTGACGGCGCGCCTGCCTGGAGCCCGGATGGAAAATACATTTATTTTTCATCGGACCGCACGGGAATCTACAATCTCTTTGCCTACGAGCTCGAGACAAAGACGCTTTTTCAGATTACGAACGTGATCGGCGGCGCATTCTCACCCTCGCCCTCGCCTGACGGGAAAACACTCGCCTTTACGTCTTACAGCGCAAAGGGGTACGATGTTCATACGCTCGCCGTTGACCGATCGTTATGGAAGCCAGCCGGGCCATACAAGGACCCCTATCCGGCCGTGACGTATGAAGAACGGAAATTCGATGTCTCGACGAAGCCCTATAACCCCCTTCCGACGCTCGCCCCGCGCTTCTGGATCCCGTGGTTCGGTTACAGCTACGAGAGCGGCGTGCTCGGCGGGTTCCTCACCTTCGGTCAGGACGTGGTCGAGCGCCATCAATACATCGTGACCGGCCTTTACGGGCCGAAAACGGATCGCCTGTGGTATTCCCTTGACTATTTCTACGACGGCCTTTTGCCGACGGTGCACGTCAAAGCCTCGGACACGGACGTCACCTACGGCGATCTGCTGCAGGACAATCTCGGGATAAAAGATTACGTTGAACGCCAGAAGACGTACGGCCTGGAACTTATTGCCCCCCTCATCAAAAACCAGACGCAGCACATGGTCACTCTCGGATACCAGTGGAAAGAGATATCAGCGCTCACGAAGATGCCGCCATGGCCCGGCTACAGCGGGCCTGTTCCCGCAGAGGGCGTTCTGGCGTCGGGCAGGCTCGGCTATATTTACAACAGCTCGCGAAGATATAATTTTTCCATAAGCCCCGAGCAGGGCCGGACCATCGAGCTCGGCTACGAGCGGCTTGATAAATCCTTAGGCAGCGACTTTGAGCTGAACAAGTATACCGTGGACTGGCATGAGTACATCGATTTCCCCCTGCCCCATCACGTGCTCCTGACACGGTTCTTCGTTGGGACCTCAACGGGCCGGAAGCTTCCGCAACGAGCGTTCTCCCTGGGCGGCGACAATCCGGGCGACATCACGCTATCGATCGACGACCAGGATGTTTTTCTCCGGGGCTATCCCCCGAACGAGTTCCGGGGGCAGAACGCGGCCCTGGTGAGCTTTGAGTATCGGTTCCCGATCGAGAACCTCGAGCGCGGCGACGGCCAGGCGCCGATCTTCCTCAGGAGGGTCCACGGCGCCGTCTTTGCCGAGGCGGGCAATGCCTGGGACGGGACGTTCCACGGCTCGGATCTTAAGCGCGCCGTGGGTGCCGAAGCGCGCATGGACATGGACCTTGCGTACCGGCTCCCGATCACGCTCCGGGTGGGCATTGCCAGGGGACTGGATGAAAAAAAGGAGACCATGATCATCCTCGGGCTCTGGGTGCCTGTGCTATACTGAAGGACGAGGGGACGAGGGACGAGGGATGAGGGACGAAGGGATGAAAGGATTTTTCGTCCGTCATCCTGGCGAGTGCAAGCAAGCGGTCGTCCATCGGTCTTTTGAAATGAGGTAATTCATGATACTCGTTATCGGCGGCACAGGCTTTGTGGGCAACCATCTGGTCCGGCGCATGCGCGGGAACGGGCTCCCGGTGCGGGTCCTGGCCAGAAACCCCGACAAGGCCCGCGCGCTCGCGGACCAGGGTGTTGAAGTTGTTCCCGGGGACCTTTCGGACAAAACGTCTCTTGAGAAAGCGGCAGCGGGCGCTGAGCGCGTAATTCATCTTGTGGGCATAATCCAGGAAGCGCCCGGCGTTACCTTCAAGAACGTGCACGTGGAAGGAACACGAAACCTCGTCGAAGCGGCCGGGAAGGCCGGAGTGCGCCAGTTCTTTTACCAGAGCGCCCTTGGCGCCAGGCCCGGAGCAAAGAGCGAGTACCACAAGACCAAGTGGCAGGCCGAGGAGCTCGTGCGCGCGAGCGGTATCCCGTACACGATCCTCCGGCCGTCGCTCATCTACGGACCGGGAGACCAGTTCACGCTCAGGCTCGCGGAGATCATCAGGCAATCGCCCGTGCTGCCGGTTATCGGCTCGGGCAAGTCCAGGATCCAGCCCATCTCCATCGACGACGTGGTTTCCTGCATCGTGAAGGCCGTGGCGAGCGACGGCTTCTTGAACGAGATCTACGAGATCGGAGGCCCGGAGCAGCTCACCTATGAAGAGGTGACGCGCGCGATCGCCGGGGCCATGGGGATCAGGCGGCCGGCAATCCATGTGCCGATGCTTTTCATGAGGCCCATGGCCCGGGTGCTCGAGACCGTGCTCCCGAAGCCGCCGCTGACGACTGACCAGCTCATCATGCTCCAAGAGGACAACGTCTGCAGCATGCGCGACATCCGTGAGGTTTTCGGGATCGAACCAATCAAATTTCAGGAGGGGCTTAAGAAATTTATCAAGAAGACAGCTGGTTAGGATTTGATCATGGTTGCAAATGAAATCCGTTTTGATTTATAAAACTCAATAACTCTTTCTTCCTGAAATTGTTGAGTTTCCATTTCTCTAAACACTTCATGTTTCATTCGGAAATTGGTAATACGCTGAGCATCACGTCTTTATCACTCTCCAACAACAACAATCCTTTAAGCAGCAGAAATAGCCTTGTCTCATTCTTGGTAGGACCTTTTTCTTTTCCCGTTCATCGCAATCAACAATGCAATAAAATAAATAGTTGCAAATTCTGGAAATTGACGACTCTTCTTATCTGTGATTTAATATAATCATTCCCCGATAAAGCCAAACCCTTCGTAAGGGGAGGACGGAAAGCAACGGGTCCCTCTAAACGAATATTAGAGGGAGCATTAAAGGACGATTTTAAACACAGAAGGGAGGACATGATATGCAAGATATGTTGGTGCAACGAGCTTATACATCCGTGGTGGAGCATTTTGTGAAGACTGGGCGGGCACCGCACTATACCGAACTTGCAAAAACTCTCGGAGTGCGACCCGAAGATGCTAGGCAGGTACAGCATAGGGCAGCCGAGTCCTCCATAGCCTGCTGGTTTGTTAAAGACACAGACTACGTTGAGTCATGGGCGCCTTTTTCCAATGTACCGACCCATTATCTTGTGACGATCAAGGGGGAACAAAAGTGGTACGGCCAGTGAGGACTCGAAGTGCTGGCCGTGCGCTGGCTCTTCCCTGGTACAGAGATTCGCATCGACACCAGTTGCCTGGATTGTGGACAACCCATCCGCATCCGCATGCGTGACGAGGAGATCCTCGAAGTCAATCCAGCAACGACCGTAGGGCACATGAATATTCCGTTCGCCAAGGCTTTGACAGGAGAAGTGACTTGGGGTTTGGGTTGAAGCCGCATGAATCTCTTCCGGTCGGAAGAGCATGTGAAGAATTGGTCGCTTTATGATTCCGTTTCGGCGGAATCCATCATGTCCTTGTCCAACTGGGCAACGGCGTTTAGTGGGCCTTTGCACAGGAATCGTCTGCAGCCCGACTATCTCTCTCGACTGAATGAATATGCATCGGAGCTGATCTTATCGCTGAAGAAGCTGGGCAAGGAGGGGCCCTTCTGGACCCCGGGATAGCGTTTCGCGGCATAATTGAAATTGATCCTGAACCCAATTCCACCTCACGTGTCACGGGACGTTAGGAGAGGAACTCTCGGGACATCAGTACAATATGGACTTGTTGGTTAAGCCGCTGACGGACGGGGAGCCGTGCTAGACTCGAACATTTTGCATAGTACAACCGGAAACCCGCAGTTTTTTTATTAAGCGCTGCTGTGACTCTGTAGGTGAAGTGTGTAGCTATGGCTTACCTAGCCTTTATTTTCCCAAGCTCCCGCGCAAGCCTTGTCGTCTCGTTCAATAATCTCTCGACTTCATCCAGTCCCTTGCCCCAGAACTGACGGTCCGCGATGTCGATGCCGAGACGGCTGAAGATGTTCTTCGGAGAATCGGAAAGCCCTGCCGAGAGAAATTCCTTGACCTTTGTGATGAACGCCGGGTCCTGTTTCACGTTGTTCTGGAGCGACTTGGAGATCAAGAGCCCGCTCGCATAGGAATAGACGTAAAAAAAGTAGCGGATGTGGCTCCAGTAGACCCACCAGTTCTCCGAGCCCGGCGACTGCTCCACCGCGTCGCCCATGTATGCCTCCATGTGTTTCCGGAACAGCACCCCGAGCTCCTCCTTCGATAAGTAGCCTTTCTGCCTGAAGTCGCGGTGCAGCTCCTGCTCAAAGCGGTAGCACGCTACCTGCCGAAAAATCGATGACACGTCGTCGTTCAGTTTCTGCATCATGATTGCGAGCCGCAGTTCGTCACCGGCGGTACGCAGGATTTCCTCCAGAACGAAGTCCTCCATGAAGGTGCTGGCCACCTCAGCAGTCGAGGTCGGAGTGCCGAAGTCGAGGGCGTGCTGTTTCTCCCTGATGAGCTCGTTGTTGATGCCGTGGCCGAGCTCATGCGCGATGGTGAGCACGTCGTGGAGCTTTCCCGTGTGGTTCAGAAGGATGTAGGTGGGCTGTGTCATGAGCTGGTGGATGCAGAAGGCGCCGCTGTCTTTGCCTTTTTTGGGGTAGGCGTCGATTTGCCCGTTTTTGATGAACGCGGCGAAGATATCCGCGAACTGCGGGTCGAGCTTGTCCATGACCGTGTGGACGAGGTTCACGGCCTTCGGATAGGGATAGCGGCCGAACATTTCGCCGTATTCGACGTTGCGCTCGTGATATTTGAGCTTCTTGACCTTGAGCAGCTTTGCCTTGAGCGCGTAGTAGCGCGCCGGGATGTCGAACCGTTTTGCCACCGACTCAATAAGCGCGTCCACGACCTCGCTTTCGATGTCGTCGGCGAGGTGCCGGAGGGTGTCGGGCCGGGGCGTTCCGCGAAGCTCGTCGTCAATCTTCTTGTTCTGGAGCACGGAATTGATCTCCGCTTCGGCGACGTCCACGTGCTTGCTTAATATAGAGTTGAAGGCCGCTGCCGCCGCGTTTCGCACCGTCTTTTTTTTGCTGTTCATAAGGCCCGCGATCTCCGAAAAAGGCCTCACCTTCTTCTTCCCGTCCTCAAGAATCACCGCGCGCTCTTCCCGGGACAGAAAACCGGAGGTCATTTTCGTCCAGTTGGAATAAGAGGTTGCGGACTTGAGATTCATGATCTTCTCTTCCGGCTCGCTCAAGTGATAGCGCGCTTCCGCGAAGATGCGCTCCAGAAAGTGCCGGTACTTCCCGAGGGAGCCGTGCTCGAGGAATTTTTTCTGGTGCTCCGGTCTTATCCGGGCGACGCGCAGGTGAAAGAACTGGCTGTCGTTCTCAACCTTCTTGCTGAACTCCTCGATCTTGTTGTATTTTGCCTTGAGCTTCGGGTCGTTCTGGTTCTGCTGCGTTCTGAGCCAGAAATAGTAACCTTCATCGCCGTCCGTGCCGTACGACCGCTTCCAGGCTTCATAGTGATCGAGGGCCTGCCTCAGCGTCTCCGGGTCTACGAGGTAGTCGGCGCGGTCTTTCCAGGCGTTAATGAACTCGTAGCTCTTTTGCTCGACGATCTTTCGTTTTTCTTCCATCCTTGGATCGCTGTCGCTCTCGAAAAGCGGCTTCAAGTCCCAGGCTGCGCGTTCGATTTTTATTGATGGTTTTAAGGTCGTCTTGCGGGCGCGTGATGATGTTCGAGGCATGCGGGCTCCTTCAAACTACGATCTCAATATCTCATTTCAGTATACTAAAAAACAGACGGAAGCGGCAAAATAATCTTCAGGCGCAATGCCCGTCATACAGCAGCCTTAGAGCCGAAAAAATACTTGACAACTTCGTGAGACTATGGGATTATTTACACGAAGTTCGGAAGTCTTTGTTGCAGAGAGGTCGCAAAGATTTTACGCTTTGCGGCTTTTTTGTGACATTTCCGCTAGCTTCAATTTCCACAGAAGGAGGTTCGAACCTGAATGGCAAATGGTACCGTAAAGTGGTTCAATGATGCCAAGGGATTTGGTTTCATTACCAAAGAAGACGGCGGAGATGTTTTTGTTCACTTCTCAGACATCCAGGACAGCGGCTTCAAGTCGCTGGCCGAAGGCCAGAGCGTGACCTTTGACGTTGTTGACAGCCCCAAAGGCCCAAAAGCAGCGAACGTCGTAAAAGTCTGACACTACTCCACGCCAAACCTTAAACAAGGCAGGTCACGAATCACCGCGGCCTGCCTTTTCTTCGCATCCCTCGCTTATCTCCGTACAACCTATCTAGGCAGCTTGTTTTACTGCGATCGCGTTCAGCGCACTTATCGCCTTATCGTAATCGGGATGATTGGTCTGCTCATGGACGATCTCCCGGTACCTCACAATATTGTCCTTGTCGATGATAAAGATCGATCGCGCCAGAAGCCGCAATTCCTTGATCAGAACGCCGTAGGCCGTACCGAAAGACGCGGTCCGGTGGTCGGAAAGTCCTTTGACGCGGTCGATGCCGGCTGCCGTGCAGAACCGGGAAATCGCGAAAGGAAGGTCCATACTGATGTTCAGCACCACAACATCCTGCGGCAGCGACGCCGCCTCGTGGTTGAACCGGCGCGCCTGCAGGTCGCAGACCGCGGTGTCGAGTGACGGAGTAACGCTGATTATCTTGACCTTTCCGGCGAAATCGTCCAGGCTGACCTGATTAAGTTCGCTGTCCAGTACGGTGAAATCCGGCGCCCGGTCGCCGACATTGATGTCCGGTCCGATAAGAGTCAGGGGACTTCCTTTCATGGTTATGATGTTTTTCCGTTCATTCATACTATTGCCTCCTTCTTTGACTGTTCAATCCCATCCTGGTATGAAAGCCGTGTGCACCACATTAAAACCCATTCAATACCTCTATTAAAAAGGATAGAGCATGTCCTGTATATTGTCAAGATGAGCCCGTTAAGGTTATAGGGCCCCGATCTCTTTGGAGAACATCTTGAGCCGTCGACCGGCACCGGCAAGAAACAGTGTCATTTCCTTACTCCTCTCCAAAAGACACAATCTTGCCAGCAGCAATAATATTTACGACCGGATCTTTTGTAAGATTAGTCCTACAAAAAAATAGGCTTTCATCTGATATTCAGCTTCATACTTGTGTGGTAAACTTTTAATCATACAAAAGTATTATAAAATATGCAGAGCGTCCTTTCCAAAGCAACCGCTTACATCTTACATGAAGAACGGAGAAGAAATGGACCAGTCGGCTGGCGCAAAAAGGATACTCGTACTGGATAATGATGAGATCGTGAGGATCGCCATACGCTTCATGCTCGAGAGGGCGGGGTATAAAGTATATTTAGCGGAACACGGCGATGAAGCCATAGACTGCTATCGGGAGGCGCTGAACCTCAGTCATCCTTTTGATGCCGTGATCCTGGATTGGAACATCCGGGGAGGAAAGGGCGCCAGTGAAACAGTCGGGAAATTGCTCGAACTGGACCCCCATGCGAAGGCCGTTGTCACGAGCTGCGATCGCGACGATCCGGTGACGACCGACTTCAGAGAGTACGGATTCAGGGGCGCATTGGTCAAGCCGTTTTCGAGCGATGAGCTTGAGCAGACAGTGCATGCGGCAGTCGACGGGCCACGGAATATGAAAAATATTCTTCTCGTTGATGACAACCTCTATTTTTTAACAGGGCTTTCAATGAACCTCTGCATCCATCTGAAGAACTGCAACATTCTGACCGCGGGAAACGGCAGAAAGGCCCTGGAAATCATGGAGGCTATTCCCGTGGACTTGATCGTTACCGACCTTGAAATGCCCACCATGGACGGATATGAATTGGTGGAGTCTGTCAAAAAGAAACATCGGGGCCTCCCGGTGTTCGTCATGACGGGCAGTGCCGCCCCGGAAACGAAGAAAAGGCTCGAGTCCATGGGCGCATCCCGGTGCTTGGAAAAGCCCTTTGGTTTTAAAGAACTGGCCGATCTTATCGAAACCGAACTGGGTCCTTGTTTGTCGGTCGCGGCCTAATCTGCTGTTCGTAGTATATTCGTAGTATAACAAATGAACAACTCCTCCTGCAGGTTTTCAGTCTCTCGAGCTTTTTTCTCACCCCTGACTTCTTCTTCACCTTCGAAAATGCAGCATAGTTAATACGGGCAAGAGGGCACCGAACAATGCTCATCCATGATGCCGCGCGAGACGGATAATTTCAATAGTTACAAACGCTCTAAAAAGATATTAGACAAACGAGACTGTGGCGAGCATTGATCCGTCTTCTTTTGACGGGCCGTTGTTGACAGGGCTATTTCGCTTTGTTATCCTATGACCACCCGTGTAATCATTGGAGCATCGGATAGGGCCAGGTGCGGATTACCAATTGTACCGTTTCACAGAGATACACAAAGGTAGACAATAGTGAAAAAATTTTACTTTTATATTTTTTTGACTGTATTTCTCTGTTCCTGCGGGGGCCCTTTGTTGCAACAGCAGGCTGTTTTTACAACAGGACCCTCCTCGTATTGCGAGCTGCTGAACATGCCTCCAAAGCCCTATCCGGCCATTGAGCCAAAAGCCTACCTCGGGATCTATTTAGGTTCCAAAAAACTGGAACATGCCGATCAACCGTGTAAGGAGAATATTTTCATACAAGTTGCCGGCGTGATAAACAGGACGCCGGCCGCAAGGGCGGGTCTCAAGGACGATGATATTATACTGTCGGTCAACGGTCTTTCTGCCTGCAATGATGCCGAGCACGTCATGTCATCGTTCAGGAGAATGATCGAAGAGCGCAAGATCGGATCTCCCGTCATTCTCGATGTCCTGCGCAACGGGCAGAAGCTCTCACTGACCGCCACGCTGGATGAGCTGCCGACTCATGAACAACAGGAAGCTAAACACCCCGAGCTCGCAACCTGTCCCGCAGAAACTTCGGCGCTCGATAAGACGCTGCAGGCCCAAAATGCGGTCACCGCATATAATACGATCCTTGATGACTTATACAGAAAGTCGGATGCGGTGCACAATCCGGGTTCAGAGTATGAAAAAAAATCTCATCCGCTCCAAATGAAAGAGGTGACCTATCTGATGCGACACCCTCTGACAGCGGGAGTGGTTGCTAAAGAATTGTCACAGTACATCACGATGCCTCTTGAGGAGACTCATTGGCAGGCGGGACCTGTTGTGCAAAGGGCCGCCTCTCTGTTGGATATCGGTCTCGCTCCTCCGGAACGGCCGGCTGAAGTCAGTTTTCCCGCGATGCTTGAGGCAATGAGGGAAACGAAAAAAAGAATTGAAGAGGCATTGAGCAACTTAACGCCGGAGGAAAAGGCGCTTTTACAGGACAAGGCCATTAATCCGATGGACGACGACCAATGGAACGAGATTTTAACTATCTCAACGAAGGTTGATCGCACAAAAATCCTGAATGCATTTGCTTCCCTCCTTTCCTTTTTCACACGGGACAATCTGTCGCTCTTAAAAGAAGACCTCATCAGGCGGTTCGGGAGCAGTAAGAGGCCAATCCTCTACGAAGCCATGACGTCCGTCGGCAAAGTGATCGTTGGCGGCTCGGGGCCGAATGTCTACACCGAGGATGCCGCCCTCATTCTTGATCTAGGCGGAGACGATGTTTACCTGAATAACGCGGGCGGGACTAGGCCCGGGATGCCCGTGTCCGTGGTGATTGACTGGGGAGGAAACGACCGTTACCTGAGCAAGGAGAACTTCTCACAGGGTGCAGGCGTCCTGGGCGGCGGCTTTCTCATCGATCTCGGAGGGGACGATACGTTCCTTTCACTGGATGGAAGTCAGGGGGCGGGGTTCTGGGGCCTTGGATTCTTCTATCACGGCGACGGCAACGGGGTCTTGAGTGCGAGGAGGTTTTCCCAAGGTACGGGACAGATGGGCGTCGGACTCATGGTCAGCGGAAAAGGGGACGACCAGTATCTCTGTTCCTACGGCGGACAGGGTTTGGGCCTCTTCGGGGGTGCGGGCATCCTGATCGACGAGGCGGGCAACGACGTGTACCGGCTGGGAGGCCTCGAACCGGATTTCCGCGATCCCGCAAAGGCGACCCAGAGCTTCGGCCAGGGATTCGGTCTGGGAAGCCGAGCTGAACAGGACCAGCACGGTGTGCCGGGAGGGATCGGCATGCTGATCGATGAAGCCGGCAGCGACACGTACATCGCCGATTATTTTGCGCAGGGCGCGTCCTATTATTACGGATTAGGCGTCCTGGACGACCGGGCCGGAGACGACCAGTACCTGTCCGGCCGCTACTCCCAGGGCGCGGGCATCCATTCCTCCATCGGCGTCCTGATCGACCGGTCGGGCAACGATTTCTACGACGCCTCGTTCGGGGTGGCGCAGGGCATGGGGCATGATTATGGCATCGGTTATCTGGAGGATGACAGCGGAGATGACCGTTATCAAGGGGGGACGCTGGTGCAGGGCGCGGCTACCGACGGGAGTCTCGGCATACTCATCGACGTACAGGGAGCCGATCAATACAGCTACATCAGCAAGGGACAGGCATATGCCGAGGGAGAAACCGGCATGGGGATAGTAATCGGACACATACCCGATTTCGACACCGCTGACGTCAAGATCGGGGTCAAAAAGTGATGAACTCGTAAGAAATCAAAATCCGCCACGGAGCCAAAAGGAGACGCTTCGAAGCGACACCGAGACACGAAAAAAGATGTATTATATTATTTAGAGGGTTTCTTCGCGGCCTCGCGTACTCTCGGAAGAAATGCTTTGAGGAGGTTGGCCATGAAAAAACGTAAACTCGGAAAATCGGATATAGCGGTTGCGCCGCTGGCCCTGGGGACGAATGTGTTCGGATGGACCGTGGACGAGCCGATGGCATTCAAGCTTCTCGATGCTTTTTTCGAGGCCGGGTTCAGCCTGATCGACACGGCGGATGTCTATCCCCGGTGGGCGCCGGGCAGCAAGGGAGGCGAG